>Ga0307505_10002464_pt1 | contig 12798 bp, 11 predicted proteins | sample 23_S_MG_FD_202183 | JGI IMG/M metagenome (GOLD analysis project Ga0307505, IMG submission 202183) | Soil microbial communities from Populus trichocarpa stands in riparian zone in the Pacific Northwest, United States - 23_S | ecosystem: Environmental > Terrestrial > Soil > Riparian zone > Trees...
CATGGGCCATCTCGAAAAGGTGCGGGCAAAGGTGGCGGCGCTGATCAGTGCCGGCAGTGCCGAGGACATCGTCCTGACGACCAGCGCCACGCAGGGCATGTTTCTCATCGCCCAGGGCCTGAAGCTAACGCATGGCGACCATGTCCTGACCACGGATCACGAGCATCCCGGCGGCCGGCTTGGCTGGGAATGGGCGGCGCGGCGCTACCACATCGAAGTCGACGCCATCCCCATCGCGCCCGACGAAAGCGACCCGCGGGCGATCGTCGATCGCTTCGCCGACCGAATCCTGCCGCGCACGCGCGTCCTGTCCTTCTCGCACGTCCTCTACACGACCGGCGTCAAGCTGCCCGTCGCCGAGCTTTGCGCCCTGGCGCGCGAGCATGGCTGCTGGGCCGTGGTCGACGGCGCCCAGGGCCCCGGCGCAATGCCGGTCGACGTCCGCGGGCTCGGCTGCCATGCCTATGCGGCCAGCGGCCATAAATGGCTGATGGGGCCGAAAGGCACGGGCTTCCTCTATATCAGCCCGGAGATGGGCGGCGCGCTCGACGCCCTGCCGCTGGCGGCGGGGCGCAGCGCCGGGTCCGACTCGACGGGCATCGTCAACATCGCCGGGCTGCGGGGGATGGGCGCGGCGGTGGATTATGTGCAGCGGCTGGGGCCGGCGCGGATCGCCGAGCATAATGCAGCGCTGCGGCGCGAGCTGCACGGCGAGCTGAAGCGCTTCAACCAGGTGCACATCCCTGCCCAGGCGGACGGGCCAATGACCAGCGCCAACCTGGCCTTCTGCCTGCCGGAAGCGGTCGATATTGCCGCCATCCGCCGCAACCTGGTGATGCGCCACAAGGTCTACATCCGCACCGTCGAGCTGGCCGGGTTCAAGGGCCTGCGCGCGTCGCTTCACGCCTACAACGGCTCCGAGGATGTTGGCCGGCTCGTCGAAGCGTTGCGGATGGAGCTGGCGGGCTAAGCCCAGCTTTCGAGGATTTCGACGAACCGGGTCAGCCACGCATTCGTCTGATGGCCGTCGACGACGCGGTGGTCGATGGTCAAGGTGACATAGGCCATGGGCCGGATAAGCATCATGTCCTCGCCGTCCACGGTGCGGACGACGACGCGCTTTTCCAGCTTGCCGATGCCGAGGATCGCCGCCTGCCCCTGGTGGAGGATGATCGGTGCAGCCAGCAGGCTGCCCGAGACGCCATGGTTGGAGATGGTGAAGCTGCCGCCCGAGACGTCGGCTCCGCTCAGCTGCCCTTCGCGGGCGCGGCGGGTCATGTCGTCGAGCCGCTCGCCGATTTGTTCCAGCGACAGGCTGCCGGCGTCCTTGACGACCGGCACCACCAGTCCCTTTTCGCCGAGCGCCGTGCCGACGCCGATGTCGATGGTTGGCGAGACGGCGATTCGGTCCTGTTCCCAACGGCCGTTGATCGCCGGGGCAACCGCCATCGCCTCGGCCGCCGCCTTGACGATATAGGCGGTGTAGCTGAGCTTCTGCCCACGCTCGGCCTGAGCCTGCTTGTGCGCGGCGATAGCGGAGAAATCGGCTTCGAAGACGGCGGTGACGTGCGGCGCGTCGGTGACGGCGCGGACCATGTTCTCTGCGATTTTGAGGCGCATGCGGTCGTGCGGGATGTCGTGGTGACTGAGCTGGCGCGTCTGGGCGGTCGCCGGCTCGCCGACACCGACGGTCGTCGCTGCCGCCACCGTGCGGTCGACGTCCTCGCGCGTGATCCGCCCGCCGCGGCCGGTGCCGGCGATGCGGGCGGGGTCAATGCCGTGCTGCTGGAGGGCGCGGCGGACGGAGGGGGAGAGGCGGGTTTCCTCACAGTTCCCCGGCGAAGGCCGGGGCCCAGGAGCGCCGGCAGGCGCTTCACTTGTTGGCTGCGTTGAAGGCTTCGCCTCCTGGGCCCCGGCCTTCGCCGGGGAACTGTCGATCCGCCCAAGCAGCGCGCCCGGAACCGCCTCGGCGTCGGTATCGAGCACGATCTCCGCCAACACCCCAGCCGCGGGTGCCGGCACTTCCTGCGTCACCTTGTCGGTTTCCAGCTCGACCAGCGGATCGTTGAGCGCGACCGTTTCGCCGACCTTCTTGAGCCAGGCGCGGACGACGGCCTTGGTGCCTTCCTGCTCGTCGGGAACGCGGACTTCGATCATCTTCAGAAACCCACCAGCCGGTCGATCTCGGCGCGGATGCTCGCCGGCGACGGCAAGACGGCTTCCATCAGGCTCGGGTGATGCGGGCTGGGAATGTCTGGCATGGTCACCCGCGCCACCGGGGCGTCGAGATCGAGGAACGCCTCGTCGGCGACCACGGCGGCGATCTCCGCTCCGAAGCCGCCGGTGCGCAGGTCCTCGTGGACGATCAGGCAGCGCCGTGTGCGGCGAACGCTGTCGAGCACCATGTCGCGGTCCCAGGGCATCAGGGTGCGCAGGTCGATGACGTCGGCGCTGACGCCTTCGGCGGCCGCTTCGCAGCGCGGCACCATCGCGCCCCAGGTGACGATGGTGATCCGGTCGCCTTCGCGGACCTTTTTCGCCCGCCCGAAGGGCAGAACATAATCCTCGCCCGGCCAGGGCCGCCGGGCCCAGCTGTCGTCGAGCATCGCGCGGTGCTCGAAGAACAGCACCGGGTCATGTCCGCGCAGCGCGGCGCGCAGCAGGCCGACCGCATCCTCGGCATTGGACGGCACCGCCACCAGCCAGCCAGGATTGTGGACGAATTGCACTTCGTTTGTCTGGCTGTGCCAAGGATCCCCACATTTGAAAAACCCGCCCGGCACGCGCAGCACCATCGGCGCCGAGAAGCGGTTGGCGGTGCGCCAGCGCATGGTGCCGATGTCGTTGATCTGCTCGGTCGCCGGCTCGGCATATTTGCGGAACTGGATTTCCGGCACCGGCATCAGCCCGGCCAGCGCCATGCCGGCGGCGCGACCGACGATGCCTTCCTCGTTCAGCGACGTGTCGAACACGCGGGCGACCCCGAACTTGTCCTGAAGCCCAAGCGTCACGGCATGGACGCCGCCCTTGGGGCCGATATCCTCGCCGAACAAAAGCAGGCCGGGGTTGGCCTCCAGCTCCTGGTCGAGAACGCGGCGGATGGCGGTGACCATGTTGATCCGCTGGCCGTCGGGCTTGGGTTCGTCGGTGACCGCGGCGTCGATCCCAGCGCCGCCGCCGACGCGGCTGGGCGTGCCGGAGAAGAACATATTGTCGCCGACCCGTTCGGCGTCGAGGACGGGACGGCCTTCGGCCTCGGCGACCGCAGCCTCCACCTCATGGTCGACGCTGCTTTCGATAAGGTCCCAATCGAGCTGGGGCGCGAAGGCCATGAGCTTCGGCAGCGGGTCGCGGGCCCATTCCGCCTTGATTACCTCATCGCTCTTGTAGGTCTGCGTGTCCTGGTAGCTGTGGCCTTCAAGGCGCGGGACGGTGAGACGCAGCAGCACGGGGCCCTTGCGCGAGCGGACATGGCCGACCGCGTCGGCAATCAGCCGCGCCGCTTCTTCCGGTTCGGTGCCGTCGCCGTTGAGAACCGTGAGGCCCTTGAAGCTGGCGAGGTTGGCGGCGATGTCCTTGCCCGGCGTCTGATATTCCGACGGCACGGAAATCCCGAAGCCATTGTCCTCGATGAAGAACAGCATCGGCAGCGCTTGCGTCGTGGCGATGGTCAGCGCCGACCAGAAACCGCCGGTGGCGCAGCTGGCGTCGCCGCCGAGCACGACTGCCATCGCATCGCCGGGGCCTTCGCCAAGCTCCTCTTCCTTATATTTGATCGCCTGCGCCCAACCGGCGGCGGGCGTATATTGCGCGCCGACGCCGCCGCACATCGGCAGGGCATGGGCGCCGCCCGGATTGGGATAGTTGAAGACGACGCCGATATCGCGGCCGTCCGAATAGCCGCCGGCTCGGCCCATTCCGGAGCCAAGGGCGTCCGCCAGCGGCACCCCGAGTGCCAGCAGCAGCGGGCGCGAGCGGTAATAGCCGCAGGCCGCGTCGCCGTCCTTCAGGTGCAGGCCGAGCAGCACCTGCGCCATGTCGTGGCCGCGGGCGCTGAATTGGTAGAGGACCTTCTTTTCCGGGACGAGCCGCTCTTCTTCAACGCGGTCCATCGCCCGGCTGGTGAGGACCAGGCGGGCGACCGTCTGCCAGTCGACGTCCGCGCTGACGACGCGCGGATTCACATCAGCCACCGATGACCTCTGTGACCGCGGCGACGAAGCGGTCGACGGCGTCGTCGGCCATCCCGAGCACGTTGAAGCGGCCGCTGTCGGCCATATAGATGGCGTGGCGGTCGCGCAGCTCCAGCACCTGCTCCGGGGTCAGCGGGAGCATGGAGAACATACCCATCTGGTTGCCGATGAAAGCCAGTCGCGGATCGGCGGCGGCAAGCCGCTCGCGGATGCGCATGATACGGGCCCGCATCTCGTCGAGCTCCGCCCGCCAATCGGCGGTCAGTACGGCATCCTGGAGGATCATCCGGACGACGGCCCCGCCGTGGTCGGGCGGCATAGACCACATCTCGCGGGCGATCTGCAGGACATGGCCCATCGCCGTTTCGCTGGCTTCGCGGCTGGCGGTCTTGACGAAGAGGCAACCGACACGGTCGCGGTAGACGCTGAAATTCTTGTCGCAGCTCTGGCTGACCAGGACTTCGTCGCAGGCGTCGAGGATGCCGCGAAGCCCGGCGGCGTCCTCGTCGAGACCCCTGCCCAGGCCCTGGTAAGCGAGATCGACGAACGGGATCAGCCCGCGGTCGACGATGGCGCCCGTGACCTCCGCCCATTGCGATGCATCGAGGTCGGCGCCGGTCGGGTTGTGGCAGCAGCCGTGCAGCAATACGACATCGCCGGCGCTGGCGCCTTCGATCGCCTCGATCATCGCCTCGAAGCGGATCTCGCGCGCGTCGCGGTCGTAATAGGGATATTCGACCATCTCGAGGCCGCAACCGGCGACGATCGGCACGTGGTTCGGCCAGGTCGGCAGCCCGATCAGCACTCGCGCCGACGGATTGGCGCGCTGGATGAGCTGGAAACCGAGGCGAAGCGCCCCGCAGCCGCCGGGTGTCTGCAGGCCGGCGATGCGCCGATCGCCGGCATGCTCGCCAAGAACGATCGGCCGCAGCAATTCGGCGAAGGCGACGTCCCCGGCGCTTCCGAGATAGGACTTGCTGTCCTGCGTCTCCCAGAGCTTTTTCTCGGCCGCCTTGACCGCCCGCATGACCGGCGTCCGGCCCTGCCCGTCGCGGTAGACGCCGACGCCGACGTCAATCTTGTCAGACCGCGGGTCGGCATTCGCGAGGGCAATTAGCTTGAGCAGCGAGTCGCTGCGCACCGGGTCGAGATCGCCGAGCCGGATATTGCTCTTGGTGGTCAGCATGGCCCGGCTCTAGCGCGGTTCAAGCGTCGTAGTCCACCGCTACCCCGGGCCCCGCCGGGACCGATTGGCAGGTGAGGATATAGCCGGCGGCGACCTCCTCGTCGGTGAGGCCATAGCGTGCCGCCATCTCTACTTTGCCCTTGGTCACCTTGGCCCGGCAGGTGGCGCAGACCCCGGCCTTGCAGGCGAACGGCGCTGGCAGGCCGGCGGCACGCGCGCTGTCGAGGATGTTCGCCTCGCGGAATTCGACCTTTCGGGTCCGGCCGTCGAGCGTGACGCTGACCGTCAGGCCCGCCGCCTGCTCCTGCAGCGCCTGCATCTGCGCGGCGAGCGCCGCCGAGGGCCGTCCGGCGGTGAAGCGCTCGATACGGATGCGGTCGCTGGCGACGCCGCGATCGACCAGCGCCGCTTCGGCGGCATCCATCATCGGCCCGGGACCGCAGATGAACCAGGCGTCGACGCTTCCGGGGTCGCCAACCAGATGCGCGATGGCATCGTCACAGCGCGCACGATCGAGCATTCCGTTGAACAGTTCGACGTCGCCTTCCTCCTGGTCGAGGAAATGAAAAATCTCGAGCCGTCCCATATGGCGGTCCTTCAAGGCGGCCAGCGCCTCGAGGAAGATGACCGAGCTGGAATCACGGTTGCCGTAGAACAAGGTGAAGCGGCTGCGCGGCTCCTCCGCCAGCGCCGTGCGCACCAGCGACATGATCGGCGTGATTCCGGAGCCGCCGGCGAATGCGACATAATGGCGCGCGGCGCCCGGATCGAAACTGGTCGTGAAGCTGCCGTGCGGCGTCATGACGTCGATCACGTCGCCGGCCTTCAGGTTTTCCGCGACCCAGTTGGAGAAGATTCCGCCAGCAATCCTTTTCACCGTCACCATCAGGTCGTTCTCGAGCGGCGCGGTGCAGAGCGAATAATTACGCCGCACCTCCTCGCCGCCAATGTCGGCGCGGAGCGTCAGATGCTGGCCGGCCTTGAAGTGGAAGGCCTCGGCGAGCTCGCTCGGTACCTCGAATCTGACCGACATGGCCTCGTCGGTCTCCGGCACGACCTCAGCGACTTTGAGCGGATGGAAATGCTCGGCCATTACCAGACGGAATCGGGGTACGTGCGCGGCAGATATTGCATCACTGCCAGCAGGTGCCCGAGATGCTCGCCATGGTGACCGCGCCGGCCGCCGAGGATCGGGCGCTGGTCCGGCGGGACCTCCAGCTTCGCTTGCCCCAGCACGTCGCTAATTGCGGCCCGATAGTCCCGCTCCAGCCCGCGCGGATCGGGCACGGTCTGCCGGGCGATCATCTCCTCGAGCGTCTCGTCCACCTCGAACAATTCCGGCACGAAGCGCCAGCACCAATCGAGCCCGTCGCTCATCCGGGCAGCGCTCTCCTCGGTTCCGTCGCCGAGCCGCACCGTCCATTCGCCGGCCAGCTCGCGGTGATAGGCGACTTCCTTCACCGCCTTGGCTGCGATGGCGGAGAGGAAGGGATCGGGACTTTCGGCAAGCTGCTGGAACTGCAGATGCTGCCAGGTCGAGTAGAGCAACTGCCGAACGATGGTGCGCGCGAAATCGCCGTTGGGCTGCTCGACCAGCAGGCAATTCTTGAAGTCGAGGACGTCGCGCTTGAAGGCCAGATCATCGCCGTCGCCATTGTTGGCGTGCCCCAGGATGTGGGTCGCCTGACCAATCAGGTCGAGCGCCATATTGGCGAGGCTGAGATCGACCTCGACCGACGGCGCATGGCCGCACCATTCGCCCAGGCGCTGGCCGAGAATCAGCGCATCGTCGCCGAGCCTCAGCAGGTATTGGTAATAGGCGTCCTCGAGCGGGTCGGGATGCGCCTCCACGGCTTCCGGTTCATCGAAGGCGCCCATCGAGTGGGAGCGCTCGGCGACCTTGACGTCCTCCGGTCGGATCGGCGGCAGTGACGGCATCAGATATGCTTCACCACGTCCGGGATGTCGTAGAAGGTCGGGTGGCGGTATATCTTGTCCTCGGCGGGCTCGAACATCGGCCCGGCCTCGTCAGGATCCGAGGCGACAATCTCGTCCGACTTCACCACCCACAGGCTGACGCCCTCTAGCCGCCGCGTGTAGGTGTCCCGCGCGTGGCGGAGCGCGAGCTCCTTGTCAGGAGCATGAACGCTGCCAACGTGGCGATGCGCCAGGCCGCCCTTGGAGCGGACGAAAACTTCCCAGAGCGGCCAGTCACTGCTCACGCAGCCTCCCGCGCCCGGCGCTTGGCTTCATGCGCCGCCGCCGCTTCGCGCACCCAGGCATTGTTCTCCCAGGCTTCGCGGCGGGCGGTCATGCGCTCCTTGGCGACCGGCCCCTCGCCCCGCACCACGGCGTAGAATTCGTCCCAATCGACCTCGCCGAAATCGTGGCCGCCCTTGGCCTCGTTCCACTTCAGGTCCGGGTCTGGGATGGTGAGCCCGAGGAAATCGGCTTGCGGCTTGGTGATGTCGACGAACTTCTGGCGCAATTCGTCATTGGTCTCGCGCTTGATCCGCCAGCGCATCGAGCGCTCGGTGTTGGGCGAATTGTCGTCGGGCGGGCCGAACATCATCAGGCTCGGCCACCACCAGCGGTTCAAGGCGTCCTGCGCCATGCGTTTCTGCTCTGGGCTGCCATTGGCGAGCGCGATCATGATTTCATAGCCCTGGCGCTGGTGGAAACTCTCCTCCTTGCAGACGCGGACCATGGCGCGGGCATAGGGGCCATAGCTGGTGCGCTGCAGCGGCACCTGGTTCATGATCGCCGCGCCATCGACCAGCCAGCCGATGGCGCCGATGTCGGCCCAGGTCAGCGTCGGATAGTTGAAGATGGTCGAATATTTGGCCTTGCCGCTGTGCAACGCGTCGATCATTTCCTCGCGGCTGGTGCCCAAAGTCTCGGCTGCGCAGTAGAGGTAGAGGCCGTGGCCGGCTTCGTCCTGGACCTTGGCGAGCAGGATCGCCTTGCGGCGCAGCGACGGCGCCCGCGTGATCCAATTGCCCTCGGGGAGCATGCCGACGATCTCGCTGTGCGCGTGCTGCGAAATCTGGCGCACCAGCGTCTTGCGGTAGGCCTCCGGCATCCAGTCCTTGGGCTCGATGAACTCGTCGGCGGCGACCCGCGCCTCGAACGCTTCGAGCAGCGCCGGATCCTCCGGCACTTCGATCGGATGGACGCCCTTTTGCAATTCGGTGGTGTACATGACCGCCTATCTAGCGACTGGCGGGCGGCGGTTCAAATGAGCGCGTGGATTAACGGGCGACGGTCCAGCCGTCCGCGGGCGCTACCCAGATCATGTCATAGTCGAGCGCCGGGATCCTCGTGCCGTTGACACTCCCCTGGACCTTCAGGGTGCCCGCCTCGCCGATGGTCACTTCGGTGCAGACCGTTTTTCGGGAAAAGGTCGCCAAGGTGCGCTTCAAGGTCGCGATATGCCGGGCGGCAGCTGCGGCCGGGGCCGGCTTGCCGCCGATCGCCACCGTCGCTGCGTCGATATCGGCCGGATCGTTCTTATCGCAGATGGCATTGCCTTGGACCGTCAGGTTCGAAGACACGGTTGCGACAACCGGCCCGACGGGATTGACCAGCAGGCTCGTTTCAAGCCGGTAGGCTTCGGGGCCGCTGACCACAACTTTCGTAAGCGACGCGCAGGTTTTGAACAGCATGTCAGGCATCTGGCATTGCAGCATGCCTTTTTGCGCCGGCGCCATTTGCTCGGCGACGGACGCGGCGGCGAGGAGGACTGCGAAGCTGATCATGCCGCAGAGATTGCCACGCATTGATTGCGTTTGGGTAAAGCTTCGCGCACCACGGCGGACATGTCAGACGACAAGACAATCCACCTCGAACAGGCGGACGGCATCGCCCGAGTCACGCTCAACCGGCCGGACCGACTGAACAGCTTCACCCGGGCCATGCATGCCGAGCTCCAGGCGGCCCTCGACGAGGCGAAGGACTCGCGTGTCGTAGTGCTCACCGGCTCCGGGCGAGGCTTCTGCGCCGGTCAGGACCTGAACGACCGCGCTGTCGCGCCGGGCGAAGCCGTGGATCTGGGCGAGACCGTCGAGGCGAGCTGGAACCCGTTAATCCGCCGCCTGGCGACCATGCCGCAGCCGGTCATCGCGCGGGTCAACGGGGTCGCGGCGGGGGCCGGCGCCAACATCGCCCTCGCCTGCGACATCGTTGTCGCCGCGAAATCGGCGAAGTTCATCCAGAGCTTCTCGGCGCTCGGGCTGGTGCCTGACAGCGGCGGCAGCTGGCATTTGCCGCGGCTGGTCGGCCAAGCGCGCGCCCTCGGCCTGGCGCTGACCGGCGAGCCGCTGGCGGCGGAGAAGGCCGCCGAATGGGGCCTGATCTGGAGGGCCGTCGACGACGAATCGCTGGACGCGGAGGTCGACGCCATCGCCGGCAAGCTCGCCTCGCTCCCACCCCTCGGCCTCGCCGCCATCAAGTCGATCATCCGCACCACCGGCGAGCGCACATTGAACCAGGAGCTCGACCTGCAGCGCGACGAAATGCGGCGCCTGGGCTTTACCGAGGATTATCGCGAAGGGGTCGCCGCCTTCCTCGAGAAACGCCCGGCGAAGTTCAGCGGCCGCTAGGCCGCTGCCGCCTGCCCCGCACGGACCGCTGCCTCGGGCCCGAGTGCACTCTGTGCCCAGGCCAAGGCGCCCTCGATCGATCGGCGGTGGAATGCCGTGATCGATCGATCCACGCCCCTGAGCTCATCGGTCGAAAAGGGGATGGATGGCTCCTTGGCATGCAAGCCGGCATGACGCTCGACAGCATGCTCGCGCTCTTCCTGGTGCAGGCCTAGGCCCAGTGCATGGCATGCTTTCGTTGCCGCCTGGATTGGCGATCGCGCAATCAGATCGAAGTCGATGACTCGCTCATTGCCCCAGCCGCCGATGCGCATGGCGCGCTCGAACGACTCCATTTGCAAATGATGCGCAAGCATTGCCAGATTGGCGGCCCGGCCGACCTCGTCGGGAGCCGAGTGTGCAGCGCTTTTCAGCAATTCTTGGTCGGCCGGGCTGGTCGAAGCCATGTGCCACGCCAACCGCGCTGTGTGCCCCATTCGCTCCGGCCCCCCGCGCAGCACCGCGCGCAGGAATCCCGGCCTGTCGATAACCACGAACAACGGCAGCAGCTTCTCGGCTTGCCCGATGAATTCCTCCAGCATGCCGTTCACCCAGCAGGCCGCCTTGACGGTCACTGCCTCACCGGCCGCAAACGGACGGCGAAGGGCGTGGCGCGCCATTCGCAGTGCCGGCCCAAGCCCATCGGTCGGTCGGCCGCTGCGACGCCTCAGCGTCTTCCACGCAGCAAGGTCAGTGAGGCATTTCGGCTCCTTGAGAACCAATGACCGTCCGGGGACATCGAGCAGCCGGCCCAATAATGTCGACCCGCAAAAGGCGACGTTGAAAATGTAGCGGTCGCAGCACTCCTGGCCGACCGGAGCATTCAGCAGCTCCTTGAGCTCCACAGACTCCGGCGCAGTCAAGGCGATGTCGCTGCGTCCGTCGACGAAAGAGGCTTCGGCGAGAAGGTCGCGGCTGGTTTTGAACAGCACGGCTTGGTCGGCATCGAGGTCGATGGAATGAAGGAAGGTCCCTGGCTCGGAGAGCTGGAAGCTGGACGCAAACTCGGTGATACGCGACATCAGTGGCCAATGCCGTCAGTCTGCACGTGCTTGGAACACGTCTCGACGGACGGACTTCGCCCGTCGACGAACGGACCTAAGTCCTTCCGCGGGTTATTTTATTATTAAACGAGCGGCCGAATAAGCGCGATCATCGGGCGACGAGCTCGGAGAATTTCGCCAGGTCGATATTGCCGCCCGAGACGATGCAGACGAAGGACCCTTCGCCGGCCCGGCCGCTGAGCGCCGCCGCCAGCGCCAGCGCGCCTGCCCCTTCGGCGATGACCCGCGCCTTGTCCGCCAGCAGGCGCATGGCTTCGCGCACCTCTCCGAGCGAGACAGTGACGGCACCGTCGACGGCCGGCGTCATCCTGTCCCACATACGCTGGGTGACGCTTTGGCCGCCGGCGCCATCGACGAAGCTCGCTTGCCAGTCCGGGAACTTACGCGGCCCGCCTTCGCGCAAGGACAAGGCGTAGGGCGCGGCGGTCTCCGGCTCCGAGCCGAGGACGCGCACGTCTGGCTTCACCGCCTTGATGGCGCTGCCGACACCGGTGATCAGCCCGCCGCCGCCGATTGCGGCGATGACGGTCCGCACGTCCGGCGCGTCTTCGAGGATCTCCAGGCCCATGGTCCCGTGGCCGGCGATGAAGTCGTGATTGTCGAAGGGGTGGACGAACGTGCCGTCCATGCCGGCAAAGGCATGCGCCTCCGCGGCCTTCCAGGCCTGCTCGTAGGACACGGGGACGATGGTCGCGCCGAGCGCCTTCATGCGGTCGAGCTTGGTCTGCGGCGCGGTCTCGATCGCCACCACGGCGCAGGGGATGCCGGCGACGCGCGCCGCGTAGGCGACCGCCTGGCCGGCATTGCCGGCGCTGATCGTCCAGACACCACGCGCCCGCTGCTCGTCCGACAGGCACGCGACGGCATTGGCGGCGCCGCGGATCTTGTAGGCGTTGGTCGGCTGGAGGTTTTCGAGCTTCAGGCGAATATCCGGGCCGCTTGGGCCGAGGTCGAGGCGGACCAGCGGGGTGCGCAGCACGGTGCCGGCGATGCGCTGGCGAGCGCCTTCGATATCCTGGATCGCAATCGGCCTGACCGGTTCGATCATCGACGCTCCTCCTCCTGGCGATATTCTTCTAGAGGGGGGCGATGAAGACTCAACAATTGCTCAACTATGCCCGCGACCAGTGGGTCCCCGGCGAAACCTCCAGCCTGTCCGAAATCGCAAGCGCAATCGACGGCGCTCCGGTCGCGCGCACTGGCTCGGGCGGGATGGATTTCGGCGGCATGCTCCGCCACGCGCGGGACGTCGGCGGGCCGGCGCTTCGCAAGCTGACCTTCCATGAGCGCGCCCGCATCATCAAGGGCCTCGGCCTCGCCATCATGGCCCGCAAGGAGGAGTTGTACGAGCTCAACTATCTGACGGGCGCCACCCGCAAGGACGGCTGGATCGACATCGAGGGCGGCGCCGGCACGCTCTTCTCCTTCTCATCCAAGGGTCGCCGGGAATTGCCGGACGCGCATGTCTTGCTCGACGGCGTGGTCGAGCCCTTGTCGAAGTCGGGGAGCTTCATCGGCCAGCACATCTACACGCCGCTGCAGGGCGCGGCGGTGCACATCAACGCCTTCAACTTCCCCGTCTGGGGGATGTTGGAGAAACTGGCGCCGACTTTGCTCGCCGGCATGCCGGCCATCGTCAAACCGGCCAGCGCCACCGCTTACCTCTGCGAAGCCGCCGTGCGCATCATGGTCGACAGCGGCCTGCTGCCGCCCGG
>Ga0307505_10002465_pt1 | contig 12797 bp, 8 predicted proteins | sample 23_S_MG_FD_202183 | JGI IMG/M metagenome (GOLD analysis project Ga0307505, IMG submission 202183) | Soil microbial communities from Populus trichocarpa stands in riparian zone in the Pacific Northwest, United States - 23_S | ecosystem: Environmental > Terrestrial > Soil > Riparian zone > Trees...
CTCCAGCGATACGCCATAGCCACCGTCCGCGACAATCCCGCTCCCGCGATTCCAGCCCGCGCCGGGGCTGATGAACACGGAGAGGCGGGTCGGCTTGTCGAGACTCTGCGCGGACGCCGAGACACCGGCGACGAGAGCGAAGGCCAGAAGCACGAGTCTCTGCATGCCCCCCATTAAGCGCCCGGCACCCCCACGTCCCCTGAAACGAAACGGCGACAGCGCGGTTGGTGGGCCCGCCACAGGTGCAGGCCACTGTCGCACGCTACCGCGCTGACCTTGGCAAGCCACCGAACTCCCACGCCTGAAGGCGTGGGCTATTTTCTCTCGCCCGCTACCGCGGGCTTGTACCGCTACGCAGTACGAAACGTTCGATGACCACTGTGGAGCGGTGGGCTTTAGCCCTCCGGGCGCTCGCGATGAGTGTGCCGAAGCCGGGTGACTCTCTCGCGACACTCGCGCCAAGAGCCGCGTGCAGCGTCGAAGCCGAGACGGCAGAGGGGAAGTGCCTCGCGAGAGCCCGGAGGGCTGAAGCCCACCGCTCCACATCGCCCGTACCCCTGACGCGGCACCCCCGGCCGCTCAAGATGTCCAAACTCCAGCGACCGCCACCGCGGCCTTATGCCGCGAGAGAGCCGGCTCGGCTGATTGGGTAGCGAGTCGTCAACTCGCAACCCGCAACCACTCACATGACTTCGACGATCATCGCGGCGGCTTCGCCGCCGCCGATGCAGATCGCGGCCATGCCTCGCTTGAGACCGCGGCCTCGCAGTGCGTGGATGAGCGTGACCAGGATGCGTGCGCCGCTGGAGCCGATGGGATGGCCAAGGGCCACCGCGCCTCCATAGACGTTCAGCTTGTCGTGCGGGATGTTCGCGTCCTTCATGGCCGCCATGGCCACGGCGGCAAAGGCCTCGTTGATCTCGAACAGATCCATGTCGTCCACGGTCAGGCCCGCGCGTTGGAGAACGAGGTCGATGGCTTTGGCGGGAGCGGTCGTGAACCACTCCGGCTCCTGCGCCGCGGTCGACTGGGCGATGATGCGCGCGATCGGCTGCAGATTGTGCTGCTGCGCGTACTCGGCCGAGGTGACCACCAGCGCGGCGGCGCCGTCGTTGATCTTCGACGCATTCGCGGCCGTCACCGTGCCGCCCTCTTTCAGGAAGGCGGGCTTGAGCTTGGCCATCTTGTCGAGCGGGGCATTGAACGGCTCCTCGTCGTCCACGACCACGACCTTGCCCTTCTTGCCCTCGATCTCGACGACGGCGATCTCCTTCTTGAAGGCGCCGTTCTTGATCGCCTCCTGCGCGCGCCGGTACGACTCCAGAGAGAACGCGTCCTGCTCCTCACGGGTGAAGTGGTACTTCGCCACGCACGTCTCGGCGCAATTGCCCATGTGCTTGTCGCCGTACGGATCCCAAAGGCCGTCGTGGATCATGAGATCGATCATCTTGCCGTTGCCCATCCGATAGCCGGCGCGCGCCTGCGGCAGGGCATACGGCGCGTTGGACATCGACTCCATCCCGCCGGCCACGGCCACGTCGTACTCGCCGCAGCGGATGTCGTTCGCGGCGTACATCACGGCCTTCATGCCCGAGCCGCAGACCTTGTTCACGGTCACCGCGCCGGCGCTGACGGGAATGCCCGCGTAGATGCCGGCCTGGCGCGCCGGAGCCTGCCCGATTCCGGCCTGAAGGACGTTGCCCATGATCACCTGCTGGACCTGCTCGGCGGACACGCCGGAGCCTTCGAGCGCGCACTGGATGGCCACCGCGCCGAGGCGGGGCGCGGCCAGGGACGACAACGTCCCCTGAAACGAGCCGATCGGCGTGCGCGCGGCGCTGAGAATGACGATTTCTTTCATGGAGTCTCCTTGGGAGGGGTTCAAATCGGGCGAGTTCTATCATGAGTCGGGAATGGACGAGTCTTCGAAGACTCGAAGACTCGAAGACTCGACGACTCGGCGACTGAGACTCGAAGACGCCGTCTGATAGAATCCGCAGCCTGGCCAATTCCCCGGCCGCTACCGCAGCACCAACATCAGGAGCATCTGCAAAATGACCATCGCCATCACCGATCGCCGTCTGCACATCCAGCCGGCCGACGTCCACAACGTCCTCGAGCGCCACATGCTCGCGGACGGCTATGAAATCGTCATGGATCTGAAGAAGTCCCAGGGTTCCTGGGTCTTCGACTCCCGCGGAAAGGGCCGCATCCTCGATTTCTTCACGAACTTCGCGTCCGTGCCCATCGGGTACAACCACCCGAAGCTCGACACCCCCGAGTTTCGCGAGCGGCTGGCCGACGCGGCCGTGAACAAGCCCGCCAACTCGGACATCTACACGACGGCCATGGCCGAGTTCGTGGAGACCTTCGCGCGCCTGGCCATCCCCCCGGCCTACAACAAGCACTTGTTCTTTGTGGAGGGAGGCTCCCTCGGCGTCGAGAACGCCATCAAAGCCGCCTTCGACTGGAAGGTGCGCAAGAACTTCCTCAAGGGTTACAAGGAAGTCAAAGGCCAGCAGGTCATGCACCTGCGGAGCTGCTTCCACGGCCGCTCCGGCTACACCCTGTCGCTCACCAATACCGACCCCACCAAGACCGACTACTTCCCGAAGTTCGACTGGCCGCGCATCGACACGCCGAAACTGAACTTCCCTCTCACCGCCGAGTCGCTGGCCGACGCGGAACGCCGCGAGCAGATCGCCCTCGAGCAGGCCAAGCAGTTCCTGCACGAGCGCAAGGACGACATCGCCGCGTTCATCATGGAGCCCATCCAGGGTGAGGGTGGCGACAACCACTTCCGGCCCGAGTTCTTCCGCGCCATCCGCCAGCTCTGCGATGAGAACGACATGGTCCTCATCTTCGACGAGGTCCAGACCGGCGTCGGCATCACCGGGAAAATGTGGGCCTTCCAGCACTACGACGTCGAGCCCGACCTGTTCGCCTTCGGCAAGAAGACGCAGGTGTGCGGCTTCGCTTCGAATGAGCGCATCTTCGACATCGAGGACAACGTCTTCCGGCTTTCGTCCCGCATCAACTCGACCTGGGGTGGCAACCTCGTGGACATGGTCCGCTCGCAGCGTTACTTCGAGGTCATCGACGAGGAGAAGCTCGTCGAGAACACCGCCACCGTCGGCGCCTGGTTCCTGGGCGAGCTCGAGCGCTTCCAGCAGCAGTTCCCCGCGCTCGTCTCCAACGTCCGCGGACGCGGTCTCATGTGCGCCTTCGACCTCCCGGACGGCGACACGCGCAAGCGGGCCCTGAGCTCGTTCATGACCCAGAACATGCTCGTCCTGGCCTCCGGATCCCGCTCCGCCCGTTTCCGCCCGCCGCTGAACCTGTCGATGGACGAAGCCGCCGAAGGCATCCGGCGCATGGAGAAGGCCCTCAAGGAGCTCGCGTAAGCAACACGAGGCAGACGGTCACCACAGTTCTTCGCGCGGCGCGCACAACCCCCTGTCATCCTGAGCGGGTGGCGGGTGGGTGCGAAGGATCCCCTGCCGACGGAGCGACTGTCGTGCATCGGCAGGGGATCCTTCGCCCCCCATCCCGCCGCCCGCTCAGGATGACAGGCCAATGTTTGCGTTGGGTTGGCGGGCGCAGCCCGCGCTGTGCCTCAGTGTCTCTGTGGTGAATCGTTTCCCTCGAAGAAGCGGAACAACAACACCACCGCCAGAAACCCCGCCAAAGGCGCGATCTGGTGGGGAAGGCGGTTCATGGTCAGGCTCACGTGGGCGGCCAGATCCCACTTCGTGGCGAGTGCCTGCGCGACCATCAGGCCGAACTGCAGCGAGACCACGACGAGCAGGAAGAGCTCGCGCCGGATCGCTTCGCGCAGAAAGACCAGCACTGTCAGGAACGCGGCCAGCCAGAACCAGGGCTGATCGGGTGGCGACGCGGCAAACGCACGCACGACTTCTCCGAAGTTCCGCAAACGCTCGAAGACGCGCTCGGTCACGGAACCCTCCAGGAAGTCCGTGGTCAATTTCAACGCGCTGCGCGTGAGAAGCCACGGCGCGATCACGGCCGCGGCCGGCCAGAGCTGCAGCACCCGCCGCACACTGCGCGTCGCGACCAGTAGCGCGATGGCCGTGACCGCGATCAGGGCCAGGCCTTCGTTCTTCGACCACGCCGCCAAGCCCAGAAACACCGCGCCCAGGTGGACGTTGCCGCGGCGGATGAACAGCACTCCCGCGCAGCCGAACGCCATCACACCCGCCTCCGCGAGGCCGATCCACAGGTTGAGCGCCGGGAACGCGATCGCCAGCGTGGCCAGTGCCGGCCACCGCACGTCCTCCGCGAACATTCCTCGGGCGATGAGGATCCACGCACCGCACAGCACCACGTAGATCCAACCGAAAACCAGATCGTTCCATCCGCCCGCGATCACCGCCGCGAAGTCGAAGAGCAGCGGGATCAGCGGCGGATAGTCCGGCTTCTCCACCGCCCGCAGCACCTCGAGGCTCACTCCCCCCGCTTCGAAGAACGCACGCCCCTTCGAGCCCCAGATGCCGAAGAAGTCCCACTCGTACGGCGAGGCCCACGTCGCGAAGATGGCGTATGACGCCACCACGGCCACGGTCAGCAGGTCGAAGAGGTGGTGGAGTCGGTTGGCGATTGGCGGTTGGCGGTTGGCGGGAGATTCCGGCGGAGCGTGCCTTCCGACGTTGCGGCGCTTTGACAACCGCCAACCGCCGAATGCCAGCGCGGCGATGCACAGTAGCGACACGAGCACCGAGACCTGCGACCACTCGATCCGCAACACCGACAGCAGTAACAGGTCGAGCGCGATCGCGCCTGCGGCGAGGAGAATCGCCGCGCCGAGGCGGATCATCGCGCGCGCCTCGCGATGGCGCTGTTGCTGTCTGAGAAGACCACGTCGTAGCGTGGGTCACCGTAGCCCGTCCGCCAGATCGCGAACACGTCCGCGTTCTCGGGCGCCACGATGTCCATCGGCAACAGCACCGTGCGGCCGCCGAGGAGATAGCGGGTCCGCCAGTAGGTATAGCTGAAGCCCTGGTGCGGCTCGCCGAAGAGCAGTCCCACACGCTCTCCCTTTCGCGTCTGCGCGCGGACCTCGTCGACGAAGCGGAGGATCTCGCTGGGAGTGGGATCGTTCTTCAGCCGGAGCGGCGCGCGATCCACTCCGCCGATCGGACCGGGCACCTCCGGAGGCCGATGGGGAGGCAGGAGCAGCCGGAGAATCGAGACGCGGACGCCGCCGGCCAGAAGCATCGCGAAGAGGAGGCCGGCCGCGACCTTGCGAATCATTCGGTGGTGACTGCGGGCGCTCCCACCGCGTCGTCGTCCCAGAGAGTATGCGGTTTGCGGTTCATGACCAGATAGCGCCAGAGCAGATCGCCGTAGCCGTGTGCCACCAGACCGCGCTTCTCATAGAAAGGCAGCAGCACCTTCTGGAGCCGAGGGAGGTTGTAGAAGGGGACTCCCGGGAAGTAGTGATGCTCGAGGTGGTAGTTCGAATAGAGAAAGACCGCATCCCAGAACCACGAGCCGCGCACGAGAGTGGCCCACTTCGCGGGATCGCGCGGATCGATGTCGTAGTGCTGCCCGAGGCGGTTGAGGGCGAACGCGATCGGGAAGACGAAGAACACCGGGACGAGGTAGAGCTTCCAGGCGATGAACCCACCGCCCAGCCACGCGATCAGGCCGAGGACCGAGAGGTGGAAAACCACGGAGCCAAGACGCTCGAGCTTGATTCGCTTCTGCAGTTCAGGCTCATAGCTGGCCGACTCCCTCGCCGCCGCACGGAAGTAGATCGGGAAGAGCGCGGGCGTGAAGTAGAGAATCTTGAGCCAACGCGCGTTGATCTTCGGCGACAGATAGTGCCGCTTCGGATCCTCGGTATCGGAGCCGAGGCCCGCGTGATGATCGAGGTGCCAGCGCGTGAACTGCGAGGCCGAGATCCCGCTGGGAACCGCGTACAGCAATCCCAGGATGCGATAGCCCCGCTCGCTGGCCTTCTCGAGAATGGCCCGATGCACGACCTCGTGCAAGAGCACCGTCCCGTTGAAGACGGCGAACCCGACCACGAACGCGAACGGCAGCCAGAGAAACCAGCGATCGAGCAACACGACCGCCACCCCGCCGCCGATCAGCGCCGCGAAGTTCCCCAGCGCCACCAGCGCGTGCAGCAACGGCCGCTTGCGGTGCAGCTCACGCACCTCCTCGATCGGAACCTCCCGGGCGAGGTCGCGCTTGAGCTGCTGGGCATGGTCGGCGTAGTAAGAGGGCATGGGGTCGCGGTCAGCCGCTTCTATGAAGCGAATCTACACGATGCGCCATTCCCCGCGAGCGCGGATGGCCTGTTCGTGACCGTGGCGTCACTCGCGCGGGGGCGCGTCTGGCATCATCCGGGCTTCGGAACGGCCCTCTTTCCCGCACGCTTTCTCTTTCCTGCGGGTCGCGCCACCGAGATGCGGTCGAGCACTTCCAGGACCAGCGTGCGCCGCTCCGGCGCGAGACGGTGCAAGTGCTCGCGATCGTCATGAGCACGAAAGGCATCGCGCAGAGTCTCGAAGGGTTGCGAGTCCGGACCCTCGCCCAGCACCTTCGCGGCCTCGGCTGGACTGGTCAATTGGGCGTAGCGGATGAAGCCGTTCATCGTGAAGTCAAAGACGGCCGTGTCTTTCGGATGAGCGGCGAACCATGCCGTCATCGACGGCAACACCACTTGCCAGGATGGAGCATCGTCATTGCAGAGGGTGGTGAATACTCTTTGTGCAAAAACGTCCGACGGCTCGACCGTCAGGCCCCTCACCGCGAGTGCACGAGCCTCCTCGTTCATTTTCGGAGAGCTGGAACACAGTTGCGCCAAGATTGAATATGGAGCTGCGAATCTCGCATTCAGCTCGATCGCTTTTTGAAAGGACGCGTCTGCCTCGGTAACGCGTCCCATGCGACGTTGCAATATGCCGAGGTTGCTCCACGCGTTGGCGTTTTTCGAGTCGAGCTCGACAGCTTTGCGAAAGGCGGCTTCTGCTTCATCGTGACGAGAAGCGGTGCCAAGGAGTGTTCCCAGACCGTCCCACGCGCGGCTGTCGGTGGGATCGAGATTAACTGCTTCCCGGAAACGAACCTCTGCTTCAGAGAGGCGCCCCATCTGCCGAAGAAGATTGCCGAGATTCCCGAACGCGTTGATCCTCTTGGAGTCAAGTTCGATGGCCCGTCGATAGGCGTCCTCCGCTTCATCGTAGCGGCCAGAGTCGGCAAGGAGTACCCCAAGATCGTTCCACGCGTTTGTGTACTTGGGATCGATCTCAATCGCGTCGAGGAAGAAGACCTCGGCTTCAGAAAAGCGACCCTGGCGCTCAAGAAGATTGCCGAGTTTCCTGCGTGCGTAGATCCCCTTCGGGTCTAGCTCGATAGCTCGCCGAAACGCAGCTTCCGCCTCGACAACGCGCTCCATCCGGGCGAGTATGATGGCAAGGCGATTCCATGCAGATGCAAACGTCGGGTCCAGAGCAAGGGCTTTTCGACAGGCCGCCTCCGTAAGGACCCAAGCCTCCTTCTCGCTAAGAACTTCCGTCAGGCTAAACCACCACGCAGCATCATCCGGTGCGTAGCCAAGACCCCTTCTGACCTCCGTCGGGAACCCGCCAAAGAACTCTACGATATCCATCTCGCCGGAAGATGCAGGCAGGTGCTGTTTGACGAGATCCATGTCCAGCCACTCATCGAACTTTGAAAGAGTGTCCTGATCCCATGTCTCTTTGATCGTCGCGTGCAAAATCCTCCGGCGCGAGTCTTCGTCGGGGGCACTCAGGAATGCGCTGCTCAGCAGATCCCGTGTGTCGCGAATGCCTTCCGCTCCGGCACCTGCGGTGCGTCCTGCGACCCGCGCAAGGGCATCGGCTTGGTCAGGGTCGGGAAAGAGCGCGCGCAGGGTGAGCACGAACCAGTCGAAGCGGCGCCGCGCCGTGCGGCCGTGGCGCATGAGGTAGTGGATGTTCGAGAAGCGGTCCGCGAGCAGGTAGGTCTTCCGCTTCGGACTGCCAGCAGCCTCGGCGGCGATGCCGCAACGCACGAGATTGCGGAGCTGCGCGCTCACCTGGTTGCTCGGCAGGCGCGTCGCGCGAGCGACGGCTGCCACCTCCACCGGCTCCCACGCCAAAGCAACAGCATCGATGATCCGCTGCTGTTGCGTCGGCAGTGCATCGAGGATGGCCTTGAAGTAGGGAGTGAACTCGTCCACCAGGCGCTCCAGATCCTGACGCACGTCTCCTCGCAGACCTTCGGCCAGAAGGCGATAAAACGTCTTGACCAGCCGGGGATTGCCGCCGGTCAACACGTGCAGAGACCGGATGGTGCCCGGCCGTTGTGCGATCGTCTCCAGCACGCGCTGATCTCCACGGCGCTCGGCCAACGCGCGCAGCGTCTCCTGCATCTCCTCGAACGTCAGGGGAACGAGCTCAAAGATCCGGAAGAAATCAAAGAAAGGCTCGTCGAGCCCGGTGATCTCTTCGAAATGCCGCGTAGCGGCGCCCAGGATCATGACCCGGTCGTCTTCCATCAGGAACGCACGCAAGCGGTGCAACGCCTCGGGCTCGCTGATCGATGCGAAGACTTCATTGAGATTGTCGATGAGCAGGACCGCGCGCCTTCCGCTGCGGTCCACGGCAGTGAGGAATTCACTTCGCGCACGCGCTTCGAGATCGTCGTCCGCGGTCTCCAGGAGCTGCTCCGCCCGGCCTTGGGAGGAGTGTGTGGCCAGTTCCCACTGGCGAATCGCTTCGAGCCAGAAATCGGCCAGATCGCCCACGCGGCGGCTCTCCTCGTCAAAGACGACGGGGTGCCACTGAACTGCAAGCTTCGGATCTCGCATGATCGAGTGCGCGACTGCCCAAAGCGTCGTGGTCTTGCCCATCCCTCGGGCACCGACCAGCACGACATGCTGCGGCGGCTTGCCGCGCAGGTTCTGGCGCACGAGGCGCAACAGCGTCGTGAGCAACGGCCCACGCGCCGTGAACTCTCCAAGCAGCACCTCCGCGGGCAGAAGGGCCGGGTTGTGGATCGCGAATGGAACTTCGCCGCTGGAGCTCATGACGATCGATGGATCCAGTAGTCGCGCAGAACGTTCGACGCGAACCGCGTTCGACGCCCCTCTTCATGCGTCGCCAGCAACACATAGCCGTCGTGCCTGAGTGTGTCGAGCACATAGTCCAACTCGGCCGCAACATGAATGCGATGGTCTTCGTCGGGCACGAGACGCGCGTGGATCGCCTCGATCTCGCCACGGGTCATGCCCGCCGGCAGAAGCCGGAGCTCTTTCAGAATCTCGCGCGCCAGTCGCGCCTCGCCGGCGCTGAAGATCTTCGGGATGCGATCCCACATCTCCGAGCAGTACTTGTTCCGATTGCCGTTGACCAGGCACTCGCGATAGATCCGCCGCAGTTCCGTGTCAGTGGGCGTTCCCTTCCGATCGCTCTCCGCCTGCCATTCCTGAATCTCCGACACGAACAGTTGGAGCAGGATCGGCCAGTTCGTTCCCAGCAGCCGCAGAATCGTGCGCCGGCCCTTCTCGGAGAGTTTGACGTCCTCGTCGCGGGCCAGTTGCTCGAGAAAGCGAAGGGCCTCCGCTTCTTTCAACGGCGGGATCTCGACCCGGTCGAAGTCATTGATCGCCGGCGACAGCCCCAGGCGCCGCACCAAGCCGTCGAGTCCAATCGAGCCCGTGACCAGAAACCGCGCAGGGTGGTCGGCCAGAGCCAGACGAGCATGACGAAACCACGCCAACACCATCTCCGCTTCGGCCTGCGACGCTCTCTTGGTCACCATGTCCAGAAACCAGGGGAACTCGTCCAGGAGGAAGAGGATGGGCGCGCCGGATTCGGCGAGCAGGTCGAGGAACGCGTCCGCAGTGGGACGCCACTCGTGCGCGGCGGCCGGCGTCAGCTTGAGCCCGACTCCTCCCACCTCGACGCTCTCGATTCGCTTCAAGAACTTCGCGAAGGCCTTCGCCCCGCCCTTCGCCCATGGCCGATCCTTGGAGACTTCCTCGACCAACGGTCTGGTCTTGCCGATCATCTCCTCGAGCCAGGCAGCGACTGTGTCGTGCTTCTCGAGGTTGATGAAAATCCCGACGGTCCCCTCGGGCGGTTCCGCTTGTAAAGCCTTGAGAATGGACGTCTTCCCTGTGCGGCGCGGCCCGAGAAAGGAAACGTTCCCGCGCCTGAGCGCACGCAGAATCCGCTGCACCACCAAGGGCCGAGGAAAGTAGTCGTCACCAGTGACTGGAGGTCCGATTCGGCTCTTCATCTCTCCACCTACCGTGCAAAAGATACGTTGCACGAAGCTATTTAGCAATCTTTTTATTGCGCAACGCTTGAGTTGCACCACCTTTCCAGCAAGACGATTACCGCCAAGCGCAGGCAGTCACGATTGAGAATGTACAATTCCACGCTCAGGACGGCTCTCCGGAAACAACCGTCCGTTCGATACTCGACTGGCGGAGCTCGGTGTAGGAAACGACTCACGCAACCGGCAACCGAAAACCGACAACCCATCACCGGACAGAACCCGTATTCAGCAAGGTCCTCAAACCATGTCCATGGCAGCAGTAGACGCACCGGCCGCCGAGCGGGACGTCGTTCTCGCGGTCGATGACAACGAGCAGAACCTGCAGCTTCTCGAGGAATACCTCTGGAGCTGGGGGTATGACGTGGTGCTGGCTCGCGATGGGCGCGAGGCGGTCGAGCTCTATCCGCGGCACAATCCGTCCGTCATCGTCATGGACGTGATGATGCCGGTGATGGACGGTTATGAATCCTGCCGGCTCATCAAGAGCTCACCGGCCGGCCGGACCATCCCCATCCTCATGCTCACCGCACTGACGGGCACGGAGGACAAGATCCGGGCCCTCGAGTCCGGCGCGGATGACTTCCTGAACAAGCCCATCAATCGCGACGAGCTGCGCACGCGCATCCGTTCGCTCATCCGCATCCGCAATCTGCGCAAGGAGCTCGACTCCAGCGAGAACATCATCATGGCCCTGACCACGGCGCTGGAGAGCAAGGACCAGCGCACGATCGGTCACGTCCATCGCGTGGCCGCGTACGCCGCGCATCTCTGCGACAAGCTGGGCATGTCGTCGGAGGAGCGGGAGACGGTGATCAAGGGCGCCATGCTCCACGACGTGGGCATGATCGGCGTCCCCGACCATCTCCTGCTCAGCTCGCCCTCGAACGACGAGGAACGCGAACGCGTGGCGGACCATACGCGCATGGGCGCCTCGATCCTCGAGCCGATGATGACCTTCCGCCAGTTCGTGCCCATCGTGCGCTCCCACCACGAGCGCTGGGACGGGGCCGGCTACCCGGACCATTTGTCGGGGGCGGAGATTCCGCTGGAAGCGCAGATCGTAGGCATCGCGAACCGGTTCGACGAGATCCATCACGAGAACAACGTCAGCGAGGCGGAGGCGATGCAGCAACTCGTGTCCGAGGCGGAGAATGGCGCCTTTGCGACCGACCTGGTGAAATTCTTCGCCTCCTCCCTGAACGAGGACATGCCGAAGGCGGCCACGTCGAAACACATGCGGCCCCGGCAGACGCAGCCGGCACGGCTGCTCTGCGTGGATGCCAACGCGCTGAACCGCGAGCTGGTCGCGGCCACGCTGGCCGGTGCGAACATGAACCTCCTCCTGGCGCGCGACGGGCCGGAGGCCATCGCCATCATGGAACAGGAAGCGGTGGACGTGGTCCTGCTCGACCTCCTGGCCGCCGATGCCGACGGAGCCTCGACCCTCCGCGCGCTTCGAGCAGATCCCCGTTGGGAGTTCCTGCCCATCGTGGTGCTCACTTCCCTCCGCAACACCGCCATCCGCCAGGACGCCATCCTGGCCGGAGCGGACGACCTCATCAACTATCCGCTGAACCGCCTCGAGCTCGTGACCCGCATTCACTCACTGCTGCGGATCAAGGAATACCACGCCGACCTCGAGCAGACGCAGAACGTCATCTGCGCCCTCGCGCTGGCGCTCGAAGCCAAGGATCACTACACGCGAGGGCACTCTCAACGCGTGGGCGATCTGGCCCGGGCGTTCGCGTTGTACGTGGGACTCCCCGCGGCCACCGCGGAGCGCATCCGCGTCGCGGGGCTCCTCCATGACATCGGCAAGATCGCCGTGCCCGAGAAGCTCCTGAACAAGAAGGGTCCCCTCACACGCGAGGAGTTCCTCCGGGTGATCGATCATCCGGTCATCGGCGAAGAGATGGTCCGCCCCCTCACCACGCTGGCTTCCGTGCTTCAGCTCATTCGCCATCACCACGAGCGCTACGACGGACGTGGCTATCCCGACGGACTCGAAGGCGACAAGATCCCCTACGAAGTGCGTCTGCTCTCGATCGTCGACGCCTACGACGCGATCACCTCGCACCGAGCCTACCGCCCCGCACCCCTCGGGCACGAAGCCGCCATCGCCACCCTCCGCCGCGAAGCCTCCGGCGGCAAGTGGGACCCGGTCATGGTCGAGGAGTTCGCCACCATGCTCGGCGCCAACGCCCCCGCCTGGGACGCGATCTCCCTCCCCGCCCCCGTGCTGCGCCTGGCGTGAGAGCGGGCTGGTTGGCGGTGGGAGCGCACACCACCCCTGTCATCCTGAGCGGGTGGCGGGCGGGTGCGAAGGATCCCCTGCGGTAAACGATGCCCGCGCCGCTAGCCCGCATTTCTCACAGCCCTTCTGCTACGACAGCCGATAGCGGCCTGCCTGCTTCGCCGAACGACGATTTCGCTCCTCAACATAGTGTCAACTATGCCTTCGTCGCGAAATCGCCGTTCGA
>Ga0307505_10002466_pt1 | contig 12795 bp, 7 predicted proteins | sample 23_S_MG_FD_202183 | JGI IMG/M metagenome (GOLD analysis project Ga0307505, IMG submission 202183) | Soil microbial communities from Populus trichocarpa stands in riparian zone in the Pacific Northwest, United States - 23_S | ecosystem: Environmental > Terrestrial > Soil > Riparian zone > Trees...
TGCGCGCGAATACGATGCCGTCGTGGCGTCGGGCGAGCAGGTCACTGCGGGTCTTCTCGCCCTCGTCCTCGAAGGCATGGGCGTGCAGGCGCGTTCCTGGCAGGGCTGGCAATTGCCGATCTGGACCGACAATGCCCACGGGTCGGCGCGCATCCTCGGCATCAACGGCGAAGAACTGATCCGCCGCTTCCGCGAGCACGGACAAGTGGCGGTGATCGCGGGCTTCCAGGGTATTCACAAGGAGACCGGGCGCGTTACGACGCTCGGACGCGGCGGCTCGGATACAAGCGCGGTTGCCGTCGCGGCTGCGATCCAGGCCGACCGTTGCGACATCTATACCGACGTTGACGGGGTCTATACGACCGATCCGAATATCGTCGAGCGCGCCCAGCGCCTCGACAAGGTCGCCTACGAAGAAATGCTCGAGATGGCGTCACTCGGCGCCAAGGTGTTGCAGGTCCGCTCGGTTGAGCTCGCCATGCAGAAGCGCGTCCGCGTCTTCGTCCGTTCGAGCTTCGAGAAGCCTGAAGACATCGATCCGCACGGCACGCCGCCGGGCACGCTGATTTGCGACGAGGAGGAGATCGTGGAAAGCCAAATAGTCACCGGCATCGCTTTCTCGAAGGACGAAGCGCAAATTTCGATCCGCCGGGTCGCCGACAAGCCCGGAGTCGCCGCGGCCCTGTTCGGGCCGCTCGCCGACGCACACATCAATGTCGACATGATCGTGCAGAACGTTTCGGCCGACGGCCGAACCGACATTACGTTCACGGTTCCCGTCGCCGACTACGAACGCGCGCAGCAGACGCTCGCCAAGGTGAAGGGCGAGGTCGGTTTTACGGCGATCGAGGGGGCGGCGGATGTGGTGAAGGTGTCGATCATCGGTGTCGGCATGCGCAGCCACGCGGGGGTTGCGGCAACGGCCTTCAAGGCGCTCGCCGAGCGAGGCATCAATATCCGGGCGATTTCCACTTCCGAGATCAAGATTTCGATTTTGATCGACGCCGCCTATACCGAGCTTGCGGTACGGACTTTGCATTCTGTATACGGACTCGACCGGTAGCGGTGGGTTACGGGCTCGTTTTGGTGACAAACGTGTGTAACGGCTCGAAAGTACGTCAAGCGACTCTCGGGCACCGCCTTTAGCCAGGGCGCGGGGCTCGGGCTCCCCCGCGCGGGTCTATACTCGCGGCAATGATTGGGCGGCGCGGCGCCCGTTAGGACAAGGCCCATGCGTGGCGCGCTGGGCGGTCCGCGCGTTTTGCTCCGCCGTCTCCGCGAGGTCATGGCGGAGCCGGTCAGCGCGCAGGAACGCCTCGACAAGATTGTCGTGATGATCGCCGCAAACATGGTTGCGGAGGTCTGCTCCGTCTATGTGCTGCGCGTCGACGGTAGCCTCGAACTCTATGCCACCGAGGGTCTTTCCCGCGAGGCGGTCCACCAAACAGTCCTCGGCGCCGGTGAAGGTCTCGTCGGCCTCGTCGCAAGCGAGGCGCAGGCGCTGAACCTGCCGAACGCGCAGGCGCATCCGGCCTTCTCGTACAAGCCGGAGACGGGCGAAGAAATCTATCACTCCTTCCTCGGTGTGCCGGTGCTGCGCGCGGGCAATACGCTCGGCGTTCTGGTGGTTCAGAACCGCGCCCACCGCACGTACAGCGAGGAAGAAGTCGAGGCGCTGCAAACAACGGCGATGGTTCTCGCCGAGATGATCGCGTCGGGCGAGCTTTCCTCCCTCGCGCGTCCGGGCGCCGAACCCGCGGTGCGCCGCGCGGTGCAGGCGAAGGGGGTGCCACTCGCTGAAGGCATCGGCCTCGGCCGCGTGGTGCTGCACGAACCGCGCGTGGTGGTGAAGAATTTCATTGCCGAGGACGTGCAGAAGGAACTGAAACGCCTCGATCAGTCCGTGGACACGCTGCGCGCATCGATCGATGTAATGCTGGAAGAAGACGGCATTGCGCGCACGGGCGAGCATCGCGACGTGCTCGAGGCGTATCGCATGTTTGCCCACGACCGCGGCTGGCTGCAAAAGCTGCGCGAGGCGGTGCTGACGGGCCTGACGGCGGAGGCCGCGGTCGAGCGCGTGCAGTCCGATACGCGCGCCCGCATGCTGCGCCAGACCGATCCTTATTTGCGCGAGCGGCTGCACGATCTCGACGACCTCGCCAACCGGCTCCTGCGGGAGCTCATGGGCGGCGATCAAGCGCGGCGCGAGGAAATTCCCGAGAACGCGATCATCATCGCGCGCAACATGAGCCCGGCAGCATTGCTCGATTACGACCGCTCGAGATTACGCGGGGTTATCCTCGAGGAGGGCGCGCCGACAAGCCATGTGGTGATCGTCGCACGTGCTCTCGGCGTCGCGACCGTCGGCCAGGTCGAGAACATCGCGAGTCTCGCCGATTCCGGCGACCCGATCATCGTCGATGGCGATGCCGGCGAGGTGCATCTCCGGCCGCCGCCCGGGATCGAGTCTGCCTATGCGGAGAAAGTCCGGCTGCGTGCGCGCAAGCAGGCGCAATACGCGGCGCTGCGAGACAAGCCGGCCGTCAGCAAGGACGGGCAACAACTACAGTTGCTCATCAATGCCGGCCTCGTGGTCGATCTCCCGCATATCGAGGAAACCGGCGCGGACGGAATCGGTCTGTTCCGCACGGAATTGCAGTTCATGGTGGCGGCGACACTGCCGCGTACGAGCGAGCAGTTGCGGCTCTATCGCTCCGTGCTCGATGCGGCCGACGGCAGGCCGGTAACATTTCGCACGCTCGATATCGGCGGCGATAAGGTGCTGCCTTACATGCGTGCCCTGGAAGAAGAGAACCCCGCACTCGGCTGGCGCGCGATTCGCGTCGGTCTCGACCGGCCGGCACTCTTGCGCATCCAGCTGCGCGCCCTTCTGCACGCTGCGGCAGGTCGGAAACTGCGCATGATGTTTCCGATGGTCTCGGCGGTCGAGGAGTTCGATCAAGCCCGCAAGCTCGTCGAGCGCGAGATTACGCATCTCCGGCGCCACGGGCACCGGCTGCCCGATCAGGTGCAGATCGGGGCGATGGTCGAGGTTCCGGCGCTGCTTTTTGTCATGGACGAGATCTTCGAACGGGCCGACTTCCTGTCGGTCGGTTCGAACGATCTGGTGCAGTTCCTGTTCGCTGCGGACCGCGGGAATGCGCGCGTGGCCGACCGTTTTGACCCGCTGTCGATTCCCGTTCTGCGCGCCCTCAAGGCGATCGCAGATGCCGGCAAGGCTCATGGAAAGCCCGTGACGCTGTGCGGGGAGCTTGCCTCGCGCCCGCTTGAGGCGATGGCGCTGCTCGCACTCGGCTATCGCTCTCTCTCCGTCGCAGCGCCCTCGATCGGGCCCGTCAAGGCGATGGTGCTCGAGCTGGATGTCGGAGCGGCCGAGAAGGCGCTTCTGCCGCTCCTCACCGAGAAGAAGAGCGCGCTCTCAATTCGCGAGCGGCTGCAATCTTTTGCCGCCGAACACGGCGTGCCGGTGTGATCTGATGCTGCCCGCGAACCGCCTCGATGCAATTGTCGCCCGCTTCGATCTTGCCGAAGCGGAGCTTTCGGCTGGGCCCAACCGCGATACCTTCGTGCGGTTGTCGCGCGAATATGCCGAGCTGAAGCCCGTTGTCGAAGCGGTGAAATCGTATCAGCGGGCGCTTGCTGATCTGGCCGGCGTAAAGGCGCTGATGGACGACGCCACCACCGACGCCGACATGGTGAAAGTTGCGGCGGAAGAAAAGAGCGCGCTCGAGGAACGTATCGGTGTGCTCGAGAACGAATTGCGGATTGCGCTGTTGCCGAAGGACGCCGCGGACGAACGCGATGTCATCGTAGAGGTGCGTGCCGGCACGGGCGGCGATGAGGCCTCGCTATTCGCGGGCGATCTCCTCCGCATGTACGAGCGTTATGCGTCCCTGCAGGGCTGGAAAGTGGAGCTCCTGTCCGCGAGCGAAGGCACCGTCGGCGGCTTCAAGGAAGTGGTCGCCTCGATCCGCGGACGGGGCGTCTATGCGAAGCTGAAGTTCGAGTCCGGCGTGCATCGCGTGCAGCGCGTGCCGGACACCGAGACCTCCGGACGCATCCATACGTCGGCTGCGACCGTTGCCGTGCTGCCCGAGGCGGGTGAAGTCGATATCAAGATCGACGACGCAGATTTGCGCATCGACGTCTTTCGAGCGTCGGGCGCCGGCGGTCAGCACGTCAACAAAACAGAATCTGCCGTGCGGATCACGCATCTGCCGAGCGGCATCGTCGTTGGCGTGCAGGACGAGCGCTCGCAGCATCGCAACAAGGCAAAGGCGATGGATATGCTGCGTGCCAAGCTATATGACGCCGAACGCACGCGCCTCGACAGCGAACGAGCGGCGGAGCGCAAGGGGATGGTGGGCTCGGGCGATCGCTCGCAGCGCATCCGCACGTACAATTTTCCGCAGGGCCGGGTGACGGATCACCGGATCAACCTGACCCTGCACAAGCTACCGCAAGTCATGGAAGGCACTGCGCTCGGCGAAGTCATCGATGCTCTCGTCGCGCATCATCAGGCGGCGCTGCTCGCCGAAGACGCGGCATGACACGGCCGACTGCGGGCGCGCTGCAGCGCCGCGCCGCGTCCCGGCTTCGTGCAGCAGGAATAGACAGTGCTGAGCTCGATGCGCGCGTGCTGCTCGCGCATGCGCTGGGCGCCGATGCCGGCCAGTTGCTCGTCGTATCGGAGCAGCCAGTCGAAGTGGATGCCGAACGGCGATTCGATGACGCGGTTACGCGACGGAGCGCGCGGGAGCCGGTGGCGCACATCACCGGTGTTCGGGAATTCTGGAGCCGGCCGTTCTTCGTTTCGCGCGATGTCCTCGTGCCGAGGCCTGAAACGGAGACGATCGTCGAAGCGGCCTTGCGTGCAAAACCCGAACGAGAGGCGGCGCTTCGTATTCTCGACCTTGGTGTCGGTTCGGGTGCGATACTGACCGCACTCCTCGTTGAGCGGCCGAACGCGACCGGAGTCGGCGTCGATCGAAGCATGGCGGCGCTTGCACTCGCGCGTTCGAATTTCGACTCACTCGGCGTTGGAGCGCGCGCTCTCTTGGTGCGCGGCGACTGGGGGAGATCGCTCGACGGGACCTTCGATCTCGTCGTCTCGAATCCGCCATACATCACGAGCAGGGAGATCGGGAACCTGGAGCCGGAAGTTCGCGTTTACGAACCGGCAGCCGCACTTGATGGCGGTACCGACGGGCTCGACTGCTACCGAGCGATTTTCGGAGATCTTGGACGGTTGCTCGCGCCCGACGGCGCAGCGGTTCTCGAACTTGGGGAAGGGCAGGAACCTGCCGTTGCAGACCTCGCCCGGCGAGCTAACATTCTGGTTAACGGATCGGCTGTTCGCGACCTTGGGGGACTACCCCGGGCGCTACTACTGGGGTCCAGGGGGTACAAAAAAACACTTGGAGAGGGGCGCGAACCGCACTAGTGTCCGCCCGGGATTTGATCCGGGGTGTGTCGCACGAGACGCATCCGCCGCGAGTAGCGGCTCAGACGGCAGGCTCGCCAAGCGCCGCCGACGATTTCCGGATCCAGCGCTTCACAGAATTTCGCGTGCGACCGATCCGCATGACGAAGGGCAAGGCAGAATATCCGCGTAGAACGCGGAGTTGGTTTCCAGATTCGCGATCCTATGCACATAGCTTTGGCGCTCGGCGCCGGCTTGAAAGGCGCGGCAGGACAGCCGCGCGGAATGGATTTTTGTTCGTAGCGAAGTGAGGCGGCGATGCCGCGCAACGAGAGAGACGGAATGCAATGAGAAACGGGCAGAACAATAACAACAACAATAATAAGCGCATGCGCGGCCGCAATCGTCGCGGTCACAACCCAATGACGCGCGTGTACGAATCGAACGGGCCCGACGTCAAAATCCGGGGAACCGCTCACCACATCGCGGAAAAGTATACGCAGCTTGCGCGCGATGCGCAGTCATCGGGCGATCCTGTCGCCGCCGAGGGTTACTTGCAGCACGCCGAGCACTACTTCCGTATGATCATGGCGGCGCAGGCGCAATTCGTTCAACAGAATCCGCACCAGCAGCACCAGCCGTTCCAGCGTCCTGACATGGAAGGACGCGGCGACGAATATGACGACGACGGGGATGATGTGAACGGCAATGAGCAGCCGCAGCAGCAGCCGAATTTTCAGGGCGGACAGCAACAGCCCAGTCAGCATGTGCAGCAGCGGCCGCAGCATCAGCAGCCGCAGCAACCTCAGCATCAGCCGCAACACCAGCCGCATCAGCAACCGCAACCGAATTTCCAGGGCTATCAGCAGCCGCGCCGCGATCAGGAAGAGCAGCGCGATGCAGGCCTGCCGGCCTTCATCACCGGCGGCGGGGCTCCGCAAGGTCAGATGAACGGCAATGACGGCGAGCAAGGCGAACGGAACGATCGTGGAGATCGAAACGATCGCTTCGGTCGCCGTCGCCGGCGTTTCCGTCCGCGCGGGCCTCACGATCAGGAAGTTCGCGGTGAAAATGGCGGCGACGTGCAGGGTGGGCCCGGCAACGACGCGCAGCCGGCCGGAGATTTCGGCGCTCCAAAACCGGGCGAGTAACCTTTCAGTCCAGGACGCGGATGCGGTCGCCTTCGGCGATCGTACCGGCCATTTTGACTTCGGCGTAGATGCCGCAGTCGTCTTCTCCGGTCAGCCGATAAAGCTCCTCGGGCACCGGAATGTCGCGCTCCGCGGTTTCAGGATTTACTTCGGTCGCCGCGCACCGCTGAATCATTTTGACGACGCGCAGCCGCAGCGAGCCGATTTCGATCTCGCGGCCGACGAGCTGCGTTTCGAACCAAGCGGGCCATCCCTCGACGTGCAGGTTTCCACGAAAGCGCAGGGGATGGACGTCGCGATCGATCTTGCGTCCCAGCGCCGTTACGCTTTCGAGATTGATGATCGAGACTACCTTCTTCGCCACATCGGAAAAACTGTGTCCGGGCGATTGCAGAACGCGAATATTGCCGCGCGCGGCACTCCCCATAAACTTCTGAAAGAAAGCTGCGACGGCGGCCCGGCCCGCGTCGTCGGTCAGCCTTTCCTCAAGCAGCAAAGAGCCGCCTTGAGAGACGGAGAGCACGCCTGACGCGTCGTCGTATCGGGTCGTGAGGGCAGCGATCGACGCATTCCGCATCAGGCAGAGAAACTTGATTTTGGGCTGCCAGGTCGGTGCGGCGGGGTCGAAACCGGAAGGGCCGTTTTCCAGCGCAAAGGCGCGGTCCATGGGAAAGGTCGTGCCTGGGGCGAGCGACACGGAGGTGAGGCGCTCGGGCGACAAACCCTTGATCGGGTAGCGGTAGAGGGATGAAACGCTTGCGGATTCGGCAGGATCGGCGCCCATCCCCGTTTCTTAACGATCCTGCGAGCAACGTCCAGACCGCCGGAAAATTCCGCGCTTAAAATGGCTCCCGTCCCCTTCCGCGATACGGGGGCGATCCCCATTTCTAGTGCCAGATGTTGCGGGCGTGCCTTCGGGGCGGCCGGGACAGGCTGAGGAGAGGGCGAATGAATTTCGAGAAATACACCGAACGCGCTCGCGGTTTCGTGCAATCGGCGCAGTCGCTTGCCTTACGTGAAGGCAACCAGCAATTCGCAACCGAGCATCTTCTCAAGGTGCTGCTCGACGACCCCGAGGGGTTGGCCGCGGGCCTGATCGACCGTTCCGGCGGAAATTCGCGGGCTGCGTTGCAGGAAACCGAGGCCGCGCTCCGCAAGATGCCCAAGGTCGAGGGCGGGGGCGCCGGGCAGCTTTATCTCGCGCCCGCTTTGGCCCGTGTTTTCGACACGGCGGAGAAAGCCGCGGAAAAGACCGGTGATTCTTACGTCACCGTCGAGCGGCTCCTGCTCGCGCTCGCCGTCGAGAAGGAGAGCGAGGCAGGCAAGATCCTGTCGCGCGCCGGCGTCACGCCGCAGAAGCTGAACGCTGCTGTCGAAGAACTGCGCAAGGGACGGACCGCGGATTCGGCGTCGGCGGAAAGCGCCTACGACGCCCTCAAGCGCTATGCGCGCGATCTCACCGAGGCCGCGCGCGCGGGCAAGCTCGACCCGGTGATCGGCCGCGATGAGGAAATCCGCCGCGCGATACAGATTCTATCCCGACGCACCAAGAACAACCCGGTGCTGATCGGCGAACCCGGCGTCGGCAAGACAGCGATCGTCGAGGGCCTCGCGCTGCGCATCGTCAATGGCGACGTGCCGGAGAGCCTGAAGGACAAGAAGCTGCTCGCCCTCGACATGGGATCGCTCATCGCCGGCGCGAAATATCGCGGCGAATTCGAGGAGCGGCTCAAATCGGTGTTGTCGGAAGTCACAGCGGCCGAAGGCAAGATCATCCTGTTCATTGACGAGATGCATACGCTCGTCGGAGCCGGAAAGACCGACGGTGCGATGGATGCCTCGAACCTGCTCAAGCCCGCGCTCGCGCGCGGCGAATTGCACTGTATCGGCGCGACCACACTCGACGAATACCGCAAGCACGTGGAGAAGGATGCGGCGCTCGCGCGACGCTTTCAGCCCCTGTTCGTCGGCGAGCCGACCGTCGAGGACACGATTTCCATCCTGCGCGGCCTGAAAGAAAAGTACGAGTTGCATCACGGCGTGCGCATCCAGGATTCCGCGCTCGTCGCGGCAGCGACCCTTTCCAATCGCTACATCACCGACCGCTTTCTGCCCGACAAGGCGATCGACCTCGTCGACGAGGCGGCGGCACGGCTGCGCATGCAGGTCGATTCCAAGCCGGAAGCGCTGGATGAGATCGACCGGCGGCTGATGCAGCTCAGGATCGAGCAGGAGGCGCTCAAGAAGGAGAGCGACGCCGGCTCCAAGGAGCGGCTGAAGCGGATCGCCAAGGAGATTGCCTCGCTCGAAGAAGAGTCATCGGCGCTCACGCAGCGGTGGCAAGCGGAGAAAACGAAGCTTGGCGACGCGCAAAAACTCAAGGCGGAACTCGAGCAGGCGCGCACCGAACTCGCGCAGGCGCAACGGCGCGGCGAATATCAGCGCGCGGGCGAGCTGTCCTACGGCATCATTCCGGATCTCGAGAAGAAGCTGAAGACCGTCGAGGAGAAGGGCTCCGACGCGATGGTCGAGGAGGCGGTGACGCCGGACCACGTGGCGCAGGTCGTCTCGCGCTGGACCGGCGTGCCGGTCGACCGGATGCTGGAAGGCGAGAAGGAAAAGCTCCTGCGCATGGAAGACGAACTCGCCAAGCGAGTCGTCGGGCAGGACGAAGCGGTCAAGGCGGTCTCGACCGCCGTGCGCCGTGCACGCGCGGGTCTGCAGGATCCGAACCGGCCGATCGGATCTTTCATGTTCCTCGGACCGACCGGCGTCGGAAAGACGGAGCTGACGAAGGCGCTCGCCGCCTATCTCTTCGACGACGAGTCGGCGCTCATCCGTATCGACATGTCCGAGTACATGGAAAAGCATTCGGTCTCACGCCTCATCGGCGCGCCGCCGGGCTATGTCGGCTATGACGAGGGCGGGGCGCTTACCGAGGCCGTGCGGCGACGGCCCTACCAGGTGATCCTGTTCGACGAGATCGAAAAGGCGCATCCTGACGTCTTCAACGTGCTGCTGCAGGTGCTCGACGACGGCCGCCTCACCGATGGTCAGGGCCGCACCGTCGATTTCCGCAATACGCTGATCGTGATGACGTCAAACCTCGGGGCTGAGTATCTCGTGTCGCTCGGCGAGGATCAGGACGTCGACGCCGTACGCCAGCAGGTCATGGATGTGGTGCGCTCGAATTTCCGTCCGGAGTTCCTGAACCGCGTGGACGAAATCATCCTGTTCCACAGGCTCAAGCGGGACCAGATGGGGGCGATCGTCGACATCCAGATCGGGCGGCTGCAGAAGCTCCTCGATGAGCGAAAGGTTGTTCTCGAACTTGCAGCCGACGCGCGCAACTGGCTCGGCGAGAAGGGCTACGAGCCGGCTTACGGTGCCCGTCCGCTCAAGCGGGTGATCCAAAAATCGTTGCAGGATCCGCTCGCCGAGAAAATCCTGGCCGGCGACATCAAGGACGGCGATCGCGTGCGCGTCGGCGTAAAGGGCGATGCGCTGAACTTCGACGTTAAGGGAAAATCGGCGAAGGCGGCTTAAGCCGCCCTCGTCAGTTCTGCGCGACGCGCGGCATGGCAGCTCCGCGCTCGAGGATGCTGTCGACGCGGGCGCGCTCGCGCTCGAATTCCTTCAGCAACGCGTTTTCAAGCTCGCGGCCGCGCGGCAGGCGGATGCGCATCGGGTCGACGAAATTGCCGTTGATCATCACTTCGTAATGCAGATGCGGACCGGTCGAGAGGCCGGTGTTGCCGACATAGCCGATGATCTGGCCCTGACGCACGCGCGCGCCCGGCTGGATGCCGCGCGCGAAGCCCGACAAGTGCGAGTAGGCGGTGACGTAGCCATTCAGATGCTGCACTTCGATGCGGCGGCCGTAACCGCCGCGATCCCACTCGGCTTTGAGAACGGTGCCATTGCCGGAGGCGAAGACCGAGGCGCCGGTGTTGTCGGACCAGTCGACGCCGGTGTGCTGACGGACGTAGCCGAGGATCGGATGTTTGCGCGGGCCGAAGCCCGAACGGAAGATGCCGCCGGCCATCGGTTTGCGTACGAGGAACTTCTTCGCGCTCTTACCCGCCTCGTCATAGTAGTCGGGAATACCGTCGTCCTGTGTAACGAAGCGATAGTAGCGGCGGTTCTCTTCCCCGAACGTCAACGACGCATAGAGCACGTCAGCACTCGTTTCCGGCTCGTCGCCGGCATAGAGCACCTCGAACGAGTCGCCCGGCCGCACACGGCGCTGGAGGTCGACGTCGAAGGAGAAGGTGCGGATGATGCTCTCGATCATCGGCTTGGGAATTTCATTGCGCAGAGCGGTCTCGTAGATGCTCTGGTAGAGGCGCATTCCGCTGCCTTCGTCGCTCTCGTCCTCATCGGCGCGGAGACTGGCGACGTCGATTTCGCGCGGCTCCTCCACGGCGACATAGCGGCCGCTGTCGCTGAGCGCGACCGTCGCCTGATGACCCTTGTCATTGAATATGCTGACGCGCAGCGGCTGCACTTGTCCGTCGGGCAGCGTATCGATCAGAACGCGAATGCGGTGTCCGTCGGCGATACTGCCGTCGCGGCCGCGCGAGCCGAATGCCGCGACGAGCGCGGTGGTTGCCTGCGGAACGGCGCCCAACTCTTTCAGAATGCCGGGCAGGGTTTCGCCCTTCTTGGCGATGATCGTGCGTTCGGCCCAGGTGCTGCCGCCACCGGTTTCGGTGGTTGTCTTCGGAACGGAATTCATGTTCTCGGCGACGGCCGACGCCGCAATGCCGCCGCGGGTATCTCCTTCAGCGGCGTAGCCGAGCACCGGACCGCCGAGCATGCCGATGCTTGCGGCAAGCGAAGGCCGCAAAGGAGTCGTGCCGGTGGTATCGGCAAGGATGGCCTGGCGCACGGCGTAGTGAACGTCCTCGTTGCGGATCGTGGCAGCGACGCGCGCCGCCGGCGGTACCTGCATCAGATCGCGCATGACGATCGAAAGCTCGCCGGTCGGCTCGATCAGCGGCCCGTCCTCGTTGCGCTCCTCTTCTTCGGCCATGAGTTTTACGGGATTGAACCCCGGGACGGCGGAAGCGAATTGCGAGGGAGCGAGTGAAAGGTTGGTTGCGATGCGGATGAAGGGGCGCACGCGCACGATCTCGCGCTCCGCAACGCGCGTCGTCGTCGAGACGCGCAGCGTCTGACGCGCCGTCGAGTGATCGGCAAGGATCGTGATGCGGTCGGCCTTGCGGGCGATATTGGAAACGCGATCGCCCGCCGAGCGGAGCGCCTGGCGGGCGAATTCGGGGATCTGTGCGAAACGGTACTCGCCGTCCAGCGCGGCCCATACGGCACCGCCCATCAGGCTGCCGCCGGAGAGTGCGATCAGAACAGTGGCAGCGAGCCAGCGAATGGAGACGCGCCGACGATCGATCGGCTCCTCGACGTCACCGTCGAGACCGAGCGGGGGCTCGTTTCCCAGTTCGATTGCCGATGCGAGGCTGTGCCGCCCAGCCGCCGACCGTCGCCCACTTTCCAAAACGATAACGCTCCCCAATTCCCCGCCTGAGGCGGTCGTTTCGTCTTCCGTTCAGCGATTCAACCGCTGATAATTTTCAACAAATCGCCCCTTTAAAGTGGCGGCATCATGGCTATCTATAGCGTTCGCGGAAACGCGGACGGGCTCTAATATAGCCTGTTGACAATAAAAACGGGCGCAGCCTATAACCCCGCCTTCGGCACGCCGTCGTCTCGGCGGGTTGGCGCGCCGGTTTAGCTCCTTAACGACCTTTGGTCGCTCGGTTCTGGCGAAGGCTGGAATCGGGGAGTTTCGACGGCTCTCTGGTTTCCAGAGGGACGGGGCGCAAGCCCGGCTGTTTGAAGCTGTGAATCGGGAAGAAAGAGAAACGTAGGCGGCGGGGTCCTTGCGGACCTTCCCTCTTGCGGGAGCAAACCTTCATTGGTTTGTGTCCGTGCGGGTGGAGGTCGAAGAGACTTCGGCGATCCTACGTTTCGATAAAGTTCAAGCCAATCGATCGCACCGAAAGGTGAGATCGACATGCTTGGGACTCGTCAATGAAATGTAGTGATCGAGCCGATCAAATCTCAAACTTGAGAGTTTGATCCTGGCTCAGAGCGAACGCTGGCGGCAGGCCTAACACATGCAAGTCGAACGCCCCGCAAGGGGAGTGGCAGACGGGTGAGTAACGCGTGGGAACGTAC
>Ga0307505_10002467_pt1 | contig 12794 bp, 14 predicted proteins | sample 23_S_MG_FD_202183 | JGI IMG/M metagenome (GOLD analysis project Ga0307505, IMG submission 202183) | Soil microbial communities from Populus trichocarpa stands in riparian zone in the Pacific Northwest, United States - 23_S | ecosystem: Environmental > Terrestrial > Soil > Riparian zone > Trees...
AGTTTCGTGAGGTTCGCGACATGATCGAAGCGATCATGTTTTTTGCCCTCGGCTTTCTCGCCGCGAGCCTGATAGCGCTCGTACTGCTGTCCGCCGTATGGCACCGCGCCGTGCGCCTGACGACCCGGCGGATCGAGGGCGCCATTCCCGTCTCAATGGCGGAAATTCAGGCTGACAAGGACCAGTTGCGCGCCGAGTTTGCGATGTCGACGCGGCGGCTGGAAACCGGCGTCGAACAGCTGAAACTCAAGACCACCGAACAGCTCGCGGAGATCGGCCGCAAGAGCGAGACGATCCGCCTCCTCAAGAATGAAGCCGAGGAAAAATCGGCCGCGATCACCGCGCTCGAGGCGCAGGAGCGCACGCTCCGCGAACGCCTCCGCAGCACGGAAGAAGAACTCTCCGTAAAGGCCAAGTCACTGCATGAGGCCGAGGCGGAACTATCGTCCAAGTCCAATCAGATCCTCCAGATCAACCACTCGCTCGCGGACAAGACCACCGAGTCCGAGAGTAACCGCATTGAGATCATCGCACTTGAGACGCAATGCACGGCATTGAAGAGCCGCATCGCGGAACTGGAGCGCGAAGTGTCCGTCACCGAGGACCGCCTTGCTCAGGAACGGACCCAGGCCGAGACGACGAGCCGCACGCTGTCCGATGAACGGACACGGATCGAGAATCTCAACAGGCAGATCGAGGAACTCGAAGCGCGCTATGCCGGGAAAAAGTCCGAAGCTGAAGAACTCTCTCGCTCCGTCGCGACCCTCGAAGAAGATGCGCGGCGTCAGGCCAGCCTCGCTGCGCAACGTGAGAAGGATCTCCTCGGAATGATCGCTGCGCGCGATGCCTCGCTGAACGCGGTCAACGACACGCTTCAGATCAGTAAGGAAGAAAACCTCAGCATGCATCGCGAGATCAATGAGGCCTCGCGCTCCTACACCGCCACGATCGAGCATCTGAAGGGCGAAAAAACGATGCTCGAAGGCGCACTCGCACAATTGCGCGCCGATCGTGAGCAGCTTCAGCGAGAGATTTCGCGGCTCAAGCAGGAGGCTGAAACAGCCTGGGCGAACGAGCGCGTCGACAGCGCGCTCTTGCGCGAGCGGATCAACGACGTGGCCGCGGAAGTCACACGCCTTGCGGCCAACCTCGAAGGCTCGGGCTCGCCGATCGACCGAATCCTTGCCGAAGTACCGCCGCCGCTCCCACGACAGAATGGCTCACCGAATCGCATCTCGATCACGAGCGAAACGGATGACGGCGAACGCCCGCTCTCGCTCGCCGAACGCATTCGTGCGCTGCAAATGCGCACTGGCAGAACGAGCTGACCTCGGTTCAGCGGCGCGGAAACGTCAATTCCGGATTGATGATACAGGAGTCGGACCAGCCGGTCTTGCTAGCCATACATTGCTGGAGCGTGTTGAACCGGCACAACGTTGAGCCGCCGCCGCCGCGAAATCCGCCGCTGCTCTCGAGCAGGCAATAGCGATAGACCGGCGCCTTCTGCTGCGCATATGCACCGGCGGTCATTCCGATACTCACCGCGAGCATCGCGCCCATTGCAATCACGATCTTCATGGCATTCTCCTTGGACCAGGACCCCTCTGACACGGAATAAGGGCGTCTCGTTGCTGAACTATACATGAACGCGGCAGCGCGCGGATCGTTGCGCGGATTGCATTGACCTGCGCCGCGCAGCGTTATTGCAGGGTCACACGATTTCCCGACCGGCCCATCGGATGTCCAGAGCGGTTCTTTTTAGCAGAGGAAGCACGCGCGTTGCGTCGCGCCGCGCGTCGCTTTGCTTCTTCCAGGTAGTAAGCGATGTTTGCGAGCGAGGGCCGGATCGCCTCGCCGAGCACCGTCAACCGCACCGCAGGCGAACGATAGAACAGGGCTCCCCGTAGCTCGGTCTCAAGCGCCTTGATTGCATTGGTCAGGGACGGCTGCGCAACCCCGCAACGCCTTGCGGCCCGCGTGAAATTGAGCTCATCGCACAGCGCCAGAAAATAGCGAACTTGATTGATCTCCATTGCACCACTCCATGGGATTGAACGAAATCGGATCGCCGCACTTGTGGCGCGGCGGGCAGTTCGCTCAGCCCCGTGAAGACGCCGGGTCAACCGCCGCGCGCGAGCCGAAGCGCGCGGCGGTGTGACGTGCGAAGTCAACGCAATTTCAATCCGCGACAGGTTTCAGGAACCCGCCACAAACTGCCTCGCACCCGGCTCCCCCGCGCCGGTCCCGTGAAGATCGTTTCGTTTCCTTCAGATCAAATCCGCCCGGCTGAGCGGCGCCCCTCGCGCCGCCGCGAGCGAAACATCAGTACGAATCTTGGCGCACTCGCGCACTGCCACACCTGCGTTTCGTCGGCTTCGTTTCCGGCGCGTTTGCTGATCGAGCGAAGGATCGCATTCACGCCCCAGGGCCGAAGCTCGGTCGATGACGCGCTCGAGCGTCCGCCGACGCGTTTCAGAAAACTCATCGATTTAACCCCTCAGAATGAGCAGCCCCGGACAGCTCGATTGGAATGCTGCCTCGCGAAGCGGCGAACCAGTCAGCGCGGGTGGTCGCTGCGCTTTCCTGAAACGAGAGCGGAGTAATTTCTGCTTTGATGATGACGGCTGCTGTAATGGCCAGCAGGGCTGCTATCGTTGCAGTCCAGTCTCTGATTTTCCGCATAATTCCCTCGTCCTGCTGGCGCGCATGTTCATGAACAGCGACCTACGGCGCGTCCTCCGATCGAAGGAAGTTCCACTGCGGGGCTAAAAGAATTTTTCGACGCGAGAGTGATCGCCGTCACAGAAGCGGCGAGTTCACGGGCGGCAGCGATCGCGCTACGGCCTCGTTTCGGTCAGGGAGTATCGGCCGTCGGCAGCGAGACATTCCGCTTCGGGCGCGCCCAGCTCCCTGCGCACCGCATTGGTGCCAAGCACCATGGAAACCATCTTATACGCGGCGTGCCGACGGCCCATGCCCTCGCGGCCCATGCCACAGTCCGAAGAAATCACCAGCCGCTCGGGCGGCACGTGCCGCAGCGCTTCGCGGATCAGCGCCGCGACTTCCTCCGGCTGTTCGACCTGGAGGGAGTGGTGGTCGATCACGCCGATCACCACTTTCTTGTCCCGGATCGTTTCGCCGATCGCCTTGAGATCGCCCGGCCCGGATGAGCAGGTTTCAAATGTCAGCGCGTCGGCATCGACCTGCGCGAGCGCCTTCAGGGTCGGCTGATAACTCTGCACGCCCTTGAACATGCGCTGCTGCGAAGGGTTGCCCCAGCACGTGTGGCACCAGACCTCCGTCTTGCCGCGCAGTCCCTTCACGGTGTTATTGAAGATCTTCACCAAGTCGTCGACGTCGAGCTTGCCGAATGCCTTGCCGCGCACCGGAACCATGTGGATGTACGGCTCTTCCAGCTGAATGACCGGGCAGCCGGCGTCCGCCAGTTCGTTGAGCTCCTGATTCAGCGCTTCGCTGAATGCCCATGTCCGCTCGACCGGATCCTTGTAGTGGTCGTCCTCCACGGACGCAGCCAGCAGCTCCGGCAGGATACTGCCGAACTTCACCGGCTTCTTCGTCATGCGCTGCGCGGCTTTCCACATCGCGGCGTATTGCAGGTCGCCGCGGCCGATCGGACCGGTGACCCTCGGCAATACGCGCGCTTCCAGAAAATCGTGCAGGATATGACCGCGCGGATAGGCCGCCGCTCCCACGCGATAGACCGCCGGCTGATAGTCCTTGCTCAGTCCCGACATGTGGGTCAGCGGGTAGCTCTGCCAGCTCATCCCGCCGACCTGCTCGTCATAATGAGCGTCGCCGTCGGTGCAGATATCGAGTCCGGCCATCTCCTGCGCTCGAAGAAATGCCGAAACGGCGTCTTCGTACTGCTCGCGGTAACGCGAATTGACCATCGCGCCGAGAAACGTCTGCGATCCCAGCACCGCGTCGTACCAGGCCGGACGCGGCAATGAGCCGATGATGGAGGTCGGCAGAACGATGCCCGCCGTGGCCTTGTACATGCGTCCCCTTTTGTGCGCCGCCCGGTCGACAGGTTGCCCCTGCCGCTTACCATCATGGCAAACGATTGCCAATCTTTCGTCACCGGCCTACGCTCGCGCCAACAAAACACAAACGGGAGGAGGAAATCATGTCGAGGGGTGCATTCGCTCGAATATTGCGTACGAAGTCCAAGGCCGCCGTCTTCGGATGTCTCGCGATCCTGGCGGGCGCGCTACCCGCTGTCGCGGCCGATCCAATCCGCATCGGCATGAGTCTCAGTCTCACCGGCCCCACGTCTCCCGCAGGCAAGCAGGTTCTCGCCGGTCTCGAAATCTGGCGTGACGACGTGAATGCGAAGGGCGGGCTGCTCGGCCGGCCCGTCCAGCTCGTCCACTATGACGATCAGGGCAATCCCGCCAATGCACCGGCGATCTACGCAAAGCTGATGGAAATCGACAAAGTCGATCTCCTGATCGGCCCGTACAGCACCAATGTAATCGCCGCGACGATGCCCGCGATCATGCAGGCCAACCGCACAACGATTGGCATATTCGGCCTCGGCGCGAACCAGTCTTTCAAGTATCCGCGCTACTTCTCGATGAACTCGCAGGGTCCCTCGCCGCGCAACTACTCGAAGTGTGTCTTCGATCTCGCGATGGAGCAGAACCCGAAGCCGACGCGCGTCGCGCTCATCGGCGCCGACGTAGAGTATTCGCGTAACGCGCTCGACGGCGCGCGCGAGAACGCGAAAGCGCTCGGCATGAATATCGTGTTCGAACGGACCTACCCTGCCTCGACCACCGAATTCTCGGCGATCGTTCGCGCCATGCAGGCGGCAAATCCCGACGTTGTATACGCAGCAACGCTGCCGATCGACACATCGGGCATCATCCGCGCCGCAAATGAAATCGGCTTCAAGCCGAAAATGATCGGCGGGGCGATGCTCGGCCTGCTCGTGACGGGCATCAAGCAGCAGCTTGGCCCCATCATCAACGGTTACATCAGCAACGAGTTCTATATCCCGGCGCCGAGCCTGCAGTTCGCCGGCACCAAGGCGATGATGGACGAGTACCAGAAGCGCGCCGGGGCCGCGGGCATCGATCCGCTCGGCTTCACGTATCCGCCTTATGCCTATGCCGCGGGGCAGATCCTCGCCCAGGCGGTTACCCAGACGAAGTCCTTCAACGACCAGGCGCTCGCCGACTATCTGAGCAAGACGACATTCGACACCGTCATAGGCCCGGTGAAGTTCGGCGAGAACGGCGAGTGGACAACGCCGCGCATTATCTGCATCCAGTTCCAGGGGATCACCGGCGGCAACATCGAACAGTTCAAGGACTGGTCGCGGCAGGTCGTCGTGTATCCCAAGGAGTACAAGGCGGGCGAACTCGTCTACCCGTTCGAGAAAGCAACCAAGTAGTGCCCAGACGGAAGCGCGCACGCCCAACACTGGAAGACATCGCGCGCGGGATCGGCGTACACGTGTCGACGATCTCGCGCGCGCTCAATCCCGCGTCCACGCATCCCGTATCGGCGGAGCTCACCGAGAAAATCGCGCGCGTCAGCAAACGGCTGGGATACCGGCCAAATGCCGCCGCGGTCATGCTCAAAACCAACCGTTCGCGCACGATCGGGGTCGTGGTCCCGGACATCACCGATCCGGTCTTTCCGCCGATCATCCGGGGAATCGAAGACAGCCTCGCCCGGCATGACCACATCGCAATCCTTGGCAATACCGACAGCGACCCGGAGCGCCAACGCCAGCTCGTGGAGACCATGCGTGCGCGTGGTGTCGACGGCCTGGTCGTCGGGAGCGTGCTGCGTCACGACCCCGAGTTCTCGCGCGTCGCGGCGGATATCCCGGTGGTCACGGTCAGCCGGCGCACGGACAATGCCCGCTTCTCGTCCGTAGTGCACGACGAGGACGACGGCCTCGCGCGCATTTTCACGCATCTTCAATCGCTCGGTCACCGGCGCATTGCGGCAATCGCGGGCCCTCAGACATTGTCCACCGGCTACAACCGCTATTCGAGCTACGTCCGCCACGCCGAAAAGCTGGGTGGCACGAGTCCGCTGCTCGTTTCGTTCGCGCGCTCGTTCAATGAAGCCGAGGGCGAACGATGCGCCGAGGAGCTTTTATCCTCGCGGCAACAATTCACGGCGATCGTGTGCGCAAACGACCGGCTCGCGGTCGGCGCAATCGCCGCACTTCGCAGCCAGGGAATTCAGTGCCCGCGCGACATATCGGTGACGGGATTCAACGACATGGCTTTCGCGGAGCGGCTTTCTCCTGCGCTCACCACGGTTCGCGTCCAGCATTACCGCGCCGGTGCCGAAGCAGCGGAGCTGATGATCGACCTGATCGAGAAGCGGACCACGCGTCCGCGGCATTTGGTGCTGCCCGTTGACCTGATCGCTCGCGATTCAAGTTCCGCCGCCCGCGAAGGATCGCTGCCCCCCGCAATCTCCAACAAAACAAGGAAGCACGCATCGTGAATCTCGGATTTATTGGTCTTGGCGCAATGGGTGCGCTGATTGTCCCCCGGCTGATCGAGGCCGGACACGCTGTTACCGGATGGAACCGTTCGCCCGACAAAGCGCAGGCGCTCGTCGGCGCCGGCATGAAACTCGCGAACACGCCGCGCGCGGTCGCGGAGCAATCCGAGATCGTGTTCTCGATCGTCACCGACGCGGAGGCCGTGAAGGGCGTGGCCTTGGGCCCGGACGGGATCATATCCGGCCTGCGCAAGGGCGGCATCTATATCGACATGAGCACGATCGATCCCGACGCGAGCCGTGCGGTGGCGGCGGAGTTCAAGAAAGCGGGCTCCTTCATGCTCGACGGGCCGATCTCGGGCAGTCCGGTGACGGTGAAGGCCGGTCAGGCATCCGTGATGATCGGCGGCGACGAGGCCGCCTTCGAGCGCGCGAAGCCGATCCTGCTTGCCATCGGGCCGAAGGTGACCCGCATCGGAGACAACGGCCTCGCCTGCCAGATGAAGATCGCGGTCAATCTCCTCCTGATGGTCGAGGTGATCTGCTTCGGAGAAGCCATCGCGCTTGCGGAAAAAGGCGGCGTCGCGCGTGACGTTGCGGTCGATGCCGTACTCAAGAGCGTGGCCGCCTCACCCGTCCTCGGTTATCGCGGGCCGTTCATTCTCGAGGGCAAGATGCCGGAGGTCCCGCTCGCCGACGTGACGTTGCAGCAGAAGGACATGATCCTCGCGCTCAATCTCGGCCGCAGGCTAGGCAGTCCCGTGCCGCTCGCGGCTGCGGCGAACGAGATGATGAACGCCTGCCGCGGTCTCGGCATCGATGGCAATGATTTCGTCGTCGCACACCAGGTTTATCGTCGTCTTGGAGGTCAATCCCAGTGAGCAAGATGTATCGCACCAATCTCAGGAACGTGCCGAAGGTCGAAGGCCTCAAGCGCGAGGACGGCTGGATCGATATGCAGGTTCAGTTCCTGATCGACAAGAAATCCGCAGGCGCCGACAACGTCGTCGGCTGGACTGTGCTGAAGCCCGGCGCGAGTCATGAGCAGCATCTGCATCGCAACTGCGAAGAGTTCTTCATCGTGCTCAAGGGCCACGGTCACATCATCACCGACAAGGGACTCGAGCCGTCGGGCGAGGGCGACGTGGTCTATTCGCCGCGCGGCTGCTGGCATGGCTTCAACAACACGTCAGACCAGGACGTGGTGCTCGTGTGGGGCTGGATGGGCGCCGGCTCGATCGACGATTCCGGCTATGAGGTGCCGGAGGGCGGTCACAAGTGAGCGGCATGCTCGGCGATCCGCGCATCGCGCGCGGCATGGAGCGGCAGACCGCACTCCGCCGCGAGCGACTGAGCGCCGGAGGCGCGATCGCCGGATGGAAGATCGGCTTCGGCGCGCCCGCCGCCCTCGAACGGTTGCGGATCGACAATCCGCTGATCGGCTTCGTCTTGCAGGCCGCGCTGGTGCCGCATGACGGGCGTGTATCGCTCGCGGGCTGGCAGAAACCGGCTGCTGAACCCGAGATCGCGGTCTATCTCGGCAGCGATCTTCCTGCCGGGGCCGACGACGCGTTGACGCGCGCAGCCATCGCGGCGATCGGCCCGGCCATTGAGCTCGCCGACATCGATGCCCCGATGGACGACGTCGAGGCGATCCTTGCCGGCGACATCTTCCAGCGCCACGTCATACTGGGTCCGCGCGACCAATCGCGAGCCGGCGCGGCACTCGACGGCCTGCGCGGCCGGGTAACTCGGAAGGGCAACACGACCGATGCCCCGGCCGACCTTGAGATGAATACAGGCAGGATCGTCGACGTCGTCCGGCACGCCGCCGATGTCGCCGCGGCGTGTGGCGAGCGACTGCGAGCCGGGCAGTTCGTCATCGCGGGCTCCGTTACGCCGCCGCTGTTCCTCGACGCGGATGACGACGCGGTTGCGTTCGCGCTCGATCCGATCGGAGCAGTATCGGTTCAATTGAGCAGCTAAGGCGGTGAACGGCGTTCCTGTCCGGGACGCCGTCACTTCCGTTCCGACGACCACGGAAAATTCAGATACTGCTCGCGCGTGTCGTAACAAATGTTGCCGTACATCCTGAGATACGCGTCGCGACGAACAGGGTCCGCATATACGGCGGCCGGGTCCGCGAAATCCGCTTCGTACTGAGCGATGTTCTGGCGCGTGAGCAGGCTCGGCAGGATATCCATGGCCTGGGGGATACTCTTGCCTTCGAGCCAGTCGGCCGCATGCTGTCCCATGGCATAGCCAAAAACGCTCGAAGCGAGACTCACGCTCGCCTTGTACGGTCCGCCGGACTTGATCTCGGCGACCGCTTCCGGCTCGCCGTCGATCCCGCCGAAATACTGGTTCGCTCTCGCCTTGCCTGCCGACCGGATCGCTTTCAACGCACCGAGCACGACCGTATCCGCGCCAAGCACGACGTCGATATCGGGATGCGCAAGCAGGATGGTGCGCATCGTGTTGAAGCCACCCTCCTCGTTGACGGTGAGCGGCGAGATATCGGCGACGATGGCGACGCCGGGCATGTCCTGCAGCGTGTCGCGCATGGCGGCGAACCGCGGCGACAGAAACTGGAGACTGTCGTGAGTCAGGATGGCGACGTTGGCTTTGCCTTTCAGGTGGTCGCGAATGTAGGCGGCAGCCGCTTGGGCGAGCACCCTGCCCGTCAGGTATTGGGGCGCGTTCAGGATGGAGACGGCAGGCGGCGGCACCACCGCACCCACATACGCCCCGGCCCAGATCAATTGCTGCAGGCTGCGGCTCAGGGAGGGAGGATGCACCGGCGCAACCACTACGGCGCCGACGCTCTCCTCGCGCAGTTGCTGGACCTGCTCGACCATCTTCTTCGCATCGTTCGCCGCGAGTGCGACCCGAAACTCCATGTCGCGCTTGCCCGCGGCGAGCGACAGACCGCGCGCCACGCCCTGCATGAACTGCCGCTCGTTATCCTGTGCGAAGGCAAGAACTTTCTTCAGTCCTGGAGGCGCCGAGCAAACGGGAGCGTCCGCTCGAAAGGGCGGAAGCACGCGCGGCGTGGTGATCCCTGGCGGACCCTCCTGCGCCAGCGTGACGCCACTGCTGGCTGCGACGGCGAGAACAAGAAACCCGAACGAAAGGCGTAGGCGGTGCTTCACGTTTCTCATGTCATTCGGCCGGCGTTGGAAAAACGAGGCGCGCTGCCGTACCGGGATTGCGGTCGACGTACTGGATTTCGCCACCCAGTGAACCGGCCATCGCGCTGACGATCCGCGTACCAAGCCCTGTCCCCTTCGCGCGGCCCATCCCGTTTCGCCCCACGCCATCGTCTTCGACTGCGAGCTCGATGCGTTCACCCGACAGCCCCTTGAGCGAAACGCGGACCTCACCCCGTTTGTCGGGATAAGCGTACTTGAACGCGTTTGTCACGAGCTCCGTGGCGACCACGCCGAGGCTGACGCTCGCGTCGGTTTTCAGCTTGAGCGGCTCGAGATCGTACCGCAGCGAAGCCCCGCTGCCTTGCGCCCGCATCGATTTTTCGAGGTGATCGAGAATACCGGCAAGATACTCATCGAGCGGCACCGAACGCACGTCACCGGAAGAATAGAGTCGTTGGTGAACCGACGCGACCGCGTAGATGCGCGCTTCGGTTTCGTCCAGCGCATCCCTCGCCTCGCCCGTCAATCCCTTCGCCTGCAGGGCGACCATCGACGCGACGAGCGAAAGACTGTTGGCCACACGGTGATTGACCTCGGCAACGAGGGCCTCCGCGCGGTCGCGCGCGCGGGCGAGATCCGTGGTGCGGAGCTTCACCCTCTCCTCGAGGCTCGCGTTCAGCGCGCTCACATGGTCGCGCGCCTGCGCGATCTCGCGCGCGTAGCGCAACACCGTGACGATGACACCGCCGACGACGAGGACGATGATCAGGCCGCCGATGATCGAGACCCAGCGTAACGCCGCCGCATTTGCATTCTGTTCGCTGACGCCGGCTATGAGGCGGTCATCAGCGCGGCGGATGATGCCCGAGAGGAAGACATTGGCCTCGTCCATCAGCGCCTTGCCGCGATTGGTGCTCAGGATGCTGAGCGCTTCGGCATCCTGCCGGCTGTTTTTCAGTTCGACGGTTTTGTCCATCTCGGCGATCTTTTCGTCGATCACCGCCGAGAGCCGTTGCAAAACTGATTCCGTCTGGCCGTTGGCGAGATTGCGCTTCAGGAGGTTGAGCTGCCGCAGCGTCTGCGCCTTCGCGCTGTCGTACGGCGCGAGATAAATCTCGTTTCCGGTGCCGAGAAATCCGCGCTGGCTCGACTCGGCGGTCTGCAGGGCATTGCGCAGATCGACCGCGACGCTGCGGATGTCGCGCGCCGCGATCACTTCGTTGAAATAGATTTGCGAACGCTCGCCGAGCCAGATCGTCATGCCGACGATGCCAAGAAGGGTAATGAACCCTATGGCAAGGAGGCCGATCGTTGATCGGATGACAAATTGACTGGTGATGGGCATCGCTGGTGCCGTCTACTATACGCTAAACCAGGCGGGCAATGACGCCGAATAACCGCGCCGCGGAGCAGGAACCGCTCAATCCCGATTGGCGCCCTTTCGGCCGTCGCGGGATGAATATCGGCAATTCGGGCTCATTTGCATGCCGTAAACCGGACCGCCTAGGCTGCGACCCGATGGAGCATCCATGAGCGGAAAACCGGCCATCAGTGGGCGGCAGATTGCGGCGGGACGGGCGCTGGCAGGCGTAAGCCTTGCGGACCTTTCATCGAAATCCAAGGTACCCGTGGCAACCCTCAAAAGAATGGAAGCGAGCGGCAGCGCGTCGCCCGGGCCTGCGTCCGAACGCGGTGCGGTGCGTCGCGCGCTCGAGAAATTCGGGGTGATTTTTCTGCCCGAGGAGAACGGCGACGGGGCGGGCGTACGCCTGAACTTCACGCGCCGTGACGTAAAGCAGATTGGACGGCTGGAAAACGAAGGCGGCCCCGCTCGCGACGACGACGTTCCGTGAACCCCGAGCGCAGGGCGTCAGCTACCCTGTTTCGCGCAGGGTAGCTGACGAGAGGTTGATCAAGTTCACACGCTCGAGCGAGGGGACGCTCAGTGCGTCCGCGGCGCAAATGCCCGCTGCAATATCTTCTCCGCAACTCTACGCCCGAGTTCCTGCCCCGCGTCGATGTCGAAACGGTAGTGAATGCCGGCCCAGATCCGCGCTTCGGCCGCCTCCTTGCCGAGTGCCAGCAAGGGCTCCCGATCCGCCGGGAAGACGCCGGCAAGCACGACCGCGGCCGCGGTCGAGAAGCAACCGTGCGCCGCCGGATAGCTCGGATGATTGGGCGGCGAGAACAGCGGCTTGAGCTCCGAGTCAAGCTGAGACGGTCGGACATACCAGAAAGCATATTTCGCGTCCCAGCAGGCGATTCCGGCATCAAGCAGGGCGATGTTGAGGGCCGCGAGCACGCGCGATGCGACCGCGGGAGCCTGTTCATTCTCAAGGAGCTTCGTCCGCGCGATCTCGTTCCAGAGTGTGTGCGCACGCGCTCCGCCATTCACCTCCCAGAAGGTCGCCCGGTGATTGGTCTTCGGTGTGCGCGGGAAGGACTTCAGTTCGTTCAGCGCAGTCTTCACCTGCTCGGAATCGAACGCAGGCGGCGCCGCGGGGCGAAACTCGGCTGCATGCGCAAGCACCCACGGCTGCCACGTGCCGGCGGCAGGCGCGATCGGATTCGTGCCTTTCCAATTACCCGGTCCTTCCGGAATGCTGCCGATCCACTTGGCGTCGGCTCGATCAGCCTTTCCGCGCGCGATGGCCAATGCCGCGATCTTCCGGCCGATCATGCGGCCGGCTTCCACATCGCTCGGAAATTCGACGCCGGCGAGCAGGCGCGTTTGGATCGCCTCCTCGGCCTTCGCCGAGAAATGCGCGGCGCGAGGTGGGATCAGATATCCAAGCACCTCGGCAGCGGTGGTCGCGGCCGCCGCATAATCCGAAGGTGATGCCGGCCGAGAGTTCGCCTGGTTTCCTGCATTGATCGCGGCATCGAGCGCGACCGGACCGGGCCGGGCTGCGGTACCCTTGAAGTGCCACGCCGCCGCGATGGCGTCGTCAAGCGCAGCGTGAAACAGCGCAAGATGGCGAACCGAAAGAGGCAGGGTGGTGAAATTGACCTGCATTTCGTCCAGCAGAATTTCGTTCCAGCGATAGACGGGCCCTCCCACCGCCCACCATCGAAAGCGAGCGACATCTTCCGCCGTACGCTTGGCGGCGATTGCCCTCAGGGCTGCACGCTCCTTCTGGACGTTCG
>Ga0307505_10002468_pt1 | contig 12790 bp, 7 predicted proteins | sample 23_S_MG_FD_202183 | JGI IMG/M metagenome (GOLD analysis project Ga0307505, IMG submission 202183) | Soil microbial communities from Populus trichocarpa stands in riparian zone in the Pacific Northwest, United States - 23_S | ecosystem: Environmental > Terrestrial > Soil > Riparian zone > Trees...
CGAGAAGATCCGCGCGAAGGTGCCGGACCTCGTCCGCGAGGTCGATGTGCTGCTCGGCAATCTCGAGGACGGCGTTCCCGTCGAAGCCAAGGTCGCCGCCCGGCAAGGCTTCATCGACATGGCGCGTTCCGTTGAATTTGGAACCACCGGACTCTGGGTGCGCATCAACGCCCTCTCCACCCCTTGGGCGCTCGACGAGATCATGGAGATCGTGGCCGAGGTCGGCGAACAGCTCGACGTGATCATGCTGCCGAAGGTCGACGGTCCCTGGGATATTCACTACCTCGATCGGCTGCTTGCACAGCTCGAGGCGAAATACGGCCTCACGCATCCCATCCTGATCCACTGCATTCTGGAGACCGCCGAAGGCGTCACGAACGTCGAGAAGATTGCCGCTGCGTCGTCGCGTCGGCACGGCATGAGTCTCGGTCCGGCCGATCTCGCCGCTTCACGCGCGATGAAAACGACGCGTGTTGGCGGCGGGCATCCTGACTACAAAGTACTAGCCGATCCCGGATCGTCGCCGCGCGCGGCGTATCAGCAGGATCTATGGCACTACTCTCTCGGCCGAATGGTGGATGCGTGCGTCGCGAATGGCGCAAAACCGTTTTGGGGTCCGTTCGGCGATTTCTCGGACAGTGATGGTTGCGAAGCTCAGTTTCGCACGGCCTTCGTGCAGGGCTGCGTCGGTGCGTGGTCGCTCTATCCGGAACAGATCGATATCGCGAAACGCGTGTTCAGCCCGGATCCCGGGGAAGTGGCGTTCGCCAAGCGAATTGTCGAAGCGATGCCCGACGGTTCCGGGGCCGTCATGATCGACGGCAAGATGCAGGATGACGCGACCTGGCGTCAGGCCAAGGTCATGCTCGACCGTGCGCGTATCGTCGCAGCCAAAGACCCGCAGCGTGGCAAGCTTTACGGGCTGTGAAAGAACCTTCGCCGCATTGACCAGAGCCGTCACGGCCGGGACAATGGCGCATTGTTTTCGTTGAGTCCGTCGGCGCCGCCATGAAGCAACGTCAGGCGAAGTACAGCATCGGCCAGGTCGTCAGACACCGCGTCTACCCGTTTCGCGGCGTGGTGTTCGATATTGACCCGAGTTTTAGCAACACCGATGAATGGTACGAGGCGATCCCCGAGGACGTTCGTCCCAACAAGGACCAGCCATTTTACCATCTGCTCGCGGAGAACGCGGAGTCGGAATACATCGCCTATGTCTCGGAGCAGAATTTGGTCCCCGACACCTCCGGCGAGCCGCTGCGTCATCCGGAAATTGATGAACGCTTTGCCCCGGATGAGACCGGCGGGTACCGCGCGCGCAACCATCAGATTCACTGAACATCGTCGTGTCGCAAACAAAAACGGCGCGCATCGCTGCGCGCCGTTCTGATTTCATGGCGGAAGATTACTTCTTCTGCCCTTCCATCTTTTTGAGCGCCTCGTCGGCTTGGCGCTGCATTCCTTCCTTCAATCGCTCCTGCTGCGCCTGGACTTCCTTCGGATCGACCGGCGGGCCGTCGTAGGCCTTCGCGAAATCCTTGAGGACGAGCGTGAAATTCACGGTGCGGCCGACCTGGTTGATCGCCTGAACCGTGAGCGCCTGACCCTTCTTCATGACGTCGACGAACTTCGCGTCGATGTCCATGTCGCCGTAACAGGCGTTGGGAAAGCAAATCGAGTAGCGAGCGGGCAGCGGCTCATTCTTGTCGATCACGACGCGCATTCCGGGTTGCAGCTGCATGCCCGGCGGCACGGCGATGATGAATTGCTTCTTCGGCTCTGCCTCAACCTCGCGCACGGCAACGGAGGCCAGGAACTGGCCGGTCTCGGCGCGGATATCCTGCGCAACGAGGCAAACTTCCTTGTTCGCCTGCGGGTCGCGATTGCAGATCTTCGTCCAGGGCGACGGAATAGCGACAGCCTGCTGCGTTTGCGGGTCACCTTTCGTCGCCGGCGCTCCCGCTTTTGCTGCAGGTGCGGCCTTTTGCGCGGGTGCGGGCGCGGGCGCTGCGCCCTTGTCCTTGGTCTGTGCCAGCGCGTCCGCGCCAAACAGGCCTGCGATTAACGCGGCCATGCAGACCTGCGCCGTGGACGGTCGAAACTTCATGCCAAGTCCCCTGTGTCGGGTTGTTGCGGTTCCGGCTGCGCGCCCCCGCGCGCCGGGGAAACCTCTAGCAAAGCGTGGGCGGTGATGGCGACCCTCTCGGCGTTAAATACGGCGGTACCGTGGCCTTTGAGCCGTCTGCCGGGGCCGCCATAGTATCGTCGACGGCGGAAACTACCACCTGATTCGCCGTGGCTTAGAAGGACTTGAGACCGCACGAACGAGGACTGGCGACGTCAATGGTCGAGACCCGCGTCATCCGTTCGGTGGCCGCAGCAGCCCTGTTGATCGGTATTGCCGGCGCCGCAAGTGCGGGCGGCCCGCAACACGGGATCGCGATGCATGGAGAACCGGCGTATTCCGCCGGTTTTTCCCACTTCCGCTACGCCAATCCCGATGCGCCGAAGGGCGGACGGCTGACACAAGCGTATGTCGGTACTTTCGACAGCCTCAATCCCCTGATCGTGCGAGGCAATGCATTCCAGTACGTGCGCGGGTTCGTGATCGAGAGCCTCCTCGCGCGCGGATTCGATGAACCGTTCACCCTCTACGGCCTGATCGCGGAACGCGTCGAGACCGACGACGAACGCACCTTCGTCACGTTCCACCTCAATCCGCTGGCGCGCTTCTCGGACGGGAAGCCGGTGACGGCCGATGATGTCCTGTTTTCCTGGCGCGTGCTGCGCGACAAAGGGCGGCCCAATCATCGCGGTTATTATTCCAAGGTTTCGCGCGCCGAGAAGATCGGGGAGAGCGCCGTGCGTTTCGACTTCGGGAAGGAGCCGGATCGCGAGCTTCCGCTCATTCTCGGATTGATGCCGGTGTTGCCGCGCCACGCGATCAACGCGGACAAGTTCGACGAGACGACGCTCGAGCCCCCACTCGGGAGCGGTCCGTATCGCGTAGCGGAGCTGCGCGCCGGCGACAGCGTTATCCTGAAGCGCGACCCGGGTTACTGGGGACGCGACCTCCCCGTAAATCGCGGTCACTACAATTTCGAAGAGATGCGTTTCGATTTTTTTCGGGACGCGAATACCTGGTTCGAGGCCTTCAAGCGCGGCCTCTATGACGTGCGGTTCGAAACCGATCCCGGCCGCTGGACCTCGCAATACGATTTTCCGGCCGCGAAGGAACGCGGTCTCGTGCGCGAGGAGATCGAGATCGGCCAGCCCAAGCCATTCCATGTCCTCGTATTCAACACGCGGCGCCCGCTCCTCGCAGACCCACGGGTGCGCGAGGCGCTGATCGAGCTATTCGATTTCGAGTGGGCGAACACGAACCTCTATTATGGCGCATACCGCCGGACAGCGAGTTACTTCGAAGGGTCGGAACTGTCGTCTCGTGGTCGCCCTGCCGACGCGCGCGAGCAGATTTTGCTCGGTCCCTTCAAGGACGCTGTGCGCGCAGATGTCATGGACGGAAAATATCAGCCACCGGTGTCCGATGCGTCGGGACGCGACCGTGCACGGCTGAAGCGCGCGCTCGAATTATTCGGCGCGGCAGGCTTCTCCCTGCGCGGCGGGACGCTGTACGGCGCGAACGGCGAACCTCTCACCGTCGAGATCATGGTGGCACTGAAAGACGACGAGCGGCTTGCTCTCACCTACGCGAGCATGCTTCGCCGTGCCGGCGTGAACGGCAAGATCCGCTTCGTCGATAGCGCTCAGTTTGAACAACGCCGCCAGAACTACGACTTCGATATCATGCCGTACACTTGGCAACAGTCGCTTTCGCCCGGCAATGAACAGGCGTTCTATTTCGGTTCGGAAGCTGCCGATGTCCCGGGCACTCGCAATTATATGGGCGCGAAGAATCCCGCCGCCGACGCGATGATCTCCGCACTGCTCGCGGCCCGGGAGCGCGCCGATTTCGTCAGCGCCGTGCGCGCGCTGGATCGCGTGCTGATATCCGGTCTCTATGTGCTGCCGCTCTTCCACCTGCCCAAGCAGTGGATCGCGCGCTGGCCGCAGATCGAGCGGCCGAAGGAGAGCTCGCTGTACGGATCGCCGGTTGAAACCTGGTGGAGCCGCGAGAAGCAATGAATATTGCGGCATCAGGAGCGAACCACCTGGCCGGCGGCGTGACGCTGGATGCGCTGTTCCGCGCGAATGCGACGGCACGTCCCGGCGCCATCGCGCTTGCGGACCCGCCCGATCGCGCGGGCTTCACCGACGGTGAGCCGCGTCGCCTGACCTATGGCGAGGCTGAAGAGGCTGTCGAACGGCTTGCTACACGGCTGCACTCGTTCGGCCTTCCCGCCGGCAGCGTCGTCGCACTTCAGCTTCCAAACGTAATCGAGTCGGTTCTTTCACTTCTTGCAATCCTGCGTGCGGGTCTCATTGCGGCGCCGGCGCCGATGCTGTGGCGCCGGTCGGACCTCGTGAGCGCGTTCGCACCGATGGAGCCGAAATCGCTGATCGCGCTGTCGCGGTTCGGTGACGAACGACCTGCCGAGGCGATGTGCGAAGCGGCCGCGGATCTGTTCAGCCTGAGCTTTCCTTGCGCCTTCGGCGCGAACGTGCCGGACGGTGTCATTGCACTCGAACAAGAGTCGGAAGCTTCGCCGCCTTCGAACGCGACGCGGCCGTCGGTCGGTTCCGTTTCGCTTGTAACGTTCGACGCGGCCGCGGAGGGGTTCTTCGCAGCGGCGCGCAGCGACGCACAGTCGCTCGCTGCGGGTCTCGCCGTTCTGCTCGAGGCCGGCATCGAATCCGGCGACACGATTATCGCGACGCTGCCCGGCAACTCACTGACGGGGATCGCTGGAGCGATCGTCCCGTGGCTGCTGTCCGGCGGAACGCTCGAACTCATCCAGGGGATGTCCCCGTTGTCGGGCGACTCGGGGGGGAAGGCGAGCCGGGTACATGTGCTGGCGCCCGCGGCTGTCATGCCGGAAATCGTTGCGCGCCGCCCCGGCGCTTTTGCTTCCTGCATCGCTGCGCACCGCGGGCGCACGAGCCAGCGCGACCTCTCATCCCTGCCCTGCGGGCGGATCGTCGATCTCTTTGCGTTCGGCGAGATCGGCACGGTCGCCGTCAGGCGTGAGGACCCGTCGCGGCCGGAACCGATTCCAATCGGTCCGATTTCAGCACCCGGTGGCGCACCGGGCGGGCCGATCGTCATCGAAACCCGCATCGACGACGGGCGGGTGCTGCTACGCGGCCCCATGGTGCCGACGACACCGTATCCGTCGGAACTGGTGCAACCGCGCCTGAAAATCGCGGGCGACGGCTTTGTGCCCACGGGGTACCGGTGCGTCAGCAACGGCAACGGAGCCTTCACGGTCGAGGCCGGACCGGAACGAGTCGTCAGCGTCGGCGCACTGCGCTTTGGGCTCGACGACCTGCGCGCCCGACTCGCCGCGTGCAACGGCGGCATTCGGGTTGCGGCGGTCGACGATGCGCTGCTCGGCCAGCGCCTGCGGATCGAGGCCGATGATCCCTCGGCCGCGGTTGCGGCGTTACAGGCAGCAGGGCATTCCCGGCTTGTGGTGGATGCGGTGCTGCGCGATACCCACAGCCGCTAACGAGACCCATGATGAACACAGCCCTCACCATCGACGTCGTTTCCGACGTGGTCTGCCCCTGGTGCTACGTGGGCAAGCGGCGGCTCGAGGAGGCGCTCGCGCAGCGTCCCGAGCTGCAGAGCGCCGTCATCTGGCATCCCTTCTTTCTTGACGGGCGCATCCCTCGTGGAGGGATTTTGCGTACGGAATACATCTCGAAAAAATTCGGCATCGAAGGGCGGCTCACGCCCATGCACGAGCGGCTCGTCGGCGTCGGCGCACCGCTCGGGATCAATTTTGCCTTCCATCGCATCGAGCGGCAGCCGAACACGCTCGACGCCCATCGGGTGATCGGCTGGGCTCAGGAAGCCGGCAACGCGGCGCCCGTGACGGACCGGCTGTTCAAGATGTTTTTCAGCGAGGGGCGCGATCTTTCCGACCCGGAGACGCTCGTTGAAGCGGGCGCTGCCGGGGGCCTCGATGTGGACCAGTTGCGGAAGGATCTTGCGAGCGACCGGGATGCGGATCTGATCGGACGGCAGGCAGCGGCGGCTTCAAGCGCCGGCGTCAGCGGCGTCCCGTTCTTCGTGTTCGGCAAGAAGGTGTCCGTTGCAGGCGCACACGAAATCGATGTGCTGCTGAAAGCGATCGATCACGCGGCAGCATCCGAGGCGGATTTGCCGCGCGCTACGTAGGCCGTCAGGCCGCCTTTGCCCGCTCGTTGAGGCTAACCAACTTGTCGAGCAACGTCTTTGCGCCGCGCAGACGTTCGTTCACGTTCTGCCACTCGCGGAAGACAACAAGCTTCTGATCCGGCCGCACACGCGCTCCGGAGCGCGCATCCGCAATCCAGGTGATCAATCCATCCGGGTTGGCAAAGCTGTTGTCGCGGAAGGTCACGACCGCACCTTTCGGTCCGGCTTCGATGCGTTCGACATTCGCGCGACGGCAGAGCGCCTTGATCGCGACGATCTCCAGCAAAGTTTTCACCTCTTCGGGTAACGGACCGAAGCGATCGACGAGTTCGGCGGCGGCTGCATCGACAGCGGAGGGATCCTCGAGATCGGCAAGCCGGCGATAGAGTCCGAGGCGAACCGAGAGGTCCGGCACATATTCTTCCGGAATCATGACCGGCGTGCCGACGGCGATCTGCGGCGACCACTTGTCCGGCGCGGGTGCCGCGATCCCGGCTTGCAACTGAGCGACCGCTTCCGACAACATCTCCTGATAGAGCTCGTATCCGACCTCACGGATGTGGCCGGACTGATCATCGCCGAGCAGATTGCCCGCGCCACGAATGTCGAGGTCGTGCGATGCAAGTTCAAACCCCGCGCCGAGGCTGTCGAGGGATTGTAAAACCTTGAGCCGCCGCTCGGCCTGCGGAGTTACAGGTTTGTCCGTGGGCAGCGTGAAGATCGCGTAGGCCCTCGTTTTCGAGCGGCCGACGCGGCCGCGCAACTGGTAGAGCTGCGCGAGCCCGAACCGATCGGCGCGATGAACGATCAATGTGTTTGCGGTCGGAACATCGAGGCCGGATTCCACGATCGAGGTCGACAGCAGGACATCGAACTTCTGCTCGTAGAAGGCCGACATGATGTCGTCGAGCTGCTTCGCAGGCATCTGACCATGGGCAACCGCCACGCGCACTTCCGGGACGTTCTTGGTCAGGAACTCATGGACGCCCGCGATGTCTTCAATGCGCGGACAAACGAAGAAGGCCTCGCCTCCCCGATAGCGTTCGCGCAGCAGCGCTTCGCGTACGACGAGAGTGTCGAATGGCGTAACAAATGTGCGCACGGCAAGCCGGTCGACCGGCGGCGTCGCGATGATGGAAAGCTCGCGCACGCCCGTGAGGGCTAACTGCAGAGTCCGCGGGATCGGGGTCGCCGTCAGCGTGAGGACATGCACCTCGGTGCGCAGGTCCTTCAGGCGTTCCTTGTGACCGACACCAAAATGCTGCTCCTCGTCGACGATAACGAGGCCGAGGTCCTTGAAGGCAACCGACTTTCCGAGAAGTGCGTGCGTGCCAATAACGATGTCCACAGTGCCGTCGCGGATTCCCTGCTTCACCTGATGCAGTTCGGTCGACGATACCAGCCGCGAAGCTTGTCCGACGCGGACGGGAAATCCCTTGAAACGCTCCGAGAACGTCTTGAAGTGCTGACGCGCAAGGAGCGTGGTCGGCACGACGACCGCAACCTGCTTTCCATTCAGCGCAGTCGCGAACGCGGCGCGCAGGGCGACTTCTGTCTTGCCGAATCCCACGTCGCCGCAGACGAGGCGGTCCATGGGGCGGCCTGCGGCAAGATCATCAAGGACGGCGTCGATTGCGAGCTTCTGATCCTCGGTCTCCTCGTAGGGAAATCGCGCACAGAACTCTTCATATGGTCCCGGAGGGGGCACGAGTTTCGGAGCTTCGTTCAGTAACCTAGTAGCGGCGATGCGCAGAAGCGCGTCGGCCATCTCTAGCACGCGCTTCTTCATGCGCGCCTTACGGCTCTGCCAGCCCGCGCCGCCGAGGCGATCAAGCTCCGCGCCCGCCTCATCCGATCCGTAGCGCGACAGCAGATCCGCGTTCTCGACGGGCAAGAAAAGGCGATCGTTGCCCGCGTAGTGGATTTCCAGGCAGTCGTGCGGCGCGCCGAGCGCTTCGATGGTTTTCAGCCCGACGAAGCGGCCAATACCGTGATCGACGTGAACGACGAGATCGCCCGCGGAGAGGCTGGTGATCTCGGCGATGAAGTCCTGAGCCCGGCGATGGCGGCGCTGCGGACGCGCGAGGCGATCGCCGAGAATGTCCTGTTCGGAAATGACGGCGGCGCTTCCGCTTTCGAAGCCCGCCTCAATTCCAAGTACCGCGAGCGCCATCGCCGGTTTCGGCAGTGCGACCGCCTCTGCCCATGAGGCGACGGGACGCAAATCGGTCAGGCCATGATCGGCGAGCACATGTCCGAGGCGCTCGCGCGAGCCCTCGCTCCACGCGGCGAATATGACGCGTTTGCCCTGCCCGCTCAGCGCGACCGCATGTGCCGCAGCCGCCTCGAACAAATTCCGGGTGTCATCAGCGCGTTCTGGAGCGAAGTTGCGGCCTGCTTTCGCGCCTGCATCAATAATATTTCTGTCGTCTGGAATCCCGAAGGGAGAAAGCCTTGCTAACGCCGCTTTTTCCAGTCGACCCGCCCACTCTTTTTCCGCCAGATACAGTCTTGCAGGCGGCATGGGCCGATAGACCGGTTGTTGATGCGCCTCCAACGCCTCCTTGCGCGCGCCGTAGTAATCCTTGATCTGGCTCAAGCGCTCTCTGGCCGCGTCGTCGATCAGCGGCTCCATGACGACCGGCGTGTTCGGCAGATAGTCGAAGATGGTCTCGAGTTTTTCCACAAACAGCGGCAGCCAGTGTTCGAGACCGGGATGACGGCGGCCTTCGCTCACCGTCTCGAACAGAGTATCGCCCGTCGTCGCGCCGCCGAACTCGGCGACGTAGGCGAGCCGGAAGCGCCGGCGCGCTTCGTCATCGAGCTGCACTTCGCTCGTGGGCACGAGGTCGAGCGAACGAAGCTGAGAAGTTGTCCGTTGCGTCTCAGGATCGAACGCCCGGATCGTTTCAAGTTCCTGTCCGAAGAAATCGAGACGCACCGGCGCGTCGGCACCCGGCGCGAACAGATCGACGATCCCCCCGCGGACGGCGTACTCGCCGACGTCGCGAACGGTCGAGGATCGGGAGAATCCGTTCGTCTCGAGCCAGCGGACGATATCGTCCATCGGACGAACCTGACCGGGAGCGAGTGCTATGGCCTGTTTCACCACCTGCTCGCGCGCGGGTACACGCTGTAGCGCAGCATTGATCGTGGACAGGACGATGGTTCCGGGCGTGAACTGCCCGGCCGCGAGACGCGCGAGCGTCGCCATCCTTCTCGCCGATACGGCGGCATTCGGCGATACGCGGTCGTAGGGCTGGCAGTCCCAGGCGGGGAACGAGAGTGTCTCGATCTCGGGTGCGAAAAATTCCAGTGCGCGGCTGAGGGCGGCGAGGCGTTCTGCATCCCGGCAGAGCACGAGCAGGCTTGCGAGCCCGGACTTTGTCTGACCCGCTACCGAACGCGCGAGGTCGGCGACGACCACACCCTCGAAGCCATCCGGCACACCGGCAATGGTCAACGCTTTGCCGGCGACAAGGCGGGTGGCTGGTGTAAGCGAACGCGTGTTCATCGGTCCTTCGATCCCTTGCCGGTGCGATTGAAGTCGGCAAGGCGGCGGAAGATGGGCGTATCAAGATGTTCCGGAACGCTGTCCTGACCGAGAACCCAGGCGAATAGATCCGGGTCCGGCGCGTCCATCAGAATCTCAAGGTCGGCAAGCTCGATCTCGTTGATCTGGCTGAGTTCCGCATCGACAAAGCGCCCCAGCACGAGGTCCATCTCGCGGGTACCGCGATGCCAGGCGCGATAGTGCAGCCGCCGCCGTCGCGGGTCCGGTTCAATCTCGTGGCGTGTGCTCTCGCTCATGCGTTTAGCCAACGGCAAAAACCCGGACGGGGCCGGGCGCGGTTCTATAGCGGGCCGTGTCCGCCCTGTCAGCAGGCGCGGTTGCGACTCGACGGTGCATTCGCCACCTTCAACGAACACATGCGCCCAACGATCCTCGATCCCCTGTTTGCGCCGTTGACGAGCCTCCGGGGCATCGGCCCGAAGCTTGTGAAGCCGTTCGGACGTCTGCTCGACCGGCCCGAACCACGCGTAATCGATGTCCTTTTCCACATTCCCTACGCGGCGATCGACCGCCGCGCGCGGCCGAAGCTCGGCGAAGTGCAGGCGGATACCGTCGCCACGGTAAAGGTCCAGGTCGAGCGCCACGTGCCGGGCCGTGGACGCGCTCCTTACAAGGTCATCGCCTCCGACGACACCAACACGCTCGAGATCGTCTATTTCCACATCCCTCGCGATCGGATCGAGCGAATGCTGCCGGTTGACGCTACCCGCTACGTCTCGGGCCGGGTCGGAATCTATGACGGACGACTTCAGATGGTGCATCCGGACCGCGTGCTCGACGAGAAGGGCCTCGCGGATCTTCCACCGGTGGAGCCGGTGCATTCGCTGACCGAGGGCTTGAGCGCGGGCATCGTACGCCGGGCAGCGAATGGCGCGGTCGAGCGTTTGCGCGACTTGCCCGAGTGGCTCGATCCCGCCTTCGTCCAGGCGCGAGGCTATCTTCCGTTCACTGCCTCGCTGCGGCTGCTGCACGGGCCGAGCGAACCCTTGGACGTCGCTCCGGAGTCGCGACTGCGCGCGCGCGTCGCCTATGACGAATTGCTCGCCCACCAGTTGGCGCTCGCGCTGTTGCGGAGCGAGATGCGCCGAGAGCCGGGCCGGACAAGCAAGGGTGATGGGCGTTTGCGCAAAAAGATTGAAGCCGCACTCCCGTTCTCGCTGACGAACTCGCAGCGCGAGGCGGTGGAGGAAATCACTGGCGATCTCGCGGACCCGACGCGAATGCTGCGGCTTCTGCAAGGTGATGTTGGTTCCGGCAAGACAATCGTCGCACTCCTGAGCGCGGCCGCAGCGATCGAGGCGGGCCATCAGTCTGCGCTCATGGCCCCGACGGAAATCCTGGCGCGTCAGCACCATGCACGGATTGCGCCGCTCGTGGAGGCGGCCGGCATACGGACCGACATCCTGACGGGTCGGGAACGCGGCCCGACGCGCGAACGGCTGCTTGCTCGACTGGCCGCCGGCGATATCGATCTCCTGATCGGCACGCACGCCGTCTTTCAGGAAGGCGTCGAGTTCCGCGATCTCGCCTTCGCGGTGATCGACGAGCAGCATCGTTTCGGCGTGCATCAGCGGCTTGCGCTTTCGGCGAAGGGTGAGGCGGTCGATCTTCTCGTCATGACCGCGACGCCGATTCCACGGACGCTCGTTCTGACCTACTTCGGCGATATGGATGTTTCCGAACTGCGCGAGAAGCCAGCCGGCCGCACGCCGATCGATACCCGGACCGTTTCGCTCGACCGTCTCGAAGAGGTCGTGGAAGCGGTCGGCCGTGCAATCGGCGAAGGTGCCCGCGCCTACTGGGTCTGCCCGCTGGTCGAGGAATCCGAACTCGTCGACCTCGCGGCGGCCGAGGAACGGTTCAAATTCCTGAAGGCGCGTTTCGGAAAGAAGGTCGGACTGGTGCACGGTCAGATGCGTCCAACCGAGCGCGACGAGGCGATGGAAGCGTTTGCCAACGGCGCCACCCCTCTCCTCGTCTCCACGACGGTGATTGAAGTCGGCGTTGATGTGCCCGAGGCAACGATCATGGTGATCGAACAGGCCGAGCGGTTCGGCCTGGCGCAGCTCCACCAGCTGCGCGGCCGGGTCGGGCGCGGGAAGGATCGCTCTACTTGCCTCCTTCTCTACAAGGCACCGCTGGGCGAAACGGCGAAGCGCCGGCTGTCCAAACTTCGCGAGACCGACGACGGTTTCGAGATTGCCGAAGAAGATCTGGCGTTGCGCGGTGAAGGAGAAGTGCTTGGTACGCGGCAGAGCGGCCTTCCCGGATTCCGTATTGCGCGGCCCGATCTGCACCGCGACCTCTTGGAAGCTGCGCGCAAGGAGGCTGCGTTGATTGCCGCGCGCGATCCCGCGCTCACGTCCGACCGGGGCCGGGCGTTGCGTCTTTTGCTGCACTTGTTCGATCGTGAAGAGGCCGTGCGCCTGATCGAGGCCGGCTAGTCGACCGCCGCGGGTATTCTATTGCGCAACACGCGTGCGCGGTCGGCGGGCGATTTGATGTGCTTCTCGTAATGCTCCGGTGTTACGAGCCCGGCGGTGATCACGAGCTTCGCCGCATCCTCGATCGACATATCCAGTTCAACCAACTCGCTCCGCTTGCAAAAGAGCAGATAGCCCGACGTCGGGTTGGGCGTCGTCGGCACGTAGACGCTCATCACCCGGTCTTCCGGTTTATCGCTCTCATTCAGAATGTCGTACAACTCGCCCTTCACCTCGGTGGATACGAACGCGATCGACCAGAGATTCCGGCGCGGATATTCGACGAGCACGACCTTGTTGAACGTCGCGGCCTTGTCGGTGAGCATCGTCACGAACATCTGCTTCAAGCCGCTATAGATCGTGCGCACCAGCGGCATGCGGCCGAGCAGACTTTCCCCGAACCCGACGAGGCTGCGGCCGAGAAGATTG
>Ga0307505_10002469_pt1 | contig 12778 bp, 8 predicted proteins | sample 23_S_MG_FD_202183 | JGI IMG/M metagenome (GOLD analysis project Ga0307505, IMG submission 202183) | Soil microbial communities from Populus trichocarpa stands in riparian zone in the Pacific Northwest, United States - 23_S | ecosystem: Environmental > Terrestrial > Soil > Riparian zone > Trees...
GCCGCAACTGCCGGCAGCCCGAGCTCGCCGCGCGCCTCATCGAGTTTCTGCTCACCGATGCCGAGGCGGTGCGCACGCTCGGCCGCACGCGCGGGCTGCCCGCCTCGCGCCAGGCGCTGCAGCTCCTGCGCGCCGAGGGCAAGCTCCCGCCCCTCGAGGTCGAGGCGCACGCGCAGGTCGCCGCGCAGCGCGAGGCCGGGCGCATCCCGCTGCCGGCGCCGCTCTTCGAGCACCCGCGCATGCACAAGTTCATGCGCGAGGTCTTCGAGACCGTGGCCTACGGCAAGAGCGACGCCGTCGCGGCGGCGCGGCGCCTGCGCGAAGGCGGCCAGGCCCTCCTGCAACGACTCTAGGGAACGAGAGATGTCCAAGCACACCCGCCGCGCGATGCCTTTCGAGAAGCGCACCGACCCGGACACCGGCGCGACCGTCACGCGCCTCACCCCGCGCGAGGTGACCTGCCACCGCAACTACTTCTACCAGAAGTGCTTCACCAGCGACGGCAAGCGCCTCATCTTCGGCGGCGAGTTCGGACCGAACGTGGGCGACCCTGCCAGGCCCAACTGGAACTACCACCTGCTGGACCTCGAGTCGCGAACGGCCCTGCAGCTCACCGAGGGGGCGCGCGAGAACACCTTCGGCGGGTTCCTCTCGCCCGACGACCGGTACCTCTACTTCGTTCGCGCCGAGCGCGACCTCATCCGCCTGGACCTCGCGACGCTCGCCGAAGACGTCGTCTACACCGTGCCGCAGGGCTGGGTGGGCTACGGCACCTGGGTCGCCAACAGCGCGTGCACGAAGCTGGTCGGCATCGAGATCCACGCCGACGACTGGTTCCCGCTCTCGAACTGGAAGAAGTTCGCGCAGATGTTCCACGCGAAGCCCCGTTGCCGGCTCTTCAGCGTCGACCTCGCCACGGGCGCGCGCCGCGTGATCCTCGAGGAGCCGCGCTGGCTGGGGCACCCGCAGTACCGTCCGTTCGACGATTCAACCGTCGCCTACTGCCACGAGGGGCCCCACGACCTGGTCGACGCACGCATGTGGTTCATCCACGAGGATGGCTCCAACCGCCGCTGCGGCAAGCGCCACGACAGCGGCGAGAGCTGCACGCACGAGTTCTGGGTCCCCGACGGCTCGGCGATGATCTACGTGAGCTACACGAAACGCGAACGCAACCGCTGGATCTGCAGCCTCGATCCCGGGACGCTTGCCGACCGCCGCCTCATGGAAATGCCGCCGTGCTCGCACCTCATGAGCAACGCGAAGGGCACGCTCGTCGTGGGCGACGGCTGCGGCACGCCCGCCGACGTGGCCGACGCCAGCTCGCACAAGGTCGCCAACGACCCATTCCTGCACCTTTTCGACGTGGCGGCCGGGACGAGCCGGCGCATCGCCCGCCACGACAGCAGCTGGGGCGTGTACAAGGGCAGCCGCCAGGTGACGCACCCCCACCCGTCGTTCACTCCCGACGACAAGGCCGTGCTCTTCAGCGCCGACGGCGAAGGCGAGCCGGGCCTGTACCTCGCCGAGATCCCGCACGCTTGAACCGCCGCGAATTCCTCGTCGCGCCGCTCGCGCTCGTCGCGTGCGCGTCGCCGGCGCGGCGCGAGGGGCCCAGTGGGTGGGCGGGGATCGAGGGCGGGCTCGAGATCGCTCGCGACGCGCGGCGCCTCGATATCCGCACGCGCGCCGATCTCGACGCGGCGATGCGCCTGGGCGACACGCCCAAGCTGCTTCGCATCCACGGGCGGGTGGACCTGGCGGACGGACGCGGCGCCGCCGCCTTCGCCGACGCCGGGTTCGATTTCGACGCCTACTGCAAGGCCTACTCGCCGCAGGCCTGGGGGCGGCGCGCGCTCGCGGGTCCGCTCGAGGAGGCGCGCAAGCGTTCCGCGGCACGGCAGGCGCAGGCGGTGACGGTCAAGGTGCCGCCGCGGACCGCGATCGTTGGCGCCACACCTGACGCGGGCCTCGCCGACGGCGCGCTCGCGATCGAGCGCGCGCACGAGGTGGTCCTGCGCGACCTGCGCTTCCACGGCGTGCGCGACCATTTCCCGGCGTGGGACCCGCTGGATGGCGCGCAAGGCGAATGGAACGCGCACTACGACGCCGTCACGCTGATCGAGGGAAGGCGGGTGTGGATCGACCATTGCACCTTCGAGAGCGCGCACCCGCGCCGCGAGCGCGTCTTCGGTCGCGTCTACGAGACCAACGACGGCCTGCTCGACATCACGCGCGCGAGCGACCTGGTGACCGTCTCCTGGTGCCGCTTCGCGCACCACGACAAGACCATGCTCATCGGTGGCAACGACCGGCACGAAGGCGACGAGGGGTACCTGCGCGTGACGCTGCACCACAACCTGTGGGAGGACTGCGGGGAGCGCACGCCCCGGGTGCGCTACGGCCGCGTGCACGTCGTGAACAACCTCTTCGTCATCACCGACGCCGCGCGCTACGGCTACTCGATCGGGCTGGGCAGGCGCTGCCGCATCGTGAGCGAGGACAACGCCTGGGAGGCTCCGGGCGTGGACGATTCTCGCCTGCTGCGCCCGCTGGGCGGCACGCAGTTCAGCGACCGGGGCTCGATCCTCAACGGCGCGCCCGTGGACCTCGCCGCCGCCTTCAGGCGCGCCCACCCGCTTGTCGCGCTCGACGACCGGCCCGCCTTCGAGCCGCCCCCTGTGATCGGCCGCGTCCACGCCGCCGAAGTCGCCGCGCGGGTGCGGGGCGGAGCCGGCCCGGTCAAGCACTGGTAAAATTGCGCATCACGGATCGCCGTCCAGGCGATTCGCCGCCCGACTCACCACGCCGGCAGAAAAATCCCGATGGACGATCGCGCCAAGCTGCGGCCCCTGAAGCCGCTTCCAAACCTCATCTTCATGAGCCGCTGGCTGCAGCTGCCGCTCTACCTCGGCCTCATCGTCGCGCAGGCGGTCTACGTGTGGCTCTTCTGGCAGGAGCTCTACTTCCTCGTGCTCGCGGCCTTCGGCAATGCGGACGCGCTGTTGCACGTCCTCGACGCCGTGACCGTCGAGGGCGCGGCCAAGCTCACCAAGTTGAACGAGACCGTCATCATGCTCGTGGTGCTGGGGCTGATCGACGTGGTCATGATCTCGAACCTGCTCATCATGGTGATCGTCGGCGGCTACGAGACTTTCGTCTCGCGCATGAGGCTCGAAGGCCATCCCGACCAGCCCGAGTGGCTCTCGTCGGTGAACGCCTCGGTCCTCAAGGTGAAGCTCGCCACGGCGATCATCGGCATCTCGTCGATCCACCTGCTCAAGACCTTCATCAACGCCGCGCACTATTCCGACAAGGTGATCATCGCCCAGACGGTGATCCACATCACCTTCCTGCTGTCGGCCATCGCCATCGCGATGTCCGATCGCCTCATGCCTCACGGGCCCGCCAGGCTGCGCGACCCCCTACCGGAGCACCCATGACCACCATCCGCGAGGAAGACTTCGTCGCCTCCGTCGCCGACGCCTTCCAGTTCATCAGCTACTACCACCCCGCCGACTACATCCGTGACCTGTACGCCGCCTACCAGCGCGAGGAGTCGCCCGCCGCGAAGGACGCGATGGCGCAGATCCTCGTGAACTCGCGCATGTCCGCCGAGGGGCACCGGCCGATGTGCCAGGACACGGGCATCGCCATCGCCTTCATCAAGGCCGGCATGGAGGTGCGCTGGGACACGAAGAAGTCCCTCGAGGAGCTGGTGAACGAGGGCGTGCGCCGCGCCTACACGGACCGCGACAACCCGCTGCGCGCCTCGATGCTCGCCGACCCCGATGGCAAGCGCAAGAGCACCGGCGACAACACCCCCGCCGTGACCCACGTCGAGCTGGTCCCGGGCGACAAGGTCGAGGTGATCGTCGCGGCCAAGGGCGGCGGCAGCGAGAACAAGAGCAAGTTCGCGATGCTCCTGCCCTCGGACTCGATCGTCGACTGGGTGCTCTCGGTCGTGCCCACGATGGGCGCGGACTGGTGCCCGCCGGGAATGCTCTCGCTCGGCATCGGCGGCTCGCCGGAGAAGGCGATGCTGATCGCGAAGTGGGGAATGATGGAGCCGATGGACATGCACGAGCTCAAGGCGCGCGGGCCGAAGAGCCGCGCCGAGGAGCTGCGCATCGAGCTCTACGACAAGGTCAACGCGCTGGGCATCGGCGCCCAGGGCCTGGGTGGCCTGTCGACCGTCCTCGACGTGAAGGTGAACGACTACCCGACGCACGCGGCCTCGAAGCCGGTGGCGCTGCTGCCCAACTGCGCGGCCTCGCGCCACGCGCACTTCGTGCTCGATGGCTCGGGTGCGGCTCGCCTTGAGCCGCCATCCATCGACCTCTGGCCGAAGCTCGTCTTCGACACCTCGCAGAGCCGGCGCGTGAACCTCGACACGCTCGACAAGGCGCAGATCGCCACATGGAAGGCCGGCGAGCGGCTGCTGCTCTCCGGCAAGCTGCTCACCGGCCGCGACGCCGCGCACAAGCGCCTCGTGGACATGCTGGCGAAGGGCGAGAAGCTCCCCGTGGACCTCGCCAACCGCTTCATCTACTACACCGGCCCGGTGGATGCGGTGCGCGACGAGGCGGTCGGTCCCGCGGGGCCGACGACCAGCTCCCGCATGGACAAATTCGTCGAACCGGTGCTGGCGAAGACCGGTCTCATCGGCATGGTGGGCAAGAGCGAGCGCGGCCCGGTGGCCATCGAGGCGATCAAGAAGCACGGCGCGGTGTACTGCATCGCCGTGGGCGGCGCCGCCTACCTCGTCTCCAAGGCCATCCGCGGCTCGCGCATGGTCGCGTTCGAGGACCTCGGCATGGAAGCGATCCGCGAGTTCGAGGTGCGCGACATGCCGGTGACGGTGGCCGTCGACGCCGCCGGCAACGCGGTGCACAAGACCGGGCCGGCCGAGTGGCGCGCGAGGATCGGCAAGATCCCGATCGCCGTCGTCTAGGAAAATTCGCGCATGTCCCGGGCCACGCTGCAGGCCAGCGGGTCCTCCGATGCCCTTTGGCTCGCGCGCGAGGCGCGCCTCGAGGCGCCCCTGCTGGTGCTCGCCGCCTCGGCGCAGGATGCCGAGCGGCTGCGCGAGGAGATGGCGTGGTTCGACCCGGCGCTGCGCGTCTTCCGCTTGCCGGACTGGGAAACGCTTCCCTACGACCAGTTCTCGCCGCACCCGGACCTCGTCTCCGAGCGCCTCGCCACGCTGTGGCAGTTCGCCGGCGGCGCGTTCGATGCGGGCATCGTCCCGGTGGCGACCGCGCTGCAGCGCCTGCCGCCGCGCGCCTACCTCGCGGGCCGAACCTTCCATCTGAAAGCGCGCGAGCGCCTCGACCTCGAGGCGCTGCGGGGCCAGATGGTGCTCGCCGGCTACACACACGTCCAGCAGGTGATGAGCCCGGGGGAATTCTGCGTGCGTGGCGGGCTGGTGGATCTGTATCCGACGGGCAGCGCGGTGCCCTACCGCCTCGACCTCCTCGGCGAGGAGATCGAGACGATCCGCACCTTCGACGTCGACAGCCAGCGCTCGATCTATCCGGTCTCGGAGGTGCGCATGCTGCCCGCGCGCGAGTTCCCCCTCGACGAGGACGGGCGCGCGCGCTTCCGCGAGAGCTTCCGCGAGCGCTTCGAGGGCGATCCCTCGAGGAGCCGCGTGTACAAGGACGTCTCCAACGGCATCGCGCCCGCGGGCGTCGAGGCCTACCTGCCGTTGTTTTTCGATTCCACTGCGTCCATCACCGGCTATCTCCCTGCCGAGACGCGCGTCGTGATGCACGGCGACGTGGCCGAGGCCGCCGAAGGCTTCTGGCGCGACCTCAAGTCGCGCCACGACCTGCTGAAGGGCGACCGCGACCGGCCGCTGCTCGAGCCGCGCGAGCTCTACCTCCCCGTGGAGGACCTCTTCGTCTCGCTCAAGGCATTCCCGCGCCTGCAGCCGCGAGGGCCGATCGAAGCGCGCGCGCTGCCCTCGATCGAGGTCGACCGACGCTCGGTCGAGCCCCTGAAGCTCCTCAAGCGCTTCGCCGAGCCCTTCGATGGGCGCACGCTCATCGTGGCCGAAGGCGCGGGCCGGCGCGAGACGCTCTCGCAGCTCTTCGCCGAGCACGACTTCCACCCGGTGCTGGTCGACGACTGGGCGCGCTTCCGCGACTCCGCGCACCCGGTCGCGATGACCTACGGACCGGTGGCCGCGGGCTTCCTCGTCCCGGACGAGAAGCTCGCTGTCATCACCGAGGCCGAGCTCTATCCGGGCCAGGTGCGCCAGGTCCGCAGGCGCGACGCGCGCTCGCGCACCAACGCGGAAGGCATGTTGCGCGACCTGGCCGAGGTGAAGGCCGGAGACCCCGTGGTGCACAGCCAGCACGGCATCGCACGCTACCTGGGGCTGGTCACGCTCGACCTCGGCGAAGGCCAGATGGAGTTCCTGCACCTCGAATACGAAGGCGGCGACAAGCTCTACGTGCCGGTATCGCAGCTGCACCTGATCAGCCGCTACACCGGCGCCGCGCCCGAGTCCGCACCCCTGCATCGCCTGGGCAGCGGCCAATGGGAGAAGGCAAAGCGCAAGGCCGCGCGCCAGGTGCGCGACACCGCCGCCGAGCTCCTCGACCTCTACGCCAAGCGTCTGGCGCGCGAGGGCTACGCCTTTCCGCTCAGGATGCAGGAGTACGAGCAGTTCGCGGCGACCTTCCCCTTCGAGGAGACCCCCGACCAGGCCGAGGCCATCCAGTCGGTCATCGTAGACATGAGCCTCGGCCGCCCGATGGACCGCCTGGTGTGCGGCGACGTCGGCTTCGGCAAGACCGAGGTGGCGATGCGCGCGGCCTTCATCGCGGTGGCTGCCGGCAAGCAGGTCGCGATCCTGGTGCCCACGACGCTGCTCGCCGAGCAGCACTTCGGCAACTTCACCGACCGCTTCTCGAGCTTCCCGGTGAAGATCGTGGAGCTGTCGCGCTTCAGGAGCCCGAAGGAGGTCGCGAAGTCGCTCGAGGGCCTCGCCGACGGGCGCATCGACATCGCCATCGGCACCCACAAGCTGATCCAGAAGGACATCCACTTCAAGAACCTGGGCCTGGTCATCATCGACGAGGAACACCGCTTCGGCGTGCGCCAGAAGGAGGAGTTGAAGCGCCTGAGGAGCGAGGTCGACGTGCTCACGCTCACCGCGACGCCGATCCCGCGCACGCTCGCCATGTCGCTCGAGGGGCTGCGCGATTTCTCCGTGATCGCCACCGCGCCCCAGCGCCGGCTGTCGATCAAGACCTTCGTGAACCGGCTTTCCAACGGCATCGTGCGCGAAGCGGTGCTGCGGGAGTTGAAGCGCGGCGGCCAGGCCTATTATCTCTACAACGAGGTCGAGACGATCGAGAACCGGCGCGCGGAGCTCACCGAGCTCTTGCCCGAGGCGCGCATCGCGGTCGCGCACGGCCAGATGCGCGAGCGCGAGCTCGAGAGCGTGATGCGCGACTTCTACCACCAGCGCTCGAACGTGCTGCTCTGCTCGACCATCATCGAGACGGGCATCGACGTGCCGACGGCGAACACGATCCTCATCCACCGCGCCGACAAGTTCGGGCTCGCGCAGCTGCACCAGCTGCGCGGGCGCGTGGGCCGCTCGCACCACCAGGCCTACGCCTACCTGCTGACACCGCCCGAGGAGGCGCTTTCGGCTGCGGCGAAGAAGCGCCTCGAGGCGATCCAGATGATGGAGGACCTGGGCGCGGGCTTCTACCTCGCGATGCACGACCTCGAGATCCGCGGCGCTGGTGAAGTCCTGGGGGATCAACAATCGGGCGGCATCCACGACATCGGCTTCGCGCTCTACACGGAGATGCTGGACCATGCGGTGAAGACGCTCAAGAAGGGCGGCGAGCCCGACTTCTCGCGCCCCTTCAGCGTCGCCACCGAGGTGAACCTGCACGCCCCGGCGCTGCTGCCCGAGATCTATTGCCCCGACGTGCACGAGCGCCTCGTGGTCTACAAGCGGCTCGCCAACTGCCAGTCCGACGAGGAGCTCGAGCGCCTGACCGAGGAGCTGGTCGACCGCTTTGGTCCCCTTCCCGACCCCACGCGCGTGCTGCTCGAATGCCACAAGCTGCGCATCCAGGGGGCGCCGCTCGGCGTGGCGAAGATCGATGCCGCGCCGTCGGCCATCGTGATCCAGTTCGTGCCCGAGCCCCCGGTCGAGCCGAAGAAGATCCTCGCGCTGGTACAGTCTTCGCGCATCTACCGCCTGCCCGGCCCCGACCGCGTGAAGATCGAGATCAAACACGAAGACTTGAAACAGCGCGCCTCCGAAGTGCGGCAGTTCCTCCGGAGGCTGGCATGAATGAACCGCGGATGAACGCGGATGAACGCGGATGAACCTGGTCGTCCAGGGCGAGGACGTCGCGACTCCGGATCTCAAGGAGCTGCACCGGTTGGCGCACGGCGAGGCGATCGAGCGCATCTCGGTTACCTCCTTTCGCATCACGAAGGCCGACGCATCCGCGCGCGAGGCGGTGGCGGCGCACTGCGCGAAGGCGCGGCTGGATTGGGGCTTCGTCGAGCAAGGCCGCAGGCTCGCCGACTTCCGCCTGCTCGCGATGGACATGGACTCGACGCTGATCTCGATCGAGTGCATCGACGAGATCGCGGACTTCGCCGGGCGCAAGGCCGAGGTGGCCGCGGTCACCGCAGCTGCCATGCGCGGCGAGATCGACTGGCCCGAGAGCCTGCGCCGGCGCGTGGCCGCGCTCGCGGGGCTGGACGAATCGGCCCTGCGGCGCGTGTACGACGAACGGCTGCGCCTGAACCCGGGCGCGGAAGAACTGCTCGCGGCCGCACGCAAGCTCGGCATCAAGACGTTGCTGGTCTCGGGGGGCTTCACCTACTTCACCGATCGCGTGCGCGATCGCCTGAAGCTCGATTTCGCCTACTCGAACGTCCTCGCCGCCGAAGGCGGAATGCTCACCGGAAAGGTGAGCGGGCCGCTGGTGGATGCCGAAGGCAAGGCCGCCCACGTGGCGCGCCTGAAGAAGGACCTCGCGATCTCAGCGAGCGCGGTGCTCGTAATCGGCGACGGCGCGAACGACCTGCCGATGATGGCCGAAGCGGGAACCAGCATCGCCTACCATGCAAAGCCCGTGGTAAAGGCGAAGGCGACCTTCGCGCTCGACTACGCCGGCCTCGACGGAGTGCTCAATCTGTTCCCGGCGGGTTGACGGCCGTGCGAGCGATTACCCTCCACCCCCCCGTGCAGAGGCGTATCTCGTACTCGCCAGGTCGGGCATTGGCTGGAGCCTTCAACCAGGCCTCCCCGGTCCGCCGGCCAAGTGTCTGCGCAAAGACGATCGGCTTCTGCGCGCCCTTGGCGAAAAGGCCGACCCAGTCCTTCGGATGTGGATGCGAGAGATCAGCCCATTGGACGTGCAGCGTTTCGCCAGATGCGGCCTTCGACCGCTGAACGCGAACGGCCCCGGTCATGTCGACTACCTCGAACGGCTCGCTCACGCCCAGAATGTCCCAGCCGTTCGCGCGGACAAGCCGCAGCTCATAGCGGCCCGGAATGAATGGAGGCCGCATCTCGGCTGTCCCCGCCGACGCCCCGCCGAGGTACGCATACGTGAGGCGCGCGGCCCTATCGTCGCCGACCGGGAATACACCGACCCAGTCATCGCGTCCTGGATCCTGAACTCCTTTCCAACGCACGCTGATGGGTTCAACTACTGAATACGTCCTGGCCATGGACTCGACATGGCCATGCGGCTCGGGGGTGTAGAACGAAGCGGCATGTGATTCCCTTGACCAACGAAACGTGGCCAGGGGCAGAGGCAGGGGTTCTCCGGAGCCCCCCCCCGGTGCGCGCAGTTGCACTCGCAGCACGACGTCGCGGTCCATGATGGGCAGGCGAGAAGTGTCTGCGACCACCATGCCGTGAGCCATTGCACGTGCCGGTACGGTGATGTCGCTGTCATCCGGCAAGCGGATCTCCAGCTTCAGGCGGGAGTCAGCTTGAAGGCGAGGAAGACCCCAGTTCTCCAGGTACTGGAGTTGGAGAGTCTGCGAAGCCTCCTCGGCATTCTTCGGTATCAGCGCGGTGAAGGGAGTCCATCCCGGGTCGGGCGCCAAGGTTTGAAGGCGCCTCGATACCTCCTGTCGTGGCGGGCGCCGCGGTGTCATCCCCTCAAGGCGAGCTGCAAGCAGGTCGGTAAATGCACGCGCGCCCATCGTATTCAGGTGTGTCGGATCGGCAACCATGTGGGGCATAAGCTCGAAATCCTCGCGGACGTCAAGCAATGGGGCCTCGAACTCTCGCGCCAACTGATCGAAATAGACCCTGCTCGCCTCGAGATATTCGGCATCGCGCATGCTTAGCCCGACCGCATGGTCGAACGCGATGATCTTGAGGCGAACACCGTCGGCATGCAGGTCGGCGCGAAGCTCGCGTATGGCGGCGACGGTGCGTGAATTGAAGTAATCCGCCTGAACGCCCTGCCGTTCGATTGGGGTCGAGTGGCTGAACCGACCCGCCTCACGACGCCGGTCGATGGCCATTCTCGCACCGGTCTCGTACTTCTCTGCGTTGTAAACCCACGAGATCGTGTCGCCGAATGGATTGACGTGGTAGAAATCCGCGCTGGTGGAGGGGCGGTGAGGAAAGCCGCCATTCATCAAGCCATCCCGCAGCGCGGGCGCGAAGCGAATCATGGGCAGCTTGTAGACCTGCCACGCCAAGCCCAGTATCCCGCGTGCCTCGTAACGGCTCACCCAGCCCTTGAGGAGTTGCTCGTCCAGCGAGCCGGGAACGATCTCCTCCTGTGGCCCACCCATTGGGACCACAAGCCACACTTCTTTCGGCGTGGCGATCAGTCGCGCCATGCGGTACATCACCGGATAGGTCGGCAAGTCGGCGCCACCCAGGCTGAAGTTGAAAGCCCGGAAGAACTTACCTTTGCCCTTTCTCCATCGGTCACTCAGCGCAGCGGCTGAGATACCGGTGTCTCCCATGGAGCTGCTCAGGATGAGAACGTCCACCGGCCCATCCTCAACGAACTCCTCGAGCAAGCGCATCTTGTGTTCGACCTGGAGAACGCCGCTCCAGGTTGCATAATCAGGAAGCGGCATTCCACGAACGTGAAGGGTTGCCAACAGGAGATTAAGGCAGGCCAGTACCGCCAAGATCGCAGTTACGTATATCGCAATCGAGGCCAATCGCGATCGCGTAGCCGCCAGCGAGCAACGGTGTTGCTGCTCAATCGAACTCCATGGGTCGCTCGACGAGCGAAAAGAGTTTGACGTAGTACCGTCCCTCGATTACGCCGGCCTGGACGGCGTGCTCAAGTTGTTCCCCGAGTCCTGATCGTCCTGCTTGTCGGGCACGGGCAGGGGGAAATACACGTACGCGGGCTGGGGCACGTCCGACTCGGCGCGCTCGCGTTGCACTTCGAGGTCCTGGGGCTTGTCCCACCAGGTGGCACGGTTCTTCCTTTGCAGCTCGGCGATGCCGGGGTTCTTCTGCTTGAGCTCGCGGATGAAGCGGGTGATCTCGGACTCGTACATGGCGGCTTTCACAACCAATTGATTAGAGGCGATTTTAAGGGATAATCGACCCGCGATGCGCATATCCTACCCGCGCTCGTTCCTGTCGCTGCTGGTGATCGGTTTCACCATCGTGGCCGCGCCGTTGCTGTTCGCGCTGTTCTCGAACGCGGTGGCCTTCGAACGTCTCGCGTCGATCTCGGAAGACGCCGTGCACTCGGCGGTGAAAGTGGCGCAGGCGAGCCGCTCGCTCGCCGGCCGCGTGGCCGCGCTCGAGCGCGCCTCGCGCCAGTACGCGGTCGCGGGCGAGAAGACCTTTCTCGAGGCCTACACCAGCCACCGCCGCGTCTTCGTCGAGCAGTACGGCACGCTCGAGGCGATGGCGCTCTCGGAGGCGCAGCGCGCCGACCTCGAGGCGGTCGGCAGGCAGGCCGAGGCGATCAACCAGTTCCTCGAGCGCGCCGGGCCCACGCCGGCGCTCTCGGCCTATCTCGCGCGCGAGTTCGCGACCCTCATGGACAGCGCCCAGGCGCTCGTGACGCATGGCGACCAGGTGATCGACGAGGGGATCGAACAGCTGCGCGCCAAGGCGGTCCAATCGCGCAACAGCGTCTTCTGGCTGATGATCGCCTTGATACCCACCGCCGTGCTGCTGATCGCCTGGTTCACCTACCTCATCGCCAAGCCGATCTCGCAGGTGAGCGCCGGCATACAGAGTCTCGGCCAGGGGCAGTTCGCACGCCCGATACAGGTCGAGGGCCCTGGCGACCTGGTGCGCCTGGGCGAGCAGCTCGACTGGCTGCGCGAGCGCCTGGTCACCCTCGAGGCGCAGAAGACCCGCTTCCTGCAGCACATCTCGCACGAGCTGAAGACCCCGCTCACGGCGTTGCGCGAAGGCTCCGACCTGCTCTCCTCGGGCGTGGTCGGCAACCTCAATGCCGAGCAGCGCGAGATCGCGCGCATCCTGCAGGAGAACTCGATCGAGCTGAGGAAACTCATCGAGGGGCTGCTCAACTACAGCGCCGTGCACGCCCAGGCCTCCTATCTCGACGCGAAGATCGTGCCGCTGAACGAGCTCGTGCGGCGAGTGCTCAACGACCGCAAGCTCGCCATCGTCTCCAAGGGAATCCGCATCGAGCTCGACACCGAGACCGTGGCGGCGTACTGCGACGAGGACAAGATCCGCGTGGTGCTCGACAACCTGCTCTCGAACGCCATCAAGTATTCGCCCGAGCGCGGCCTGATCTCCTTTCGCCTC
>Ga0307505_10002470_pt1 | contig 12770 bp, 8 predicted proteins | sample 23_S_MG_FD_202183 | JGI IMG/M metagenome (GOLD analysis project Ga0307505, IMG submission 202183) | Soil microbial communities from Populus trichocarpa stands in riparian zone in the Pacific Northwest, United States - 23_S | ecosystem: Environmental > Terrestrial > Soil > Riparian zone > Trees...
CTCGAGCACGACGACGCCAACCGCGCGCTGATGGGCTCCAACATGCAGCGCCAGGCGGTGCCCTGTCTGCGTCCGGAGAAGCCGCTGGTGGGCACCGGGGTGGAACGCACGGCGGCCATCGATTCCGGCACCTGCGTGGTGGCCCTGCGCGGCGGCATCGTCGACTACGTCGACGCCAACCGCGTGGTGGTGCGGGTCAACGACGACGAGACCGTGGCGGGCGACGTGGGCGTGGACATCTACAAGCTCACCAAGTACACGCGCTCCAACCAGAACACCAACATCAACCAGCGCCCGATCGTGAAGCAGGGCGAGCGCCTCGCCAAGGGCGACGTGGTGGCCGACGGCGCCTCCACCGACCTCGGGGAGCTCGCGCTCGGCCAGAACATGCTGGTCGCGTTCATGCCCTGGAACGGCTACAACTTCGAGGACTCGATCCTCATTTCCGAACGCGTGGTGTCCGACGACCGCTTCACGTCGATCCACATCGAGGAGCTGACGGTGGTGGCGCGCGACACCAAGCTCGGGCCGGAGGAAATCACGCGCGACATCTCCAACCTGTCGGAAGCGCAGCTGTCGCGCCTGGACGAGTCGGGCATCGTGTACATCGGCGCCGAAGTCGAGGCGGGCGACGTGCTGGTGGGCAAGGTGACGCCGAAGGGCGAAACCCAGCTCACGCCGGAAGAAAAGCTGCTGCGTGCGATCTTCGGCGAGAAGGCCTCCGACGTGAAGGACACCTCGCTCAGGGTGCCCTCGGGCATCTCGGGCTGCGTCATCGACGTGCAGGTGTTCACGCGCGAAGGCATCGAGCGCGACAAGCGCAGCCAGCAGATCATCGAGGACGAGCTGCGCCGCTACAAGACCGACCTCGCCGACCAGATGCGCATCGTCGAGGCGGACACCTTCGAGCGGCTGGAGCGCCTGTTGACGGGGAAAACCGCCAACGGGGGGCCGAAGAAGCTCGCCAAGGGCACCAAGATCGCCAAGAGCTACCTCGAGACGATCGAGCGCTTCGACTGGTTCGACATCCGCCTCGCCAACGAGGAGGCCGCCGGCCAGCTCGAGAGCCTCAAGGAGTCCCTCGCGCAGAAGCGGCGCGAGTTCGACGCCATGTTCGAGGCCAAGAGGAAGAAGCTCACGCAGGGCGACGAGCTGCCGCCGGGCGTGCTGAAGATGGTCAAGGTGTACGTGGCGGTGAAGCGCCGCCTGCAGCCCGGCGACAAGATGGCCGGGCGCCACGGCAACAAGGGCGTGATCTCCAAGATCGTGCCGGTGGAGGACATGCCGCACATGGCCGACGGCACCACGCTGGACATCGTGCTCAACCCGCTCGGGGTGCCCTCGCGCATGAACGTCGGCCAGATCCTGGAGACGCACCTGGGCTGGGCGGCCAAGGGCCTGGGCCTCAAGCTCGGCGAGATGATCAAGGCGCAGGCCAGGATCGCCGACGTGCGCAAGAACATCGAGAGGATCTACGCCTCGAGCGGCAAGGACGAGGACCTGTCCAGGCTGACCGACGAGGAAATCCTGGCGCTGGCGCACAACCTGAAGGACGGCGTGCCCTTCGCCACGCCGGTGTTCGACGGGGCGTCGGAGGCCGAGATCAACGCCATGCTCGAGCTCGCGGCGCTGCCGGTCTCCGGCCAGGTGATGCTGCACGACGGGCGCACCGGCGAAGCTTTCGACCGGCCGGTGACGGTGGGCTACATGCACGTGCTCAAGCTCCATCACCTGGTGGACGACAAGATGCACGCCCGTTCCACCGGGCCGTACAGCCTGGTCACGCAGCAGCCGCTCGGCGGCAAGGCGCAGTTCGGCGGCCAGCGCTTCGGCGAGATGGAGGTCTGGGCGCTGGAGGCCTACGGCGCCGCGTACACGCTGCAGGAGATGCTCACGGTGAAGTCCGACGACATCACCGGGCGCACCAAGGTGTACGAGAACATCGTCAAGGGCGACCACAAGATCGACGCGGGCATGCCCGAGTCGTTCAACGTGCTGGTCAAGGAAATCCGTTCGCTCGGCATCGACATCGACCTGGAGAAGTACTGATGAAAGCGCTACTCGAGCTCTTCAAGCAGGTCCAGCAGGACGAGGACTTCGAGGCCATCCGCATCGGCCTCGCCTCCCCGGAGAAGATCCGCTCGTGGTCCTACGGCGAGGTGAAGAAGCCGGAGACCATCAACTACCGCACCTTCAAGCCGGAGCGCGACGGCCTGTTCTGCGCCAAGATCTTCGGGCCGATCAAGGACTACGAGTGCCTGTGCGGCAAGTACAAGCGCCTGAAGCACCGCGGCGTGATCTGCGAGAAGTGCGGCGTCGAGGTGACGCTGGCCAAGGTGCGCCGCGAGCGCATGGGCCACATCGAGCTCGCGAGCCCGGTGGCGCACATCTGGTTCCTGAAGAGCCTGCCGAGCCGTCTCGGCCTGGTGCTCGACATGACGCTGCGCGACATCGAGCGCGTGCTGTACTTCGAGGCCTACGTGGTGACCGACCCGGGCCTGACGCCGCTCAAGCGCTGCCAGCTGCTCACCGAGGACGACTACCTCGCCAAGGTGGAGGAGTTCGGCGACGACTTCTCCGCCAGCATGGGCGCCGAGGGCATCCGCGCGCTGCTGCGCGCCATCGAGATCAACCGCGAGCTGGAAACGCTGCGCAAGGACCTCGAGGCGACTTCCTCCGACGCCAAGATCAAGAAGCTCGCCAAGCGCCTCAAGGTGCTGGAGGGCTTCAAGGCCTCCAACATCAAGCCCGACTGGATGATCATGGAGGTGCTGCCGGTGCTGCCGCCGGAACTGCGCCCGCTGGTTCCCCTGGACGGCGGCCGTTTCGCCACCTCCGACCTGAACGACCTGTACCGCCGGGTCATCAACCGCAACAACCGCCTGAAGCGCCTGCTGGAGCTGAAGGCGCCCGAGATCATCGTGCGCAACGAGAAGCGCATGCTGCAGGAAGCGGTGGACTCGCTGCTCGACAACGGCCGCCGCGGCAAGGCGATGACCGGCGCCAACAAGCGCCCGCTGAAGTCGCTCGCCGACATGATCAAGGGCAAGGGCGGCCGCTTCCGCCAGAACCTGCTCGGCAAGCGCGTCGACTACTCGGGCCGCTCGGTGATCGTCGTCGGCCCGCAGCTGAAGCTGCACCAGTGCGGCCTGCCGAAGAAGATGGCGCTCGAACTGTTCAAGCCGTTCATCTTCAACAAGCTGGAGCTGCTCGGCCTCGCCACCACCATCAAGGCCGCCAAGCGCCTGGTGGAGCAGGAAGTGCCCGAAGTCTGGGACATCCTGGAAGAGGTGATCCGCGAGCACCCGGTGATGCTCAACCGCGCCCCGACCCTGCACCGCCTCGGCATCCAGGCCTTCGAGCCGGTGCTGATCGAGGGCAAGGCGATCCAGCTGCACCCGCTGGTGTGCGCGGCGTTCAACGCCGACTTCGACGGCGACCAGATGGCGGTGCACGTGCCGCTGTCGCTGGAAGCGCAGATGGAGGCGCGCACGCTGATGCTGGCCTCGAACAACGTGCTCTCGCCCGCCAACGGCGAGCCGATCATCGTGCCGTCGCAGGACATCGTGCTCGGCCTGTACTACGCGACGCGCGAGCGCATCAACGCCAAGGGCGAGGGCATGAGCTTCGCCGACCTCGCCGAGGTGTCGCGCGCCTATGAGTCGCGCAACGTGGACCTGGGCGCCCGCTGCTGGGTGCGCATCCGCGAACAGGACCTGACGCCCGAAGGCGGCAAGGTCGACCGCATCAAGCGCTACGAGACCACGGTCGGCCGCGCGCTGCTGTCGGAAATCCTGCCCGCGGGACTGTCGTTCGAGCTGCTGAACAAGCCGCTGAAGAAGAAGGAGATCTCCAGGCTGATCAACATCGGCTTCCGCCGCTGCGGGCTGCGCGAGACGGTGATCTTCGCCGACAAGCTGATGCAGGCCGGCTTCACCATGGCCACGCGCGGCGGCATCTCGTTCGGCGTCAACGACATGCACATCCCGACCGCCAAGCAGGAGCTGATCCGCGCCGCCGAGACCGAGGTGAAGGAAATCGAGTCGCAGTACACCTCGGGCCTGGTGACCGTCGGCGAGCGCTACAACAAGGTGGTCGACATCTGGTCGCGCTGCGGCGAGCAGGTCGGCAAGGTGATGATGGAGCAGCTCGGCACCGAGGAGACCACCGACCGCCACGGCAAGAAGGTGCGCCAGGAGGCGTTCAACTCCATCTACATGATGGCCGACTCCGGCGCGCGCGGCTCCGCCGCGCAGATCCGCCAGCTGGCCGGCATGCGCGGCCTGATGGCCAAGCCCGACGGCTCGATCATCGAGACGCCGATCACGGCCAACTTCCGCGAAGGCCTGAACGTGCTGCAGTACTTCATCTCCACCCACGGCGCCCGCAAGGGCCTGGCCGACACGGCGCTGAAGACCGCCAACTCGGGCTACCTGACGCGGCGCCTGGTCGACGTGACCCAGGACCTGGTGGTCACCGAGGACGATTGCGGCACGCAGAACGGCATCGTGATGCGCGCGCTGGTCGAGGGCGGCGAAGTGGTCGAGGCGCTGCGCGAGCGCATCCTCGGCCGCGTGCTGGCCGTCGACCTGATCAACCCGGAGACGCAGGACACCCTGTACAAGGCGGGATCGCTGGTGGACGAGGACGCGATCGACGCCATCGACAACGTCGGCATCGACGAGGTCAAGGTGCGCACCCCGCTCACCTGCGACACGCGCTGGGGCGTGTGCGCCAGCTGCTACGGCCGCGACCTGGGCCGCGGCTCGATCGTCAACGTCGGCGAGGCGATCGGCGTGATCGCGGCGCAGTCGATCGGCGAGCCGGGCACGCAGCTCACCATGCGCACCTTCCACATCGGCGGCGCCGCCAGCCGTACCGCGGTGCAGAGCAACGTCGAGGCGAAGTCCGCCGGCACGGTGCGCTTCTCCCCGACCATGCGCTACGTCTCCACCGCCAAGGGCGACAAGGTGGTGATCTCGCGCTCGGGCGAAGTGACCATCGTCGACGACAACAACCGCGAGCGCGAGCGCCACAAGGTGCCCTACGGCGCCACGCTGCAGGTGGCCGACGGCGACACCATCCGGGCGGGCAAGACCGTCGCCGCCTGGGACCCGCACCACCGGCCCATCATCACCGAGTACGCCGGCACGGTGAAGTTCGAGCACGTCGAGGAAGGCGTGACCGTGGCCAAGCAGATCGACGACGTCACCGGCCTGTCCACGCTGGTGGTGATCGATCCGAAGCGCCGCGGCAGCGCGGCGGCCAAGGGCGTGCGCCCGTCGGTCAAGCTGCAGAACGACGTCGGCGACGAGGTGCGCATCGCCGGCACCGACCACGCCGTGAACATCAGCTTCCCGGTGGGGGCGGTGATCGCGGTGCGCGACGGCCAGCAGATGCAGGTCGGCGAAGTGCTGGCGCGCATCCCGCAGGAGACCTCCAAGACGCGCGACATCACCGGGGGTCTCCCGCGCGTGGCGGAGCTGTTCGAGGCGCGCGCGCCCAAGGACAAGGCGATCCTCGCCGAGTACACGGGCACCGTGTCGTTCGGCAAGGACACCAAGGGCAAGCAGCGCCTGGTGATCACCGACCTGGAGGGCACGCAGCACGAGGAGCTGATCCCGAAGGACAAGCACGTGCTGGTGCACGACGGCCAGGTGGTGAACAAGGGCGAGATGATCGTCGACGGCTCGGTGGATCCGCACGATCTCTTGCGCCTGCTCGGGGTGGAGGCGCTCGCGCGCTACATCATCGACGAGGTGCAGGACGTGTACCGCCTGCAGGGCGTGAAGATCAACGACAAGCACATCGAGGTGATCGTGCGCCAGATGCTGCGCCGCGTGCAGATCGACGATCCGGGCGAGACCTCCTTCATCCAGGGCGAACAGGTGGAGCGCGCCGATCTGCTGGAGGAGAACGAGAAGGCCGCGAAGGAAGGCAAGAAGGAAGCCGTGTTCTCCTACATGCTGCTCGGCATCACCAAGGCGTCGCTGTCGACCGATTCGTTCATCTCCGCGGCCTCCTTCCAGGAGACCACCCGCGTGCTGACCGAAGCGGCGATCATGGGCAAGCGCGACGGGCTGCGCGGGCTGAAGGAAAACGTGATCGTCGGGCGCCTGATCCCGGCGGGCACCGGCATGGCCTACCACAAGATCCGCAAGGACCAGGCCGCCGAGCCGCCGGTGCTGGAGATGCCGGCCGCGGTGGAAGAAGTACCCGCGGCGGCGACCGAGGCGACCGCGGCCAGCGGCAGCTGAGCGTTCCCGCAGGGCAGGAGAAGGAGAGGCCGCCGCGAGGCGGCCTTTTCTTTTTGCTGCGCCTATAATCGCCGCCATGGGCAAGCTCGAGAAACCCGGCGTCCTCGCCGCCGCCGACCGCCAGGCGCGCATCGACCTCGCGGCGGCCTTCCGCCTCGCGGTGCGCATGGACCTGCACGAAGGCGTGTGCAACCACTTCACGCTGATGCTGCCCGACGGCAAGCGCTTCCTCCTCAACGCCTACGGGCTGCACTGGAGCGAGGTCAGCGCCTCCAACCTGCTGGCGCTGGACGAGAAGGGCACGGTGCTGGAAGGCGAGGGCGAGGCGGAGAAGACGGCGTTCTGCATCCACTCGAGGATTCATCTCGCCAACCCGCAGGCGGCCTGCGTCCTGCATACCCACATGCCCTACGCCACCGCGCTCACGCTCCTCGAGCCGGGACGGCTGGAAATGGTCGAGCAGAACGCGCTGCGCTTCGCCGACGACATCGCCTACGACGGCACCTACAACGGCCTGGTGGTGGACGACGCCGAGGGCGATCGCCTCGCGCGCGTGCTGGGCACGAAGCGCGTGCTGTTCCTCGCCAACCACGGCGTGATCGTGGTCGGGCCGACGGTGGCCGAGGCCTACGACCTGATGTACTACCTCGAGCGCGCCTGCCGGCTGCAGGTGCTGGCGCGCGCCACCGGGCAGCCGTTCCGGCAGGTGCGGCCGGAAGTGGTGCGCGAGACCTACCGCATGATCCTCGCCGACACCCCCAGGTACGCCGGGGCGCACTTCGCCGCGCTCAAGCGCCTCCTCGAGCGCGAAGAACCCGACTACGCGCGCTGAAGTGGAAGTCCGTGCCGCCGCGCAGGGCGATTTCGCCGCGATCCATGCCATCTACGCGCACCACGTGCTGCACGGCCTCGCTTCGTTCGAGGAAGTGCCGCCGGACACCGCGGAGTTGCGCCGCCGTTACGACGAGATCGCCGGCATGGGGCTGCCGTACCTCGCGGCCGTCGAGGGCCGGGAAATCCTGGGCTACGGCTACTGCTCCCTGTATCGCTCGCGTTCGGCCTACCGCTACGCGCTGGAGGACTCCGTCTATGTGCGCGACGGGCAGCAGGGCAGGGGCATCGGTTCGCTGCTGCTCGGCGAGCTGCTGCGCAACTGCGAGGGGCTCGGCTACCGCCAGGTGGTCGCGGTGATCGGCGACAGCGGCAATGCGCCTTCCATCGGCCTGCATGCGCGGCACGGCTTCCTGCGCGTCGGCACGCTGCGCTCCACCGGCTACAAGTTCGGCCGCTGGGTGGACAGCGTGCTGATGCAACGGCCGCTGGGCCCCGGCGACGGCACGCCGCCGGCTACTTGAGGAGCAGGGCGAGCGCCTCGGCCAGGCCGTCAATCACCGATGCGGATGACGACCTTGCCCTTGGCCTTGCGCGAGGCGAGCAGGTTGATCGCCTCCGCGGCTTTCTCCAGCGGGAAGGTCGCCGACACGTGCGGCTTGAGCTTGCCCTCGCGGTACCAGCGCCCGAGCTGGCGCGCGCTGTCGGCGAACACCTGCGGCTCGCGCCGCGTGAAATCCCCCCAGAACACGCCGACCACCGAGGCGCCCTTCAACAGCGCGAGGTTGAGCGGCAGCTTCGGAATGTCGCCGGCGGCGAAGCCGATCACCAGGTGCCGGCCGCGCCAGGCGATGGAGCGGAAGGCGGGCTCGCTGTAGGGGCCGCCCACCGCGTCGTAGATCACGTCCACGCCCTTGCCGCCGGTGAGCGCCTTGATGCGCTCGCGCAGGTCTTCCGTGGCGTAGTTGATGGCCTCGTCGGCGCCGTGCTGGCGGCACACGGCGAGCTTGTCGTCGCTCGAGGCGCAGGCGATGACGCGCGCGCCCATCGCCTTGCCGATCTCGATCGCGGCGACGCCGACGCCGCCCGCGGCGCCGAGCACCAGCAGCGTTTCGCCGGCCTTCATCTGCGCGCGGTCGCGCAGCGCATGGTCGGTGGTGCCGTAGGTGAGGATGAACGAGGCGCCTTCCTCGAAGCTCATGCCCTCGGGCAGCGGCAGCAGGCGCGCGGCCTCGGTCTTCACTTCTTCGGCGAAGGCGCCGAAAGTGGTGAAGGCGATCACCTTGTCGCCGACCTTCACGTTCGACACGCCAGATCCGACCTCCTTCACCACGCCGGCGAGCTCGCTGCCGGGCGAGAAGGGCAGCGGCGGCTTGAACTGGTACTTGTTCTGGATGATCAGCACGTCGGGAAAATTCACGCTCGCCGCCTTGATGCTGACGACGACCTCACCCGCGCCGGCCTGGGGCGAGGGCACGTCTTCCAGCACCAGCGATTCCGGCGGGCCGAACTGCTTGCAGAGCAGGGCTTTCATGGATTCCCCGATTACGCGGAACGGGACGCGAGCCCGCCGTCGATGGAGACGATGCAGCCGGTGGTATAGGCGGAGCGCTCCGAGGCGAGGAACGCCACCATCCAGGCGATCTCCTCGGGCGCGGCGGGGCGCCCGAACGACATGCCGGCGAACAGCTCCGGGTAGCGCTCCGGGTCGCCGAACTTCGCCTCGGCGCGCTGGCGGAACAGGCTCTTCAGGCGGTCGGTGGCGACCGGCCCCGGATTGATGCCGACGACGCGGATGCCGTCGGCGTGGGACGCGCCGCCCAGGGTCCGGGTGAACGCCATCAGGCCCGCGTTCGCCGTGCTGCCGGCGATGTAGCTCGCGTCCAGCTTCTCGCCCGCGTTGCCCAGGATGTTGACGATGACCCCCGACTTCCTCGCCTTCATGCGCGCATACACCTGGCGCGTGAGGTTGAGGTAGCCGAACATCTTCAGGTCCCAGGCGCGGCGCCAGGTGTCCTCGTCCACGCGCAGCAGGTCGCCCCCGGGGATGGCCCCGGCATTGTTCACCAGGATGTCCAGCTCGCCCGCCCAGGCGGCGAGCGTCTCGGCGGCGCCGCGCTGCGACAGGTCGATGGCCTTGGCCTGGGGCCCGGCCGCGGGATTGCGCGCCGCCACCAGCACCGTGCAGCCCTCGGCGGCGAGCACCTCGGCGCAGGCGCGGCCGATGCCTTTCGAACCGCCGGTCACCAGCGCGCGTTTGCCTTTAAGATTCAGGTCCATTTCCCGACAGTCTAGCAACATGCCCCTGATCACCGCCGACGACGGCGTGAAACTGCACTACGAGGAGGCGGGCAGCGGCACGCCGGTCGTGTTCGTGCACGAGTTCGCCGGCGACCTGCGCAGCTGGGATGCGCAGCTGTCGCATTTCTCCCGCCGCTACCGCTGCATCGCCTACAACGCGCGCGGCTACCCGCCCTCCGAGGTGCCGGAGAGCTTCGAGCGCTATTCGCAGGAGCGCGCGCGCGACGACGTGCTGGCGGTGATGGATGCCTTGAAGCTCCAGCGCGCCTATGTCGTGGGCCTGTCGATGGGCGGCTTCGCCAGCCTGCATTTCGGCATCAAGTACAGCGCGCGCGCCCTCGGCCTGGTGGTCGCGGGCTGCGGTTACGGCGCGGTGCCCGCGCAGCGCGAGGAATTCCAGCGTTCCTCGCGCGCCAATGCCAAGCTGATGCTCGACGAGGGCATGGCGAAGTTCGCCGCCGGCTACGGCCACAACGCCTCGCGCCTGCGGCTGCGCGCGAAGGACCCGCGCGGCTTCGCCCTCTATATCAAGTACCTGACCGAGCACTCGGCGCTCGGCTCGGCCAACACCATGCTCGGCTACCAGGCGCGCCGGCCCTCGCTGTACGACCTCACCGCGCAGATGAAGGGCATCACGGCGCCGACCCTGGTGGTCGCCGGCGACGAGGACGACGCCACGCTCGAGCCCGGGCTCCTGATGAAGCGCAGCATCCCGCGCTGCGGGCTGGTGGTGCTGCCCTGGAGCGGCCACGCGCTCAACCTGGAAGACCCGGCGCTGTTCAACCGCATCGTCGAGGACTTCTTCCACCAGGTCGAGAGCGGGCGCTTCGCATGAGCGCCGGCCGCCTCGGGGTGGACAAGCGCGGCGCGGTCGGCTGGATCGTGTTCGACCAGCCGCAGAAGAAGAACGCCATCAACGGCGCCATGTGGCGCGGCATCCCCGAGGCGATGGCTCGGTTCGACGCGGACGCCGAAGTCCGCTGCGTCGTGTTCCGCGGCGCCGGCGCCGAAGCCTTCGCCGCGGGCGCGGACATCTCCGAGTTCGAGAAAGTGCGCGCCGGCGGCGGCGCGGTCAGCGAGTACGACGGCCTGCTCGACCGCGTGCTGCATTCGATCCAGGATTCGCGCAAGCCCTCGGTGGCGCTGATCCACGGCTATTGCATGGGCGGCGGGCTGGAAGTGGCGCTCGCCTGCGACCTGCGTTACTGCGGCGCGTCGGCGCAGTTCGGCATTCCCGCGGCCAAGCTCGGCATCGCCTACAACGTCGAGGGCCACAAGCGCCTGCTGGAGACGGTGGGCCACGCGCGCGCCCGCGAGATCATGTTCCTCGGCAGGCGCTACGGCGCGCCGGAGGCGCTCGCCATGGGCCTGGTGCACCGCGTGCTGCCGGACGCCGAGCTCGAGGCCCATGTCGACGGGGTGATCGCCACGCTGCTGGAGAACGCGCCGCTCGCCATCGCCAACTCCAAGACCATCCTCGAGGAGTACGCCAAGGCGGAGGGCGCCGCCGACCACGACCGCATGCGGGGCGCCATCGAGCGCTGCGCGAAGAGCGAGGATTACCAGGAGGGGCGGCGCGCGTTCATGGAGAAGCGCAAGCCGCAGTTCAGGGGAAGATGACCCTGAAGATCAAGGCGATCCGCGTGCGCGCGGTGGCGGCGCCGATCAAACGCCCGCTCGCCACCAGCACCGGGGCGGTCAGCGTCGCCGCGCTGCTGCTCGTCGACCTGCAGACCGACGGTGGCATCGTCGGGCGCTCGTATCTGTTCGGCATCGGCCGGCACAACCTGAAACCGATCGCCGCCCTGGTCGAAGCGATGGCCGAGATGCTCAAGGGAGACACCGTCGCGCCTTTCGACATCGAGGCGAAGCTGCGCAAGCGCTACACGCTGCTCGGCGTGCACAACATCGTGCTGTTCGCCATGTCGGGGATCGACATGGCGGCCTGGGACGCGCTCGGGCAGGCGATGGAGCAGCCGCTGGTCCGCCTGCTGGGCGGTACGCCCCGCCCGGTGCCGGCCTACAACTCCAAGGGCCTCGGCCTGATGCCGCTCAAGCCGCTGGCGAAGCAGGCGGCCGAACTGGTGGACGAAGGATTCAGCGCCGTGAAGCTGCGCCTCGGTCGCCCGGAGGCAAAGGCCGACCTCGACGCGCTGCGCGCGGTGAAGAAGGAGATCGGCCCGCGGGTCACGCTGATGGTGGACTTCAACCAGGGCCTGACGGTGGCCGAGGCGCTCGAGCGCGGCCGCCTGATCGACGCGGAAGGCGGCGTGCACTGGATCGAGGAGCCGGTGCGCGCCGACGATTTCGCCGGCAACGCGCGCCTCGCGCGCGAGCTCGCCACGCCGATCCAGATCGGCGAGAACTTCATGGGCCCCGAGCAGATGGCGCAGGCGATTGCCGCGCAGGCCTGCGACTACGTCATGCCGGACGCGCAGCGGATCGGCGGCGTCACCGGCTGGATGCGCGCGGCGGCGCTGGCGCAGGGCGCCGGCATGGAAATGTCGAGCCACCTGTTTCCCGAGGTGAGCTGCCACCTGCTGGCGGTGACGCCCACCTGCCACTGGCTCGAGTACGTGGATTGGGCCGACCCGATCCTGGAGGAGCCCGCGCGGCTGAAGGACGGCCAGGTGCTGATCCCGGAGCGGCCGGGCATCGGCCTGCGGTGGGACGAGAAAGCGGTCCAGCGCTACCTCCTTTGAAATTCACGCGCCACCATCCGCACTGGCCGCCCGGCGTGCCGAAGACGCTGTCGGTGCCGCGCACCAGCGTCCATTACAACCTCGAGGTGAGCGCGCGCCGCTATCCCGGCAAGGCGGCGATCCACTACTACGGCACCGAGGTCACCTATGCCGAACTGCTGCGCTCGGCCGAGGCCCTGGCCGGCCACCTGCAGCGCGCCTGCGGCGTGGCAAAGGGCGACCGGGTGCTGCTCTACGCGCAGAACAGCCCGCAGTTCGTGATCGGCTACTACGCCATCCTGCGCGCCGACGCCGTGGTGGTGCCCGTCAACCCGATGAACAAGCGCGACGAGCTGGCGTACTACGTGGCCGACTCCGACGCGCGCGTCATCGTCAGCACCCAGGACCTCCACGGCGAGATCGAGCCGCACCTGGGCAAGGGCCTGGCGCATTGCGTGCTGGGCACCTACTCGGACTACCTGCGCGAAGCGACCGACCTCAACGTGCCGGACTTCGTGCGCGCGCCGCGCGCCGCCGCGGCGAACTGGCGGCAGGCGCTCGCCGCCGGGCACGCGCCGGGTGCGCACACCGCCGGGCCGGAAGACCTGGCGGTGCTGCCCTATACCTCGGGGACCACCGGCCACCCCAAGGGCACCATGCTCACGCACTCGAACCTGCTCGCCACCAGCACCGGCGCCTG
>Ga0307505_10002471_pt1 | contig 12770 bp, 7 predicted proteins | sample 23_S_MG_FD_202183 | JGI IMG/M metagenome (GOLD analysis project Ga0307505, IMG submission 202183) | Soil microbial communities from Populus trichocarpa stands in riparian zone in the Pacific Northwest, United States - 23_S | ecosystem: Environmental > Terrestrial > Soil > Riparian zone > Trees...
TATACCACCGAACGGCAAATTCGCCGCCTGCGTCAGCAACAGCTTTATGCCGCCCAACAAAAAGAGATCGCCCGCATTGAGGCGGCCATTGCCCGCTTTGAACTGTGGGCTTCGATGGTGGTCAACGAGCGGCACATTCGTCAGGCCCGTAGCCGCCAAAAGATGCTGGACAAGATGGACAAAATTGAGAAAGTGGCCGAATCGCGGCGGATGTCGTTGGATTTAGCGGGCTGGCGGGGTAGTAACAAGGTGCTGGAACTGGTGGATGTAGGCAAAATTTTGCCCAATGGTCGGGTATTGTGGGATGGGTTGAATCATACCATCTGGCACGGTGAGCGGGTGGGGTTGGTAGGGCCAAACGGCGCGGGCAAATCCATGCTGTTGCGCCAACTGCTAGACCCGGAAGGGGTCGAGTTTGGTGAGATCAAAATCGGTCCCAGTTCGCAGATTGGTTATTATGCCCAGGAGCATGAGACGCTGAATTATGAGCGCACCTTGCTGGATGAGATTCGCCAGACGGCCCCCTTGAGCGAGAATGTGGCGGTCTCGTTTTTGCAACGGTTTTTGTTCAGTTATGAGCAGATTCGCGGCCGCGTTGGCAACTTGAGCGGTGGTGAAAAGAGCCGTCTGCAACTAGCGAAGCTGGTACTGGCCCGACCCAACCTGCTCATTCTGGACGAACCCACCAACAACCTGGACATTACTTCGATTGAGGTGCTAGAAGAGACCCTGGAAGAGTTTGTCGGTACGGTGATCGTCATCTCCCATGACCGTTACTTCCTGGACAAAGCCGTGGATCGGGTAATTGAACTGCGGGATGGTACTCTGCGGGAATTTGCGGGCGGTTATACGGATTACATCGCGGCCGCAACACCCAATTATGAGGGATGAATTATGAGGGATGAAGGGGAACGCGGCCGCGAAGCCAGAGTGGTTAATGGTCAGCGGCCGAACCTTTCACCCTCAACCAAATGACACAAAAAACCGCCAGCGACCAAAACCCCTGTCTTTCCCCTATCCTAATCCGTTGATGTAACCCAGTGGCACGGTCGGGAGACCAGCCACAGTGAGCGTTTTTGTCAAACAGGAACACCTCACTATAGCAGGGTGATCGGTTGGGAAAAAGACCATAACTGAGTCTGACCAGCGAACACCTTACCATAAGTGAGGATATCAATTAGAACACCAATCTGCACTTGAGTAACTTAGATTTTCTTCGCTGGTAAAACATGAAGATTCACCACTAATTACATCAGCCAGGCATAATTCACTATGACCAGTACCTGTTTCGCTACCCAGTTGCGACCTTGAATACAAAACTGATTGCCCGTCAGGGGACCAAGTTAACAGGACCTCGGAGAAAAGTGGAGCAACGTAAGGGTCTTTAGGTGCTTGATTAGTGATAGGTCTCGGCTCTGACCCGTCGCTGTTCATAACATAAATTCGGGCATATTCTATACCTGTATCAGGGCTTTCAATGATAGTAAATGCAATCTGATTACCTTTAGGTGACCATTTGGGAACCGATGGGGAAAATCTACCTGGGTCTTCCACTGTGAAGCTTCCCCAAGTTGATGGCAATATTTGAACTTGTTCTCCATTATCAAGATGAAGCACGTAAATTGCACCGTCATAATCACCTTGTCTAAATACAAACAGGAGTTGGTTTCCATCAGGAGACCAATCAGGCCATAAATTCCATCCATTGTTTGTTAAATGAATAGATTCATGTGTTGCCAGAGATGATGTAACGATTTGGCTTGAATTACTATCAGATTTGCTGTAAGTCACATAATCATTATCAGGGGACCATGTAGGGGCTGTTTTTCGAGCAGGGGATGAAACAATAGGCTCAATATTGCCTGACGAATCCATGAGCGCAACATTATTCAACGTTTCCCCAGATTCGTTTTCAAACGATTGTAGGAAAGCAAGTTGACTACAATCATCTGACCATGAAGGTGATCTAAAATCCATGTCTATGTCTGTTAGCAAAGGTGTGATCTCTCCATCAAGTCTTAAGGTAAAAAGACCGCTGTTGGAAATAGTCTGATTTTGCCCAAGATTACGATAAGATGCTGAAAATACTATCGGTGTAACAGAAACATCCAGGTACAGGGTCTCCGAGATAGGTGAAATCGTGCGAGTTATTTCCACGGTTAAAGTTGCCGAAGGCAAGGGTTCATTCTGAACACCTGTTTGAGGGGTTATCGTTTGGGTGATAGTTTCTGTTGAATTCGGAATTTCTGTGCTCGCATTGGAGATTACCGGAGGTTCAGTTTGTATGTTGGAACACTGAACCAAAAATAAACTAAACCAGCACAACAATATGAACTGCTTGTTTATGCTTATCTTAATCTCAAACATGTTCCGTATCCTTATTGCGATGTTTGCAATATTTCCAAGTAGGTATTGGCGTATGTTTTGTAGACATCAGCCTCTACAAATCCGTTTACTGTTTGACGAGCATTATAGAAAAAGTCATCCGTTGCATGAGCCATTTGGAAAGTGTATGCATTGTCGGAAAAGCCATTTTGCATGCCATATACAGCAATTTCAGCGGCCGCGTCTCCCGACCATTCCACGCTTACCGCAGCCGTCTCAACCTCGCTCCCCAAAAAGGGCACGCCCTACCCGAATATGAGTGGCTCCCTCTTCAATGGCGATCTCAAAATCATCGGTCATGCCCATCGAGAGGGTGGTAAAGTCTAACTGGGGCAATTCGGCCCGGAGCCAATGAGCCAGTTCCCGCGTGCGCCGGAAAACGGCCCGGATTTCTTCGTCGGGGACATCCCAAGGGGCCATGGTCATCAGGCCCCGCAGTTGCAAACCGGGCAGTTGGGCGATAGCCGCGGCCGCGGCTTTCACCGCCTGCCTCTGCCCCTCATCTGTCTCCCAGCGGGTCACCGCAAACCCCGCCTTGCTCTCTTCACCAGATACATTCAGCTCCAGCAAGACCGGCAAGGTGCGCCCCATTTCCTGTAACTGGGCCGAGAGCCGGTTGGCAATCTTTAGGCGATCCAGGGCGTGGAAGAAGTCGGTGTAGGTTGCGGCCGCGGCCGTTTTGCGGCTCTGCAAATTGCCAATGAGGTGCCAGGTAGCCCCATGATCCGGGCCGAGCGCCTGCACCAAAGCGGGCACTTTCTCGGCCAGCTCTTCTACCCGGTTCTCACCAAAATGGCGCATCCCCACCTCATAAGCGGCCAAAACCGTCTCAATGGGCCAGGTTTTGGTGACGGCTACCAGGGTGATGTCGGCGGGATTACGGTTGGCGCGGGCTGATGCGGCCGCGATTCGAGCCTGAATTTCTTGAACCCTATCTTGAAGTTTGTCATCTTCCATCTACAGTCCCTTATGAGTCAACTTCTTGTCCAGATAATAAGCATATTTGCCACGAATTACACGAATTAACACGAATGAGGAAAGAATCCGTGGCCAAAACCTCTTTGGTTTTGGCTTATCCAGGTGTAACACCTAACGCTGTCGAGGGCTGGGCCTGTCGAAGCCCGCCCCTTGCCTTCGACAAGCTCATGCCTTCGACAAGCTCATGCCTTCGACAGGCTCAGGCAACGGTCTTGATGGTTACGTCTCAGTTAGATTTAATAACACATATGGCGCATTTCGTGTTTACGTACCACGCACCACGCCATAACCCACCAACGATTCCGCATGACTCAGCGATCATCCCGTATAACTGATATGAAAGATGATCCCTGTAGCCCAATCGGCCACATAGAACGAGCCATCCGGGGCGACGGTGATATCAATAGGGGCGGCAAAACCGGTGGCAAAATTGCTGGCACTGCCGCCACCCGGCGTCAATTTCATCACCTTTTGCGCCCCAGGAAAGGAACTCCACAAGGTCACAAACAGGCTGTTGTAATAACCGGGAATGGCGTTGTTCACATAAGCCGCTACGCCGGTTGGGGAGGCGTGGGGGATGAACTGGTAGGTGGGCGGAATGACGGTTGTACCGGCTGGCGGGCTAAAACAGACCGCACAATCGAACCAGGGATACCCATGTTCGCCGCCGGGCGTAACCCGGTGAAACTCTTCCGGTGGGCCATAATCGGGAGCGTTGTCGCTGGCGAATAACGTGCCGTTGCCGTCCCAGGCCAGGTCGTAGCTGTTGCGGAAGCCCCGCGCATACACTTCCACCACACTGCCATCCGGGCTGAAGCGCAAAATGCTGGCCTCTAGCGGATGGCGTTCGTCCTGTTGCCCGGCGTTGGGGCCTTCCAGAATTTCGCCATGATCGGCGCGGCCGCCTACGGTCACATAACCAAAGCTATCCGGGCCAAAAGCGATGCCATTGGCGGCGTGGTAACTGGTGTAACAACAGGGCAGTCCAGAGATAACCGTGCTTACGGAGCCATCCACGCGGATCACTGATACTTTGGATTCGCCACCGATACCCTGGTTGCTGGCCCGGCTGGAGACGAACAGATTGCCTGTACCTGGTTGGAAGGCGATGCCGGTGGGAATGGTGAAACCGCCCGCGTAACTGCTGGCATTGCCGTTGGCGTCCATCCGATAAATGGTTCCTTCCATGGTAGCGATATAGAGCAGTCCATCTGGTCCAACGGTGAGGCTGGTGGGATGTTTGCCGGTGAGGATGCCGTGGTAGCTGACGGTGAAACCGCCGGGAACCTGGATACGGCTTTCCCAGCCCGCCACGTTGTCATTGCAGGGGTAGGGAGCACAACCGCCAGGGGTATCGGGCGGAAGCCCCACGGAGCCACCCGATGGCGGTGGCAGGGTAGCGGTAGTGATTGTGCTGGGTGTCGCGGCCGCAACCGTACCCGTGACGACCCGCGTGGGTGTAGCCGTGACTGGGCGCACCGTCGCCGTAACTGTTACGGAGACCACCTCGGTAACAGTGAGCGTCAGGGTCGGGGTCAGAGTGGGGGTTTTGGTCGGGGCAGTGGTGCTGGTTGGGATGGACGTGGGCGTAGCCGGTTCGCTCAGCACCACCTGGGTGGGCGAGGGAGCTACCGTCGGTGGTTCGCTAGTGGCTGAGGAAGTAGGCGAGAGCGCGGCCGCGACCTCTTCTGTGGGTTCAATCTCGTTTTCGGGACTGGCGCATCCGGCCAGGAAGACAAAAAGTAAGACAAACAAAAGCTGTTTGGGTAACTGCATGATATTCACCTGTCGAACGTGTTGCGTGGTACGTGTTGCGTGGGCTGTGTTTGAACACACCACCTGGAATAATTTTTACTTTGCCACGAATTAGCGCGAATTTTTTCGGTTCGTTTGAAGCCTGGTCAAGTGCCTGGCAAGGGGCTTAAAGTTTTGGCCGCACCAGGCTTTTCTGCCCCTTGCCAGGCACTACGAAGGTAGCTCAGCGGCCGCAAACCAGTGTGCCATCACCTACGGCATAGGCGTAGGGCATGGCGTCGGTGTTGAAGTGCCAGCCCACCTGCCCACGAACATCAATGGCGATGAGGCCGCCCTGGCCGTTGAGCCGTTCTTCTAGCACCCGAATGGCCGCCTCACAGGCCGCTTTGGCCGAGAGACCATCGGCCACAAAGTCGCAGACCCGCTTGCTGATAACGATTTTCATGAGCTTTTCACCGTAGCCGGTGGCAGAAACTCCGGCTGTCCAGTTATCGGCGTAGGCCCCGGAACCGACCAGGGGACTATCTCCTACCCGGCCCGGTAATTTTTTGCGTGTGCCACCGGTAGAGGTCGCGGCCGCGATGTTGCCCCATTGGTCTATGGCTACCGCCCCGACCGTATCACCCATGGCCCCGGCTTCGTTGAATATGGTGGCGGTTTGATAATCGTGGTGCTGTTTCAGTTCCAGGTAGCGGGCCAATTCATCTCCCACCAGCAGATCTTCTAGGGTACAACGGGGAAAACCAATGCGGTCGGCGAAGGCGGATGCCCCATCGGCGACCAGGAGCGTGTGTTCGGTGTCGGTCATGATCCGGCGGGCCAGGCTGATGGGATGGCGCACCAACTGGACAGCGGCCACGGCCCCCATATCCAGGGTAGCCCCATCCATGATGAGAGCGTCCATCTCCACATTGCCTTCCCTGTTGAGGTAGCTGCCCCGCCCGGCGTCTAGTACCGGATCATCTTCGAGCAGATTGACGGCCGCTTCGATGGCATCCAGGGCGGTGCCACCCTGGAGCAAGATGGTTTGGGCGGTCGCGGCCGCGTTGCGGCACGCTTCTACCCCTTGTTTAATTCTTTCGCCGGTTAAATCCCAGGCCCCGGCTCCCCCGTGAACGATGATAGATGGTGTCATAGTGGTGGTTGGCCGCTGGCGGTGGGCCGTTGGCGATAAAAGACAAAGGTTTGAGTTTTCAAGAAGATTTTTCACCGCTAAGACGCGAAGGACGCCAAGAATTTCTCAGGGCTTTTGCCTTCCGGAGTCGAGGCTTTAGCCGGTCCCCAGAACGTACTTATGCAATCTTGTCCCAGCGATCTTAGCGTCTTGGCGGTTCCTTTTTTCTGTAAACGCAAGTTCTACTTCATCACATCCAGCACATTGGCGGCCAGGTCGTAGCGGCCAAAGGCAGGGATGAGATAGACGCCCTGGATCAGATCGCCGAGTTCCTGGATGATTTCCTGGGCAATGCTGACCCCTTCGGCCTGGGGCTGGGCGGTGTCGTGCATCTGCTGGCGCAGGCGGTCAGGGATGGAGATGCCAGGAACTTCGTTGTGCAGGAATTCGGCGTTGGCGCTGTTGAACAGGGGCTGAATGCCCACCACCAGGGGGAGCATTTTCTGCCCGGTTTGCTCCTGGTAGAGGCTGATAAATTGTCTCGCGGCCGCGGGGTCAAACACCGGTTGCGTCAGGGCAAAGTCGGCTCCGCTCTGGATTTTCTTTTGCAGGAGCTTGATCTCGTGGGCCGGGTCTTTAGGTTGCAAACTGGTAGCACAGCCAACAACAAAATTGGTGGGCTGATCAATCTTTTTGCCTGCCTGGTCTAAGCCGCCATTGAGCTGTCGTTTGATCAGTTGGATGAGGCCGGTGGGCACAATGTCGTAGGTGTCCATGGCTTCCGGGTAGTCACCGATGCGGGCCGGGTCGCCCATGGTGACGAACAAGTTACGCACCTGCAAAGAGTAAGCAGCCAGCAGATCACCCTGGACGCGGATGAGGTTGCGGCCGCGGGTGGGGAAGTGCAAGATCGTTTCAATGCCCACCTTTTCCTGGATGAGATAGGCGGCAGCCCAGGCACTCATCCGCATCCGCGCCAGGGGAAAGTCGGCTACATCCAGGAAGTTGGCCCCGGCCTCTTTGAGCATCTGCGCGGCCGCGAGTAGTTTGTGGGGGGAGACCCCTTTGGGGGGCCGCATCTCCACCGTTTTGATGAGGGTTCCTGCGGCCAAGGCTTCCGCCAGTTGGGTGGGCTGATCAATGGTGGCGGTGGTAGTCTCTTCGTGCTGAACCAGAGTGACCTGGGGGATAAGCCGGGTGGTGACGCCGGGGTTGTCCAGGGCGTGGCGCATGGCGGCGATGTGAGCGGGGGTGGTGCCGCAACAGCCCCCTACGACGGCGACGCCGATTTTGATAAAGGCGCGAGCATAATCGCCGAAGTAATCGGGGGTGGCGGGGTAAAGGACGCGGCCGCCTTCGGTGCGTTCGGGCCAACCGGCGTTGGGGGAGACGGCCAGGGGCAGGTTGGGGGCGATTTCGCGCATCATGGCGGCCAGGCGGAGTAGTTGGGCCGGGCCACCGCTACAGTTGACACCGATGAGGTCTACGTCGAGTTGGGCCAGATAAGCGGCCGTGTCGGCGGGGGTGTCACCTAACAGGGTGCGGTCATCACGGGCGAAGGTCATCTGGGCGATGATAGGGATGGTGGGGTCGAGGGCGCGTGCGGCCGCGACCGCTGCTTCCACTTCCATCTTGTCCGACATCGTTTCAATGACCAGGAGATCAACCCCGGTCACGGTTCCGGGTTGGAGCAGGACGGCCATTTGTTCGGAGAAGGCGGCCTGAGCTTGCTCCTTGGTAACACGGCCCAGGGGGGCCATACGCACACCCAACGGCCCCACGGAACCAGCCAACAGGACAGGTTTGAAGCTACTTTCGATAACCCGACGAGCAATGGTCACTGCGGCCGCGTTCATGGCTACTAGTTCATGTTCTCGCCCTACCTCGGCCAGTTTGTACCGGTTAGCGCCAAAACTATTCGTTTCGATCAGGTCGGCTCCGGCTTCGATGTAACCCCGATGCACCTCGGCGACCAGGGCGGGCCGGTCCACATTCAAGGCATCAAAACAGGCATCCAGAGTCGCGCCTTTGCTATGGAGCATCGTGCCCATTGCCCCATCAGTGAGGAGCACACCCTTTTGGGCGAGTAATTCTCGTAATTCATGTCGCTTCATTAACTTCTCGTCTTCCTCGCAGTGAATCGCGCCTAAACTAACGGTCCTCGTTAGACGGCGTTGCCACATATATTTATTCTCTACGTACAAGTTCTTCCGGTGTTGGCCTCTGGAAGAACTCTATCCACGGCTTCATACTCTCTTCGGAAATGTGGAAGCTCCCCTGTGAAGGTTGCGAATTCCTGACCGCAAGCCGTCTCAGTAACTCCTCTTCCGGCACATCAAGAAAATGTACTTCACTACTGGCTCCAAGGCGTTTCGCCCGCAGCCGGTAATCTTCGCGTTCTTCTTGTGCCCAAAAGCCGAAATCGAGGATGACATTCGTTCCTAATTCCAACGCTCTACTAGCGATCTTCCAAAGCATAGCCTCGATCAAACTATGTCGGGCATCATGTTCTGGCTCTGGCGCATCCTGACCAAAAAGAGCAATCTGCCACTCATCAGGTGTCAATCGAAGGGCTGACCGTTCATGTTCTAGCTTTTGTGCAAGCGTTGTTTTCCCTGAACAAGGAAGTCCAACCATCAGATGAAGAGTTGCCACACTTTTTACTCCAAGCTAACACCTTGCGCGGCATCGCTCAAGCCGCCACACCCAAAATTAGGACCGGAATGTCAATGTTAGAAACACCCCGCTGTTGCAAATCCCAAACAAATTGTTCAAAAAAGGGAACTTGGGTTGATAATGTTTTGGCAAACGATTGAATTGGAACGATGCCAATTCCCGCCTCAACTAGGCCACGATTATGAAAGATTGTCATTTCAGCACAGATGTCATAAATCGCTGGCTCAGTTTTCTTGAATAGGATGTCTACACCCAGTTTGTTCTTCACAAAATCCAGTTCTCTGGTTGCCTCGGATGGCGTAAGAATCCCTTGCCATTCCTGAGTGTAGTGAGTTAAGGAATATTCACAAATGAGCGTTTCACCTTGCCATTGCTGGGTGGCGAAGGTTTGTTGAATCATCTGATTTAGCAGTTGTAGTCGTTGCCGAGAGGGAGAGGTTAGCACAGCTTTTGAATCCACAGATGCGATTATGGTTTGAACTTCAGTAAGTTCTTGAGGGAATCGGCTTTCTAAAACAGTCTGCGCGTTTTGAACAGAGTAGCGACCAGCAATCTGCATGGTGATTTCCTGCGTGGTAAATTTAGTCTCAATTAAGAATGTGGATCATACCGGTTGACACGAAGGGGCGCAAAAGTAACTCATCACCTTATCACCTCATCATATAACCGTTCTACTTGGGTGACGTGTTGGGTGATGGTGAAGACGGGTTGGATGCCCTGACGTAGTTGGTGCAGGAGATCAGGGTGTTTGATAAAGGAGTGGAGCAGGGAGCGGAGCGCGGCCGCGTTCCCCACTTCAAATAACCGTCCATCTATGCCATCCCGAATCCGCTCCGGCATGACGCCAATGCGCGAAGCCACGACCGGTGTGCCCACAGCAAACGCCTCCTGCACAATGAGCGAAGCCGTCTCGTACCAGAGAGTCGGCACCACCAACAGATCACTTTGCCGCAGGGTGTCCCATACCTGATCCCGGCTGAGACGGCCCAGGAAACGGATGCCGGGGTGGGTGGCCTGGATGCGCAGCACGGCTGCGTACTCTGGCAACGCCTCCATATCCCCGCCAATCAACAGTTCTACCCCCGCTGGTAAACCATTCACCGCCTCAATCAGCACGTGTACCCCTTTTTGCGGGGCGATGCCGCCGATGTAACAGAGGCGAAGGGCTGAGTGCTGAGTGCTGAGTGCTGAGGGAGACTGGTTACTGGTTACTGGTAACTGCTCACTGCTAACTGGTAACTCAATCCCATGCGGAATGACCGTCATCTGCTCCGGGGTGAGGCCGAGTTGGGTGTAGATGGTTTGTACGAAGCGGGTGGGAGCGATGAGGGCACGGGCGTGATGGAGTTGCGGCCGCAATAGTTTCTCGCGGTACGCCAATAAAGGAGCTATCCCGGCCCCCAGTAGGCGGGAATCACCCCGACCGGCACGAGCGATGGCGCAGCGGCCGCAGTTCAACCACCAATTGGGACCGTCACACACCGTTTCATCGTAATTGGTCAGGAGTTGGGCGTTGGCACACAGCCACCAGTAATCGTGGAGCGTGATTAGATAGGGGATGTCCCGTTGCCGCAGCAAGGTGAGCAAACTGGCGGGCAACCCCATCAGGTGTTGGACATGCAGCAGGTCAGGTTGGAAGGTGTCCAGCACTTGAGCGAAGGCGTGGTGGATGGCCGGGTCGCGAAAGGTGGCGCGAAACCGGCTGGATGGGGTAACAAGGCCATCCCAGGCTGACCAGACGCGTAGCCCATCCGCTTCTTCCCGCTGGCTCAGTCCTGTGCCTGCCTGGCTGAGGCGGTAGAAGATGGCATTGCTGTGGTGGGGTTGTAACGCGGCCGCGAGCGTCTGGGTATACAGTTCCGTCCCACCGACATATTCCGGCAGGAATTGGTGTAGCAGATGGAGAATACGCACAGGGGAAATTATGAATGATGAATTATGAAGGATGAAACCTCTTTCATAATTCATCATTCATCCCTCATAATTACTTATCGAACTGGTCGAGTAGGAAGGCGAAGATGTCGGCCCATTCTTCGTTGACCTGGTGGCGGGTGGAGCCAGCCCCGTGCCCCCCTTGAACCTCAACCCGGAGCAAGATGGGGCGGGTGGATGAAGTAGCGGCTTGCAGGCGAGCGGCCATTTTGGTGGCCATCCAGGTTTCCACACGAGGATCATTCAGACCCGTGGTGAGCATCATGGCCGGGTAGGCCACGCCTTCTTTGACCTTGTGGTAACTGTCCATGATTTGTAAGCCCGCAAACCCTTCTGGAGTGCTGGTAGAGCCAAATTCGGCCACGTTGGGTGGGCCATTGGGGGTCAGCTCAAAACGCATGATATTGGTGACACCTACCCGAACAACCATAGCAGCCCACAGGTCGGGGCGCATGACGGCGGCGTTGCTGGAAGGGATGCCGCCCGCGCTTGTACCTTCACCCGCCAGGAGTTGCGGCCGCGTATACCCCTCGCGCACCAGATATTCGGCACAGGCAATAAAGTCGCTGATGGTGTTCTTTTTGTTCAGGAATTGCCCGGCGGTATGCCACTCCTTGCCATATTCGCCGCCGCCGCGCACATGGGCGATGGCAAAGATGCCCCCCTGGTCATACCAGGCCTTCATTAAGGTCATAAAAGCGGGTTGAATCGAAACCCCATACGAGCCATAAGCGGAAAGTAAGGTGGGGTTGTGGCCATTCCGCTCCACATCCCGATGGTGAATGATGGAGAGGGGGATGAGGGTGCCATCGGCGGCGGGGGCCAACACCTCATGGGCCACGATGTCACTCATGTCTACCGCACTGGGGGGAATGATGTCTGTTTCGACCATCGAGCCACTTTTGAGATCGTAGCCATAGAGGATGGGGGATGTGTGCCATGATTCCGCCCGGAAGTAGACGATGCCGCGCTCACGATCAGTCACGACTTCCAAGACAGAGCCTTGAAGGGGCAGTGACACCGTTTCGATTTGGCCGGTGGGGATGTGTACACGGCGCATGGTGCTGAGACCGGCGTCCATGTCCAGGGTAATGAGATAATCACCCGCCAGGGCCAGGTGGTCAATGACTAAATCGGAAGGGGGTATGAAGGTCGCGGCCGCGTTCGTTTTCAGATTATACGCCACCACTTTGTAGCGGGGAGCGTCCCGGTGAGTCCGCCAAAACAGGGTGTCGCCACTCAGCAGAAATTCCGTCACCCCATCTTCCGGGCTGATGATGCGCCGCCAGGTGATTCGTTTGGGGTGTTCCAGGGCGGTACGTGGGGTCACATACAGGGAATATTCGTTCAGATCGCCGTGCATGATGCGGCCAATCAGCCAGTCGTTGCTCTCATCCGCGACAATCAAGGGAATATCTGGCCCATCTACGGGTAGGTCATGCGCTCCGTTGCCCAGGAGAAGCGGGTCTTTTTCCGGGTCGTTTCCCAGTTGATGCAGGTAGGTGCAGGAGAAGTTGTAATAGTTGGTTTCGTCCCGGTTGGCAGGCAGGCGGTTGTAGAGGAATGTCTCTTCATCCAGCCATTCCACCAGGCCGAAGTCGGTGCCGCTGATACGTTCGGGCAAAATAACACCCGTTTCAATGTCCAGGATGTGCAGAGTGCTTTGTTCGGAACCCCCTTGGGAGAGACCGTAGGCGACTTTGCGGCCGCGGGGTGAGGGCACGTACCAGTCAAGCGCAGTATGCACTTCACCCCCCATCTCATTGGGGTTGATGAGGGTTTGTTCAGGGGCGTCAAGTTGCGGCCGCATGACCAAGCGGGGTAGGTTGTCACCCACATCGCGGCGCAGATAAAACAGCCGCTCCCCGCCTAGTTTGAAGTTGTAAACGAGTATTCTGGCCCCGCTATATCGTTCAATGGCGGCCAGCAG
>Ga0307505_10002472_pt1 | contig 12768 bp, 13 predicted proteins | sample 23_S_MG_FD_202183 | JGI IMG/M metagenome (GOLD analysis project Ga0307505, IMG submission 202183) | Soil microbial communities from Populus trichocarpa stands in riparian zone in the Pacific Northwest, United States - 23_S | ecosystem: Environmental > Terrestrial > Soil > Riparian zone > Trees...
GGCCCCTGCATGGAAACCTGGGTGCGCAGCCGGCTGATCGCCCGCGACATGTCGGTAACCTCCGGCTTGAAGGTGAAGATCAGGAGCGCCGCGACGATGGGCAGGCGCAGCAAGAACATGGGGAAGGCATAATAAATCCACGAGACGTAATCCATGAGGTAGCGCCGCGTTTCAGGATTCAACGGATCGTAGAAGAAGTCCTTCCAGTAGCTGATGATGATGGCGTTGCGCGCGCCCCCGGACGGCGTTGCCACGCCGGCAATGGAGCAGCCATAGGCAATGGAAAAAAGAATGACGGCAGCGAGATTGTGCACTTTCTTGGGATCGTTGGAGGTAAGCGTGATGAGGGTGACGCCCACCGGCAGCATCATGGCGGCAACCGTGTGCTCGCCGATGAAGGCCGCCAGCACCCCGCAGACCACGGTGATGCCGAAACTGATCCAGTAAACGTTGGTGCCGGTCATCCGCACGATCCACCAGGCAATGCGCTTGTCCAGGCGCTGCTTGACGATGGCCACCGCCAGCATCAGCGAGCCCATGATGAAGAGGACGGAATCCGTCATCAGGCTTTGCGCCACCTTTGTGGCGTCCACCTTAAGCAGCAGCACCTCGCCCACGATGATGAGCAATGGAACCGTGGGAAGCGGTATGGCCTCGGTGATGAAGAGAATGGTGGCCATGACCGACATGGCCAGTACGATCTGCCCCTCATGGGTGAGGCCCGCGGGCGTGGGCGCCGACATGAGCGCAAAGCCGAGCAGCATGCTGATGATGAACCAGCGCCGCTTCCAGACAATGGAAAGATCGATCTGCGAGCTGACCAGGCGATAGCGCTGATAGCCGCGCCGCCGGAAGCGGCCAAGCCGGGCCGAAGATTCATTGGCCTGCAGGCTGTCGCGGGCGAGCGAAAAGGCTGCTGTGGATTGCGCTGAGGTCATGCCCCCGCCCTTGCAGTTGCGGTAATCTCCATGGGATAAGAGTCTAAGGTCAGAAGTGTTAGGATTGGCTTATGGGCGCCGCTTACAGACACACAGCCAAGCGCTTCGGGCTCGCCTGCAGCCCGGCAGGTGAAAAACCTATGCCTCAAGGCATGACATCCCATATGCCCCAAACCTCTTTTCATGGCCATTACAGCGTGTCGCCCGGACGCCCCGAGGGGCGCAGCGGAACACCCCACCATTTGAACCACAATCGCCAAAAGGGAAAGATGGCAGGACGCAGATTTTTTCCCTACCAGTTTAATGCTTAACGAGGATTTGATGACCGATCCCACGACCGCCCTTGCCGCCGCCGATAAAGGCCTCGAAACCAGCCTGGAGCGGCTCTTCGATTTCCTCCGCATCCCCTCCATTTCAACCGACGTCGCCTACCAGGATGCCTGTGAAAAGGCCGCCCGCTGGCTGGTGGTGGAACTGACCGCCCTGGGCTTTGCCGCCAGCGTCAGGAAAACCCCGGGCCGGCCCATGGTGGTGGCCCATTACACCCCCAAGGCGGCCACCGCCAAAACCCCTCATGTGCTGTTCTACGGCCACTACGACGTGCAGCCGGTGGACCCGGTGGAGCTCTGGCATTCGCCGCCCTTCGAGCCCGTGCGCAAGACCGGCAAGGATGGTGTCGAGCGCCTCTATGGCCGCGGCGCCGCCGACGACAAGGGCCAGCTCATGACTTTTGTCGAGGCCGCCCGCGCCTGGATTTCCGCCACCGGCAGCCTGCCGGTCAAGGCCACGTTCCTCATCGAGGGCGAAGAGGAGTCGGGCTCGCCCTCGCTCATTCCCTTCCTCAAGGAAAATCGGGCCGAGCTCTCCTGCGCCGCGGCCTTTGTCTGCGACAGCAACATGTGGGACGAAAAAACCCCAGCCATCACCACCAGGCTGCGCGGCATGGTGCATGAGGAAATCGTCATCACCGGCCCGCGCATCGACCTGCATTCCGGCATGTATGGCGGGGCCGCCATGAATCCCATCCGTGTGCTGAGCAAGGTGCTGGCAGCGCTGCACGACAAGACCGGCAAGGTGACCATTCCCGGCTTTTACGACGGCGTGAAACCGCTCCCCGCAGCCACAAAAAAACAGTGGCAGTCGCTCAAGTTTTCCGAAAAGAAATTCCTGAGCGACGTGGGCCTTGCCGTGCCCGCCGGCGAAAAGGGAAAATCGGTTCTTGAACAGATCTGGGCCCGGCCCACGGCGGAAGTGAACGGCATCTGGGGCGGCTATACGGGGGTTGGCGGCAAGACCGTTCTGCCGTCCACGGCCCATGCCAAGCTCACCTTCCGCCTGGTGGGCCAGCAGAAACCTGAAAAGATCTTGAAGGCCTTCCAGAAATTCGTGAAGGACCTGCTTCCCAAGGATTGCACCGTGACGTTTTCCGGCACCGGCGGCGGCGCGCCTGCGTCCGAAATCAGCGAAGACAATGCCTTCATCCGGAAATCCGCCGCGGCCCTCAAGGCCGAGTTCAACCGCCCCCCCGTCCTGATGGGCTCCGGCGGCTCGATCCCCATCGTGCGGAGCTTCAAGGACATTCTCGGAATGGAGAGCGTGCTGGTGGGCTTTGGCCTCAACGACGATGCCATCCACTCACCCAATGAAAAATACAACCTCGCAAGTTTTCACAAGGGGGTCCGAAGCTGGGTGCGCATCATGGGGGCGCTAGCGGAGTAAGCCGATGAGCAAGGATTTGTTGAAACAGGCCGAACGCTACTACACCGCATTGAACAGTTTCGACTATGCCGCCCTTGAGAAACTGTTCGCTGAGGACGCCGAGTATCATTCCTCGGGCATCGGCGGAGGTGGGCTTTACGGGCGCCCCGCCATCATCGAAGCGATGAAGGCTTATTTTCACGAATTCAGCGACCAGGTTTCAACCAATGACAGCATTGAACTCTTGGGTGAAACGTCGGTGCGCACCCACTGGCGTCTCCAGGCCACCACCAAATCATCGGGCCGGAAGGTGAAGCGCCAGGGCATCGAGACCATTCATTTCAATCCCAAAGGACTGATCACCACGGTGGAAGTCCAGGACGTCGAACCCGTCAAGGATTGAAACTCTTCTCGACCTCGCCACAAGGGGGAGGGGAATATATTGTCAGATTTTCAAAGCTCTTTCTTCCAGAACGCCAGCATCCGCTTCCAGCCGAGTTCCGCCGCCTTGCGTTCATGCACGTCGCGCTGCTCGTTCATGAAGCCATGGTCGGCCTCATAGCGGTAAAACTTGAATTTGCGCTTCGCAGCCTTCAAGGCCCTCTCGAACGCGTCAACCTTTTGCGGTGTGATGTGGTCGTCAGTAGTGGCATAGTGGCCTTCCAGAGGCACCTTGATGTCGGACGGCTTGAAGGCGCTCTCCGGCGGAAGTCCATAAAAGACAACGGCAGCCCTGACCTCCGGGATGCGGCAAGCCGCCAGAATGGCAACCGCCCCGCCCATGCAGAATCCCGTGATTCCCACCTTGACGCCGGTCCGCCCCAGATATTTCACCGCCCCGCGCACCACCTGGTCGGTGGCTTCGGCGAAGTTCAGCGAATTCATCTCGCGCGCCGCAGCCTCCGCGTCGTGGTAGGGCACCACCGTTCCGGCATAAAGGTCGGGCGCCAGCGCCTCGTATCCGGCAAGTGCCAGCCGGTCGCAGATGCCACGGATCTGGTCCTGCAGCCCCCACCATTCCTGGATGACGACAACCCCCGGCGCATTGGCCTTGGCGGCCTTGGCCAGATAGCCGGTGGCCGGTTTTCCGTCGGTTTGCGGAAACGAAATCTTCGTGCCCATTTACGCCCTCCCGCCCAATGCTTCAGCGCGGAACTATGTGCCTTCAGCGGGCATGTGGCAAGATGGACACCACGCGCAACCTTTGGTGAGGCTGCGTAGCTGTTCGCTGGACACCTCCGGAATGACATGTTACCCCAAACCCCTGGCTTGAATGACAAGGGCGCAGATTTTCGTGGCTAGTGCTTTGCAACGCTTGATAGGTCGGCCCGCCCGCCGCCGGGGTAAACGCCAGTTTAGGGCCCCTTTCTGGCCTGCATCCAAAATGGTTTCCGCCATTCTTGTGGCGGTTGGGCTCGCCACTCCGGCCCTTGCCCAGTCCCGGGGGGCGGATGATTCGGTCATGGTTTTCGGCGGCGTGGCCAGTGAAACGAATTTCACTGATCTCCTGATTTCACCGTGGAGCACGGAAGTTAACCCGATTGGCGTCGTGGGCGGCAGCTATTCGCACCGGTTGGGCACGGTGAATGAACTGACGGGCGGCATAGGCCAAATCGGAGATGACCTGACAGTCGAAGCCGAAGCCGGCGTATCAGCCCGCTTCGGCGATGAAAATCTCGGCGAAGCCTGGACCGCCCTCTATCTGCGCTTTGACGGGCTGCCATGGAACGAGACGGTCTATACGACCATAGGGGTCAATACCGGCGTGAGCTTGCTCACCGATCTGTCCGACTTCGAGAGATGGCGTGACGAAAAAGGCAGGTCGTCGGTGTTCCTGCATTACCTGGGGCCTGAATTCACTTTCGCCGACCCCGAGAACAAGGATCTCGAATTTGTGTTACGGCTGCATCACCGTTCCGGCGTGTTCGGGCTCTTCGATGGGGTTGTCAGCGGTTCGACCTTCCTCAGCGCCGGCGTCCGGGTGAGGTTCTGAGCGGCGTCAGTTTCCGCTGGCGGAAACCGTCTTGAACGGGCGCCCGTCAACCTTCACGCGGCTGGCATAAGCCTCAAATTTCATCCCGTCGAGACGTCCCGTGGCGCGCACCGGAATCAACCGGGATTCTCCGGCCACGTCCGCGCCAATGGGCGCAAGCCAGACGGTGTAGGTCGGCGGTTCCTCGTTGCGCTTTCTGAATTTTGTCGCATAGCGCCCGGCGACCGGCACATAGGTTGCGCGGCACTCATAGGCTTTTCCGCGATAGGCGCCGCGGAAGCTGTCATCCAGCACGGCTTCTCCCTTGAGGCTGAAACGCAGTTCAAAGACTTCCTTTCCGTCGAAAATCCGGTGTACCGCCTGGCACGGGCTTCCCGCGGGCGAGGCGCCAATCCGGAAAATGGCGGTCAGCGGGTCGGTCACGCCCGCCGCGACGGCGGAATCAATTTCTGCCTTTGTCTCCGGATTTTTTACCGTTTCAGACGCTGACACGATGCCTTGCGACCAGTTGACTTCGACGGCTTTTGCCTTGTCCTTTTTCTCGCTGCGCGACGTGTATTGTGCGGGGCTGGTCTGGCCGCCCACCAACGCACCGGATGCCGCCATCTTCATGCGGTAATCCGAAAAGATTGCAATAACGCCCCGGGTCTTGATCGAAGCCTGGGAGCGATAGCCTGCGGCTGAAGTTTCGGATGTGTATTTTATATCGAGGACGGTTATGCCGCGGACATTGACTTCATATGAGGTTTCGATTTTGCCGCCGGCATCAGCCCGGGCGCCGCCAAATCCGGTTGCCAGGACGGACAAAACAAACCCAAGAAAAACAACGATCCGGTGTGCAATCATCTGATGTGCCTCCGCCTCCACTCCTTCTACCCCTAATCGGCATGTTTGGCGACAATGAGGTATGAATGAGGCCATGCAAGGGGGAGAGCACGTAAGCCCTGCTACCCTATCTTGAAGCCCGTCACATGGTCGGGCGGCGTAAGGCCTGGCAGGTTTCGCGCATCCGCCATGGGCGCCATGATCTCGGTGCGCAGCGGAATAAGCCCGGCCCAGATCGGCAGAGCGTAGTCTTCCTCGTCATCGCCCTGCGGACCCGTGCGCACCTTGGCCGAGGCCTCGTCGAGCGACAGGCCAAGCATCAGTGTGGCCTTCAATTCCTTCGCCGTGACCGGCCGCAAAATATCCCAGCGCCCAGGGAAAAGTTTTTCCGTGAAGTTTTTCAGGCGCTGCTGTTTCTCGGCCGGATCCTGGACGATGTGGGCCTTGCCCATCACCATCACCGAACGGTAGTTGCAGGAATGGTTGAAGGCCGAGCGGGCCATGACCATGGCATCGATCATCGTGACAGTGACGCAGACATCCGCATCGATGCAGGTTTCCAGCATCCGGCTGGCAGACGATCCGTGCCAGTAGATATGATCGCCCTCGCGCCACTGCAGGGTGGGCGTCACATAGGGTGTGCCCTTGAACACATAGCCCACCGAGCAGATGGGCATGGCGTCCAGAATGCCATGCACGGTTTCCGCATCGTACTTTCCACGGTCATGGCGGCGCTTGACGCGGGTTCTTTCGCTGGGGGCTTCGGTCATGGCGGGTCCTCTTGCTTGCCGGACCTCTATGCTGTCTATATGGTCTGGTTGAAAGAACCAAGACAGCCACCAATGAGCAGACCACTTCTCACACCCGCCACCAGCGAAATCGGCATTGACCGGGCCGACAGCGAGGCCATTCAGTCGCAAATTGCCCGGCAAATCCGGGAATTTGTGCTGAGCGGACGCTTGCGCCCTCAGGCCAAGCTGCCGTCGACGCGCAGCATGGCGGAGGACCTGAAGGTCGCCCGCGCTACCGTGGTGGAGGCCTATGAACAGCTCCTCAGCGAAGGCTATATCGAAGCCCGTAAAGGTTCCGGCACGCGCGTTGCGGCCGAATTGCCGGAAGCGCTTCTGAATTCATCCCCGGCGCGTTTGAGCACGGGCAAGCCCCGCCGCGAAAAAGGCCGCGAACCGGCCAAGCCTTTCCGCTCCGGCCTAGTGGATTGGGAGCATTTCCCCCATGATGAATGGGGCCGTCTGCTCGGCCGCTTCTGGCGCAATCCGCCAATCGCCATGCTCGAACACAATGATGCCTTCGGCTGGCTGCCGCTGCGCGAAGCTATTGCCCGCCACCTCTTTGAATGGCGCGGCATTTCCTGCGAGGCCTCCGAGGTCATCATGACGGCGGGCGGCATGGACGCCTTTGACCTTATCAACCGTTCCATCTTCAAGGCAGGCGACAAGATATGGATGGAAGAGCCGGGCTACCCCACGGCCAGGCGGGTGTTTTCCATGGGCGGCGTAAAGACCGTGGCCGTGCCGGTCGACCGGGAAGGAATCATGGTGGTGAAGGGCAGGGAGCGGGCGGGCAATGCGCGCGGCGCTTTCGTCACACCGGCGCGGCAATATCCAACCGGTGTGACCATGCCATTGTCGCGCCGGCTCGAGTTGCTCGACTGGGCCGATGAAGCCAAGGCCATCATCATCGAGGATGATTACGACAGTGAATACCGTTACGTGGGCCGGCCCTTGCCGGCGCTGATGAGCCTCGACCGCAAGGCGCGGGTGATTTATTCCGGCAGCTTCTCAAAAGTTTTTTCGCCGCTGCTGCGGCTCGGCTACATCGTCGTTCCGAAAGCTCTGGCGGAGCGGTTCCGCGCCGAGCGCCTGGCTCACGGGGCGCCGCCATCCCTCATGGCTCAGCCCGCCCTGTGCGAGTTCATGACCTCGGGAGCGTTCGCCATTCACATCCGCCGCATGCGAAGAATTTACGCGGCGCGGCGCGAAGCCTTGATCGAAGCCCTCGAAGGAAGTTCGCGCTTCATCATCGACGCTTCGCCCTCGGGCCTCATGCTCCTGCTGCGCCTGAAGCCGGATGAGAATGACGAGGAGGTTGTGGCAAACCTCGCCCGAGCCGGCCTTGAAGCGCAATCCCTCTCCAGCCACTACACCGGACGCCAGCGCGAGCAGGGCCTGCTCCTGAGCTTTGCCGGATTTACCGACAGGGACCTGCGCGCGGCTGCAAAGCGGCTGGTGGAGGAATTATAAAAAATTCTCTCCATGGTCGGGCTTGACCCGACCATGGAGAGATTTCAGATGTTCACGACCCCAGCGGCCTTAACTCACGCAAAAGTTTTTCCTTCATCGCCCGGGCGAAATCTTCAAAGCCCGCGGCCGGTTCAACAAATGAATCGGCGCCAATGATGACATGGGCCCGGTAGTAATCGTGCAAACCGGTTTCTTCCGCTTCGATGGAGAGGCCGTTGACGGTTATGCCGGAGGCCAGTGCCCTTTTGCGTGCGCCTTCCAGATCATCGCCGCTGTTGTCAGGCCCGTCGCCGGAAACATCGATCACCTTGCGCTGTCCATCAAAGGCGTTGCTTTCGATAAGGCCATGGGCATCGCTGATCCCGGTGGCGATTGAGGTGGAGCTGGCCCGCATCCAGCGGCGCACCAGGCTCACGCGAAATCCGAAAGCCTTCGCATCCCGGGTGCTTTCGATATGGGTGAAGGGAAGCACCACCTGGGTTTCGCCCGGCCCGCCCCACTGGACGACTGCAATCGCCGCGCCATAGGGCCGGAGATTGTCCACCGCCCGCAAGACCTCCGGGTCGCGGAATGCCAGGGCGATGCCTTCATTCTGCAGGTCAAATTCCCGCGCGTCGACACTGGCCGAACTGTCGAGGGCCAGCACCAGTTCAATGACCACGGGTGTTTTGTCCTGCGCCAGGGCAGGGGTGGCCAGCGCAAGCAGGACAGAAAAACCGCGCGACCCGATGCCGCGCGTGAAATGACACATTCCAGCCTGAATCTGCGGCAATCTCCGCCCCATGCGTAAACTTGTCCTGGAAGTCATTGCCGCCACGGCCCTCACCCTCGGCTCCATCCTAGCATCAACACCCGGCGTTTTGGCCAATGACGTGATGGTGATGGATGCCTTCGCCCGCGCCTCCGCCACCGCCATGGCAAAGGCCGGCGCGGTTTACATGACGCTCACCAATCACGGCGCAACCCCGGACCGGCTCGTGTCACTCAGCACGCAAGCCGCGGCAAGCGCCGAGGTTCATGAAAGCCTGGAAACGGATGGCGTGGCAACCATGCGCCCCATCGCGAGCCTTGAGATTCCGGCGGGCGGCAGCGTGGAGCTCAAGCCCGGCGGCTATCATGTGATGCTGATGGGATTGAAAGCCCCCCTGAAAAAAGGCGACATGATCATGCTCCAGCTAAAATTCGAGCATGCCGGGCTGGTGGATGTCATGGCCCATGTGGGTGATGTGGCGGAGGGTCACGCTCACACGGAAGGTTCAACCGGAAACTGAGCTTCGCCCCGCAAGGGCTTGAGCGCCCGTTCTTCCTCCCTGATCCGCCAGTAGAGCAGGCCCAGGTTGAGGCAGCCGAAGATGATGGCATACCACCACATGCTGAAGACCAGCGGCAGGATGAAGATTTCCGCCGCCACGATCATGTAATTGGGGTGGCGGAAATATTTGTAGGGGCCTGCAACACTCAGGGTCTCGCCGGGAACGACAATGATGCGGGTGGTCCAGCGGCTGCCGAGTGCGGCGATGATCCAGCCGCGCGCCGCCTGCAGCACAAGATAGGCGAAGGCCCAGGGCCAGCTTACCGTTTCGTTCCACACCAGATACCAAAGGCCGCCAAGCCAGATGGCGTGGAACAGGACAATCAATGGATAATGCCCGGAGCTGACCTCGATCCCGCCGTTGTCGATCAGGCGCTTGGTGTTGCGCCGCGCGATGTAAAGCTCGACAAGGCGCTGCAGCGTGACCAGCGCAAGGATGGTGAAATTTGTCCACATCCGGCTATTGTAGCATGGTGAGGAAGCCCGCTGTAAAGCCCGGACCCAGGGCCGACACGAAACGCCGCCCGCTGAAGTTTTCCTTCAGCCCCTCGTTCAGCACGAACAGAACCGTGGGCGCCGACATGTTGCCGTAGCCCGCCAGGATTTTGCGCTCATCCATGAGCCTGCCGCTTTCGAGATCAAAGGCTGTTTCGATGGCCGCGATGACCTTGGCCCCGCCGGGATGGAAGGAATAGGCCCCGATATGGTCGAAGTTCAGGTTGTGGCCGCGCAGGAACTTGTCCGCCGCCGGGCGCAGGTCGCGCAGCGCCAGGTCTGGAATGCTGCGCGAAAAGATGGCGCTGAACCCGACATTGTCCATGCGCCAGCCCATGACATCGACGGTATCGGGCCAGGTATGCTCGCCCGTGAACTCGATTTCGCCATGGCTGTTCTTGCCCCTGGTTGAAACAATGGCCGCCGCCGCGCCGTCACCGAACAATGCCGTGGCGATGATGTTCGACTTGGTCATTTCATCGCGACGGAAGGTGAGGGAACAGAGTTCGATGACAACCACCAGTACGTTGCTCTCGGGTTGCGCTGCCGCCAGCCGCGCCGCCAGGGAAAGGCCCGCAATGCCGCCGGCGCAGCCAAGTCCAAAGACGGGCACCCGCGCGACATCATCGCGAAAGCCGAGTTCACTCATCACCCGCGCCTCGATGGTGGGCGTGGCAATGCCGGTGGATGAGATCATGACGATGGTGTCGATCTGGTCGGCCTCCAATCCGGCCAGTTCGAGGGCGCGGCCCGAGACCACGCCGAAAAGATGGGAAGCCGCCGTCACGAAGGCCTCCGAGCGCTCCGGCCAGCCTTGTTCGGCGCGGAACCAGTCATAGGAACAGGCGGCGTAACGCATGTTGATGCCCGTATTGGCATAAACCGGCAGCATCCGGTCGAAGTCCTCCTGGCGGCCGCCAAAGATTTTGGCGGCTTCGGCCATGACCTCATCCGTCCGCAGCTCATGCTCGGGCACGGCGGTGGCAAGGCTCAGCAACTTGGCGCGCAAGGTAAAATTCCTTATAATTCTAGTCTGCTATACGCGCCCCACCTCACCGTGGTTCATTCACGACTCTGTTAAGCATGGCTTCCCGGTGTGCGGCATAGAGGCCCGCGGCAATGATGAGCCCCATGCCGGCATAGGACACCGCATCGGGGAACTCGCCGAAAATCACCATGCCGAGGATGATGGCAAACAGCACGTTGGAATAGCGGAAAGGGGCGGTTCCCGAGAGATCGCCGAGGCGCAGCGTGGCCACCATGAACACATAGCCCGTGGCAAGCAAAACTGCCGCCGCCGCAAGCAAGCCGAATTGCCATGGCGCCACGCCCAGAAAGCCCTGGTAAAGCCCATAGGCAAGACCGCCAAGGGCCACAAAGCTGGCATTGGCGAGCGCTATGATGAAGGTCGGGATGTGATTGGGAATCCGCTTGGTGATCAGGTCGCGGAAGGCGAGGACGAAAACGATGCCCAAGGCCAGAACCTCGTAAATGGTGAAGGTCGCGGGCGTTGGCCGCACGATCAGCAACACCCCCACGAAGCCCAGGACAATGGCGGCGGCGCGCCGCAACCCCACCTTCTCCTTGAGGAAAATCACCGACACCAGAACCACCGCCAGCGGCACGCTCTGTAGAATGGCGGTGAGATTGGCAATCGGCATGTGCATCAGCGCCGTGAGAAACAGAAAGGTTCCGGCCACATCGAGCAGCGAGCGCGCCAGCACCTTGGGGGTGAACAGCGAGGGCAAGCTTCCAAGCACGCCCTGATGGATGCAGATCATCGCGACCACCAGCACCGACAGAACCCCGCGAATGGTGATGATCTGGCCCAGCGGCAGCGTGGTGCCGATAATTTTGATGCAGCTGTCATTGAGGATAAAGCAGGCCATGGCGATGACCATGTAAAGCCCGGCGCGCAGTGAATTGTTTTGGGGAGGGGGCAGAATGATGCTTTTACCCGCCGGTGACACTCATGTGCCGCGACACGGCGGGCCTGTTATGGCGCCGGTCGATGATGAAGTCGTGGCCCTTGGGCTTGCGCGAAATGGCCTCGTCAATGGCCGCGTTGAGGAGGTCGTTGCCTTCCGAAGCGCGCAACGGCGCACGCAGGTCGGCCGCATCTTCCTGACCAAGGCACATGTAAAGCGTGCCGGTGCAGGTCAGCCGCACCCGGTTGCAACTCTCGCAGAAATTATGGGTGAGCGGCGTGATGAAGCCAAGGCGGCCTCCGGTTTCCTTCACGTTGACATAGCGCGCCGGACCGCCGGTCTTGTAGGGAATGTCCTCCAGCGTAAATCTGTCCATCAACTGGGCGCGCACCACGGAGAGCGGCAGGTATTGATCGGTTCGATCGCCATCGATGTCGCCCAGCGGCATGGTCTCGATGAGCGTGAGATCCATGCCCTCACCGCCGCACCAGCGGACCATCTCCGGGATTTCCTGCTCGTTGACGCCCTTCAGCGCCACCGCGTTGATCTTGATGGCGAGTCCTGCGGCCTGCGCCGCGCGGATGCCATCCTTCACCTTGGCGAGATCGCCCCAGCGGGTGATCTGCTTGAACCTGGCGGCATCGAGCGTATCCACCGACACATTGATCCGGCGCACCCCATGGGCGGCAAGCTCTTGGGCATATTTCGCCAGCTGGCTGCCATTGGTGGTGAGCGTCAGTTCCTCCAGCGCACCCGAGCGCAAATGCCGCCCGAGGCTCTCAACCAGCGTCATGATGCCCTTGCGCACCAGCGGCTCACCGCCCGTGAGGCGGAGCTTCCTGACGCCCTTGTCGATGAAGGCGCTGCACATCCGGTCCAGTTCCTCCAGCGAGAGCAGGTCCCGCTTGGGCAAAAACGTCATGTCCTCGGCCATGCAATAGACGCAACGGAAGTCGCAGCGATCCGTCACCGACACGCGCAAATAGCTGACATGACGGCCAAAAGGGTCAATCAGGGAGGTGGTGTTCATGCCTTAAATTTGGGCTCTCCGGCGGCCATGGTCAAGTGACAGGTTTTCATGGCTCCCGCGCTCAAAGGAGCCTTGCGGAGCAGACCTACCCAGGGTTGGCGGCCTAACCCGGTACCGGATGCCCATAAATTGATCATTATACTAAATTGACTTTGTCTAAACCCTGAACTAGTTTTTTGCGAGGTAGGAATTATGTCTTGACCCGTTCAACCAAGTTCAAGTTTGTCGCCGCGGCCCTGGCGCTGCTCATGACGCCGGCCACCGGCGCATTTGCGGCCGAGGAAATTG
>Ga0307505_10002473_pt1 | contig 12764 bp, 8 predicted proteins | sample 23_S_MG_FD_202183 | JGI IMG/M metagenome (GOLD analysis project Ga0307505, IMG submission 202183) | Soil microbial communities from Populus trichocarpa stands in riparian zone in the Pacific Northwest, United States - 23_S | ecosystem: Environmental > Terrestrial > Soil > Riparian zone > Trees...
CGTGGAGGGTTACTTCCGCGCCGGCTTCGCCGGCATCATGCTGGAGGACCAGGTGGCGCCGAAGCGGTGCGGGCACACCGAGGGCAAGTCGGTCGTGTCTCGTGACGAGGCGCTGACGCGGATTCAGGCCGCCGTGGACGCGCGCGACGCCGGTGCCGACATCCTGATCATGGCCAGAACCGACGCGCGCGCCTGCGTGGACCTGGGCGAGGCCATCGAGCGGTGCCAGCAGTTTCGCGGCATCGGCGCCGACATCACGTTCCTCGAAGCGCCTCTCGGGGCCGACGAGATGCGGCGGTACTGCACCGAAGTGGACGGCCCGAAGATGGCCAACCTCATCGAGGGCGGCAAGACACCCCTGTTGTCGCATGACGAGTTGGACGCCATCGGCTACAAGATCGCGGTGTACCCGCTGACCCTCCTCAACGTTTCGATTCGAGCCATGCGCCTCGCGCTCGCCGCGCTGGCCGCGGGTCAACCGACCGGCGCCATGGACTTCGAGCAGCTGAAGACCGCGGTCGGGTTTCCCGGCTACTACGCGGAAGAGGCGCGCTACCGCCGCACGTCCTCAGGATCCTGACGCGCTCCGCGCGAAGCACGGCCAGCCACTGGCCGGATCGGTCGCGCCTGCGGCGCGGTCCCGTTCGACGAAGATCCGAAGCCCACGCGTCTCCGGCACGGCCAGGTCCACTAGCGGAACGTAGCGCTGGTCCAGATGCATCGCGACCACCTGCAGTGCGCCCCTGAAGTCGGCCTCTTCTTCGAGCGAGAGGATGAAGAACGGCACCGACTGGCGCAGCATGCGGTCGACGGCTCGTTGCTGGTCGGTCGGGTCGGGGTAGAAGTTCGGCCGGAACGCCATCTGGCCACCGGCGAAGCCGCGGTCGGCGAGGACGAACACATCAGGCGACAGACCCGTCATCACGATGCGGTCCGTCGGCGCCGTGCAGCGCCGCACGAACGCGAAGAAGGGTTGAAGGGCCAGCGAGTTCCGGCTGGGGATCTGGTCGCCCTCCGGCTGGGACTTGCGCAATCGCGCCGACAGGTCGGCGATTCGCCTATCGAACGCGCCGGACCGGCCGAGGATGCCGGCCCTGTTCAGCTCCCCGCTCAGGTCGGCCGCCGAGCCCACCGCCACCCCCACCACGCCGAAGGCGGCCGCCGCAAAGGCCATACGGACGCCTCGCGCGCGTGCGCCAGCCGTCCCCGTCCACGCCACGAGCCACGACAGGAGGACGACGGCCGGCGCCACCGCGTCGGGCACGCGCGCCGGGAGCGGGCTGCGGAGAAACCCCAGGTTCATCGTGATCGCCATGACGGCTATCGCGATGACGGCGAACGATTCCCCGTCCCATCGCTCCCGTCGGGCGCGCGCGCGCCCGAGAGCCACCGCCAGACACACGACCGGCAGCGCGTGGAACAGATAGAACAGCAGCACGACCGCGTTCTGGGGCGCGAAAAGCGTCTGGCCAGTGTCCAGTTGCGGAAGGGTTCTGAGCAGCGTTGCCTCGGCCTCCAGCCGCGAGAACGCGAGCGCCGGGCGGAAGTAGGCTGCCAGCCCCAGGTGGTACTGCACGAACAGGGCCCAGGGCGCCACCATCGCCGCGACAAACGCCGCCAGCAGAGATGCGCCGGCCACCACAGGGCGCCATCCATCCCGCCAGCGCCCGGCCGCCACCGCCATGGCGGCCCCGATGCCGATGTAGAGGCCGTGATCGTGGCGGAAGAGGAACGCGGCGGCGGTCAACGCCGCCAGCGCGAACACACGCCGGTTGGTCGGCCGCCGGCTGAACCACACGAAGGCCCACGTCGCCAGCGCGTAGAGCGCGATTTTCGGGTACCCGAACGACCGTGGGTTGATGAGGATCTCGAGGGACGCTGCCGCGATGGCCACCAGCACCGATCCCGAAAGCCGCGTAACCGCCGCGACGGTGCAGGCCGCTCCAACCGCGAACGCCGCCGCAACAAGGAGCACTTCGACGATGAGCGCCTTGCCGAAGATCAGCCGCGCCAGCGCCGGCAGCGCGTTCATCAGGGGCCAGCCTGGATCCACGAAGTCGCGCACGGGCCACTCCCCGAGCACCATCTGTTGCGCACCGGCCAGGTAGATGTAGTGGTCGTTGTTGAACCCGGCGAAGGCCAGGACACGCCAGGCAAGAGTGGTCCCGGCCATCACGATGATCGCCGCGGCGGTGGCTGCCCGCCGCGAGGGCGACGACCGGTGTTCGGCCGCGGTCATTGGCGTGACTCTCACCCGTTCCACCCGTGTGCGCCCGTCAGCAGAATCGACGCGGTGCGTCGATGAGCACTCGGCGATGCCGCAGCTCGGCGTATTGCGGGCCGATGCTGGCGGGGTCGATCGGTCGCGTGAGGTCGGCGGCCACCGAGACGGTGTCCGGCAAATACCGCCGGCACCCACCGAACTCCTCTTCGTACTCGGGCGTGGGGAAGGCGAGGGTCAGCACCGAGACGCCGTCTTGTCGCTCGACGCGGTAGAGCGGGTTCACGATGAGTTCGCCGGACACGACGTCGCTCTCGATCAGGCTGTGCCGCCTGAAGACCTCTTCGCGCCCCGTGGCCACGAGCGTCACGGACGGCTCGCCGCCGACTTCCTCCGGCGTCCGCGGCCTCGACAAGTCGGCTGCGCGCTGCTCCAGGACGCCGTCGATCAGGTCGCTGTCCCTGAAGAGCCGCGGCTGCATGGGCGCGAAGAGCTCGGCATAGGCCGCGGGCGTCAGCGTCATGCCGGCGGAGTGGTTGAACCCGAGGGAGCTATGCAGGTGCGGCATGGCCACGACGCCACGTGACCCGGCCAGCCGCATCAACTCGTCGGCCAGGAGCCGCTTGTGCCAGATGTAGGGGAAGGCGTCCGACAGCACCGCCATCTCGAAGGCGTCCCGAGAGAAGGGAAGCGGGGAGTTGCCGTCGCAGCACACGGGCTGACACGCCGGTGCCGTAAAGGTCTTTGCCAGCCACAGCTTCCAGAAAAAGACGTCGGCCAGGGCCACCAGGGCCCCCGGAAGGGTCGCGATCAAGTCGCGCGTCAGGTGACCCGACCCGCCGCACACGTCGATCACGCGCGCGGGCCGACACACGCTGGCAAGAGCGCGGATGACGGCCGAAGACATCACGTACGTCGGGTCCGAGAACCGGTAGATGAAGTACGTGCCCTCGGCGTCTGGGCTGAGGATGTCCTGCGCCTCGCGATAGGTAGCGGGCGCCGCGCGGCCCAATAGCGCCGTGAACGTCCGTCGCTTTTCCTCCTCATCGAGACCGAGGAGCGTGAAAAGCGCTGCTTGCTGGTGACCGGCTTCCAGCGCGTGCATGGCCTCGCGGGTTCGATCGTCGGCCAGCATCACTGGGATGCCCGCCACAATCGGGAACGCGCAGCACTGGCACCCCACCACGCCCGAGGTCACATGCTCGGGCGTTCGTACCAACGCGTCGTGGTCTACGAGGTCGAACGCGGTGCCGCAGAAAGGACAGCGCAGAAGCCCGAGCATCTCGGCCAGCATCAGCTCACCCCTAGCGAGGCTCCTCCTCAGATCGACGAGCATGCAGGCTCCGCCTCGCTAGAGCAGCGTCCTTTTGCCCGCCTCCGGCGGGCGTCGCCGTCTCGGGCAGCAGGTCGAGGAACGACGCGTCGGCGGAGCCGACGGAGGCGCGGCGGTACTGCTCGAGACCGAGCCACAGCGGGGCATCGGTTGGCGTAACCAGCGCAACCGCGCCGTTGCCGACCTGGGTGGCGTGGCAGCGCAAGGCTTGGAGCTTATAACGGGCAAATGCGCGGACGTCCACGGTGTGCGTTGGTGGTGGCGCCGCGGCGCCGAATGCATCCGGGTTCTCGATGCCCAGGACGGCCGTGTGCCTCTGGCCGTCGGCGGCACGCCCCGCGACGCCGTCGACCAGTGCCCGCATGCTCCCAGGTGGCATCGTCACGTAGTACAGCGCCGGCCTGCGGCCTTCGATGGTTGATACGGCGGCCGTCGTCCGCTCGTGCACGGCCACGTGATCGGGGTGCCAGTAGAGGCCGTCCTCGTCGAACGTCACCACGACATCTGGCGCCACGCGATCGATGACGTGCCTGATGTCGCGCTCGAGCACTGCGGCGTCCACCCACGGAAGAAACCCGTCCTCGTAGTCGAGTACGACGAGATCGGTCAGCCCGAGCGCCGCGGCCGCCGCGCGCAACTCCGCGGTTCGCACGCCGGCGCGTGCCTTCGTCGCGGCCGGGTCGGCGTCGACTCCATGCTCGCCGCGCGTGAGGCACAGGACGGCCGTTCGTGCGCCGCGCCGTGCGCACAACGCCAGGGTGCCGCCACACGCCAGCGACTCGTCGTCGGGGTGCGCCACGACCGCCAGCAGGGAGCGCCCGTGCAGCGGCCCCATTTCGGTCATCGCTCCGCTCTCAGTGGAGGCGTCCCCCGTCGTGCCAGCGTTCGATACACGGATTCGTAGGCGGAGACCATGCGGTCCACGCCGAAGCGTTCGAGCGCCGCCGTTCGTACGCGGCCGCGCGACAGCGCCATCACCGCGGGCAGGCCAGACACGAGCGCGTCGAGCGACGGAAAGACGCCGCCGGTGACGCCATGCGCGACCAACTCGGGAACCGCGCCGCGATCCAGCGCCGCTACTGGGGTGCCACAGGCCATGGCTTCTGTGATCACCAAGCCAAATGGCTCGGCCGCTTGAACGGGGTACAGGAGGGCGCGCGCGCCGCCAAGGAGCGCGGCTTTGGCCGCCGGCCCGACTTCACCGACGTACTGCACGCGGGCGCCGTCCACCAGCGGTGCCACCGCCTCGCGGTAGTAGTCGTTTTCCTCGGCGGCGAGCAGCAGGCGCATGCCCATCCGGTGGGCGACCTCGATCGCCGCCAGCACGCCCTTGCCCTCGGTGAACCTGCCCAGGAACAGCAGGTAGTCGTCCGCCTTCTCGCGGAACGCGAAGGCCGCCTCGTCGACGCCGTGGTGGATGGTGGCCACGACGGTGAGTCCCGCCATCAGCCGAGCCTGCTCGTTCGACACGGCGACGAACGGTGCGTCGGGGTAGGCTGACCATAGCGCGATCTCCTCGGGGCCCGGTGCATGGTGCAGTGTCTGGAGGAGCGGCGTGCGCGTCAGGCGCCCGAACGCCGAGCCGAGCGGGGTGTACTCCGCCTGGTAGTGGATCACGTCGAAGGACGCGGCGCGTTCGACGGCGGCCGACAGATTGAACAGCTCGCACAGCTCCCACGGCCACAAGGCCGCATCCTCCCGGTAGCCGCTGGCGAATGTTGCGTGGAGCCTGGCCTGTGTGGACGACGATCCGGTGGCGAAGAGTGTCACGTCGTGGCCGCGCGCCACCAGGTCGTTGGTCAGGAGCGCCGTCATCGTTTCGATGGAACCCGACAGCGGCGGCGGCACCGAGGTGGCCACCGGTGCCACGATGGCGATGCGGAGGGCCTCGGTCATGTCAGGGCGGTCGCCACCAGGGCGCGCAGCACACGCGTGGCTTCGAAGTGTTCCTCGGCGATCTCGGCGGCTCGGCGCGCGTGCGCCGGGTAGTCGGCGGCCAGCCGGTCCAGCCCCTCCACGGCTTCATCGAGGGTCGAGAAGGCCAGGAGCCCCTTGCCTGCCGGGAGGTGCGCGCTCCAGCCGGTGTCCTGCACGAGCGCCGGCCGGCCGGCCGCCAGATAACACTCGGTGCGGTCGCTGAACCAACCCGAGCGGCGCGAGACGTAGGCGTGCTTGGCCACGCCGCACTCGCCCTTGGACGTTTGGATGAAGTGGCGGTAGTCCCAGAGTGACCGCGAAACGCCCATTGCAGCCACAGTGTCCCATCCGTGGGCGCGAAGGATGTGCTGAGGCCCGTTGACGGCGAGCTCCAGGCGGTGCGTCGTCCGCGACGGGAGGTCGATGAACTTCACGAACTCCCGGTCTTTGTTGCCGTCCACATCCGCGAAGCTCTCGGTTTTCCACGTCATCACCGTGGTGAACCGGTCGCGCGGAGCGGGTTCGCTGGTTCGCCACAGGTCCGTGACGACCGGCTGCCACGTCTTGTGCCACGTGAGGCCGCCCGTCGGCACGTCCGACGCGGGGGTGCCGATGTTGGCGCCAAACGTGAACAGGTGATCGAAGCGGCGGAAGAAGTCCACGTACCACGCGTCGCCTTTGGCCAGCGCCAACTGCGTGAACACCGGATCGCTGTCCACGAACACCTTGCGCGGGATCCGCGCGTACTCGTCACGCCAGAACCACGATCCCCCGGACAGATTGATGAAGAGCTCGGCGTCGGCGCAGTAGGTTCGCACGGCGTCCTGTGACGCGCCGTGGTACGAGCCGTCGAAGTTCACCAGGCTCCACCGGTCGCCCAACCCGAAAGGCGCCAGCGCGTCGTGGATGTAGCGCGTGCCGTACGACGGATCCTCCGAGATGGCGTTCTGCACGGGGTCGTAGATGCACTCGCCCGTGTCCTCGATGTAGAACACCTCGTGGCCCAGCGCGCGAAGGCCCAGCAGATACATCAGGGAGCACCACGTGACGCCGCCGAATGGGTAGCGCGCGATGATGCCGGCTAAAAGTATTTTCACGGCATCAGAGGGCTTGCAGCAGCTCGTCGATCGAGGCGGGTTCGTCGAGCGAGTGGCCGATCGACAAGCGCGCGCACATCTGCCGGTAGAGATCGTTCGAGGCGACCAGCTCGTCGTGCGTGCCCTGCGCCACCAGATGGCCGGCGTGCAGCACCAGAATCCGGTCGGCATCCCGGATGGTGGACAGGCGGTGGGCGATGATGAGCGTCGTGCGGCCTTCTCGGAGCTTGTGAAGCGCCTGGAACACGGCCGCTTCTGACAGCGCGTCGAGCGACGACGTCGGCTCGTCGAGGATCAGGATCGGCGCGTCCTTCAGGAGCGCCCTGGCGATGCCGATCCGTTGACGCTCGCCGCCCGACAGCGTGGCGCCCGCCTCGGCGACCGGCGTCGCATAGCCTTTGGGTAGGCGCGCGACGAAGTCGTGGACATGCGCGGCACGCGCCGCGGATTCGACGTCCGCGTCGGTGGCCGTCAGCCGGCCGTAGCGGATGTTGTCGGCGATGGTGCCGGAGAAGAGCACCGGTTCCTGGGGCACCAGCGCGATGCGCTCGCGGAGAGACCGGATCGTGTAGAGCTTCGCGTCCACGCCGTCGATGAGAATTCGTCCGGCGGTCGGATCGAAGAACCGCGGCACCAGACGGGCCAAAGTGGTCTTGCCCGCGCCGGTCAGGCCGACCAGCGCCACCATCTCGCCGGGCCGTGCGGCGAACGTGATGTCCTGCAGGATGGGGCGCGAGTCGTCGTAGGCGAAGCCCACGGCGTCGAACTGGATGTCGCCGGTGAGCGCCGAACCGTCGAGGCCGCCGGGGGCGTCCAGTGCTTCGGGCGTCAACGCGAAGATCTCTTGAACGCGGTGGCCGCTGGCTACCGCCTGCTGGAGCGACCCTGTGGTGTGCGCGATGGACGACAGCGGGTTGTAAACCGCGGCGAGGTACGCCACGACCACCAGAAGGCCGCCAACCGTCAACGTCCCGTCCAGAACGTGCAATCCGCCGACCGTCAGCACCAGGGCGGTTCCGCTGAGGGTGATCGTGCTGACCGCAACCGACAGCAGCGATTCCTGCCACGTCAGCCGCAGCCGCGCTTCCATCGTGTCGGCACCCGCCTTGGTGAAGCGCTGCAATTCGTAACGCTCGCGGACGAAGCTCTTGACCACGGCGATCGACGACAGGATCTCGAACACGCGCTCGATGAGCGCCGATTCCCGCGCCTTCACCTCTTCGGCGCGGTCCAGCATATGGCGCGCGTAGTGGCGAAGGCTGGCGTAGAGAAACGGCACCACCACCAGCGACAGCAGCGCCAGCGTGCGATCGAGCTGGAGCAGGATGACGAACATGAGCCCGAGCTTCAGCCCCGCCGTTGCGAGCGGGAAGACGCCCCCCATCACCAGGTCGCTGACGCAGTAGGCGTCGGCTTCCAGGCGGTACACCGAGTCCGCTGTCTTGGCCTGGATGTGATGCCGAAGGGTCAGCCCCTGGATGTGGGCCAGGAGACGTTCCCGCAGGTCGTAGACGATCCGCTGCCCAGTCTTGACCTGTAACTGCGTGTGGATCATCAGCGTCACTTCGTTGGCGACCTGGAGCACCAGACCCGTAACGACCACCAGCACGAGGAGCGCGACGACGTTCGAGCCGGTGAGCGAGGACACGAGGCCGGCGACGGGGGCCGGCACGGGCTGTCCTCCGAACACGTTGTCGACCACCGCCTTGAGCGGCCACGGCGCCAGCGATCCCAGGACCACTTCCACGCCCGTCAGGCCGGCGATGGCGACCACCCGTGCTCGATAGGGGCGCAGGAACGACAGCGTCCACTTGAGCATTGAGCCTTGGGCATTGAGCATTGACCCGCCCTTGCGCCCTGTCACGGCCTCTCCGCGTCCTCGACCAGGGGAGCAGGACGCTCTTGGGCGGCGCTTGCCCTCGGCCCTGCCGGTGTCACTACGGCAGCCCTTCTGGCCGCCAAAATGTCTTGCGCGATCGAGAAGCCGCTCAGCCCCGCGCTGGCGAAGACGAGCGCCATCAGAATGGCCTGCGCGGCCTGCGCGGGCGTGGTGGGGCGCAGTTGGACGCGTGTGCGGCGCCCCGAACCGGGACGCACTTCGACCGGCGTCATGTCCGCGACGACCGTGACCCGTTCCAGCGCGCGATCGAGGACGGCGGCGACCCGCGTGGTCTGCCAGGCCGCGCGCGCAAACGCCACGGCCACGATGATCGCGGAGGCCAGGCTGACCGACGGCCACCTGAGCGCGATGGCCGCGCTCGTGGCGCCGACCAGCAGCAGGGCGAGGCCCAGCGCTTCGACCACGCCGTTGAAGCTCGGTTGCAGGCGCGTCCCGATCCGCAGGAGGCTTCGGCCGTCGGCGTGCTCTTCGACCAGCGTGCGCACGTGCAGCCAGCCCCATCGGCTGACGGCCACGCTGAGATCCCGATCGGCGTGCCACCCGTCGTCCAGGTCCACCAGGCCGGCGGGCCGTGCGGCCCTCAGCTCGCCTGCCAACTCGGTCAGCGTGGCGTTCTGGCTGGTCCAGCCTTCGCTCCAGAACGCGCGCTCGACCGAGCCTCCCACCACGAGCACGGCCGACTTGCCGACATCGTGCCACGACGGCACCGGAGCCCTCCACGGCATCCGCGTGGTGTGCTGGGGCGCCACCACTTCGGGCGGCGACCACATGCCGCGCAGGCGGCCGTAGACGCGCGCCACCGGTTGCACCAGGTGCAGCCACATGATGAACGCGCGGTACTTGAGCCGCGTCAACGGCGCTGACGCGCCCGGCAGCGCGGAGAGGTCCGTCCGATGGGCGAAGATCGCGCATCGCGCCGCCGTGACGGCCCAACCCGCCAGGCCCGCCGTCATGAGCAGCAGCGCCTCGGGGGGGAAGGGCATGAGGAACACCAGCAGCCCGAGGACGCACGCCAGCGACGAGGCCAGCATCCACGCCGCCGAGTGTGGGAGGAACTGCAAGGCGTTGACGTCGGTTCGGTAGACCGATGGGAAGGCCGCCGTTCCCCACACACCCGTGTTGATGCGCTGGTCGGTGAACGACCGCACGAAGGGCAGCTGGCTGTAGATTCGCCCGCGCCAGAGCATCTGGCCGCCGATGAACTTCTCCGGGTGATGGGCGTCCAGCCAGGTTTCGCCTTCGCCGTAGCCGACCTGTTGGTGCCAATAGGCCTTCACCGTCGTCCGGTGGTGGTGCCAGACCAGCGCCGCCGGTGCGAACCCGATCTCGAGGCCCTTGGCCTGCAGACGCCAGCAGACATCCACGTCGTCACCGGCCCTGAGGTAGACCGGGTTGAATCCGCCAATCGACAACAGTGCGTCGCGCCGAAACGCCATGTTGCACCCGGGCACGTGCTCGGCGACGCGGTCGTCGAGCAGCACGTGCGTGGGGCCCCCAGGGGACCGTGCCACGCACTGCGCCGTCCACGGGTCGTCCGGGGGGACCAGGTTGGGTCCACCGGATCCGACGAACCGCGCGGAGAGCAGGGGCTGCACGAGGTGCGACAGCCAATCGGGATCCACCCGCACGTCCGCGTCCGTGTAGGCCACGATGTCGCCCGTAGCCTCCGCCAGGCCGAGATTGCGCGCGGCGCTCAACCCGCCGTTGGCGATGTCGATGACGCGCACGCCGGCGTGGCGCTTGGCCCGAGCGCTCGTATCGTCGCGCGATCCGTCGTTGACGACGATGATCTCGTGGCGCGGGTAGGTGAGGGCGCTGAGCGACTGCAGGCAGTCGTCGATCGTGTCGGCGGCGTTGTAGGCACACACCACCACGGTGACCTTGGGCCACCGCATGCGTGCCTCGGACGGGAACGGCAGCTCCGCGTAGGCGCGCGCCACGGCGGCCAGCGCCGGCTTGGGCTGTCGGTCGGCGTCGACCAGGCCGAACTTCCAGTCGGCAACCTCGTGGCCCCCGCGCCACCACTCGTCGGTCCAGGAAAAGGCGACGGTGCCGCAGGCGCCTTCGGCGAACGCCGCGCGAATGTGCATGGCGGTGATGCGCCCCTGCCCGTCTTCGCCCTCACGGATGCTGTCGGCGCCCGCTTCTGCGAGCAGGAGCGGGCGATGCGCGGCGATGTGTTGCAGGCGGGCCAGATACGCGCGCAGGTCCGTTTCGCGATGCAGGTAGACGTTGAACGCGCACACGTCGAAGGCGTCGAGGTCCAGGTACTCCGTGGGCGGGAAGTTCACGTACGTCAGCAGGCTCTGGGGCGCGGCGGCCTTCACCTCCCGACCGAGATCGCGAAGGAACGTTTCCACACGGTGCTGGCCGTGCCACCGCACCACCGAGGCCGGGATCTCGTTGCCCACCGCGAAGAGCAGCGCCGCGGGATGTGCCGAGAGGCGCCGGACGGTGTCGGCTGCCTCCGCTCGAATCCGGGCGGCCAGCCGCCTGTCGTCGAGGAACGCCAGGTGCTGCGCCCAGGGCAGACCGATCATCAGCCGCAAGCCGTGGCGGAACGCTTCGTCCAGGATTGGCTCGGACGGAACCGTGTAGGTCCGGACGGTGTTGATGCCGGCGGTGGCCATCAACTCGAAGTCGCGCGCGACGTTCGACAGGGGCGGGAACTGCGCGCCGTGCTCGTCCGGCGCGAAGGTGCCGTAGGAGACGCCCTTGACGAGGAAGCGTCGCCCATCGACCTCGATGAACTTGCCGTTGGCGCGCGGCCGCGAGGGTGTGTCGGTCGTGGAGGAGAGGATGCTCACACCAGGGAACCTGAGGCCGCTACGCGACAACAAGTTATTGAAATATCAACAGGTTATCTGGATTGTCGTTCGCTTCCACGCGAACCGTCAAGAACTACGAGCGATCAAGTCGGAAGTCACAAGGTCCAAGTCAGAAGAGACCGGGACGAGAGGAGAGAGGTGGTGGGATAGCATGCGACTCGGCGGTTGGAGGGGAGTGGCCCGATTCGATACGGCTCAGGTTAGGGAATACTACGACCGCCACACGTCGACGTTCGTCGCGTTTGGACGCGGCGGGAGCGTCGGCGCCATCCATCGCCCGGTGTGGGGGCCTGGCGTGGATTCCCGGGAAGGCGCGTTCCACTACGTCGACGACCGCATCGCGGAGGTCGTCCAGCGCATGCCGCCCACGGACGGCCAGCTCCACGTCGTCGATCTGGGCTGTGGCGTCGGGGCCAGCCTGTGCTACCTGGCGGCCCGGTTGCCGATCCGTGGAACGGGCGTTACGTTGAGCCCGGTGCAGGTGCGTTTGGCGGCTGAGCGCGTCCGCGCGGCGGGCCTGTCGGAACGTGTCGTGTGCATCGAGGCCAGCTTCGACGACCTGCCGCCGGCGATTCCCCCCGCCGACCTGGCCTATGCCATCGAGTCGTTCGCCCACGCCCCCGCGCCCGAACGCTTCTTCGCGGAGTGCGGCCGGCTGGTGAAGCCCGGCGGCGGGCTGGTCATCTGTGACGACTTCAAGCGGGCGGTGACCGGACGGCGGGCCCAACGGACCGTCGACCGTTTCGCGCGCGGCTGGCATCTCAACTCGCTCCTGCAGCCCGATCATGTGCGGGCGCTCGCGACCGCAGCCGGATTCACGCTGGAGTCCCGGACAGACCTCTCGCCCTTTCTCGAGCGGCCCGCCTTCCGGGACCGCTTGGTCGACGCAACGCTGGGATGGCTGCCGCTCGACCGCACCCCGCTCGGTCCCGTGCTCGGCGGCACGGCGCTCCTCACGTGCGTGGCAAACGGCTGGACCGGCTACGAGCTGGTGGTGTTCAGACGAGGCTGATCGGTCCGGCCGTTTCGCCGGCGTCAGGAGGGTTCGCGGCCGTGGACCACGCAAGGGCGGCGCCGTGATGGCGCGGCCGGCTTCTCGCTGGAGTCCCGGGCGGCCCTGTCGCCTTTTTTCCCTGCACCGACTATTCCCGCCGCATGGCTTCCATGGGATCGACGCGTGACGCGCGGATCGCCGGTATGCCGCACGCGAGCGTCGTTACCGCGGTAAGCACCAGCGGTACGGTCACGAACGTGACGGGGTCGTAGCTGCCGACCTCGTAGAGCAGCGAGGAGAAGAAGCGCGTCGCGCCGAGTGCCGCGGCCAGTCCGAGCACGAGTCCCGCGCTCAGCAGGGTGAAGCCATGGCGCAGCACCATGCCGACGACCGTTCGGGGCTCCGCGCCGAGGGCGATCCGGACGCCGATTTCCCGCGTGCGCTGCGCGACGCTGAACGCGAGCAGGCCGTAGA
>Ga0307505_10002474_pt1 | contig 12763 bp, 17 predicted proteins | sample 23_S_MG_FD_202183 | JGI IMG/M metagenome (GOLD analysis project Ga0307505, IMG submission 202183) | Soil microbial communities from Populus trichocarpa stands in riparian zone in the Pacific Northwest, United States - 23_S | ecosystem: Environmental > Terrestrial > Soil > Riparian zone > Trees...
GCATTGACCATTCATCGCGGTCAAAGCGGCGGAAGGGGGAGACTTCCCGGGCCAGGGTTTCCATCAGGGGTTTTTTCCCCGCCCGGCCTTTTCGGCAAGCCCGCTCACACCTTTGCGGCGTTCCAGTTCCTGCATCACATGGCCCAAGGGCACATCCGACGCCGCAAGCAGGACGAGGAGATGGTAGAGCACGTCGGCGGCCTCGGCGGTCACATGGGTCTTGTCCTGTTTCATGCTGGCAAGGGCCAGTTCAACCGCTTCCTCGCCGAATTTCTTGGCGCATTTTTCCACGCCCTGTGAAAGGAGCTTTGCCGTATAGGATTGGTCGGGGCTTTTGCCACGGCGTTCGGCAATCGCATCGGCGAGGCTGGCCAAGGTTTTCAGATCATCACTCATTTATGTCCCCTGCCCTACAGCAAACGCATGGCAATGCCATGCCCGGCCATGTGCTGCTTTGCCTGGCCGATTGTAAAGGTTCCGAAGTGAAAAATCGATGCGGCGAGAACCGCCGTGGCATGGCCGTCGCGGATGCCCTCGACGAGATGATCGAGGGTGCCGACGCCGCCCGAGGCGATGACCGGCACGGTCACCGCATCGGCAATGGCGCGGGTGAGCCCCAGGTTAAAGCCCTTGCCGGTGCCGTCGCGGTCCATCGAGGTGAGGAGAATTTCGCCGGCACCCAGTTCCACGACTTCCCTGGCAAAGCTCACGGCTTCGATGCCAGTGGGCTTGCGCCCGCCATGGGTGAAAATCTCGAAACGGCCGGGTGCGGTTTCCTTGGCGTCGATGGCCACGACAATGCACTGGCTGCCGAATTTCTGCGCCGCTTCCCGGACAAACTGGCGGTTGCTCACGGCGGCGGAATTGATCGAGACCTTGTCGGCCCCGGCGAGCAGGAGCTGGCGGATGTCGTCAAGGGTGCGAACACCGCCGCCCACGGTGAGCGGCATGAAGCATTGGGCGGCGGTGCGGCGCACCACATCCAGCATAATGCCGCGGTTTTCGTGGGTGGCGGTGATATCAAGGAAGCACAGTTCATCGGCGCCCGCCGCGTCATAGGCCTTGGCCGCTTCCACGGGATCGCCCGCATCGCGAAGGTCAACGAAGTTCACGCCCTTCACCACGCGGCCATCTTTTACATCGAGGCAGGGAATGATGCGGGCTTTCAGCATGATGCGGCCTCGCGGATAAGTTTCAGCGCCGCCTGCGCATCCAGCCTGCCATCGTAAATGGCGCGGCCGGAAATGGCCCCTTCAAGAATGGCGCAATCCGGCTGCAGCAGGCGCTCCACATCCTTGATGGAGGCCAGGCCGCCGGAAGCGATAACCGGAATGTTCACGCTGTTGGCAAGTTCCAGGGTCTTTTCGAAGTTGATGCCCTTGAGAATGCCGTCACGGTCTATGTCGGTGAAGACGATTGCCGAAACGCCCGCATCTTCAAAACGCTTGGCCAATTCGGTTGCGGTGAGCGAGGAACTCTCGCCCCAGCCTTCGACCGCGACGTGGCCGGCCTTGGCATCAATGCCGACAACGATTTCGCCCGGAAATTCCTTGCAGGCCTCGCGCACGATGTCCGGGTTCCGCAGCGCTATGGTTCCGAGAATCACGCGGGTCACGCCGCGCGACAGCCAGCGTTCGATGGTCGCCAGGTCGCGGATGCCGCCGCCGAGCTGCACCGGAATGGAAATGGCCTTGAGGATTTCCTCCACGGCCCGGGCATTGACCGGGCGGCCCTCGAAGGCGCCGTTGAGATCGACCAAATGCAGCCATTCAAAGCCCTGGGATTCGAAGCGCTGGGCCTGGGCGGCGGGATTGTCATTGAAAATGGTGGCCTGCTCCATGTCGCCCAGTTTCAGGCGCACGCACTGGCCGTCCTTCAGATCAATGGCGGGAAACAGGATCATGGTTTCCACCGCAGAAAATTTGCAATGAGCGCCAGGCCCAGCGCTTGGCTTTTCTCCGGATGAAACTGCGTGCCGGCAAGATTGTCATAGCCCACCATGGCGGTGACCGGCCCGGCATAATCGGTTGTCGCCACCACATCTTCCGGCAGCGCCGCTTCAAGCTGGTAGGAGTGGACGAAATAGGCGTGCAGGCCCTTTTCTCCCAGCGCAATGCCGTCCAACAGAGCGTGGGGATTTTTCACGTCGAGGGTGTTCCAGCCCATGTGGGGGATTTTCAAATTCTTGTCGGCGAGCGTTATCAGTTTTACATCGCCGGCGATCCAGCCCAGCCCCGGGGTTGTTTCATGCTCGAGGCCGCGGGTGGCCATGAGCTGCATCCCCACGCAGATGCCAAGAAACGGTTTGCCGCGGGCGATGACCTGTTCCTGCAGGGTGTCGCGCATGCCGGGAACGGCCATCAGCCCTTCATAGCAATCCCTGAAGGCGCCGACGCCGGGAAGAACTATGCGTTCGGCCTTGCGCACCACATCGGGGTCGGCGGTGACAGTGATTTGCCCGCTTGCCCCCGCGGCGCGCTCGAAGGCTTTCAGGGCGGAGTGCAGGTTGCCGGAACCGTAATCGATAATCGCCACCTTCATGGCGTTCAGCTTCTGGAACCGAAGAGGCCGAGCACATCATGGTTGACCGGCAGCGGCGATGGCGGGGCCGGTGCCGGCGCATCAGCCCCGCCGGCGTAAAAGCGCAGTTCGGCTTCTTCCAGGCTGGCGCCGTTGCTCAGGCCAATTTCCGCATATTTGCGCCGCGTGAGCGACCAGCCGCGCAGATCATTGGCGTGCATGCCCATCAAGAGGCTGACGCCGAGCGACAGCAGATATTGCGGCAGGGACGGCAGGGTGGTGGCGATGAGCATCACCGAAAGCGCCAGGCCCGCGACAATCCACATGCGGTTCCACAGGGCCCAGACCCAGGTGAAGACAAAGGCCATCCACGAGAATCCATCGGGCAGGAAAATCGCCTCGGCGGCTCCCTTGTCCTCGGGCTTTGCATATATGGAATACGTCGTCATCAGCCTTTGAGCGAACCCTTGGTGGATGGAATGCGGTCTTTCTGTCTGGGATCAATCTCGATGGCGCCACGCAGCACGCGGGCCAATGCCTTGAAACAGGATTCGGCGATGTGGTGGCAATTGTCGCCGTAAAGCGTTTGCACATGCAGCGTCACGCCGGCATTCATGGCGAAGGCCTGGAACCATTCGCGCACCAGCTCCGTGTCGAAGTCGCCGATCTTGGGCCGCGAAAATTCCACATTCCAGATCAGGTAGGGGCGGCCCGAGACATCGATTGCGGCGCGGGTGAGCGCTTCATCCATGGGCAGCAAACAATCGGCATAGCGCCTGATGCCCTTGCGGTTGCCCAGCGCCTTGGCAAAGGCCTGGCCTAGGGCGATGCCGGAATCTTCCGTGGTGTGGTGAAAATCAATGTGGGTGTCGCCCTTGGCCCGAAGCTTGATGTCAATCAGGGAATGGCGCGACAGCAGTTCCAGCATGTGGTCGAGAAAGCCCACGCCGGACTTGACGTCGAAGGCGCCCGTGCCGTCCAGATTAATGGAAACGGCGATCTGGGTTTCCGTGGTTTTGCGGTCTACACTGGCTTTGCGCATGAGGGTCCACTTTCGGCTCGCCTCTTAGCAGATGCAGCAAATAATGACTATATGGACCTGCCGGAATCGTTAAGTTTATCAAAATAATGGCTTTTCTTTCATTGGGCGGGTGCCTACATGGAAAGCCTAAACACAGGAAAGCACAATGGCTGAGATCCCCCAGTGGCACGGCACAACGATATTAACCGTGCGCAAGAACGGCAAGGTGGTGATCGCCGGTGACGGCCAGGTGAGCCTGGGGCAGACGGTGATCAAGAGCAATGCGCGCAAAGTGCGCCCGCTGGGCACGGGCCTGGTGATCGCCGGTTTTGCCGGGGCGACGGCGGACGCCATGACGCTGTTTGAACGACTCGAGGCAAAGCTCGAGCAATATCCGGCGCAGCTCACCCGGGCTTGCGTGGAAATGGCCAAGGACTGGCGCACGGACCGTTACCTCCGCCGGCTTGAGGCGATGATGATCGTGGCGGACGTGAATGTGACGCTGGTGCTCACCGGCACGGGCGATGTCCTGGAACCGGAGCGCGGCGTCACGGCAATCGGCTCCGGCGGGAATTTCGCGCTGGCGGCGGCACGGGCCCTGATCGACACGGACATGGAGGCCGAGGCCATCGCCCGCAAGGCCATGGCGATTGCGGCGGAAATCTGCGTTTACACCAACGGCAATGTCACGGTGGAAGTTTTGGATGCAAAATAATCAATCAGCCGTCGTTGCCTATTTGCTTCATGCCGTCATTCCCGCGAAGGCGGGAACCCAACTTTGCCTGCAGCATGAGTGAAGAAAAGTTTCCCCCGGTGTACATCCTTGCGAATGGCCCGCAGGGAACCATCTATGTTGGCGTAACCTCGGCGCTCTGGAACCGCGTGGCAACGCATAAGGATGGCACAATAGCCGGGTTTACTTCAAAATATGATGTGAAGAGCCTGGTTTGGTATGAACACCATGTGAGTATGGGCAGATCAAGAAGTGGAACAGGGAATGGAAGGTCAATATGATTGAAGCGTTCAATCCAAACTGGATTGACCTCCATGACGATATCGATCCAACTGTTTTCTACGATGAAAGCAAGTTGGGTTCCCGCCTTCGCGGGAATGACGGATCTGAAGCGAGATAAACCCATGACCGACATTTCACCCCGTGAAATTGTTTCCGAGCTTGAAGCCGCTGTTGCAAAAGGCGTGATTGACCGCGACTCCGCCGACAGCCTCGCGGAATTCCTGATCCAGAACCGCAACGCGGCGGCAAGCGATCCCGATGAAGAGCGGCTGCGGCTGATCACCGGCTTCAACGACATTTTCGTCACCATCGGCATCGGGCTGTTCCTCGGCGCGCTGTATTATCTTCTCGGCTTTGGCCTGCAGGGCAGCCTCGGGGTTGCCGTTGCCTCGTGGGGATTGGCCGAAATCTTCACCAAAAGAAAACGCATGGCCCTGCCGAGCATTGTGCTGCTCATCATCTTTGTCGTGAGCTCAGCGGTTACCAGCTGGCATTTCTTTGTGCCCGGCATTGAGGCATCGAGCTTCTATGACGGCAACTTGCACGGACTGTCCATTGGGCTTGCCGCCGTTGCAGCTTCGACGCTGCATTGGCTCCGGTTTCACGTGCCCATCACCGTTGCGGCTTTTGCGGCGGGCCTTGTGGCCATCGCGACCACTCTGGTCACCTCGGTCAATGAAAACCTTATTCTCAATTACCCCGTGGCGGTGTTCACGCCGCTCGGCATTGCGGTTTTTCTTGCCGCGATGAAATTCGACATGTCGGACCGCAACCGGGTGACGCAGCGCACCGACATCGCCTTCTGGCTGCATCTGCTGGCGGCGCCGCTGATCGTGCATTCCATTGTCGCTCCGCTGCTCACCAATGCTACGGTTGACATGGCTTCGGCGGTCGCCATCGTTTCGCTCTTTGCGATTTTGAGTTTGGTGGCGCTGACGGTGGACCGGCGGGCGCTGCTGGTCTCGTCGCTCCTCTATCTCGGCTATGCCAGTTCGAAGCTTTTGTCGTGGACGGGTGTGGCTTCGGAAAATGCCGGGCTTTCCATCCTGATCGTCGGCGGAACCGTGCTGGTGCTGTCGGTCGCCTGGCAGCCCCTGCGCCGCATTGTTCTCGGCCTCCTTCCGCAATCGCTGCGCAACCTTGTTCCGCCGGCAACGGCATGACTCAGTTCCATATCACCTTCGAACCCGTGGCGGAGAAGCATTATCCGCTGCTCAAGCGCTGGCTGCAGGCGCCGCATATCCGCCAGTGGTGGGGCGAGCCTGAAACCGAGCTGGGTTACATCGTCGACATGGTCGAGGGGTGGGATACGACACGGCCTTACATTTTCCATGTGAACGGCGAAGCGACGGGTTACATCCAGGTCTGGCTTATCGGCCCGCACCAGAGCGAAGCGTGGAGCAAGGACAATCCCTGGCTCATGGAGCTTCCCTCACACGCTGTGGGCGTGGATCTATCAATTGGCGAAGCGGAGAAGCTCTCGAAGGGCATCGGCCCGGCCGTGCTCCGCTGTTTTGTCGGCATGCTGAAGGCCGAGGGCCACACCGCGATCATCATTGATCCCGACCCGGCCAACATCCGGGCCGTGCGCGCCTATGCGAAAGCGGGTTTCAAGCCTGTGCCTGAATTGGCGGAACGCAGCAAAGATGTCCTTATCATGCAATATAACTCCACTGCGAATGAGAGTAACCCATGACTGATTTTTCCCCCCGTGAAATTGTTTCCGAGCTGGACCGCTACATCGTCGGCCAGAATGACGCCAAGCGGGCGGTGGCCGTGGCGCTGCGCAACCGCTGGCGGCGCAAGCAATTGACCGGCACGATGCGCGAGGAAGTGAGCCCGAAAAACATTTTGATGATCGGGCCCACGGGCGTGGGCAAGACCGAGATCGCGCGGCGGCTGGCAAAGCTTGCCAATGCGCCGTTCCTGAAGGTCGAGGCCACGAAATTCACCGAGGTGGGCTATGTGGGCCGCGACGTGGACCAGATCATCCGCGATCTGGTCGAAGCCGGCATCGGCATGGTGAAGCTTAAGCGGCGCAAGGATGTGGAGGCGCAGGCCCATCTCAATGCCGAAGCGCGCGTGCTGGATGCCCTTGTCGGCGCCAATGCCTCGGAAATCACCAAGGAAAATTTCCGCAAGAAACTGCGCAGCAATTCGCTTGACGACAAGGAGATCGAAATCCAGGTTGCCGATACGGGGGGTGCCGCCTTCGACATTCCAGGAATGCCGGGCGGCTCGGCCAGCGTGATCAACATTTCCGAGATCATGGGCAAGGCCTTCGGCGGGCGCACCAAGACGCGGCGCATGACGGTGAAAGCGAGCTACGAGCTTCTGATCGCCGAGGAAAGCGACAAGCTGCTTGACCCGGAGCAGATCAACCAGGAAGCGATTGATCTGGTCGAAAACAACGGCATCGTCTTCCTCGACGAGATCGACAAGATCTGCGCCCGGGCCGAGCGCCAGGGCGGCGACGTGAGCCGCGAAGGGGTGCAGCGCGACCTCTTGCCGCTCATCGAAGGCACCACGGTTTCGACGAAATACGGCCCGGTGAAAACCGACCATGTGCTGTTCATCGCCTCGGGCGCCTTCCACATCGCCAAGCCTTCCGATCTGCTGCCGGAATTGCAGGGCCGTTTGCCCATCCGGGTTGAACTGAAGGCCTTGGGGCGCGAAGATTTCCGCCGTATCCTCACCGAGCCTGAATGCAGCCTGATCAAGCAGTACAAGGCGCTGCTCGGAACCGAGGGGATTGAGCTGAACTTCAGCGAGGAAAGCATTGCGGCGATCGCCAATATCGCCGCCGAGATCAACGCCTCCATCGAGAACATCGGGGCGCGGCGGCTGCACACGGTGCTGGAGCGGGTGCTCGACGACATCAGCTACACCGCCACGGACCGCTCCGGCGAAGCGGTGACGATCGACGAGGCCTATGTGCAAAAGCATGTGGGCGACCTGGCGAAGAACGCGGATTTGTCGAAATTTATTCTGTAACTTCTCCCTCTCCCCGATTTATCGGGGAGAGGGTTGGGGCCCATTGCGAAGCAATGGGAGGGTGAGGGGCCGCCGTCAGAGACTGAGCTGAATCCTCTCCAGCACCGCATCAAGATCACCCATCAATTCCTCATTGCGAAAACGAATGACGCGATAACCCTGCCTTTCCAGCCAAGCGCTGCGGCGGCTATCGCTGGCAAGTTCTTCCGGCGTCCCATGCGTTGCGCCATCAATCTCGATCACGAGCTTTGCTCCACGGCAGCAGAAGTCCGCGAAGAAGGGACCGATTGAGACTTGCCGCGCAAACTTTACGCCGCCGAGTTGGCGATTGCGCAGGCAAGACCACAGCTTGGACTCCGCGCCCGTCTGTTCGCGCCGGAGCATTCGGGCACGGATGGTGGATTTCTGATTTGGGCCTCGCATGGCAATTCCATAGCACAGGGCCCCTCACCCTCCCACGCCTTCGGCGCGGGCCCCAACCCTCTCCCCCATAAATGGGGGAGAGGGAGTAGAGCGCTAATTCAAAGCTTCAGCTCCCACGTCTCGCCGACAAGGTCCTTGCCGAAGCTGTGGTGGGGTTCCTGTTTGATGAGTTTGTAGCCTTCTCCGACATAGAGCTTGCGCGCCGCCGTGAGCGTGCTTTGGGTCCACAGCACGATGCGATGGTAGCCCGCCTCGCGCGCGAAGGCGGTACATTCGGAAACGAGTTTCTTGCCGAGGCCGAGGCCGCGCGCCTGCGGCTCCACGTAGAGCAGGCGGAGCCTTGCGGTTTCCGCGTCTTCCTTCATCAGATAGACGCTGCCCAAAATGGTTCCGTGGCGCTCGGCTATCCGGGCGCGCTCGTTCACCTCATCATTGCGGCCCACAAATTCGCTGAGGATTTTCGCGGCCAGCGCCTCATAGGTTTTGTCCCAGCCGTATTCCTGTTCGTAGATCAGGCCTTGCCTGCTGGCAATGTGCCCCAGATCGCCGACTTGGTCGCGGCGCAGAATGTAATCTGTCGAAGCAGTATTTTTTGCAAGAACGCCCTGGATTGTTTCCATGGCCGCCAGCAAGGCGTTCACCGCGCCGGGCGGCAGGTGGGCGATCATATCCTTCGCTGCCTGCGATGAGCGTCGGTCGAGCTGGCGGGATGTCGTTTGCCCCTTCTCGGTGAGGGAGAGATGGGAGCGGCGCCTGTCGTTTGCATCGGTCTTGCGCGAGATGAGGCGCTTGCGCTCAAAGGCGCGCAGCAGGCGGCTGAGATAGCCGCGGTCGAGGTTGAGCTTTTCGCCGATCGCCGTGGCGGATAATTCCGCGGCCTGCCCCAACTCATAAAGAATGCGGGCTTCGGCCAGTGAAAAGCCGGATTGCAGCAGGTTTCCGTCGAGCACGCCGATTTCCCGGGTGTAGAAACGGTTGAAGCGGCGGATGGCGGCGGAGGCATCTGGCATGAGCGGAAAACTATCCAATTAGTTGACTTTGTCAACTAATTGCACCGTTGTTCTCTATTCCCCTCCCCCTTGTGGGGCGATTATGCACTTGACAAAACCAAGGTCAAAACGACATCCCATCGGCTGTGCTTTTTTCATTTCCAAATCGGGATAACCAGAAACACGATGATTGCCCAGAAGATGGTGGAATACACCCAAGTCATTGCAGGGCTGCGAGCACCCCTTGTGCGCGCCACCATGGACGTGTAGCGACGCCCCCCAACAAACATGAACAGGAGCCATTGCATAAACAGCCCCGGGAATAGGACGATTTTGAGCGGCCAAGAGTAGCTCACGCCAGTCGGGTTATCGCGATTTGCCATGCCGAAATCATGCGCCTGATTTTGTGGGCTTTCTAGCCCGAGCTTTCTTTTTGCGCGGTTTAGGCTTTTTGGCCTTCGTGCTTTCCACCGACTTTACCTGTAGCGCTTTACCCATGATGCGGTTGAACTCGTAGGCGCTCATGCGAAACTCTTTAGTGGCCTTCGGCTTGTCTGTCATCGGTACACATCCTTGCGGTTGCCGATATCAAGAATCACGATGATGACCGGCCGAACGGAATAGAGGATTCTATAGTCCCCTTGGCGCACCCGGTAAACCGGATATGCGCCGTCCGTGACCCCAATAAGCTTTTTACAGCCGGGAGGCGTTGGATTGGCTGCTAGCTTTTCGATGCGGCGTTTGATTTGACCTCGCAACTTTGCGGGCACAGTGACTTCAAGAAAGCGAAGTGCCGATTCCGTGTAAGCGAAGCCATATAGCGTCCGCATTTGCTATTGCTTCGTTTTGGCACTATCCATACGCGATAGGCGCGTTTCAAGTTCCCTGCCCAGAACCAATACACCGGGTGTGGCCTCGATCTCCCCAATATGCGCAGCCGCGATTGCGGCGTCGCGCAAATCCTCATGCAACTGGGATGAAAAATTCTGCCTCAAGATAAAGCGGCGCATCCAAGCCCAGTCAGGAGTATCGTTCGCATCCACAGGCAACCGGATTTCCGAGTCCGTCATGCGCTCCAAATTCCACTTTCGTCCATAGTTGAACCGATACTTCTCCAACCTGATAACCGTACAGATGAAGAGCGCCACAGCAGGGTCCATTTCGAATTTTGGATACAGGACGTTGACATCATCCGACGCCCAAAATGGCTCAGGCTGGTAAAATGCCTCCGCCACGCTGCCGTTGTAATTCACAGTTATAAGATTGCCGGGATGCAGCGGCTTTGCGTTTACCTTCTGTCTCAAACCATTTTTGGAGTCGATTGCTGCAATGAAAGGGGTGTCGCCGGGCTGCATATCAGCCTTGGTCAGTCGCTTCCCTTTTTTTATGTCGAATAAATCTCGCAAGATGAATGGCCGCCAACTAGCAACAGCGAGATGGGGCACTCCGCCAGAAATGCGTGCCTTTTGGGCGCCTTCAAACATCTCTGTGTCACTCTCGTCCACATATTTTGGAATTTCTGCGAGAGCAGGTATGACAATGTTGCGCAGTGACCGATTGGCTTGCCGCCCATAAGAGTACCTGTACGCATTGGCCTTGATGCACATTGCGTAATATAGCATTTGAGCTTTACTCATTTTTTGCCGCGGTACCAGGCGGGCAACGTGAAACGCCGTGTAGAAAGGCCGTTCTTGTAGGAATGTCGAAAGGACGCCGTTGCCACTGAGCGCGCATGTCAACTCACCTGCTGGGGCAGGGTCAACGCCGGATACCGGTTCGACATATGCAACAACCCCGTTGTTGCGCGTAGTGCGCGAGACGAAAGCGATACCGGTTGCGCCATCCGTTACTTTCAGACGGTTCAGTTCGAGCGAGTGCCCATACTGAACCTCGAACAGCTCATTGACTTTCGGCATCTACTTCCTCCTCAGAAGAGCCAGCGGACGCGCCAACGAGACGGTAAATCGCGTAATTTCTAACCACGCGCTCGAAATCTGCTTGGGTGAGCATCGAGTAATCCGTGTCCATATAAGCTTCGGCACACCACTCATCGTCTGCGCCTACACGCCGCTTCACCGATTCCCCAGGCACTATCTCGCGATTTCGGAATGTCTCCACCCACCGATCACGGATATCGGGCCACCTTCTTTCCAAATCGACACGACCGAGATGTTTCGTTTTAACAAAGCCGTCGTTCTTCCAATAACCAAACCATGACTTCTTGTTGCTTGTTCCGTGTGGAATTTTCGCAGTAAATACCATCAGACAAGTGATAACGCCGACCGGCATGAACAATTGGTCCGGCAGCGACATTACCGCTTCCAGTGTGTGATGTTTCAGTAATTCCTCTCTCGCCTTATGGGGAGAAATTGCGCAATTCATCGGCAAAACCGCAACTCCAACGCCGCCCCTTTTCAGACAATCCAACATTCGGCCCACAAAATAAAATTCATGGAGATCCTCATCCCCTTGCGCATATGGTGGATTGAGCAACCCCACGTCGCAACGTTCCGCTTTGATTGCTTCTGTAACGGCATCGTCGAAACAAGATGATTGATGCAGGTTGGCCTTCCCGTCGCCGCGTAACATCATATTGCTGGCAGCGAGGGCGAACATGTTCGGCTGTTGCTCGACGCCAATCAGAGCTTCCTTCTTGATTCGCTCCCTTTGTCTTTCGGTGACGGCCGATTTAAGCATCTGATGCATGGCGGAAATTAAGAATCCGCCGGTCCCGGCACAGATGTCGAGGACCTTACTATCTCGATTGACGTTAGCGAGAAGCGCGCAAAGTTCGGTTATGTGGCGTGGCGTAAGCACGATGCCGAGCGCCTTTTTGTCTCCTCCTGTATATTTCAGAAACTCGCCGTAAAACTGCCCGACGACATCAAAGTCATGATAAACGCTAATGAAGGGCCAAACCTTTTCATTCAATCGGCGGATCAGTTCATGCAGGACGCCCTTAGGATATTTCTTATGACGTTTCGCAATCTCGGGGTGGCTCGCGATATTCGAATATGGCAGCGCGATGGTTTTCTTTTTGGCACGAGGGATTTCAGCTTTGTTTAACTCAACCTCGATCACGCGAAGCCATTCATCGGGTAAATCCTTCGCGCTATAATCTCCGAATGTCTTGGCGAATGCGGCGTTGCGCAGAGCGATCAGCGAGCCGCTAACGAAAAGCGGCTTTTCGCTTTCGCTCGCCTTTACGTCGTCTCGCATGAAATCATGAAGCTCTCGCGAAAACGCCATGAGGTCTGTAAGCCTCACTTGTTGTACGGCGGGGTCATATATCGCGTGGTCAATATAATCCGACCATTCGATGATAGCAGGAATAAATTCTCCGCCCTTGGTCATGAGTCGCTTGGCCGTAGGACTTCCGCGAGTTTGCAGATAGGTCGATACTTCCATGCCAGTTGCCGATTGGCCGCTTACGGCGACAGCAATGACATTATGTTCCTTCGCCAAGTATTGTGCGTAGTGTAAAACACCATCTACAGCGAACCGGACGACGCGCTTTGCTCGGCCTTCTGCTGTTTCACCCTGCGGCGACCCGATCATGACAGAGGTGGTGGGCGAGGCGTGGCTCTTTGGATCGGCCTTGCATTCGAAGATCAGAACAAAATCCGGTTGCTCCGGATTTGTGATGATAAATTCTGGCGACCCTCCGCCACCTCCGCCACTTTTACTTGCGGCAGCCAAAGCACGCCGAATGCTCTCTATTGTACTCTTTTGCTCCTCAACTCGAACAGCGTTCGACTTGTCGTAATAACCGAGCTCGCGCAGCCTATCGCGCACCAAGTT
>Ga0307505_10002475_pt1 | contig 12759 bp, 15 predicted proteins | sample 23_S_MG_FD_202183 | JGI IMG/M metagenome (GOLD analysis project Ga0307505, IMG submission 202183) | Soil microbial communities from Populus trichocarpa stands in riparian zone in the Pacific Northwest, United States - 23_S | ecosystem: Environmental > Terrestrial > Soil > Riparian zone > Trees...
ACCGCGACCGTGTTGCGCGACCTGGGCGTACCGCTGTTCGGCAAGACCGGCACCACTACGGGGCCGACCGACGTGTGGTTCGTCGGCGGCTCGCCCGACGTCGTCAGCGGAGTCTACATCGGCTACGACCAGCCCCGCAGCCTGGGCGGCTGGGCCCAGGGCGGCCGGGTCGCGGCACCGATCTTCAAGCAGTTCGTGCAGGAAACCCCGGGCAAGTGGCAGGGCCGCCCGTTCCTCGCGCCCGCAGGGGTGCGGATGGTGCGGATCGACCGGCGCAGCGGGAAACGCGTGTTCGACGGCTGGCCGACCGACGATCCGAGGGCGTCGGTGATCTGGGAAGCCTTCAAGCCCGACACCGAGCCGCGGCGGACAGGGCGTCAGGACGAAGCCGACCAGCTGCGCGAGCTGATCCTCGCTCAGCTGCGCCGCTCGAGCGGCAGCGGGCAGGGCGGCGACGACGAAGCGAGCGACGAGCCGCCGCCGACCGACTTCGCCGAGGAGCAGGGCGGACTGTATTAGTGGACTCTGTCCGAAATTCGGAGCATATCGCTCGCCGCAATTCTGGAGATTGATGCCGCCATGACCAAGCGCCTGCTCATCGCCGCCACGGCCGCCGCCCTGCTGGCCGCCTCCGTCCCCGCGGCCGCTGCCCTTCAGGAAGGGGCGCGGGTCCCTTCGCTCGTCACGCAAGGCGCGCTTGCGGGCCGCACCTTCAACTTCAACCTGCAGCAGGAACTGCGCAAGGGTCCGGTGGTGCTGTACTTCTTCCCCAAGGCGTTCACGCCCGGTTGCAATCTCGAGGCGCAGGCCTTCGCCGAGGCGATCGACGAGTTCAAGGCCGCCGGCGCGCAAGTGGTCGGCATGTCGGGCGACACGCTCGAGGACCTGGCGCAGTTCTCCGAGAAGGAATGCGCCGGCAAGTTCCCGGTCGCGCGGGCGACGCCGTCGACGATCCAGGCATTCGACGTCGCGCTCAGCATGAACGGCCAGCGCAACGACAACCTGACCAGTCGCACCTCGTACGTCATCGCGCCCGACGGCGAGATCGTCATGGTCCATTCGGACCTCAACTGGGCCGAGCACGTTAGCAAGACCCTGGCGGCGGTGAAGGCGCTGAAGAGTTCGTAGCTGCCGTTCCGGCCTGATCCGGGCGACTACCCCACTTCCCCCTTGGACACTCCTGCGCTAGGCGGGCCGCCTTTCGACGGAGACCTTCCATGCGTGCCGAGGGGCAGGCCCACATCGACCGAATCGAAGCCGCGCTGGCGCTGGTGCGCCGCTCGCTCGACTGGGACCGCGCGGTGCGGCGCCTCGACGAGCTCAACGCTCGCGTCGAGGACCCGGCGCTGTGGGACAATCCGAAGCAGGCCGAGGAAGTCATGCGCGAACGGCGCCGGCTCGAAGGCTCGATCGGCACCGTCAACGAGATCGGCTCCGAGATGGCCGACGCCGTCGAATTCATCGAACTTGGGGAGATGGAAGGCGACGAAGCGGTCGTCGCCGACGGACTGGCGAGCCTCGAGCGTCTCGCCGCGCGCGCCGATGCCGACAAGGTCCAGGCCCTGCTCGGCGGCGAGGCCGACGGCAACGACACCTACCTCGAAATCCACGCGGGCGCGGGCGGCACCGAGAGCCAGGACTGGGCCGAGATGCTGCTGCGGATGTACGCGCGCTGGGCCGAGCGCCGTGGCTTCAAGGTCGAGACGGTCGAATACCAGGCCGGCGAACAGGCCGGAATCAAGAACGCGACGCTGCTGATCAAGGGCGAGAACGCCTACGGCTACGCCAAGACCGAATCCGGCGTGCACCGCCTCGTGCGCATCAGTCCTTACGACAGCGCCGCGCGGCGCCACACCAGCTTTTCGAGCGTGTGGGTCTACCCGCTGATCGACGACAACATCGACATCGAGATCAACGAAAGCGACCTCAAGATCGACACCTACCGGGCGAGCGGGGCGGGCGGCCAGCACATCAACACCACCGACAGCGCGGTGCGCATCACGCACATCCCAACCGGGATCATCGTCGCCAGCCAGCACGACCGCAGCCAGCACAAGAACCGCGCCACCGCGATGGGCATGCTCAAGGCGCGAATGTACGAGGCCGAGCTGGCCAAGCGCGAGGCCGCGACGCTCGGCGAATACGAAGCCAAGACCGAGATCGGCTGGGGCCACCAGATCCGCAGCTACGTTCTCCAGCCCTACCAGATGGTCAAGGACCTGCGCACAGGGGTGACTTCGACCGCGCCCGGCGACGTGCTCGACGGCAAGATCGACGATTTCATCGCCGCCGCGCTGGCGCAGCGCGTTACCGGCGAGACGGTCGAGGTGGAGGACGTCGAGTAGTGCTCCTTCGTCTGCTCCCCTGCCTATTGGCGCTCGGCCTCGCAGCGTGTGAGCAACCGGCGCCGACCGATCTCGACCGGCCCGAGACCTCGCGCGAGTTCCCGCGCGCCTTTCGGCCGGTATCGGACCTCGGCGCCAATTCGGTGTCGAGCGAGGAAGTCCGCGACAATCGCAACGAGGCGAATACGGTGATGGACCTTGCCCAGATCCGTGCCGGCATGACCGTCGCCGACATTGGCGCGGGCGAAGGCTATTACACGGTGCGCCTGGCCGAGCGGGTCGGGGGGGAGGGGCGCGTGCTGGCGCAGGACATCGACCGGGACGCGTTGCTCCGGCTCGGCAGCCGGGTCGAGGCCGAGCGGCTCGACAACGTCTCGATCAAGCTCGGCGACGAGGACGATCCGCGCTTGCCGCAGAACAGCTTCGACCGGATATTCATGGTCCATATGTACCACGAGGTGACCGAGCCATACGCCTTCCTGTGGCGGCTGCGCCCGGCGCTGCGCGAGGGCGGGCAGGTGATCGTGGTCGACATCGACCGGCCGACCGACCAGCACGGCATCCCGCCGAACCTGCTGTTTTGCGAATTCCAGCGCGTCGGCTACCGCTTGGTGGAATTTGTTCGTAAGCCGGAACTCGCGGGCTATTATGCGCAATTCGAAGCCGACGGCCCGCGGCCGGAACCCGGCGAAATCGAGCCCTGCGGCGCGCGGGGCGGCAACAAGGGAACAGCGCCCGAATAGGGCGCGTGTAGGATCAGATAATGGACTTCAAGGGTTTAAGACCCATCCTTTATGGCGGCCGGGAGGTATGGCCGCTGATCGAAGGTGGCAAGGGCGTCTCCGCCACCAACCACATGAGCTCCGGCGCGTGGGCGGCAGCGGGCGGGATCGGCACGGTCAGCGCGGTCAACGCCGACAGCTATGACGCCGAAGGCAGGATCGTTCCGCAAGTCTACGACCAGCTGACCCGGCTCGAGCGCCACGAACAGTTGATCCGCTATGCGATCGACGGCGCGGTCGAACAGGTCCGCCGCGCCTACGACATGGCCAGCGGGCGTGGCGCGATCAACATCAACGTGCTGTGGGAAATGGGCGGCGCCCAACAGGTGCTCGAAGGCGTGCTGGAAAAGACCCGCGGGCTCGTCGCTGGCGTCACCTGCGGCGCCGGCATGCCCTACAAGCTGAGCGAGATCGCCGCGCGCTACAACGTCAGCTACCTGCCGATCATCAGCTCGGCCCGGGCCTTCCGCGCGCTGTGGAAGCGCGCCTATCACAAGTTCAGCGAGTTGATGGCGGCGGTGGTCTACGAGGACCCGTGGCTCGCCGGCGGCCACAACGGCCTCAGCAACGCCGAGGACCCGACCCGGCCCGAGGATCCCTATCCGCGCGTCAAGGCGCTGCGCGACACGATGCGCGCCGAGGGCATTTCGGACGACGTGCCGATCATCATGGCCGGCGGCGTCTGGTACTTGCGCGAGTGGGAGCACTGGATCGATAATCCCGAGCTCGGACAGATCGCGTTCCAGTTCGGCACCCGGCCGCTGCTGACCGAGGAAAGCCCGATCCCGCAGGGCTGGAAGGACCGCCTGCGCGAGCTCGAGGAAGGCGACATCCTGCTGCACCGCTTCAGCCCGACCGGCTTCTACAGCTCGGCGGTGCGCAACCCGTTCCTGCGCAGCCTCGAGGCGCGCAGCGACCGGCAGATCCCCTATTCGCGCGTGCCCGCCGGCGAGCACACCGTGCAGCTCGACGTCGGCGTCAAGGGCAAGAACTTCTGGGTCACTCCCAAGGACCTCGAGCGCGCCCGTGCCTGGGTCGCGGCCGGTTTCACCGACGCGCTCAAGACCCCCGACGACACGGTGATCTTCGTCGGAACCGACGAGCGCGCCATGATCCGCGAGGACCAGGCCGCCTGCATGGGCTGCCTGTCGCATTGCGGCTTCTCGTCATGGAAGGATCATGACGACTACACCACCGGGCGGCTGGCGGACCCACGCAGCTTCTGCATCCAGAAGACCCTGCAGGACATCGCCCATGGCGGCCCGGTCGACGAGAACCTGATGTTCGCCGGTCACGCCGCGTTCCGCTTCAAGCAGGATCCGTTCTATTCGAACAACTTCACGCCCACTGTGAAGCAGCTTGTCGATCGGATCCTGACTGGAGACTAGAGGCGGCGATCGCTGGGCTTGCCGACGCGGACCAAGGTTCCGTCCGGATCGGACAAGGCAAGTTCATACATTCCCCAGGGCTTGTTCCCGGGTCGGCGACCCCCCAGCAAGTCGCTGATTTCGGCCGCGAGCCCGTCGACGTCCTCAAGATACAAATAGAGGCCATTCGGGTTGCGCCCAGGAACGACCCATCCTTCCGGCGCTTCGCTCGAGAGGTGAAGCCACCAACCCTTTCCGTCGCCCAGGATGCGATACCGGCCGTAGTCGCTGAAGACTGAAAGTCCGAGACGCTCATAGAAGCGAGTGCTCGCGTCGATGTCGTTGCATGGGATTATTGCCACGACCGCGTGAGGCTGATCGCTCATCAGTCGAACTCCCATCCCCGCTCGCCGTGGCTGGCGATGTCGAGGCCCTGGCGTTCGTCGTCCTCGCTGACGCGCATCGGCAGGAACAGCGAGACGGCCAGCGCGCTGACCGCGGTGGCGACGGCGGACCATACCGCGACCGCGACGACGCCCAGCACCTGCACCCCGAAGAAGGTGCCGCTCCCGACGTCGCCCGGATGACCGGTGCCGCCGAGCGCGGGCGCGATGAATACCGCCAGCAGCAGCGAGCCGAGCATGCCGCCGACCCCGTGGACCGCAAAGATGTCGAGCGAATCGTCGATCTTGAGGCGGTTCTTGATGAGCTGGATCGCGAAATAGCAGACCACCGCGGCCGCCGCGCCGATCACGATCGCCGCTCCGGGCCCGACGAACCCGGCGCCGGGCGTGATCGTGGCGAGGCCGGCGATGGCCCCGGTCGCGAAGCCGACCGTGGTCGGCTTGCCGAAAGTGATGCGCTCGATCAGCAGCCAGACCAGCGCCGCAGTCGCGGCGGCGACGTGGGTGTTGATGATCGCCACGGCCGCGCCGTCGCCCGCCGCGAGCGCCGAGCCGCCGTTGAAGCCGAACCAGCCGACCCACAGGAACATCGCCCCGAGCATGGTCAGGCCCGGCGCGTGCGGCAGCAGTGCCGGTCCCGGGAAGCCCTGGCGCTTGCCCAGCAGCAGGGCGATGACCAGCGCCGAAACGCCCGCGGTGGTGTGCACCACCATGCCGCCGGCGAAGTCGAGCGCGCCGCGCTCCGCCAGCCACCCGCCCCCCCAGATCCAGTGCGCGACCGGGGCGTAGACCAGCAGGCCCCAGATCGCGCAGAACACCACCACCCACGAGAACCGCGCCCGGTCGACCCAGGCGCCGACCATCAGCGCCGGCGTGATCGCGGCGAATGTGAGCTGGAACATCGCGAATGCGCTTTCGGGGACGGTCAGCCCTTCGCGCATGTCGCCCAGGCTCCGCAGCATCCAGGCGCGGCCGTCGCCGAGCCAGCCGCCCGACGGAGCGCCAAAGGCGATCGTGTACCCGGCGACGATCCACAGCAGCGAGGCGACCGCGGCCACCGCGCCGATCTGCAGCAGCACCGACAGTACATTCTTGGCCCGCACCAGTCCGCCGTAGAACAACCCGAGCCCCGGCAGCGTCATCAGCAGCACCAGCGCCGTGGCAGCGAGGATCCAGGCGGTGTCGCCGGTATCGGGTGCCGCCGCAGCGTCCTGCGCCAACGCAGTGCACGGCAGCGCGGCGAGCGCCGCGGCGATGGCCCATTTGCGAAGCATCCGATTCCCCCCTGCAGGGCCGCACTGCCGGCGGCTTGTCCCTGCCGTGCAAACTATTGCAGGTTTGCGGCGCGGGCAAGCCGATGGCGGTTGATGCGCACGGCGCCCTCGCGGTAGGAGGCGGGGGATGCGCCCCTTCCTTTCGCTCGCCCTGCTTGCCACCGCCGTGCCCGCGGCCGCGCAGGACCGCGAGGTCCCCTACTGGGCGACCTTGCGCGCCGAGGAAGTGAACATGCGCGTCGGACCGAGCGAGGCCTATCCGATCGTCTGGGTCTATCGCCGCCAGGGCCTTCCGGTGAAGGTGGTGCGCGTGATGCAGGGCTGGCGCCTGGTCGAGGATCCGGACGGCGAGCAGGGCTGGATCGTCGCGCGCCTGCTCGATCCCGATCGCGGCGCGATCGTGATCGGCGAAGGGCTGGCCGAGCTGCGCGCCGCGCCCGAAGGCGGCGCGCCGGTCCGCTGGCGCGCCGAGCCCGGCGTGGTCGGCGCGCTCGGCGGTTGCGACGACGGCTGGTGCAGGATCGACGTCACCGGCCGCCAAGGGTGGGTCCGGGCCGAACGGCTGTGGGGCGCGGGCGAGCCCTAGCTCGTCCGCTTGATCGTAAGTGGTCCGCTGCCGTCGTCGGGCGTGGCGACCATCGAACCGTCTTCGGCCGGCTCGCCCACCGTGAAGCAGACCACGGTGTCGTCGCCGCCTTCGGAATCGAAGCAGGTCTTGCCGTCGGCGCGGTCTTCCCACGTGCCCTGTTCGGTCACGTTCCCTTCGGCATCCATGTCCATGTACGTGCCGTCCTCGCCAAGCGTCGCCATGAAAGTCGTGCCGTCGGCCATCGTCACGTCATAGTTGCCGGCCGACGAAGCCGCGGCGGCCGTGGGCGTTGCTTCGGCGGCGGTGGCGGCATCGTCCGATTCCTCGGCTGCCTCTCCGCAGGCGGTGAGCGTGCCGGCCAGCGCGGCTATCAGGATCAGTCTCTTCATGGCAGTTCCTCCCCCAGTGAGGAGCGGTGACCTACCACCGGGCGGACACACCGCCAAACGCTATCGATGTGGCCTGGAAGCGGGTCTAGCCGGCCGCGCCGGTAAAGGACTCGACCGGCCGGACCGTCATGACCTCGCCGTCCTCGGCGGTCACTTCCATGCTGCCGTCGTCCTCCGGCTCGCTGCCTTCGAAGCACTGGTGTCCCTCGACGCCCTCGGTGACGAAGCAGTTCTTGCCGCCTTGCGCGAAGATCGTTCCGCCCACGGCCTCGCCGTCGGCGAAGACCATCGCCCAGGTCATTCCGGGAAGGACCGTCAGCTGGTCGATGCTGCCGTCGGCGCGGACCACCTCGTAGTTGCCCGGCGCGACCGCCTCGAAGCCCGCGTCGGCGTTGGGGTCGACTTCGGACACGGCCGTGTCGGCCGCAGTGTCGGCCTCGTCTGGGTCCGCCCCATTGCACGCGGCCAGCGCAAGCAGCGCAGCGGCGGCGAGAACATTCTTCATGGCGACCTTCTCCCAGTTCGCATCTTATGGCGACCCAGGGAGAACGGTGAGGGGGGCGGCCCGTTCCGCAGAGCCTCAAGCGGAGCGCGCCGGGATGCGCCGTCAGGCCATCTCGATCGCCAGCGCCGTCCCTTCGCCGCCGCCGATGCACAGGCTGGCGACGCCGCGCTTGAGGCCCTTCTGCTTGAGCGCGTTGAGCAGGGTGACGATGATCCGCGTCCCGCTGGCGCCGATCGGGTGGCCGAGCGCGGTGGCGCCGCCGTGGACGTTGATCTTGTCGTGCGGAATGCCGATGTCGCGCATCGCGAACATCGCGACGCAGGCGAAGGCCTCGTTGACTTCCCACAGGTCGACGTCCTCCGCCTTCCAGCCCGCGCGGGCGAGCACCTTCCTGATCGCGCCTACCGGTGCGGTGGTGAAGTCCTTGGGCTCCTGCGCGTGGGCGGCCAGCGCGACGATCCGCGCGACCGGCTCCTTTCCGTGCGTCCTGGCCACGCTCTCCCGCGTCAACACGACTGCCGCGGCGCCGTCGGAGATCGAGCTCGAGGTGGCCGCCGTGATCGTGCCGTCCTTGGCGAAGGCGGCGCGCAGTTCGGGAATCTTTTCCGGGCGACCCTTGCCGGGCGCTTCGTCGGTATCGACCACCACATCGCCCTTGCGGCCCGAGACCGTCACCGCGGCAATCTCGTCGGCGAACGCGCCGCTCTTGATGGCGCCGTTGGCGCGGGCGAGCGATTCGATCGAGTATTCGTCCATGTCCTGCCGGGTGAGCTGGTAGTCGTCCGCGGTGCACTGGGCGAAGCTGCCCATCGCCTTGCCCGCGTCGTAGGCGTCCTCGAGGCCATCGAGGAACATGTGATCGTAGGCCGTATCGTGTCCGATGCGCGCGCCCGAGCGATGCTTCTTGAGCAGGTAAGGGGCGTTGGTCATGCTTTCCATGCCGCCGGCCACGACCCAGTCGACCGATCCGGCGGCCAGTGCTTCCGAACCCATGATCACGGTCTGCATGCCGCTGCCGCAGACCTTGTTGACCGTGGTCGCTTCGACCGACTTGGGAAGCCCGGCCTTGAGCGCGGCCTGGCGCGCCGGCGCCTGGCCGAGGCCGGCGGGGAGCACGCAACCCATGTAGATGCGGTCGATGTCGTCGCCCGAGACGCCCGCGCGCTCGACCGCGGCCTTGACGGCGGTGGCGCCGAGGTCGGTGGCCGAAACATCGCTCAACGAGCCCTGCATGCCGCCCATCGGAGTCCTGGCATAGGAGAGGATGACGATCGGATCGGATTCGTTGAAGGTGGCCATCAGGGGTAAGCCTCTTGCTGGGTTGGGAGATATAGATGGGCCGCTACCCGAACGCGCGCAATTGGCAAGGTGTCCTCGTTGCCGGAGTGCTGGCGGGGGCACTGCCGGCCTCGGCGCAGAACCATAGCGAACCGCCCGCTTGGCAGGCACCCAATTCCGAAAGTGGCGAGGAGTCGCGCAGTTGCAGCGTCTGCTGACCGCGTTCCGCGACAGCGCCTCGGTGTCGGGCGCGATCTATGTGGCGGGCCCGGGCACCAACGCGCTCGAGACGCTGATCGCGCCGGACCTGGCCGGCCGGTGAGCTTAGCCCGCGTCGGCGGCCGCTTCAGTTGCAGCCGCCGCAGGAGCATCCGTGTCAGGCGCAGCGGTCAGGTACGCCACGAATTCGTCGATCAGTGCTTCCCAGCTCTTGAGACGGGCGATGAACTGGTCGTCGGCGAGTCCGCCGTCGACGTCCAGCTCCTGCCTCACCACCACATCGCCGCGCCGGTCGAGCGCGATGCTGGTTCCGTCCCGCGTGCCGCTGTAAGAGTCCAGCTTCTCCTTGGTCGGCTTCTCTTCCATCGGGAAGTTCGAATAGAATTCGAGCGTCTCGCAGGCCGCGCCGTCGACGCAGTCGTACATTTCGACGAGGAACTGGTAGTCGCCGCTCTTGCTGAGGATTTGCCGGTAGTCGCCGTCGTCGTTGTAGAATTCGGCGGGGTATCCCGCGTCCTTCATCACCGTCATGATGTGCGCAGGGTCGATCTTTGCGTCTTGAGCCTGCGCAGGCAGGGCGACGATCGACGCCGCGACAAAAAGTACGGTTCGCTTGAACATCGAGAGCTCTCCTTCCCTCGATCTGGAAAGGCCCCACCATAGGCCTGTAGCGGCTTGAGAAAAAGGTCGGATTGCCGTGCACCTGTGGGGAGAGCGGATTTCCGGGCCGAAGGCCTTGAACGCAACCGGTCGCGGGACTAGTGGCGCGGGGCAATCTTCTCCGTCCGCGAGTCAGCCCCCCAAGGACCGTTCGTGCTCGACCTTACCCAGTATCTGCCGATCCTGATCTTCCTGGGCATTGCGCTCGGCCTGTCGACGGCGTTCGTGTTCCTGCCGATGGGCGTGGCGCGGCTCACCGGCGCGCACAATCCGAACGCCGAGAAGCTGAGCGAGTACGAGTGCGGCTTTCCGGCGTTCGAGGACCCGCGCAGCCAGTTCGACGTGCGCTTCTACCTGATCGCGATCCTGTTCATCGTGTTCGACCTCGAAGCCGCGTTCCTGTTCCCGTGGGCGGTCAGCCTCGACCTGACCGGTTGGCCCGGCTGGATCACGATGATGGTGTTCCTGTTCGAGCTCGCGGTCGGCCTCGCATACGCGTGGAAGAAGGGAGCGCTCGAATGGGAATGAGCAACACTCCCGACAACCCGGCGCTCAATCCGGCGCTGCATCGTGGACTGACTCCGACCGACGGTCAGGTGGTGCTGCCCGATCGCGCCTTCTTCGACGCCGTCAACGCCGAGGTCGGCGACAAGGGCTTCCTTGTCGCCAGCACCGAGGACCTGTTCCAGTGGGCCCGTACCGGGTCCTTGTGGTGGATGACCTTCGGCCTCGCCTGCTGCGCGGTCGAGATGATCCACGTCAACATGCCGCGCTACGACATGGAGCGCTTCGGCGTCGCCCCGCGCGCCAGCCCGCGCCAGTCCGACGTGATGATCGTCGCCGGCACGCTGTGCAACAAGATGGCTCCGGCGCTGCGCAAGGTCTACGACCAGATGTCGGACCCCAAGTACGTGATCAGCATGGGCTCGTGCGCCAACGGAGGCGGCTACTACCACTACAGCTATTCGGTGGTGCGCGGGTGCGACCGGATCGTGCCGGTCGACATCTACGTGCCCGGCTGCCCGCCGACCGCCGAAGCGCTGCTTTACGGCGTGATGCAGCTCCAGCGGAAGATCCGCCGCGAAGGCACGATCGAGAGATAATGGCGACGGTTTTGCATCCCGCCCCGCGCTTCGCTTCCAACGAAGGCGTGAAGGAGACGCTGAGTACCGCGCTCGGCGACATGCTACTCGCCTCGAAGGAAGAGCACGGCGAGATCGTGCTGGGAGTCGAGCGTGAGCGGATCGAGGACGCGCTGCGCCTGCTGCGCGACGAGCATGAGTACCAGCAGCTCGTCGAGATGGCCGGAGTCGACTATCCGACCCGCGCGGAGCGGTTCGAGATCGTCTACATGTTGCTCTCGCTGACGAAGAACCACCGCGTGATGATCAAGGTTCGCGCGGCCGAGGATACCCCGGTGCCGACGGTGACCACGTTGTGGCCCAACGCCGGGTGGCTCGAGCGCGAAGTGTTCGACATGTACGGCGTGATCTTCGACGGCAACACCGACCTGCGCCGCATCCTCACCGACTACGGATTCGAGGGGCATCCCTTCCGCAAGGACTTCCCGCTGACCGGCTACCAGGAGCTGCGCTACTCCGAGGAGGAGAAGCGCGTGGTCTACGAGCCGGTCGAGCTGGCGCAGGACTTCCGCAGCTTCGAGTTCATGAGCCCGTGGGAAGGCGCCGACTACATCCTGCCGGGCGACGAGAAGGCGGCCGTTCCGCCGGTCGACGTACCGCAGACCACCGGGAAGTCGGCGGACACCGGTGCGGGCAAGAAGACCGACGCGAAGGCGGCGGAGAAGGCGAGCAACGACTCTCCCGCGCAGCGCAAATCTGGCAAGCAGGAACCCGAGGCACCGGCCCCGACCGAGAGCCGCCCCGCGCGCAAGCCGCGTGCGAAGAAGCCGAAGGGGAAGGGCGAATGACCCGCACGCTCCCTCGCCTTGACCCTCATCGTCACCCTGAACTTGTTTCAGGGTCCATCTCTCGGTTTGAGCGGAGCCGTCGTTGCGGGACGCAGCTATCCGCAAGGTCGCGCCAGATCGCGCGACCTGTCGGTGCGGCCCGATGGATCCTGAAACAAGTTCAGGATGACGGTTCCCTTGGGCGGGGAGGGACGGACGCATGAGCGCACTCATCCAGGACACCGCGCCGACCACCGGCGACGAGGTCATCTCCAACTACACGATCAACTTCGGCCCGCAGCACCCGGCGGCGCACGGCGTGCTTCGCCTCGTCATGGAACTCGACGGCGAGATCATCGAGCGGATCGACCCGCACGTCGGCCTGCTGCACCGCGGCACCGAGAAGCTGATCGAGCACAAGACCTACCTGCAGGCGCTGCCCTATTTCGACCGGCTCGATTATTGCAGCCCGCTGTGCATGGAGCACAGCTACGTCCTGGCGATCGAGAAACTGCTCAACATCGAAGTGCCGATCCGCGCGCAGTACCTGCGGGTGCTGATGGCCGAGCTGACGCGCATCAAGAACCACATGCTCAACCTCGGCAGCCACGTGATGGACGTCGGCGCGATGACGCCGAACCTGTGGATGTTCGAGCTGCGCGAAGACTGCATGAACTTCTACGAGCGGGTCAGCGGCGCGCGGATGCATGCCGCCTGGTTCCGCCCGGGCGGGGTGCACGAGGACATTCCGCTCAAGGTGCTGAGCGACATCGGCGACTGGGCCGACAAGCGGCTGCCCGAGCTGTTCGAGGACGCGATGAGCCTCGTGGTCGACAACCGAATCTTCAAGCAGCGCAACGTCGATATAGCCATCGTTTCCAAGGAAGACGCGATCGCCTGGGGCTTCTCCGGCCCGATGATCCGCGCCGCCGGCCTGCCGTGGGACTTGCGCAAGAGCCAGCCCTACGACGTCTACGACCGGATGGACTTCGAGGTGCCGGTCGGCACCAACTCCGACTGCTACGACCGCTTCATGGT
>Ga0307505_10002476_pt1 | contig 12756 bp, 12 predicted proteins | sample 23_S_MG_FD_202183 | JGI IMG/M metagenome (GOLD analysis project Ga0307505, IMG submission 202183) | Soil microbial communities from Populus trichocarpa stands in riparian zone in the Pacific Northwest, United States - 23_S | ecosystem: Environmental > Terrestrial > Soil > Riparian zone > Trees...
AGGGGGGCGGCTGGTGTGTATTGGTTTGTTGGGGGGACGGCAGGGTGAATTGGATATGGGGTTGGTGCTAGGGAAAAGTTTGCAGGTGATTGGCTCACGTTTGCGGCCGCGGCCGCTGGCCGAAAAAATCCAAATCACTCAGGCTTTTCGGGAACGATTCTGGCCTCTACTCGTTTCTGGTCAACTGCGCCCCATCATAGACAGCACCTTTCCTCTGGCCGAGGCCCAGGCCGCCCATGAATACGTGCGCCAAAACCGCAACATTGGCAAAGTCATTTTGACCAGATAAGCGCGTGATAGATTGACTGCACGCCGGAATAAGTTGCGGTTTGTCGTAACAGCTTTAGCCAGTTTCCCCTGGCCCAAAATAACCGGTTTAGATTAAAGCCACTCAGCCACCAGAAATCTGAATCAAATTGATCAGCGCATCTCGATCCCGAATGGTGAAATGGCGACCACTCACATCTACCCATTTGGAGCGTCGGAAGCGACCCAAGGCTTTGTTAATACTGACACGCGTTCCGCCCGTCATTTCTGCCAGGTCCGTTTGCGTTAGGGCAATGTCAATTTGGATACCACTAGGCGAAGATTTGCCATACTGATCAGCCAGGCGCAACAAGGTACGGGCCAGCCGAGCTGGTAAATCGAGAAAGAAAATATCGCTCAGTTGGGCATTCAACCCCCGCATCCGCGTAGCCAATACTGAAAGCACGTGATGAGCAAAACCGGGGGTATGGTCTAAAAACAAATTGAACGAGCCACCATCCAACGTATACGTTTCGGTGGGTTCAATCGCTTCAGCTGTAGCCGAGCGAGGAGACGAATCTAACAGGGAGAGTTCGCCAAAAAAATCGCCCGGCCCCAGAATCGCCAGCAACGCTTCCTGACCGTCTGGATTACTATAGGAGATTTTGACCTTGCCACTGGTAATAATGTAAAGGAGTCCTCCCGGATCACCCAAATGAAAGATGATCTGATTGGCATTGAAACGACGTAAGATGAGCTTTTCGGCCAGCACCGATGCTTCCTCGGCATTCAAGCGAGTAAAGAACGGCACCTGTTGCAGGGCATGTGTCGCGGTTTTTTTTGTCGGGCGCATTGATCCTCATTCCTCCGCTTTTCCCACGGGTTTGAGAAAAGCAGTGCCTACTTTAGCACAAAATCCGCCTGTCACGCCAATTTTCTAGCCTTATTAAGGGGCATAATTCACTGCTTTTTTGTAACTTCTTACCTTCTCTGGTACTAGAGCGTGTCTGACTCTGCCGAATTTAGGTTTTTGCCACCTGCGGAAGCAGCATGAACGGATCAAGGCATCCCAATACTCAAGTGGTCCAGAACCTGTTGCTGAAATTGAGTCACGTTATCAAGAGACAGTTGGTTTGGTAGAAGGGGATAGTTCCGTAACTTGGAAAATCCATTGGGGCCATTATAAGGCGTTTGGTAAATCGCCTGGCGGATGTTTATTAAATCGTCCTACAAAAGAGGATAGAACAAGGGATTACTGGTTTACGTTATGTAGACTTCAAGATAATGATTTAGAGCAGGGGCTGGCCTTGTGTCTGCCCACTCAGGAGAAGGCAACCACAAGGGTTGCGCCTACAGCCAAATCTTTTTCTTGAAAGCTATAACTGGGCCAGAATAAGTTTTTCGGCCCGGTTGAGAGCCTGGGTCATACGGTCTAGATCGGCTGCCGGGCCACCCCCTTGGGCGAAGGTAGCATTACCCCCGCCCGCGGCCGCGCCCAGCACCGGCAATGCTGTCTTCATCAACTCATTCATATTGCCGGGGGCATCCTCAGACCGGGCAAAAATCAGTTGTGATTTGTCACCCACCACACCCAATAGAGCCACAACCCCACTTTCCTGGGTTAACTGTTTCGCCAGTGTGCGCACCTGCCCGGCATCCCAATCCGTAAAAGCCCGGCTGATAAGACGAAGTTTACCTTTGGTGGTAACTTCATTGAGCAAGCGCACCGCTTCAAAGGCCAGAAGATCGACCTGCTGTTTTTTGACTAACCGTTGGGCTTGTTTTAATTCCTCTTGCATTTTACTGATGGCTGGCTCAATACCCGAATACCCGGTGGTCAAGGTAGAGGAAAGGCGATTAACGATGCTGTTTTTGAGACGATAATCAAGCAAGGCCCTGCGGCCGCAGCGGAACTCCACCCGTAATCCATCCTTATACCGCTCCAACTTCACCACCTTAAGAAGTCCTACCTCACCCGTTCGGGCCACATGGGTTCCCCCACAGGCCGTCAGATCAAATTTATCAATATCAATCAGACGAATCGTGCCCGCTACCGGTGGTAGTTTACGCAAATTCAGCTTTTCGGCTTGCTCCAGGGTCACAAAATAGGGTTTGACAGTGCGATTTTCCCAAATAATCTGATTAGCCTGCCATTCTGCCTGTTCCACTTGGGCTGAAGTAATTTCTGCCGTATGCAGATCAATCGTGCAATTGTCATCCCCCATGTGGACACTCACCGTCTGGGCCTGGGCCGTCTGGATAAACGCTTGGGAAAGAATATGCTGGCCCGTATGAACCTGCATGTGATCAAACCGGCGTTCCCAGACAATCTCCCCTTTTACTTCATTGGTCCAGATTTCCTCTTTATTTTGCAAGAGATGAACCACCGCCCCATCACTTTCCCGCACAAACACATCTATCACCGGCTCACCATTGATCCACCCACGATCCGCTTGTTGGCCACCCGAAGTGGGATAAAAATAGGTTTGCGCCAATACTAAAGCCAGTTGACCATTCTCTCGCGAACGTTCAACCACTTTAGCTGTAAATTGTAGGGTGTAAGAATCCGTGTAGTAAAGGCGTTCAGTCATGGGGAAGTTACATGAGGGCAAAATGTCAGGATGAAGACTTATTCTGAGGGAAAGAACTCTGTCAAATCTTGCGTGTTTGCGGGGTCGTGGGCAGGGTAAAGTTGAAACGCGCCCCACCACCAGGCGCATCATCAATCCATATGCGGCCGCCGTGCGCTTCGATGGCTAACCGGCAGAAAGCCAAACCCAGGCCAAATCCCTTGGGGGCATCTTTATTCTTGAGACGACGGAATTTCTCAAAAACCTCTTTGCGATACAGTTCAGGAATCCCTTTGCCCTTATCACATACCGAAATAAACAACTTATCTCCTACCACTGGCTCGTTGATCGTAATCGTAATGCTTTGATTCATGGGGCTAAACTTAACCGCATTATCTACCAGGTTAATAACCACTCGCCGGATCATATCTTCATCCACATAAGCATCGGGCAAATAAGCGTCAAATTGGTGAATAATGCTGACCTTGCGCTGTTCTAGCGTCGGAGCCACCGTCGCTTCCGCCAGGCTAATCACTCGGCGAATATCTACGGCCATTTGGTTGGTGATGGGTTCCCCAGCTTCTAGCCGGTTAATGTCTAACAAGGAATGAATGAGCGATTGCAGGCCACGACTGCTCTGCAAAGCAATATCCAACATAAAAGCCTGCGTCGGCTCAGCTTGCGGATCAATCTCAACGTTGAGCATCTCCAGGCTGGAGATAACATTGCTGAGAGGGCTTTGTAGATCATGGAAAAGCATGGCCGTAAGGTCTTTACGCATTTCTTCCAGTTCAACTTGTTGCGAAATGTCGTGGTGAATCCACTGCAATATGTCCGATGAACCAGATTTGAGCCGTTTAGCATGGACTTCAATGGGGATATGCTCCCGGTTTTTGGCGATGGTATGGCTGGCAAAGACAGTGACTCGGTTATTGGTGATGGAATTAAACTTTTGCACGCCTAAAACCCCGGTATTGACGGGGTGTAAAGCGCTCAAGTTGAGGCGAAGAAACTCATCCCGGTTATAACCAAAAATATCGCAGGCACGCCGGTTCACTTCAATCACTTTGCCTTGCATATCGGTGAGGATAATGGGATCAATGCTATCTTCAAAAAGGCTCAGGTAACGCTCTTCAGCGGCGCGGATGAGTTCAAATTGTTGGGCGTTGGCAATGGCGGTGCTGGCCAAGTTAGCCAGGTTGACAAGCAGTCGTAGGTCATCTTCGGCAAAATCCCCTTCCAGCGGGTTAATAGCCTGAATGGTACCCACGACGTCCCCTTTGACTTCTAGTGGGGCACAAATAAGGGAACGGGTTTGGGTATTGGTTCGGCGATCGGTGCCGCGATGAATACGTTCTTCCGCGGCCGCGTTCCGTACAATAGAGGGTTTGCCCGTCGCCATCACCGTGCCCATCACCCCTTGATTCGTGGGAATGCGCACGCCAATAATTTTGTCACTCCCTTCCCCGTCAGCTACTTCAAACACCAATTCATTGGTGTGTTTGTCTACCAGGGCAATAGATAAAGCCTCAACCTTCAGCAATTCATTCATCTGCGAGAGCAACCGCTGAATAATCTCATTCCGGTTGAGCGTAGAATTTATGGCCCGCCCAGCTTCAAACAGCATCTCCTTCACTTTGAGTTGCCGTTGTGCTTCATTGTAAAGGCGGGCATTTTCCAGGGTGATGGCTGCCTGATGAGCTACTGCCCCCAACAAATCCACATCATCGGAGTTAAACTGATCCGCTCCGGGCTTCATAACCGTGATCACCCCGACAGTGCGTGCCCGATGAATCAAGGGCATACAAATGACCGACCACGGTTCATTGGCCTGCTCCGGCGAAGCCAACCAACGATCATCTATTTGGGTATTGTGAACAATGGCGGGTTGCATATTCTGAATAGCCCAACCAGCCAACCCTTCGCGCAGAGCTTTTTCGACAAAAATACGCGCCGTGCGTGTCGTTGTACCGCCCCCTACCGATAAGGTATGTTCGACATGAAATTCCTGGTTAACAACAATGATGCTGCCCTTAAAGGCTTTCAATTGTTCTACAGCGACATTAAGAATACGTGGCAAGACAATATTAATATCTAAGCCATCGGCTTCAGCCTGTTTCAACATATTGTTGATCACGTACAGGCTTTGCAGTCGGGTGCTATCATTCATAAGGTTAGTCAAGTTGATCTGTGTCTGGGAACTACTCATGGTATACCATCAAAAACCTTAAATACGTCACAAAGAAGGACCTTTTACAACTATTCAGACAATAGTTTTGTTGTAAGAAATGGTAGATTTTTCTCATTACCAGATAACTATCATCAAAGGTAAAATTTCTGGGAAGTAGAATAGTTGTGGGCCTTCTCTATTATGGGCGTTTTTTATACTTGCCGGAGGGTGAGTAACCTAAAAAGATCGTTCTCGACCCAGAGGAAGTCTAAAATTTGCTGGAATCGAATACTTGCGAACCTCGCGTATCATGACACAATTACCGCAGTCCATTCACTTAAAGTTAGAGGAAAGGATGGTCTTTGTGACAACGATGTTGCATAATCTGGTGGAGATTATGCCATATTTTAACCGGAACGCCTAACAAGGTGGTTAGACGTGAATATGAACCAAATAGTCCTGGTTATTGATGACGAAAAAGCCATTCGCGAAGCGGTAACGGACATTTTATCGTTGTATGATGTGCTGGTGCTCGCGGCCGCAGATGGCGAAGAAGGAACAACATTATATACCCAGCACGCGGCCGCCATTGGTCTTATTTTGCTTGATTTGACTTTACCAGGGCTGAGTGGTGAAGACACCTTTCATCGCTTGCGTGAGCTAAACCCAATTGTGCCCATCATCATCTCTTCCGGTTACCGTCAAAACAGCGTCAGTTCACGCTTCCCTCCCGGCACGCCCTTTCTACCCAAACCATATGACCTGGCCCGTCTGACAGAAACAGTATGGCAATACTTGCCCAAATCCTCCTAATCTCCCACTCTGTGCTGGGCAAAGACCTCATCCACACCCAGCATCGGTGTGGTTAATAGCTGCTCGGCCAGGGCCAAATCCAAACGGCAATCCTGGGGAAACTGCTCCGGGTCACTTGTCCCTGTGGTCAAAGTTGCCCGTTCCATAATATCCCACCACCCCAATAACTTTAGCCCGAGTTCGGCCCGGTTCATTGCCTGCCGTCCCGCCACGTTGATAACGCCTGTAAAGCTGTTTTGGGCCAATTCCAGGCAAGCCAGACTCAAGGTATTGGCCCAGACGGGGTTACGAATTTGATCGGTAAATAAGGTTATCGGCTCACCGGCACGGAGAGCGTTGACCATCCATTGGGTTCCCATATCCATGAGTTTCAGCCCATAAATGAGGGATGTCCGCACGATAGCGTAGCTGGAATGTCGCCTGATAATAGCTTCAGCTTCAGTTTTGGCCCGCCCATAGGCATGAATCGGCTGAGGTGGATCACTTTCTTTGTAAGGGCCGTGTTGACCATCAAAAATGACATCAGTGGAAATGTGGATGAGGCGGGCGTTAGCAAAGTACGCGGCCGCACGCACATTTTCTGCTCCTTCCACAATTACCTCAGTCATATTAGGCGAACGGTTTGACCCAGCCGTGTGAATAATCACCTCTGGAGCAAAGTCCGCGACTACCTTCTTAACTGCCTGGGCATCACGAATATCCACATAACGGCCTTGCGGCAGATTAAGCGGATCACGGTTATAAAAGGTGTAGCATAGCTCATGTTTCGCCAACGCCAATGGAACCAGATGCTGGCCTAAATAACTACTACCACCGGTAATCAAAATACGACTCATATTTTTCCCTACCCCTTATCTGATCACGCTTCTTCGATTTCGATGATGGCTTTGTTGATTTCATATTCGTCAACACGGGTCATAGCGTCCGCGGCCGCGACCTGGGCCGCCACTTGTTTACTTCGCCCCACACCAATACCCCAGGCCGTATCACCCACCACCACCTGCACCGTAAAAACTTTGGCGTGATCTGGCCCTTCACTGGCAAGCACATCATAACGGGGGGTAATGTTAAATTCTGCTTGCGCCCATACCTGGAATTCACTCTTGGCATCTTTATGCAGAGATTCGGCAATAATATGTTCTAGTCGGGGTGGAGCCAGCCGCCCCACAATTTCGCGCACCTTTTCCAGCCCTTGATCCAGGTAAACCGCGCCGATAACCGCCTCAAAGGCCCCGCAGAGAATATGGTTTCGATTGCGGCCGCCACTATCTGCCTCCCCTGAACCCAGGCGCAAAAATTCTCCTAGCCCCAACTCGCGAGCAAATTCAGCCAGCGCCTCCGTGCGTACCAGGGCCGCTCTCAACGAGGTTAAGCCCCCCTCATTCATCTCCGGGAAACGGTGATACAGATAGGCTCCCACGATAAAATCAAGCACCGCATCCCCCAGGAATTCCAGCCGCTCGTTATCTTCTAAAAAATCTTGCGGCCGCTCATTTAAGTAGGATCGGTGGGTCAGGGCGCGACTGAGCAAGGAATAATCCCGCATCTGCACCCCTAAAATCGTTGATAACGTTTGTAACTGTTCAATCACAGTGAAGATTGTTCCTAAATAGCGCTGTTTTTACCACTTGTGGAGATTTGTGAATCAATTTCCCCCAAACTTTTTCTCGCATTATTTTTCGAGGGTGTCTGCTCTCGAAAAATGATACGAATGTGGTTTATGCGGCAAACTGTTTGATCACCAGAACGGCGTTGTGTCCCCCAAAACCGAAGGCATTGTTCAAGGCCACCCGCACTCTGGTAGGGCGGGCGGTGTTGGGCACATAATCCAGATCGCACTCTGGGTCAGGGGTGGTGTAATTGATCGTCGGCGGCACAATTTGGTCACGGATGGCTAACAGACAAAAGATCGCTTCTAATGCCCCGGTGGCTCCCATAATGTGACCAGTCATAGATTTCGTGGAGCTAACAGCGACTCGGTAGGCATGTTCCTCACCCAGCGCTTTTTTAATGGACATCGTTTCATACAGATCATTAAGCGCGGTTCCCGTTCCGTGAGCACTGATATAATCAACATCCGCCGGTGTCACGCCAGCATCGGTCATCGCCCGTTTCATAGCTCTAGCCGCACCGACCCCCCCTTCTGAAGGGGCAGTAATGTGGTAGGCGTCGGTAGTCTGGCCGTACCCGGCGATCTCACCCAAGATAGTAGCCCCACGAGCCTGGGCGTGTTCCAGGCTTTCCAACACCAACATGCCACCCCCTTCACCGATAACCAAGCCATCCCGGTTCTTGTCGAACGGTTTGGGGGATGCTTCACCTTGATCTGAGGTTGCTCTGGCCTGTTCAAACCCACCAACGGCACAATGGACCAAGATATGCTCAATACCCCCAGCCAGGGCAGCCACAACTTCACCCCGCTGGATGGCTTTGAAGGCATAGCCGATGGCATCGTTGCCAGAAGCGCAGGCCGTGGAGATGGTGGGGGTTGGCCCTTGAATGCCATAATCAATGGCCAGCATTCCGGCGGCCCCATTGGGCATAATCATGGTGACGGCGAAAGGGCTGAGGCGGCGTACCCCTTTTTCTTGCAGGAGATGTTCTTGTTCGATGGTTGTGCGTAGACCACCTATGCCTGTACCTATGTAAATACCGATGTCTTCCCGATTTTCATCGGTGATGAGGAGTTGGGATTGGCGCATGGCTTCCGCGGCCGCGACGGTGGCAAATTGCTGTACCCTATCACGCCGCCGGGCCTCTTTGCGGTCCATATACTGCCCAGGATCAAAATCTTTTACCTCACATAATCCCCCAGAGGTATGCTCCCCCTTTTCGATGAGGGTAAACGGACCAAAGCCTGATTTCCCGGCCAGAATATTGGCCCAGGTATCAGGAACATTGTGACCCAGAGGGGTGATCATCCCCACACCGGTCACGACGACACGATGGGGGGCAGTGTGGTTATTGTTGGACATAGAATAAGCTCCGGAGAAGAGGGATGAGTGACTAGTTATCAGTAACTTGAGTTTAGAGTTCAGAGCTAGAGCTAGAGGGCTTTCCAGAGTAATTTCCTCTAGCTCTATGCTCCATCAGTAATCAGTCCTATCCTTCATTGGTTACTTTCTTCGCTGACGCGGCCGCCTATCAGGCTATCTTGTAATGTTTGCAAACCGGCCCAATCACCCGCGGCCACGAGCCGGGCCTGTTCTGGCCAACTGGAAGGATCCGCCAGACGATATTGCTCTCCGGCGGTGGTCAAAATTTGTTCCAGGTGGGCCACATCTGTATCAGCTAATTGGGCAAAGGTTTTAATACCTGCCCCATACAGAATTTCCTGAATCTTAGGGCCAATCCCTTCTAACTTACCTGCCAAATCATCTGGTTTAGCTGGCTCCGGCTCCGGGGCTGGCTCGGCTGGGGCAAAAGATATGGGTTCGGCGATAGGTTCTGGGGCCGCGAGGGGATCTGGGATAGCCAGCGGAGCAGGGGCAGGCGGGGGGGCTGGTGGTGGTGGTGCGGCCGCGGGCTGCGGCTTTAGCTCTGGGGCGGGTGCCGGTTTAACCGGCACGACCGGTTTGGGGGCCGGAGCTGGGGCCGGTGTGTTACTCAGGGTAGGTTGATATATCTCTGGTTGAACGTCGGGTTTAGTAGCCTGACGTCCCGCAACCATAGCCATGAACCATAACAAACCAAACACCAACACCCCTATGATTATCAGCCAATACCACCATTGCCAGGTAAAACCCCCTTCAGCTTCTTGCCACGGGCCAACACCCAATAGAACAGGAGTCATCATGAGCAGGAATAATAAAACCCGTAAATGACGTAACATTTTCCCTCCTTAGATTTACGATTGTGGATTTTAGATTGACGATTATCAGTCAGTCGCCAATGGTTAATCTAAAAATTGACTGCCAATGTGCCCTTTGGCCCGCCAGCGTTGTCCATACTTAGCCAGGGTACTCTGAAGGGCGCTCTCCAGGTCAACCCCAACCGATTCCGCCAGCAAACATAGGCTATACAATACATCCCCTAACTCCTCAGCCATCTCCGGGCTATAGTGAGGTTCGCTTGTGCCGTACTTTGTCGCTTTCAATAGCTCTTTACTTACTTCACCCAGTTCGTTCACCAAATCAAGGGCATGAACCTGGGGCGAATGTTGCAAGTTATAGCGTTGGGCGAAGTGGGTTGCCTGTTGTTGCCAGTTCATAGCTTATAGGAACTCTGGGAACTCGTGGGAACTCTACTGATTGAAGTTCCCCTGAGTTCCCCTCAGTTCCTATGAGTTCCCCTTGGGTAGATTGTCTGTTTCCGTAGGTTGATAATGCCCTTCCACCCACACGCTTTCATCTGTGCCGACTTCTTTTTTCCACACCGGAACGATCTCTTTGAGCCGATCAATACCATAGCGCGCGGCCGCAAAAATCCCCTGATCGCGGTGCCCGGCGGCACAAGCCACCAACGTGGTGGGTTCGCTGATCTCTAGTTTACCGACGCGTTGCACAATAGCAATGCCTTTGACCAACGGCCACCGCTCCCAAATCTCACGGGCGATTTGGGCCATGCGCTGTTCAGCCATTTCACTGTACGCTTCATATTCCAGGTGGAGCGTCTCCGGGGGTAAGCCATCCCGTTGCGTGGCCCCCCGCACATAACCGCTAAAGGTGGCAATCGCGCCCACATCCGCCTGCACCAAATGGGCATGAATGGCGTTCAGGTCGGGCTTTTCTTCGGTAATGGCGAAGTAGGTGGGAAAAGGAAAGTGTTGAGTGTTGAGTGCTGAGTGCTGAGACTGCTCACTGATGACTGGTAACTGCTCACTCTCTTCCGGGCTGCCGCCACTAACTGGGGGGAACAAAGCCACCTCATCGCCAGCCTGGATGGTTGTCTCCGGGGTGGCGTATTGGCGGTTGACGGCAACAAGGGTGGTGGGCAGGCTGGGAGAGAGAGCAGGGTACGCGGCCGCGAGCGCATCTAGCATCTCACGTACTGTCACCTCTGGTTTAGCCAGCGTCAACAACACCCGGCCTTGCCCGGCCCGGTCTTTGAGAGTAGCGAATAGACGAATTTCTAGTTGCATAAGCTATTCCGCCCGCCGTGGAACGACCGGGCTAAAATTACAAAGGCCGTTGGCCTCATATCAGCCCGATAGGGTTTTTTACCTGTAGCCCGGTGGTTTGACCGCCGGGCGTTTACTGATCACTGGTTACTTTCCCACTCCGGTGCATGATAATCACCACGCACGCCACCTTCTTTGGCTACCAGGCGCACTTCGGTGATTTGCATGGTGCGGTCTACCGCTTTGGCCATGTCATAAATGGTCAGGGCGGCGACGGAGACGGCAGTCAGGGCTTCCATCTCAACACCTGTTTTGCCGCGTACCCGCACGGTGGCTTCGATGTTGACCCGGTTCGCGGCCGCGTCCGGCACACAGTTCACACTGATATGGGTCACGGGCAAGGGATGGCACAAAGGAATGAGGTCACTGGTGCGTTTGGCCGCCATAATCCCGGCCAACTGGGCCACCGCCAGCACATCCCCTTTTTTCATATTTCCTTCTATAATCAGGCGCACCGTTTCCGGTTGCATGAGCACCGCACCCCTGGCCACGGCTAGCCGTTCTGTCTCATCCTTGTGACCAACATCTACCATGCGGGCGCGGCCGCTTTCATCCAGGTGTGTCAGGGTATTCATGGGGTTAATTATAGTTTCATTCTAACGGATTGAGAAATAAGAGGAACTCACAGGAACTGAAGGGAACTCAGACAGTTACAACAACGGATTGGAGGAAGGAACGGATTTCTTCCTTCGTTCATTGACTATTGACAATTGGCAATTAACCATTGACTATTTTTGAGTTCCCAGAGTTCCCAGAGTTCCCAGAGTTCCCAGAGTTCCCAGAGTCCCTATGCTTCCTTCTTACGACATCCTCTACCTCTCCCCTCATCTCGACGATGCCGCGCTGTCTAATGGCGGCTTCATTTTCCAGCAGACCCGCGCCGGGCAGTCGGTGCTGGTGGTGACGTTTATGGCGGGTGATGCACCGCCAGTGTTGTCCGATTTTGCCCAAGAGTTGCATGAGCGCTGGCAGTTGGATATGAACGCGGCCGCGCGTCGCCGCCACGAAGACCTCAACGCCTGCGCCATCCTGGGGGCCGATGTGTTCCACCTGGCCTTTCCCGATTGTGTCTACCGGGTACATCCGCAAACGGGCGAAAATATGTATCGCTCCCGTGATGACATTTTTGGCATGGTTAACCCGGTGGAACTGGATGAGGAACACGGCCTACTGGCAGAAATGATAGCCCAAATGAGGGGTTTGCCAGATTGCGGCCGCGTTCTCATTCCTCTCACCATTGGCAACCATGTAGACCACCAACTGACCCGGCGTGCCGCCGAAAAGGCGTTTGAGCCGGCTAACAGAGTTTATTACGAAGATTATCCGTATGTGCAGTGGCACGGCTTCCCGCCCCAGGTGTTAGGGGATGGGCAGGGGTGGCAGAGTGAGGTGGTGGCGTTGGACGCGGCCGCGATCCAGGCCCGTCATCAAGCCATCGCCGCCTATACCAGCCAGATTCCTACCCTCTTCCTCACCTTCGACGCCCTCGCCGAACAACTCCCCGCCCACATTACCGAGAAAGGGGGGGAATGGCTGTGGCGAAAAGAGGCTCATTCTGTGATTTCCTCATGAAGAAACGAACCTGGCTGTTCCTGGGGGCTGTGGCAAGCCTCGCGGCCGCGCTCCGTTACCGTCACCACCTTGTGGCAAGACGCTACGGCCTGCCCCTGGCCCAAACCAACGTTCGGGTAGAGCGCAACCTGCGCGTCCCCCTGCGTGACGGCCTCACCCTGGCAGCGGATCATTATTACCCCACCCGACTTGGCGACTACCCCACCGTCCTGATGCGCACACCGTATGCCCGCGGCCGCACCGCCCATTTCTTCGGTCTGCGCTCC
>Ga0307505_10002477_pt1 | contig 12748 bp, 10 predicted proteins | sample 23_S_MG_FD_202183 | JGI IMG/M metagenome (GOLD analysis project Ga0307505, IMG submission 202183) | Soil microbial communities from Populus trichocarpa stands in riparian zone in the Pacific Northwest, United States - 23_S | ecosystem: Environmental > Terrestrial > Soil > Riparian zone > Trees...
CCGGTTGACCCGGACAGCAACTTCCCACCCGGCTTCCCGCCCAAATTCATGATCAACGGTAAACAGTTCGGGGAAACCGGCACGATGGTTGACCAGTGTATGCCGCAGGACGGGCTGCAGGAGTGGGTGCTGGAGAATTATACAAACGAGATCGCCCACCCGTTCCACATTCACATCAATCCTTTTCAGATCATCCAGATCACCTCGCCCGTCAAAAACAAGACGTACAGGCCGAAGAATAACTTCATCTGGCAGGATGTGATCGCTATCCCGCCTGCGGACATCAAAACAGACGCGAATGGCAATGTTACGAGCGTCGTCCCCGGCCGGGTTACGATCCGACAGGCCTACCCGGACTTCACGGGTACTTTCGTTCTTCACTGCCACATCCTGGCGCACGAGGACCGAGGCATGATGCAACTCGTTCGTATTGTGCCTTTGGCCAACTACCCGAAGGGATGTCAGGAACATCCGCCTGACCACCATTGAGGAACCGTGAGTGATGCCGCACCTAATGACGGCGGCGTGCCGTACGGGCGGAGATTTCTCCGGTTTTGAAAATTCCATGCGTTTCAAATTGATTCCTGAGTCATGCCGCCGGCTCCAAAGGGAATACGTAAGTGACCCGCCAATGTTGGAAGTGGTGTGCGGCCGGGTCGCGTTGATGTAAGTCAAAGTTAGCAATTGCGTTGGCCGGTGAAAGGCCGTAATTGATGGAGGATAAGTCATGACGAAAGTCTTACGATTAGCACTAACTGCAGGAGCACTGCTTTGCTACACGTCGTGCGGCGAAACCAGCCAAAACGCGAATCAGAGTCAGGGTCTCAATCAGAATCAAAATCTGAATCGGAGTCAGTCCAATGTGGCGCCGGGGGCGGATGCGAAAATTGCATCGCCATCTCCTACCGCCGAAACGGCCTCAATGACGGCAACCGTGAAGAACGTCAATTTTTCGTGGAAAGATGATGCAAGCGGCACACCGGTCACCACCATTAAGGTCGGGGGGACAGTCACCTGGACGATGACGAGTGGTACGCACAGCATTGGACGAGTGGCTCCAAATCCCACCAACGGATGTGACGAACTCGATGTTTCATTCGACTCCGGACCGCTTACAACTGGAAAGTCGGTCACCCGGACCTTCGATAAGCCAGGAACTTTTGGATACCATTGCGGAATTCACTTGGGTGATCCCGACTGCAAGACCCCACCCGGAACCGGTCGTATGCCGGGCGTCATCAAAGTTGTGCCTTAAGCCATGGAGGCAGCGCGAGATCATGAAATCCACCTATCGCGTCTGACCACGTTTAAGGCCTTAGTGACTATCCCGGCGGCGAATCAAGGGCCCTTCGTCCGACGGAGAGAGCCAACAGTCCTCGACGCTGAGGATGCGGACGGGTTCATCGGTCGCATTTTGTAAACGTAAAGGTCGAGGCGTGCGCGCTGGGAAATCATGGTCTCCCGTGGTGGTGACGGACTGGTGAGATAAATGCGTTTTCGCATCCGGTTTCTCAACGGCGTGGCGTCCTGCCACGCCGTTTATATGCATACGTAAAACACGCCGATTCCCTCATCGGCCAGCCCGGCAGGGAAGGTATGGCGTATCTCATTCGGCGGTTCATCGCCAAGGACCCCGTGGCCGGTTAGCACGAGTAACCCGGTGTAGGGAAAGATTCATATATCGGATGCCCGACCCTTGTCAACAGGAAGAAATCAAGTTGGCGTTTCGATCCCGCCTATATCCGGTATTGCCGGCTGGACGGTATTGCGAGCGACGGACGAGTCCGCTCTGCACGAACCCTAAGGCTTCCGAATCTTCAATTCGTACATGAGATCTCCATGACGGGCACGCATCGAAACTCACTAGGAGATCCAGGCTTGAGCATCACGTAGAACTTCCTTATCTCGGACGGATCGGCGTTCGGACCCAGGTCAAACACCGCGTGAAGGACGCGATCTATCTCAGCTAGGATCTCTGCCTCCAACGATGAGACCTCATCGGAGCTGTCCGAGTGCACTTCGGCAGCAAGCATTGTTTGGTCTCGCGGAATCGGGCTAACGTTCCCGAAATTTCCTTGGAGCACCCGGTTCGTTTGCCAGGTCTATCTCGAGTTGAGTACCGTCCTCCGTTTCGACACCGACTGTGAACGCTCCGTAGGCGACCAAGTTGAGCTTTGCGGAGTTATTTGTTGCGATCACCTCATCCACCTCCTTACTAAATGTGTCATGGAGGTGAAACCGCACTTTGCCTTTTAGCGGGTGTGTCTTCGGATCGGTCGAGACGACTTTGATCGGAACATTGAAATAGTCGGGATCTGATTTCAGCTGACTTATCTCGCCAACAACTATTTTTAATCCGTTGGATTCGGATTTGCCGCCCCACCTACCCTTTTGCGGGTCATTGTGATGCAGCAATGCGTTAGTCTCAAGTTTTCTTAATTCGAGAGCGGCTGGGGATGCGGGAGGAAACGTTATCGCGGCGGGAAGTGCAACATTGTTCACTTCCCTTAGAACGTTATTCTCCTGCCGTTTTTGTACCAACTGTTCCTGAAGCCTAAGAAAGAGTTCCTGGTCCACAAAATCAGTCGGACCGTAAAGGTGCCTGTGGTACCGCATGACAAGATACGTAAAGATCAAAAGCACAAGGACCGGAAATATTACAAGAAACCAGACAATGATGATCCGCTCGGGTCCGAGGTTCCCGAGGCTAACTCCAAACGTGAGTGCCGCGAAACCATAGACGAGGAGAATGAACAGGGCAATGATGCCGAGCGGACTTCCAGAAAGCCCCTTTGCACCCTTGAAGACAGAATCGACGGATTGATTTTCCATTTCGCTCCTACCGACGACTGCGGCGTGGATGCCGAACCAGGCTTCCGCGCCGAGGTCTATAATGTTATTGCAATTTTCGACCGATTCCTTACCAGCAAAAATTCGGGAGCGGTATGGTAACCCGTGAGATCGACCAGCGCAGGCCAAACATCGCACTGTTCAAAATTCAAAAATACTTTGGCGACGATTTCCCGTTATCGCCATGTAAGAAATACTCGGTCGAAAATCTCCTCCGGTTCAGCCCAAGCCAGCCGCGAAATCTATATGCCCAGCCCATTCCGGGAAGTCGATCAGCGGGTTCCGATTGCCCTGCTTCTCGAAGATCGCGGCGTTGCGGTGCAGCTCATATTCGCTTACATCAACGCTGGTATGCCAGTTAAGCAGTGTTGCGATCCGCTCAGCCTTGTATTCGCTCGCAGTCTGATTTATCTGGCCCGGGTACCGAAGAATGAAGTAGAGAGTCGCTCGCGCGACCGCCCCTTTTCCGGCCGTCGGTTCGAACTTGTTTTCTTCACGCTTCCCGCACGAATCGCGGACCGCTTCCTCAAAGTCGGGAAAATCGTAGTAGGGGATATTACTTCGAAAACTGTTGCATCCAACCTCGCATGCAAATAGATGATGCAGATCGCCACGCATCGGCTCCTTCTTTGCAAACCACGACTGAGGGACGACGTGTTCGCAGTTAAAGGGAAGGGTTGCTTCGAGCAGGTCCCATTGCCGCCGGATCTCTACGACAGAGAAACTCGATTCGCGCATCAGCGATTCACGCAGTTGCTCACGTTGCCGCTCTATGCGGAAGTCCTCTTCTATAAGGTCGCGGGCATCGAACTCCTTTCCCGAATATATACTGCGTATCCTCAACTTCGAGCCTACTTTGTGAAGATCGATCCAGGGATAGACGTGAACGGCGGGTTTGTAATTGATCTTGTTCGTGTGTGTGTTCGTGAGCAGATCTTGCAACGCATGATATAGATCCGTATTACTAAGTTGGCTTATGTCTCCAAGCGTGGCGTAATACTCGTCTCTCGACCCTTTATCCTTGGCAGGTTCATAGTATGGTCGTTGAGCAGATCTTTCCAACTCGGCGATCGCTTCGCGGTACGCAGGAAGATCAGATATCGAGGTTGTGTTTTGCGGTCGCAAGTCTGGCGCGCCACCGCCCCGGATGTGGGCTCCCGCTGGAGGGGCGGCGACTGCGGGAGGCGCGGCTAAAGCCGGAATTGGAGTTCCTCCCAAATGCACGGAGATAGTAAGAGGAACCGTGAAGCTTACGGCACCACCCGCGGGGATTCCTGGAACTGCTACCTGCGGATTATCTTTGCGTCTAGCCTCTTCCTCCGCTCGCATGGCAGCGACAACCGGATGCGGCGGCTCGGACTCGAGCATTTCCCGTCGCAGGTTCGATTCGCTTGAGGAAAGTTGCCGCGATTTAATATCTTTCACGATCCGGCTTATTCGAACACCCTCATTCGCAATCCACTTCAGTCGTTCCGGATCGTCGCCGTCTTGCCAGATATTGCCGTTGATATCGAGCAGATTGCCCTGAGCATCCGTTGCGGGTACACCGCTGTGATGCAGTGCAACCACTTCCCATTGATCGTTGTACACCGGAGATCCGGACGATCCGGGCTCCGTATCCGTTTCGTAGTGAGCAAAGTCGGGCAGCAGGTTCAAAAGCTGATTCGAGCGAAGTGAGATCTGTTTTGCCTCGCCGTTAGGATGCTGAACGACATTCAGTGCATCGCCGATCAACGCTTTGCCTTCCTCTTCGATCAGCCGATTCCAACCGTAGCCTTTCAATTCGACCTGGCCGGAACCTACGCTTCGATCGGCTACTGCGATCAGCGTAAAGTCCAGATCGACGTCGGTTAGAAAGAAGGTGTTAGGTTCGAGCCCGTAACTGACGACGGGGAGCAACCGACCAAACCTGTCGTATTGAAAATCGAACTCGACCTCACTGTGCAACGCGTCTTGTTTGGACGCAATGACATGGTTATTCGTCAGCAAAAGACGCGGAGAAACCATGAACCCTGTCCCGAACCCAACCGTTGTCGTGGGGCTCATTTTTATATTCATACGCCCGACGAAACGCGAGACGGCCAATGCAAGTTCGAGGAAGCTTACGTTCAAAAAGTCTTTCTTGCCGATAATTCGTTCCAGGCCTATACGCTCGATCAGCTGAGTTGGCGGACCGGCTAGACCTGAACTCTTGATATCCGCCGCGGCCGTCGCAACCTCGACGACGCGTGCCTGGTCACGGATCGCATTTGCGTTCAACCGTTCCAGTCTCGCGTTGATCCTTTCCGGCGATTCAACTTTGTCGATCCGGCCCGCCTCGATCCTCGACTGATATTCCTCAGTTTTCTCTTGCTGCGACCGCCAACGCGCGGCGGCCTCTTTCACGATCTTAAGGTTAAAGTTCATGCTAATTCCCAATCATCATTCGCCATCTCGCCAGACTCATAAAGGTGGCGGCCGTGAAGCCCGACTACTAATAAATAGTGTTGAGCACGGCAGCAAGATTCTCGGCCGCCAGCGTGAGTTGTTTCGACACCACCCGACTGCAACGGGCGTCATAAGAGGTCTTTCCTTCCCAGGAGACCTTGCATTTTGCCCCACTCAGCTTCTTGACGATCTCCAGACCTTGATAAGCCTTTCGAGCTTCCACAAGGGTAGAGTCCGCCCATTGCTGCGCCCATTCTTCAGGCGGGCGGGCATCGAAAGGAATTGCGATAAGTACACGGGCCAGGCGTTCTCGTTCGATCATTGAGACGAGTTTCTTAACGAAGCGTACCTTCTCTGGCGAGCCTTCCGGCTGAACCGCCGCCACGGCTTTAAATTCTTCGGCGTCCGAATCCGCCTCTTCGTCGGGGTCCTCCTCGATGTCTCCCGGTAGTCGACTATCCCAGTAGGAATGCAGGCTGATACTGCCGCTGATAGGCAAAATAATGTTATTGCCGCCCCGGTCGTGAGTGAGGTGTTTTTGGTTTATCAGGATCGGGTCAAAGATCAGCTGGGGGACAGCTTTGGACCGGTCGATGAAACTGCAACCAACGTGGATCGGCTGGTGAACATCGCCGACCAAGTGGACTAGCCATCTTAAGGCGTTGAGTTCGCTCATGACTGCCGAATTCCCCTGCAGCACCATTACCGCTGTTTTGATCGACTGGACGACATCATCTTTGCGGGTGAAGCCGAGTGTCGCGGCCTGGGCATAGCTAGTAACCCCGAGCGGAAGATTCACGTAGTGCCAATCCCTGCTAGCGTCGTCCGGAAAATCGGTCAAGAATTGAACGGTGTGAGGATCCAACCCATCGTCGTCGGCTGAGCGGCCTTTGATCTGGTCTGCCCAGCCGGCAATATCGGCAAGGTCGATGTCGCCGAGTGGCTCGAGAATCCGCTTTACCTCGAGGAGTGCAGATTCTCTAAGAAGCTGCATAGCTGCTCCCGCGATCAGTTCATGACGTGCTATCCCCCAAAACTCGGAGGAATACAGACCGGAATTATCGATCGTAAGTTCCGGATCAGCCTCGGGCTCTCCTATGAGAGGAAACACGTCGCTAACTGCCGGATCCACCACCGCCAGAGATTCCCTGACGGCGGCGTCCGCGTCAACGCATCCGTGACCAAAAAATACTGAATGGCCGGTTACGTTGCCGATCTTGCGCGCGGTTTTCTCGAGGATAGTTTTTACTTGTTTAGCGTTGAGCCCGGGATTCGCGGCCAGAATGAGAGCGCAGATCCCTGCAACGAGTGGGGTAGAGCTTGATGTTCCGCCGAATGTTTTTGTGTAGTCACCGGCCTCATAGCCGGACTGGTGGGTCAGTCCCTGAAATTGGAACGTCCCGCGTACATCCGAGGTCAGAATTCCTCTGCCGCCGCTACCGCTTGAGGGAGCGCATACGGATATCTCGGCGCCGAAATTCGAATAATTTGATTTCTCATCGCGACTGTTACAGGCAGCAACCGCGATCACGTCGGGGTGGATAGCGAATCCGTCAACCGTCCCTCCATCGGGATCGTTAATATCGTGATTTGAGTTTCCGGCAGCAAAGACTATGACGCAGCCTAAGCCGTTTCGCCCCTCCGTGGCGCACTCGGCGATCGCTTCGTCCATGACCGTAGAAGGGTAGAATTTCTTGGCGGCCACGCCCCAGCTACAGCTCACGACCCACGCTCCCTGAGCCGCAACGTAGGCGAACTGCTCTTTTATCGTATCGTCGGATATCGAGCTGTGCCACCTGACAGGCATGAACCGGCTTGATGGGGCGGCCCCGGTTATCCCGCCACCATTCACGTTGCCGATTGCAACGCCTGCGCAGGCCGTGCCATGGTAATCCCCCTGTCGCGGATCGGGATTGAATCTTCGCGGTGACGGGTCTGCCGTATTGCTTCCGAAATCCCAGGGAGCCACAACCTTGCTGTTTCCCGAAAGGTCCGGGTGTGAAAGGTCAAAGCCGTCATCGATCACTGCGACGATACACGCTGGTGACCCGGTCGACTGCATCCGCTGCCATGCCGCGACGACGCGGGCGTCAGCCCCTGCCTTTAATCCTAGAGACGTACCGAATTGGAGCCCGTCGTTCTTTAGGTGCCACTGCTCCTTGAAAAGGGAATCGGTCGGCAACTGAAACGCGAATAACTGTCCGGGAGTCGCGAGATCCGGCTCTGCGAGAGACACCACCTCAGGCTGTTGCTGGAGTTTCTCGGCAACCTTCAAAGGGTTTGGGGCCTCCGGCGTCGTGCGAACGGTGAACGTTTCCGTGCGAGTGCCGTCGGGCTTTTGTTTTGCGGTCGAGTCTACGATCTCGAGATGATTTTCATCCAAAACTTGTTGCCGCTGAGACTCCGTAGAGGATTCCGTAAATCTCAGCGTGATCTTTCCGGTAGGCACGATCGGAGCTGCATCGCTGGGAGTGTGGTATACGTGCGATCCGGCGTCAACCAGATAGTGTGTGCGCAGCTCGTTCAGCGTTTTCTCCATTACTTCCTTCGAATCCCCAATTTTGACGATTTGGAAGCCTCCAAGTTGCGAACCGGTGTCTACCGGCACAGAATTATGCGCTACCGCCGACAAGGCTTCAGCTACGTCACCTTGCGACGTCGTTCTGATCGCGATAAGGTCGTCGCTTTTTACGAGTTTCACAGTTCCTCGCCCGCGCTTAAGGGTTACGGTTTCCATCTGTTGATTCCTTCGCGAAGTTGTTTATGGTGATGTCTACTTACTCTTGACTGAAACGCACCAAATCTTTCAGGGAAGGATCATTGTGAGCAGAAAATTACGCTGACGTTGGCTTTGATGGTTTAAGCCCGCTCCAGTTCACGTGAAGGATCTCTTTACGACTCTTGAGCTGTGCACGCCTCGATTTGAGTGCCAGCCTCGACGCACCGCGCTATCTCAAGGTTGCCAAATGACGGCTCGAGGATGTTCACGATCAGAATTGCAGGACCTGTTGATAACGAGCATTGACAAATCCGGCGGTCACTGTAGAATGCAAGCGACAAGCCGCACTTCACCCCGAAATCTCGCTGTTATATTGCGAATTCGTAATTAATCTTTCTCTCCCGCGATGCCCGAAACAACAACTAGCTACGAGTTCGAGGAATTTTCCCTTTTCCCGACGGAAAAGGTCTTATTACATCTGGGAGCTCCCGTCAGGCTCCTTGGTAAGGATCTTGCGATATTGGATTTCTTGGTGACGCATCCAAAACAGGATCTCTCGCCGGATACGATCATCGAGGCTGTGTGGGGGACCGAGGCGGACCTGGCGAATGGAAACCTTACTAACCATGTTGCAAAGATCCGTAAAGTACTCGGATGTGACCGCCGTCGCCCAAAGTATATAAAGACACTCAATAACGGCCGCGGCTACCGATTTATTGCAGTAGTAGAAAAGAGGGAATCAGGTCGCGGCCGAGTTGAGCCCTTCACGGTCAGTTCGGTTCTTGGGAATTCGAGACCGATCACGTTGACCGCAAACCTTTTCGTTCCAGTTTTCCTCGGAGAAGAAGCACACGGACGCATCGCCGGAATAGCAAAAAAAAGCGAATGGGGTGACTATACCGAACTCGAGTATGAAACCGGCCGCCTCTGTATCTGTAGAAGCGGCGTTGGTGTCTGGCATATTAGGCGAACGCAAGAGTTCACAAGCCTTAGCGAAGTCGCGGTCTGGAGGCGATCTCTTTACCATGAGATCTTGGGCGGAAAGCACCTGATAAAGAAGCTAACCTCCCAGCTCATAAAAGGAGTCGATGATCGATCACCGATTCGGTCACACATAGGGCATATAGAATACGCACTTTCTGCGGTCGTACTAACGAATTCAGTCGCGAAGAATGAGCGGACAGCCCGCAATGTCCTGAAGGTCCTTGCCAGCCCAAGCACACTCGAAGCAACAGACGAATCGAAAAAGGCCGACAGTCTTGAGCTTGAACGTCGGTTTCTGGAGAACGGGATCGAGACGCCAGAGGGAAGTGAGTTTGGCTTGCCGGGCCGCGATCTCGGATTTGCAACCTGGGACGGTGTCGCCTATTCCGACAATGAGGGTGGACAGGGACCGCTTGCAGGTAAACTCGTCGAATTCGAGGTCGCAGTACAGTCATTGTGGTGGCTTTGTAAATGTCTCATCGATTCGCGTTCCAGGATCACAAATAAAGACGGGGAAACGGTGCGTAAGTATCTAGCGGAGGTCAGGCATCGGTACGCGGCGTTACGGGCCATTGGCTCAATGGAATCACAGTCGCAACGAACCATGATCGAGGCGATCCTGAAGACGAGCCGTATCGGCGAAATGGTCGATGAGGCTGCGGAATCGTTAAAGTAAAAGAAGATCTCGAGCGAGGGAAATAGTCTGCAAGTCGCAAATCCAGTTCTTGTCGTGATCGACGTCCAGAGGGGCTTCGTGAACGAAAACTCGGCCCATGTTCTTGAGGGCGTTTCGCAATTGATCGACGCTTTTGCCGCACGAAACATACCCACGGTATTCACCCGGTTCGTCAATCAGCGGGGAAGTCCGTATGAGAAGCTGCTCGGCTGGACCATGGTACGAGATGTACCCGAAACCGATCTGCACGATGCCGTTATAGATCGGGCGGAGTTGATCATCGAGAAAAGTATTTACAGCGCATTCACCGACGAATTTCAGGTTCTCGTCGCCGAACGAGGTTGGCACACGCTCGTCTTCTGCGGGCTTTCGACCGAGAGCTGTGTTCTGAAGACGGCCGTAGACGCCTTCGAGCGCGGACTGCTGCCTCTAGTCATAACGGACGCGATCGCCAGCGATCTCGGAGCGCTAAAGCACGAGATGGGAATTGCTATCCTTGAGATCCTCATCGGCAAGGATCAAATGATGATATCGGAGGAACTGTTGAGGCGCCTTGATGAAGTGTGAGCGTATCAGGAAAAGGGTCGATGTTTGAATATTAATAAGAATCCAATGATAAGAAAACGAAAACAGGTCCTAAAGAATCAACTCGCTACGATCCGCGAGCAAAGGGGTCTCGGTCAGAAACAGGTAGCGACCCTTCTTGGCCACGGGTCCCCTCAACAATTGTCGCGATACGAGAATGGTACGCGGGTTCCGAATCTCAGAACTGCCCTCAAGCTTGCTCAGATCTACAACATCCCCATTGGGAAAATGCTCGACGAATATTACGAGGCTTGTATTCGGGAGATACGCAAAGAGGAAAAGAAGGCAGGCGGTGCCACCATAGGGCATCCGAGTGAATCCATTGACTCGCTTGGGGGTGAACGATGTGCGTTCGCGGACCTCTTGCTTGGAGAACCAGTTGATGACGCGGCTATAAGAATCGTAAGGACTCATGCGACCGATCTTATTCGCAAGACTGCTGAGAAGCTTGGTCATATCTAGACCGGCAAGGTCGGCACTATCCTAGAGCGAGAGATCTCCAGCCCCTCATCCTCGTTCGGTCTTTTTTATTCATCAGTACTTTTGATCCAGCCATCAGCGATTCAGCTCGAACCATCGTTGGAGCAGCTCTTCACAAAAATGCCGGCCTAACCTTCTGGCCGTCGTGGCGAAATGTACCCGCTTCATTTCTTAACTTTAGGCTCGCCTCGCAGCTCGCGAGGCGAGCAATCTTGTTATGCCTGACAAACCTCTCAACTTCACAAGGTTGCCCAGCGACATCTATCCGGAACTGGACGCGAACGATCAGCGCGTCGCTGAGGAGAATCTTCGGCAATACCTCCTTATCGTCAGACAGGTCTTTTTGCATGTCCGCAGGACGAATCCCAAGTTATTGACCGAATTGCGGCGTGGCGCTACGCTTAGGAAGGAAAAAGCGCATAGATAAGCGCATTTTCCGACTGCCTTCCTAAGCATTAATTCCACACAAAAAATGTCGAATAAGACGTATTTTTCTTACATACGTGTGTCTACTCAACGACAAGGGCAGCACGGAACGTCGCTTGCGGAACAGCAAGCAGCGATCGATCGCTTCGCCCAGACCTGGGACCTCAAAATCACAAATAGGTTCACCGAGATGCAGACCGCCGCAAAGCGGGGGACGCGCAACGTTTACTCGTCGATGTTAAAGCAGCTAAAGCAGGGGAAAGCCCAGGGAGTGATCATCCATAAGATCGACCGCAGCGCCCGAAACCTCAAAGACTGGGCCGAGTTGTTGTCGCTCGCGGACGCAGGTGTGGAGGTTCACTTTGCGTCCGAAAGCCTGGATCTTACCTCCAGAGGCGGGCGCCTGAGTGCTGACATTCAAGCAGTTGTCGCATCAGACTTCATCCGTAATCTTCGTGAAGAGACAATAAAAGGTCTGTATGGCCGGCTCAAGCAGGGACTTTATCCCTTCAGGGCCGTGCAGGGCTATCTGGATACGGGGCCCGGGAATCCAAAGGCGATCGATCCGGTGTCAGGACCGCTCGTCCGCAAAGCGTTTGAAACGTACTCGACCGGTGAGATAGGCCTCCACGATCTAGCCGAGAGGCTTTTTCGGGCAGGCCTGAAAAGTCGAACAGGCAAAAAGGTCACGATCAACGGACTCTCGACCATCTTCCACAACCCGTTTTACATCGGCGTGATTCGTATAAAAAAGACCGGCGAGACTTTTCGGGGAAGGCACGAGCCGTTGATCTCTCATGAGCTGTTCGAAAAGGTTCAGGATGTACTGGCCGAAAAGAACATCAAGAAAGTTAATCGACATTTCTTCGCATACCGGCGAATGATCCGCTGTAGGGCGTGCGGCAACTCCCTGATACCCGAACGAAGACAATCGTATGTCTATTATCGCTGTCACACACGAACGTGTTCGCGAATCTCGTTGACCGAGGAAAACCTTACGGCCCGATATTTAGGATGTCTACAAAGCTTCAAGCTGAGCGATGTAGAACTGGCATTCATGGAGCGTGAAGCAAAACGAGAGATCGCTTTGATGAGCGAAGAAAAGGAAACAAGTGAAGCCCATTTACAGCTTCAGCTGGAGCAGACTACCGATCGCCTTTCGATCCTGGCGGATGCATTGATCGACGGTCTCATAGATAAGGAAACTTACAATTTAAAAAAGGAAAAACTCGTGGAGCAGGAGGTCAGAATTCGCTCGAGTCTTTCGTCCCTGCCGAAAAATGGGGAGGATTTGGGAGAAGACTTTGAAGCATTTATTGGAATGCTAAATTCCGCATATCTAAGCTTTAAATCGGGAACTCCTGAGCTGCGTCGGAAATTAGCGAAACTGGTGACCTTGGAATGCGTCGCGGAAGGAAAAGTTGGCTTAATTACGCTCAAACCTCAGTTCGAACTTATTGCAAACCGCCCATCATTTCGCGTTGGTAGGGCACATCGGGAAACAACTAGGAAAAGCTTATCCCTGGTTAATCAGCTTCTGAAGTGTCTTACCGATGTTCGACTTACTAATTCGGATCATGGTTTAGCTCTAGAGTGAAGGG
>Ga0307505_10002478_pt1 | contig 12747 bp, 13 predicted proteins | sample 23_S_MG_FD_202183 | JGI IMG/M metagenome (GOLD analysis project Ga0307505, IMG submission 202183) | Soil microbial communities from Populus trichocarpa stands in riparian zone in the Pacific Northwest, United States - 23_S | ecosystem: Environmental > Terrestrial > Soil > Riparian zone > Trees...
CAACGGGTCGAGATCGCCCGCGGGGGGTACCACGTCTTCGAGCTTGTCCACATACGCGTCGCCCCAACAGCGCCAGGACGCGTCGTACTTGCGGCCGCCCCGGTAGACGTCGCCGGCCGCGGTGACCTGAACCTCGTCGACCCGGCCGGGCAGATCCCCGATCGACAGTTTCGCGTCCGGTTGGATGTAGAGATCGCTGTTCGTGTGCATACGCCCGTGCAGAGTCATGTCGCGCAACGGCATGACGAACAGATGCGAATCGATGAAGGCGAGAAACTGAAAGATCGGAATGTTGTGGATGTCGAACTCGCCGGCGACGTGCGCGGCAATCTCCCCGGCATTGCGGGCAGAGGTCGCGTGCACGGTATACCGATAGGGCAGCGTGTTGAGCCCGGCGAACACCTCGCCGATCGGGATCCGCGTCGGCGGGCAGGGCGCGCAACCGGCCGACTGCGCCAGTGCGATCGATACGTCGTGTTCGTCGAGAGTCAGCGTCTGGGAGAAGTCGGCGGACTGCGGAGTGTTGCCGTTGCGAAAAATGTTCGCGAACCGCGTCATCCCCACGTTGAGACCGCCCTCGGCGGCGTAGTAGCCGACATTGCGCTCAGCCGTGACGCCACGGATGCGCAGCGACGCGCGCACGTTGAGGGCGTGCACCGCGGCAATGGCTCCCAACGCCCCCATCAAGATGATGGCAGTCAGGAGCGCCGCACCACGCTCATCGCGGATCGGGGAGTTCCGTCGCAACCGCATCCTAGAGAAGGTTGCGCGGTCGCACAGCGGTGGTCGCCTCGGCGCGCACGTAGCCGCCGCCCTGCGGCCGCGGTGCTGTCGAACGGGCGACCACGCGCAACTCCACTTCGCGCACACTGCGCCACTCGGCGGAATCGACCGGCTCGTCGGTCTCCGTGCACGGTGGGCAGGGAGCCAAACGGTAACGCACATCGAATTCCTCGACTCCCGCGACCAGAGGCTGGGGATCGCCACCGTCGATGGCGACGGTGAGGACCGGCAACTCGCCGATCGTCTGCACGGCGTACACCCTCTCCTCGATCGCATAGACTCCGCCGCCGGCGCCGTAGTCCGCGTCGAGCCCGCCGTCGATCTGCAACCAGTCGGCGCCGACCGAGGTCACGCGAAAGGTCCCGCCCAGACCGCCCGTGCGGGTGACGTAGATCCACTGGTCGATCTCGAATCCCGCGGCGTCTTGAACATCGAGTGTGTTCTCGCCGGTGGCGCGGTCGCTCGTCAGGAGGGTGGTCAGACACGTCAGATTCGTTCGGTCGGCAACTCCGATGCGCAGGGTCAGGGAGTCGACCGAGCCGTTGTTTTCCGCCGCGAGGGAAATAAACTCGCCGTTTTCGGGCAGGCAAGCGCCCGCCTGGCGCAGCTCCTGGGCGACGAAGGTGTGCGTCGCGTGCAGCGCCTGCTGCGTCTCGGCGACGAGATCCATTTCGCGGCGCGTCTTCGCGGTAAACCCGAAGTCGCGCACGAACACCGCCATGGCGATCCCCGTGAGGAGAATCGCCACCAGCACCTCGATCAACGAGAAGCCGTTGCTCGAGTCAGCGGCGCGAAATCTTGGAGTAAACCGTCGTGAGCACATAGGCCCTCGGCTCGCCCTTCCAGATCCAGTTCGTACTCAACCGCACCGCCTTCATCCCCTGCTCCGGCGTGTCCGGCTCGACGACCCAGGCGACACTCAAGCGGCCGTCGTCGCTGGTGCGTTCACCGGAGACCAGGTCCTCGAACGGCATCGCCCGCAGACCCTCCATCGACTCCTGCGCGAGGGCCATCGCCTCGACGTGCATCGCGTTTTCGCCGACGAAGTTCGCCGACGACTGCATCGTCACCGCCGTCGCGGTCGCGGCCAACCCCAAGACGACCAGCCCGAGGAGGACCTCGATCAGCGTGAAACCGCGCGGGTATCTCACGGTAGCGCTCCGAGTGCGGTCACGCCGAGAATCGACTCGTTCTGCACCTGTCCGGACGGCCATACCTCGACCACGCGCGTGCGCGACTCGTGATCGGTGAGCGTCAATTGCACGACCTCCGCGGCGCCGCCGGTCGGTTCGACCATGACGCCCCGGGTGTTGAACTCCACCACCGCGTCGAGGCCGCCCATGCTTGCCGCGGCAATCTTCACCCCGGGCGGGAGTTCCACGTCCTGAACACGCGCCGATCCATCGACATCCCACAACCCGTCGCCGTCGGCATCCTGCAAGCGCTGGATCTCGTACGACGTTTCCAGCGGGACGAGCCGGAAATGAGCGCCCTTGACGGTCGCCCGCAGTCGGGTCTCGCGAATCGAGTTGACGAGTTCCTGGTGCGCCCCCTCTAGATCGGCGTACCGCGGGCTGAGGCCGAAGACGGCGATCGCCATCAGCACCGCGACGATCCCAACCGTTGCCATCATCTCTGGCAGGCTGGAGCCCCTATTTCCAAGATCAACTTTCACAAGCGGACGCTGCACTTTCCGAGAAACCCCAGCACGGTGAGCCCATCACCTAGCCGAGGCAATTGCACACCAAAGCACTTGGGAATGTGTGAATCCATACCAAAGTTGCCCGGTGAAAAAAGCGCACCGGGCAAAGTACGTGCGGACCGGAGGCGCGCCGCGCATGTGCGACATCGCATGGCGCGCACCCGCAACGGCGGCGCAATGGGCCGTCGGGTCAGTCGCCGCCGGGCGCCGCCGCTTCGACGCGGTATACCTCGAAGGCGGGCCGTCCCGAAGCGGACTGGAGCGTCGACCGGGTCGCCTCGGGATGGGCTTTCTGAATCGCCGCTTCGACGGTCGAGCTACCCTCCCAGGTCGCTTCGACCACGTACACGGCGCCCGCGCCGCTGGGTGGTTCAACCAGGGGAAGTGCCGATACGACGTCCTGGAAGCTGACGCCGCGGGCCTCGGGGACCAGAAACCGCGGGGTGTCGTAGGCCAACGACTGACTCCCGTACGTGTAGATCCAGTACCGATCGCCCACCTCGCGCACGAAGCGGGAAAGGATCGTCGGCGCTCCCACGAGCTGCAGCCGGCGCGCGTGCAGATCAAAGTAGTCTCGGAAGTTCCCGGCCGCGCTGGCGGCGAGAAACAACAGGAGCAGCGCCGTCGCGGCCCGCCGATCGATGGGGCCGGCCGATCGCTCGGCCAGCGAGCAGAAGCGGTCGGCCACCAAGGCGGGGAACACGGCGACGAGGGGCGCCGCGACGATCATGCGCGGCGAGAACATCGCGTCGACGGTCAGCCACGAACCGAGGATCAGATTGGTCCAGAACCAGACGGCGACCAGGCGGTAGCGGCGCCGCCAACCCGATGCGGTGACCGCGACGACCCCCACCGCGAACAGCGCACCAGACCAGAAGTCGAGCAGCGGCGCGGCATGACTGTGCTGGTCGCTGCGCTCGCCGCGCCAGTTGAACGCGACCAGCGAGTTCCGCGCCTGCAGCGCGAGAACGTTCAACGGCGTGTCCCTCTCCGTCGAACCATAGGAGTGTTCGAGGTTCTCCGGCGACAGAACGAAGATGTCGCCCGACCGTCCGACCAATCCGCCCGGCGACCACGCGAGCGCGGCGACGGTCGGCGCGACGAACAGGATCGCCGCCAACGCCATCGCGGCTATTCCCGCCGCTTGCGCGCGCACCGCGGCGCGATCCACCAGCCACTCCCATGCGAGCAACACACCGACGATGACGACACTCACCCGTCCGGCGTGGTAGACACTGCTCGCCAGCCCCAGGGCGAGACCGGCCCACACCCAATCGCGGACGACCCCATCACGACGCGCGCGCACGAAGAAGAACAGAGCCACCAGGGTGGCGAGCGACGCCTGCATGTAATCTGTGCCGATGCGGCTGAAGTGGAGGTGCCAGTGCGACACGGCGAGCAGAAACGCCGCGATCAGCGCGGCGCGACCGCCGTACAGGCGCCGCATCAGGAAGTAGAGAACGGCAACCGAGACGACGCCCTGGAAGACCGAAGCCGCGCGCAACCCGAATAGATCGTCGCCGAGCAGCGCCATCGCCACCGCCGAGATGGCGAAACTGATGTACGGTATCTCGTACCAGCCGAGGCCGAGGAGGTTCGGCACTTCACCGTTGAGAATCCGGCGGGCCTCGATGCCGCAGGCCGCCTCATCACCGTGGACCTGGGCCGGCAACTCGCTCAATTGCCAGCCGCGCAGCGCGGCGGCGACGACCAACACCGCCGCCAGAGCGGCCCAGTGCGCCGCGGACATCGGCGGGCCGTAGCGCCGTGGCTGGCGCGGCACGGCGACGAGCAAGAACACCAAGCCGGCGGCCCAGAGATAGATTGCCCAACGGCTTCCGACGTCGAGGAACGTCATTGCCGTCGCCACCCCCACAAAGGCGACGGCGGCGTTGAGCGGCACCGGCGACAACCGCACCGCGCCGGACGCCGGTGTCGGCGCATGGTCCCAGTAGGATCCGCCGACGGCCAGGGCCCTGTCGTCCAGCCAAAAGCACACCGCCGCCACGGCGCCGGCGACCGCCAGCACGAGAAATGCGAACGGCGCCTGTTCGTGGGGAAGTTCCGCGAACGCGCGCGACGACGCCAGCGGCGTCAATTGGTGCTGCGCCCACAGCGCCAAACCAACGGAGCCGGTCAACAGCCCCCAGGCGTTGCGCGCGTGCCGACGTCCGATCGAGGCTCCGGGGTCGTCACTCATCGCCCGCCATCCCCACAACCCGGCGCGGTGTTAACCCGAACGCCGCTCTCACAGTGCCTCAGCCGGCGCTCACGCCGAAATCCGCCGCCCACACCGCCCCGTGCACGGGGCGCGCGTCGTCCGACGCCAGGTGAGCGAACAGCGCCGCGATCTCGTCCGCCGATGCGAGACCGCGGTGCCCCATGTAAGGCTTCACCAGTTTCCAATCCATGTCCGCTGGGAACTGGATGTTCACATTCATCGCCGTATCCACACCGGCCGGCGCGATCGCGTTCACGCGAATCCCCGACTTCACATACTCCATCGCCAGTGCGCGCGTCAGTTGGATGACCGCGCCTTTGCTGGCGCAGTACGCCACCGTGTACGCCTGCCCGATCAGCCCGGCGACCGAGGCGAGATTGACGATGTTCCCAGAGGTCTCGATGAGGTGGGGAATCGACGCCTGACAGACGAACGCGACCGCGCTGACGTTGACGGCGAAGATCGATTGCCAATCGTCCTCGGTCATCTCGGTGAAGATGCGAAAGCGGTTGACGCCGGCGATGTTGCCGACGACGTCGAGACGGCCGTACTCCGCCACCGCGCGTTCGACCGCGTCGAAGCATCCAGCCCGCGTCCGAAGATCGATCGCGGCGCCGCGCATGGTACCGCCAATCGCCGCGACCGCCGCGGTCGTTTCAGCCAACCCCACCTCGTCGATGTCGACACCGAATACGCCGGCACCCTCCGTAGCCAGTCGAACGGCGACACTGCGCCCGATCCCGGAAGCAGCCCCGGTCAACAGCGCTACCTTTCCCGCGAACCGCTTTCCGGACTCTCGCATGCGCAGGTTCTGCCACTCCGCAGCGGCGGTTGCCAGCGCGCTCCATCATCGATTGCGAAGCCGGGCGCCGGGCATCCGCCGGGTGATATGGCAGGCAAAACCAATACGTAGAAACCCGTGACAAGCTTGTGACACAAACCGCCTTGACTTCACCCGGGTGTCGCCCTTGATTGCGCCGATGTCAGAACAGGTCGCGCCGCGCTGCGGTCCGGTCGCCCATTTCCTCGGTCGACTCTGGGTGAAGGTCTTCGGTTGGAAGGTGGAGGGATCGGCTCCGCCGATCGCGAAGTGCGTTTTCATCGCCGCGCCTCACACCAGCAACTGGGACATGCCGCACATGCTCGGCGTCGCCTGGGCCCTCGGCCTGAAGGTCGCGTGGATGGGCAAGAAGCAGATCTTCCGCTGGCCGTTCGAAGGCTTCTTCAAATGGCTCGGCGGCATCCCGGTCGACCGCTCCGCCAAGCACAACATGGTGCAGAAGGTCGCCGAGGTCTTCGCGAATTCGCCCGGCCTGTATCTGGTGGTGCCGCCCGAGGGCACGCGAGCGCGCACCGACTACTGGAAGTCCGGGTTCTACCACATCGCCCGCGAAGCGGACGTCGACATCATGTGCTCGTACCTCGACTACACGAGAGGCGTCACGGGCATCGGCCTGGTGATGCGGCCGACCGGCGACGTCGTCGCCGACATGGATCAGCTGCGTGCGTTCTACGCGCCGTACGAAGGTCGCTTTCCCGAATTGCAGGGGCCGATCCGGTTGCGCGAGGAAGACGCACCCGACGCCGTTCAAGCCGCGGCCCAAAACGCCTGATCGGCGTCGCTCCCGCCCTACAACAATCCGAGGCGGTGCGCGGCGACGTCGAGCGCGAGGCCGAGCAGGAACAGTCCGCCGAATCGCCGCGTGTGCGAGAAGGCGAAGGCCGCGTACCACAGCGGCCAGATGTTCGGCGGATACTCGGCCGGCGGCGCGGACGGACGCGGATGCGAGAACGCCCGCACGCCGCGCACGTAGTACGGCAGCGCCAGCGCGACGGTGAGCATGAGCCATGACAAGTCGCCACGCAGTACCAGCCACAGCACCAGCAGGTACTGCAGAGTCAGCATGACGATCGTCACCCAGCGCGAGTTCCGCTCGCCGAGCAGCACGGGCATCGTGCGAATGCCTTTGGCGGCGTCCGCTTCGAGCTTGTCGGTGTGTTTGCCGAACAGCACCGTCGTCGCGGCCAGGGCGACCGGTAGGCTGGCGATGAGAACCGAGCTGGTGATCTGACCGGTCACGACGTAGTACCCGCCGCCGACCATGAGCGGTCCCCACACCAAGATGACGGCAACTTCTCCCATGCCGATATACTTCAACGGCCACGTGTAGAAGAGGACGAAGAAGATGCCGGACGCCAGGAGCCACATCGTCTGCTCGCCGCGCATCGCGACCAGGGCGATCCCGGCCGCCAGCGCGATCAGCCCCGTCACCGCCGTGTAGGTGTAAATCTGCCCCTTGGTCATCAGGCCGTTCTCGAGCGGCTGCGGGCCGTACTGGGTGCGGAAGTAGTTGTCCTTGTCCACGCCTTTCACGTGATCGGTGATGTCGTTCACGAGATTGTTGGTGGCGTGCGCGAACAACAGCCCGAGAGTGACGAGCGTCCACAGGACGCCGTCGAACGCACCGTCGCGGGCGGCGAGCAGCCCGGCGATGGCGGCCGAATTGAAAGTCATCACCAGCACGGCCGACCGGGTCGCGATCAACCAGCGTGAGATCACGTCGAGTCCATTCCACTCCTCGTGGCTCACACGCGGAATGACGTTGACCGCCTTGGCCCACATCGCGACGTTCAACATGACTCCTACCTCCTCGACGGCTCCAGCTTGCGGTCCGCTTTGCGCAGCCGCGAGGCCAGGATTCGCATCATCGCCAGCGCGAACGGCGGCGCCTGCTGGACCATGTGCAGAAAGAGCTCCTGGTCGACGATCGCCAACCGACAGGCGCTCTGCGCGACGGCCGTGGCGCTGCGAATCGCGGGATCGACGAGCGCCATTTCACCGAAGATTCCCCCCGGGTCGACGGTTTCGAGCACCCGATCGCCGAGGCGTATCTCGACGATTCCCTCCAGTACGACGTACATCCGGTCGCCCGGATCGCCGCGCTCGAAGATCGCCTCGCCGACGGGAACGTCGACGACGTCCGGGGTGTCCTCAAACAACTCGATGATGTTCATGGCCGCGCGTATCCCACCGTCACGTAACTCATGTACGAAACTCGCCTTCGAGCATCCGCAGGAGCACTTCACGGTGATGGATCACCTCGTCCGGCGGATCCGGCCACTGCGCGCCGTCGAAATGCACCGAGCGCGCATGCACCCGCGACATGACGATGGCGTGCCGCAAGGCCGCGTACACCTCGTAGAAGTCCATGTCGCGCGGGCGATACCCGGTTCGCCGCTCGTATTCTCCGACGACGTCCCGGCGCCGCATGAAGTCCGGCATGCCCGGCATGCCGATCCTCTCGGTGATGTCCTGGAAGAACAGGTGGAGGAAGATCATCCACGCGAGATCGATCTCGCGCGGCCCGATCGCCGCCATCTCCCAGTCGAGCACCGCGGCCGGATCGAACCCGTCGTAGATGACATTGCCGATGCGCGAGTCGCCCCATGAGATCGCGGCGTCGCCCTCTTCGGCAGGCCAGTGCTCCTCCAACCAATCGAAAGCTTTCTCGATCAGCGGAAACCGCCGCCCCTCGCGCACGAACTCGTAGTAGCGGCGTTGGTTCTCGACGTGCCTGCGCAGCGGCGTCGCACCGGGCACGTCGAACTCGAGGAAGCCCACATCGAGGCCCGCGAGCGGAATGGAGTGCAGGGACGACAGCACGCCGACCGTGGCGTCCTGCAGGTGGCGCTGGTCGCCCGGGCTCGCCTCGAGCAGCCAGCTTCCCATCGTGTACGGCATGATGTCCGGTGGGACACGCCCGTCGACCCGATCCATGACGAAGAACAGTCCGCCGAGGACGTCTCGACTGGTTTCGAGCCAGCGCACGTTCGGCACCGGCACGTCGCTGTGTTCGCGCACCAACCGCAGCACGCGGTACTGGCTCTCCAGGTCGTAGACCGGAAACACCGGCACGTCGCTCGCCTCGGGTTCGACACGCGCCACCAGAGCGCCGGCGTGGGCCGCCCCGCCCTCGCGCCACGCAGCGTCGAACAGCAGCGTCTCGCTCGACATGCCGTTGCTCGACGGGCTCGACACGTGCGCGACCGGCGGCGATGGCTGCGGGCCGAAGCGGCGCTCGAACCAGCCGTTCAATCGGTCTCTCAGCTGCGTCAGGTCGCGGCTCGAACGAAGCTGTGGACCCGGCTCCGCTTGTATCTCAGACATGGGACGTCCCCCCATAAACGAGCGCGACCCGCATCCGCAAGCGGTCGGCCGTCGACACGGGCGGACTCACCCCAACACCCCACGCACCGGCGCGAGCGGGACCGACAGGGCGTCGAGCAGGCCGGGCGCCGCCGCGCACACCGCCGGGATGGCGTTGACGACACGAGCCGCGGCCATCGCGTTGCCGCCGCTGGCCCGATCGCCGCTCGCTTCCTCCGCTTCGATGCGCAACTCGATGTTCGGACTGCCGGTGATGCGCACGCCGTGCGCACCCGATCCCTCCGGCCGCGGCCAGTCGGTGGCGACGTCGTCGCTGATGCGCGTCACGTGCTCGATCACCAACTTCGCCTCCCCGGCGACGATGCCCTGCAGCTCGAATCGGAAGGCGCCGAGCGTTCCCTTTTCGAACACACCGAGTTGATTGGTCACCGTTTGCGGCAGGGCGCGGCGATCGACGACCTCCCGGATCTCATCGAGTTCGGCGCCGAGACCGCGGGCGAGCAGTCGCAGCACCGAACCCCAGACCATGGTCGGCACGCCGGGCGAAATCATCAGCGGCATTTTGTCCATCGGTTGGCCGAAGCCGACGAGGTTCCGCACCGCGTCCTCGGCATCGTAGTACGCGTAGTTGAACCACTCGAAGGCGCGGATCTCACGGACGTCGGCGCACAGCCCGGTCAGCAGCAGCGGAAAGACGTCGTTGATGAACCCAGGGTCGATGCCGCTGACGAAACACGAGCTCTTCCCGCTGGCGCAGGCGTCGCCCATCCGGCGGCGCAGATCGTCAGGCGCCGACTGCGGGTCGTAGAGGGGATACACCGACGTCGACACAACGTTGATGCCGGCGCGCAGGCACCGCTCGATGTCGTTCAGCGCCTCGTCCGGTCGAAAATCGCCGGAGGCGCAGTACGCCACCGCGTCGGCCCCGGCGCCGAGGGCCGCATCGATGTCGCGCGTCGCGCGCACACCGGTCGCGCCGCGCCCGCACAGCTCGCCGGCGTCGCGGCCCTCCTTGTCCGGGTTCGATACGATCACACCGGCCAGTTCCAACTGTGGGTTGGCCAGCACCGCGCGCAGCGCCGGTTGGCCGACATTTCCCGTTCCCCAGACGATCGTCCTGTACGCCATGCCGAGCGTTGTAGCCCGGCGCCAACGGCAGGTCCACGTGGCCTGCGGCGCCAACTCGCGCCGCATCGCAGAGAGACCGCAAAGCCGAACCCCCAGGAGGGCGAGGCTCCCGCCGAGCCGCGGTGAATCGATCGACCACGGCTCGGCGGGAGCCCTCGCCCTCCTATTCGGCTCTCTTCGACTGATATTGAAAGGCGACACCTGTGGCACTGCGCGGCAAAACATGTATGGACGGGAGGGTTGTTTCGAACGGGGAGGAACTGACCATGGCAAACGCAAAAGTCGATCCGTCCGTCGCGGGTAAGCGCTTCAGCGACTTCGAATTTTCGTGGGACTGGCCGACGTCTCAGTTGATCGGGCGGGCCACCGGCGGATCGGTCACCGATCCGCTCGACGCGCCGTGGATGATGCGCGACTCGGATCGCCCCGGGCACCCGATGATCCTCTTCAACGGCGCACTGGTGGCCCGCAATCGCGAGGAGGTGATGGGCGCTCTGATCGGCGGCTACGATGTGTGGCAGGAGGTGGGTCGCTGGGGCTCAGGGCATGCCGAGTTCAAGGCGGCCGTCCCGCGCGCCGGGCGCGCCCGCGTCGGCTGCGGGTTCACCGAAGTCGGCGGCACCTCGAAAGGCCATGCGCTGGTGCGGTTCGAGTTCGAGGTCGACGACGCCGACAGCGGCGCGCGGCTGATGGACGGATGGATGCTGCTGTTCCTGCTCGGCTGCGCCCCCGACGGCGGAAGCAAGATCACTCCGCCGCGGATCGCCGTACCGGAACGAGCACCGGACAAAGTCGTCGCGCACCAAACGCCGGTCGACGTCACCTTCGACTGGGCGATGCCATCGGCGGACTGGAACTCGACCCACTTCGTCGTCAAGGGATCGAACCCGGCGCCGCTCGTGCACGGACCGCGCAACATGGCTCTGGTGATGCAGGACGCCGGCCGCGCCTTCGCCGACGGCCGCGTCGACCGAGTCCGTCGAATCACTCTCGGCAGCATGCCGGCGCCGCACTACCCGCCCGAGCCGACCGAGACTCGATTCTGGAACGAGGGCGAAGGGCGCGTACTCGGCCGCCTCGTAGTCCCCGCCGCCCATCGAATCGACGGCGGCGACGGCGACAAGGTCGTCATCGACCAGATCGAATTGCTCGTCGGCTGACGCGGCGCAGTGGGGGTTGGGGGGTTCACGACGCGCCGAAGACAGCCTTGCGCGAGAGCACGTTTGTCTGCGCGGAGCACCGCTGGTAGGCCTTGATCCACCGACCGAACACCCCTTGCGAGGAGGACCTCCGTGAAGATCCATGATCCGCTGGCCCGTGCCGCCTGCTCCGTCGCACTGCCATTCTTGTTGCTCGGCGCTCCGGCGCTCGCCCAGAACGCCGGAACGCCTCCTGGAGCCGCGGGCTCGCGCGCGGTGATACCGGTCGTCCCTCAGACCGAGTTGTCCGAGACTTCGGCCAAGGGCGCCATCGACGCCTACCTGGCAATCCGAGAGAAGTACGGTGACGACACGCCCAAGCTCAAAGCCGATCGCCCGGCGACCGAAGGGTACGCGGCGCTGCAGGGGATCGAGGGAATTGTCGGCGGACACGGGTTCAGCAACACCGATCAGTGGCACACGACATTGGTCAGCGTCGCGCTAGCGTACGGATTCGCCAAGGAGGGCAAGGCCGACGACGTGGACAAGGCGATCGCCGAGATCAAAGCCAACCCGCAGGTCCCGGAGAACATCAAGCAGCAGATGGTCGCGATGATCGCCGGGGTTCGCCCCTCGGAGAACAACCTCACGGTCGTCAAGGGGCTGATGGGCGATAGCGGCTACGCCGCGAAGCTCGCCGAGGTCACCAAGTAGATGTAGCGGAGTCCGCCTGGTCGGAGGGTGACGCCAGAGACGGGGACGGCGCTTCCCAGGTCCATTGCTTCTTCCGGGCGGCCTCGTCGACGCGCATCTTCGCACGCCCGTCTTCAGCCCACTCGGCGACCACCTTCAGTTCGCCGATCGGCCCGCCCGGTGTCAGTCGCACGGCGTTGGTGTTCGGGGCCATTGATTTTTCCCCGCGCAGCGACGCTTCGGCGAGGGCCGCGTCGGGCGACAGACCGTCGACGAGACGACCGACGTGCTCGCCGAGCGTCTTGTCCGATGCGGCCGCCGTCAAAACGTCCTTTTTCAACTCGGCGGCGCGCGTCGCTACGTCGGCGATGTCGTAGTCGTTGGCGATGCGTTGGGCCAACGGCACGACGAGCGAGAAGGCCAGGACCGATAGGCCCGCGAACAGGATCAGCTTTTCATTGTGGTCTGATTTCATTTTGCAGGCTTCTCCCCAATAAGTGGTCGGAGCAAGACGAGGGCCAATAGGGTGACCAGGCAACTTAGCTCCCCGCCCGGCCGCAATACGGCCACGCTGGCAATACGCTGACGCAAAGTCCTGCCGAATCGTCGAAAACACTCACCCCACCGGCCATGCGTGGTGCGATGTCGAAGGCGATGTGTGGATCTCACCACAGAGGCACGGAGAACACAGAGAATGAGGTGATTTGACGTTCTCCAGCCGGCGGCAGTCTGATCGGGATCTACTCTGTGTCTCGGTGCCTCAGTGGTGAGGCTTTTAGTCGTTTGGGGTTAGCAAAGCCCCCGGCGTGCCGCCGGATCATTCAGATGAGAAACGATGGGATGAAGCGCGAACCACCCTGTGGGTCTGCCTATGCCTCCGCCTTCGAATGGCCCGGCCGCCAGTAGGCGCAGG
>Ga0307505_10002479_pt1 | contig 12745 bp, 13 predicted proteins | sample 23_S_MG_FD_202183 | JGI IMG/M metagenome (GOLD analysis project Ga0307505, IMG submission 202183) | Soil microbial communities from Populus trichocarpa stands in riparian zone in the Pacific Northwest, United States - 23_S | ecosystem: Environmental > Terrestrial > Soil > Riparian zone > Trees...
AGCCGTGCTCCTGCCAGAAGTCCTTCACCAGCGGCCAGACCTTCTCCGGCGGCTCGCCGAGCACCACCCAGCGCTGGTTGCCGTTGCGCTCGACGCGCATGCCGGGGGCATTCGGCAGGACCGCGGTGCTGCCGGCCCTGGGCTGCTGCGCGCGGTCGGCCTGGTAGCCCGAGAGCGTGGCGCTGCCGCGCCCGCTTTCGGGCACCTGGTAGCGGTTGTCGCGCGAGGGCGCGCTCAGGTCCGGGGGGACGTCGAGCGGCGGCAGCTTGCCCGCGGACTTGTAGTCGATCTTGGTATCGAGCGGATTGCCGGCGCAGGCGCCGAGCAGGACAAGCGCCGCCGCCGCCGCGGCAAACCGCCTCAAGCCCGTTTCTCCACCACGCGCAGGCCGGCGATGGGGATGCCGGCCTCGGCCAGCGCTTCGCGCACCGTGTCGTGGAACTTCTCCGCCAGCGGCGTCATCGGCAGGCGCAGGCCCGCCTCGATGCGGCCCATCTGCGCCAGCGCCCATTTCACCGGGATCGGGTTGGCCTCGACGAACAGCCTCTGGTGCAGGCCGAGCAGGCGCAGGTTCAGCTCGCGCGACTTCTTCACGTCGCCCACCAGCGCCGCCGCGCACATCTCGCGCATCAGGCGCGGCGCGACGTTGGCGGTGACCGAGATGGTGCCGTGGCCGCCGAGCAGGATCAGCGCGAGCGCCGTGGCGTCGTCGCCGCTGTAGACGGCGAAATTGCGCGGCAGGCGCTTGAGGAGGTCGGTGCCGCGCTCGATGTTGGCGGTGGCGTCCTTGATGCCGATGATCCCCGGCACCTGCGCGAGGCGCAGCGTGGTGTCGTTGGCGAGGTCCGCCACCGTGCGGCCCGGCACGTTGTAGACGATCATCGGCAGGTCCACCGTCTCGGCGACCTTGCGGAAGTGGCGGTACAGGCCTTCCTGCGCGGGCTTGTTGTAATAGGGCACCACCGACAGGCAGGCGGTGGCGCCGGCCTTCTTCGCCGACGCGGTGAGCTCGATCGCCTCGGCGGTGGAATTGCCGCCGGTGCCGGCGACGATCGGGATGCGGCCCTTGGCGTGGTCGACGGCGACGCGGATCAGCTCCTTGTGCTCGTCGAAGTCCACGGTGGGGGATTCGCCCGTGGTGCCGACGACGACGATGCCGTCGGTGCCCTCGGCGACGTGCCAGTCGATGAGCGCGCGAAAGCGCGCCATGTCGAGGCGGCCGTCCTCCTGCATCGGGGTGACGATGGCGACCAGGCTGCCGGTGATCATGTCCGATTCTCCTTGCGGCGGTGTGCCGCGATTTTATCCGGATTCACGCCCGTATCGCGCAAAGCCGTTGAATCCTCGCCGGTTTCGGCCGCGCCGCGGTGCCCTGCTCGAAGCCGATGACCTGCAGACCGCCGAAGGCCTGCCACAGTTCCCCGGGGCGCAGCAGGAACGCCGGGTTGGAAGGCTTGCCGTAGCGCTCGTTGCCGAGCATGAAGGTTTCGTAGAGCAGCGCGCCGCCGGGGGCGAGCGATTCGCGGAGGAACGGAAACAGCGGCCGGTGCAGGTAGTTGGCCACCACGATGCCCTGAAAGCGCTCGCCGGCGAGCGGCCACGGGCTGCCGTCCTCGAGGTCGGCCTGCAGGAAACGGGCGCCCGGGATGGATTGCGGATCGCGGTCCACGGCGAGGACTTCGTAACCCCGGTCGGCGAAGTACCGGGCGTGGCGCCCGCCGCCGCAGGCCAGGTCGAGAACCCTGCCCTTGGGGATCAAGCCCGCCCAGCGGGCGATCCATTCAGAAACCACAAAGCGCCATCACCGCGCCGGCGAACGACAGCACCATGTCGGGGCGCAGGTACGAGGCGAAGACGACGGCGCTGGCGAGCGCCAGCAGCGCGAGGCCGGCGATCTTCCAGCGCGTCACGCCGCCGCGGCCGCCGGGCTGCGCTCCGCCAGCGGCTTCTCGTTGACGGGCAGGTTGACGATCGCCGCGAACACCCCCAGGCCGATGGAGAGGGTGAGCGCGATGTCGTAGCTGCCGGTCCGGTCGTAAAGGTAGCCCGCGAGCCACACGCCGATGAAGCTGCCGATCTGGTGGCCGAAGAACACCACGCCGGCGAGCATGCCGGCGTAGCGCATGCCGAAGATCTGCCCCACCAGCCCGTTGGTGAGCGGCACCGTCGAGAGCCACAGGAAGCCGATCACCACCGCGAAGCCGTACAGCGTCAGCGGGCTGAGCGGAAAGGCGACGAGCAGCGCGATGGCGATGGCGCGCAGCGTGTAGATCCCCGACAGCAGGTACTTCTTGCTGTAGCGGCCGCCGAGCCAGCCGGCGCTGAACGAACCGATCATGTTGCACAGGCCGATGAGGGCGAGCGCCGTCATGCCGTGCTCGGGCTTCAGGCCGTTGTCGGTGACGTAGGACGGCAGGTGCACGGTGAGCATGGAGATGTGGAAACCGCACACGAAGTAGCCCCAGAACAGGAGATGGAATCCCTTCTCGCGCAGCGCCTCGTGCAGCGCCTCGCCGAAGGATTGCTTCGGCCCGACCTGCGCCGCGGCCTTGCCGGTGGTGAAGAAGGCGAGCGGGATGATCAGCGCCGAGATCACCGCCAGCCCGAGCAGCGCGTTGCGCCAGTCGAAGCTCGAGATCATCAGCTGCGTGATCGGCAGGATGGCGAACTGGCCGAAGGACCCCGCGGCCACCGCGATGCCGAGCGCCATGCTGCGCTTCTCCGGCGGCGTGACGCGCTGGATCACGGCGAGCAGCACCGCGAAGGTGCTGCCCGAGAGCGCGAGGCCGATCAGGATGCCGGATCCGACGTGCAGCGCCAGCGCCGTCTCGGTGAAGGCCATCACCAAGAGCCCCAGTACGTAGGCGATGCCGCAGAACACCACCACCCTGCCGGCGCCGTAGCGATCGGCGATGCCGCCGGCGAACGGCCCGAACACGCCCCACAGCAGGTTCTGGATCGCCATGGCGAAGGAGAAGGTCTGGCGGCCCCAGCCGTTCTCCAGGCTCATCGGCTGCAGGAACAGGCCGAAGCCCGAGCGCACGCCGAAGCCGATGGCCAGGATGATGCAGCCGGCCACCAGGACGGTGGTCGGGTTACGCCAGGCGGAATGATTCATGCGAGGAGTTTAGCCCAGCCGCGCTGCGCTGCAGCATGTCAGTTGCACGAAAAAATCGAGGGCAGAACCCGATTCCCTGGAATGCGGGAAATAGGGACAGTCCCCATTTACCAAATAGGGACAGTCCCTATTTACCATTTACTGAATCTTGGTGACCTGGGGGAGGCTGCTGGCGAGGATGGACTGGCGCAGCGCCTCGATGGCCTGCGGCCGCGGGAAGCTCTTGCGCCAGGCGAGCACCACGCGCCGGTCGGGCACCGGCCGCGCGAAGGGACGGAAGCGGATCAGCTCGCCGCTCTCGCCCGCGTGCACGGCGGTCGAGGGCAGCACGGTGAGGCCCACGCCGCTCGCCACCATCTGGCGGATGGTCTCCAGCGAGCCGCCTTCCAGGGTGCGCGCCAGCGAGCCGCGGTTGCCGCGGCCCACCGCGGAGCACAGGTCGAGCACCTGGTCGCGGAAGCAGTGCCCCGCGCCGAGCAGCAGCAGGCTCTCGCGCGTCAGTTCCTCGGCGGAGATGTGCTTCTTCTTCTCCAGCGGATGGCCCGGCGGCAGGGCGACGAGGAACGGTTCGTCGTACACCGCGCGCACCGCCACGCCCGGCTCCGCGAACGGCAGCGCCACCAGGATCGCGTCCACCTCGCCCTGCTTGAGCATCTCGCCCAGGCGGTGGGTGTAGTTCTCCTGGATCAGCAGCTGCATCGCGGGCGCCTTCCTGCGCAGCACCGGGATCAGCTTGGGCAGCAGGTAGGGCCCGATGGTGTAGATGGCGCCCAGGCGCAGCGTGCCGGCGAGCGGGTCGTGGCCGGCCTGCGCGAGCTCCTTCACGCGCGCGGCCTCCTCCAGCACGCGCTGCGCCTGCTCCACCACGCGCTGCCCGACGGCGGTGACGCTGACCTCGCCCGGGCCGCGCTCGAACAGCATCACGCCGAGTTCCTCCTCGAGCTTCTTGATCGCCACCGACAGCGTCGGCTGCGACACGAAGCAGGACTGCGCCGCGTGGCCGAAATGGCGCTCGCGCGCCACCGCCACCACGTAGCGCAATTCCGTGAGCGTCACCGGCGCCGCGCGAAGAAGTACAGCGGCACGCCGGCGGCCATCACCGCGAGGCCGGCCCCCACCAGCGCGCCGAACTTCGGGCCGTAGGGCGAGTTCGCCACGTAGTCGAAGCTCGACCAGAGCATGAACGCGCACATCGCGAGGAAGGCGAGCGGGATCACCGGGTAGAGCGGCACCCGGAATGCGGCGGCCTCCCCGCCGCGCGCACGGAAGACGAACAGCGTGACGCCGGTCAAAAGCAGGAAGGCCCAGAACACCGGCAGCCCGTACGCCACCATCGCCTCGAACCCGTCGCGCGTGGTGGAGCCGGCCCAGATCAGGATCAGCATGATCGCCAGCTGCAGCAGCAGCGCGTTGGCGGGCGTCGAGCCGCTCTCGCGCCAGCTCCCGAGCCGCGCGAACAGGCGGAAGTCCCGCCCCAGCGCCCAGTTGGCGCGCGCCCCCGTGAAGATCGCGGCATTCATGGTGGTGAGCGCCGAAACGCACACCACGATTGCCACCACCATGGCGGTCCCGTCGCCGCCGAAGGCGCGCATGGTGTCGACCGCGATGGCCTTCGAGTCCCGCAGGCCCTGGAGCCCGAGCGCGCGGTAGTAGCCCCAGTTCACCAGCAGGTAGAGCGCGGTGACGATGAGCAACCCGCCGGCCAATACCTTGACCATGCTGCGGCGCGCGTCGCGGACCTCGCCGGCCAGGTAGGCGCCTTCATTCCAGCCGCCGAACGTGTAGAGCACGAAGATCATCATCAGCGAGAAGGCGCCGCCGCCCGGGCCCTGGGCCGCCGGCGCCGGCGCGCCGCCGGAGACGATGCCGCCGATGGCGATCGCCGCGAGCGAGAGGATCAGCAGCACTTCCATCGCTTTCTGCAGCGTCTTCGACTGCAGCGTGCCGACGAGGTTGAGCGCGGTCAGCGCCGCGACGCCGATCGCGGCCCAGACGGCCGCGCTGGCGGGCCCGAGCGGGACGAGCTGGGTGGCGTACTCGCCGAAAACGAACGCCACCGCGGCGATGGCGCCGGTCTGGATCACGGTCATCCGCGACCACGCGAACACGAAGGCAGTGCCCTCGCCCAGGCCGCGGCGCAGGAACAGGTACTCGCCGCCCGTTTCCGGGTAGCGCGAAGCGAGCTCCGCGTAGACGAGCGCGCCGCACAGGCAGGCGATGCCGCCGATGGCCCAGGCGAGGAAGAAGTGCGCGGGGCTCGCGGCATTGGCGGCGACCAGGCCCGGGAGCTTGAAGATCCCGACACCGATCACCATGCCCGCGACGAGGAAGACCCCGTCGGGAACCGACAGCAGTTCTCTGGGTTTCACTGCCTTGTCGCCGTCCATGGATAGGTCCTGGTCTGGTTGCCGTCGGAAACGCTCATCCGGCCGCTGACGCGGCCGCCCTGAATCTCGCCCTCGAACAGATGGTTCCAGGCGCGCGCGCCGACGATCCCGGTGACCACCATCTTGATCCCGGTGCCGCGCAGCCGGCTGTTGCGCACCAGCAGGTCGCGGCCCTGCGCCAGCACGTCGATGTCGAGCTCCTGGTAGCGCTGCTTCACCTGGAAGCGCCAACTGCCGCCGTGGCCGGGGATCTCGCTCGCCCAGACGCCGCGCGCATCCGCCGGCACGATCCACAGCTCGACGCGCGACACGCCGCCGACGCCGACCGGTTTTTCCGGCGCGCGCATCTCCAGCCGCTCGTCCGCCGGCCAGTCGCCGATGCCGCCGTCGTGCGACACGATGCGCGTGCCGGGCTTGAGCGCGAGCAGGCGCGGCTGCAGCTTGGCGTTGAATTCCGGCAGCAGGTAGAAGGCCACCACGCTGGCACCCGACAGGTCGGTCTCGAAGATGTCGCGCGCCTCGAATCTCGCCAGGGCACTTACGCCCGCCGCCTGCGCGTTCTCGGTCGCCAGGCGCACCAGGGCCGGGTCGAGGTCCACGCCGAGGCCGCGCGCGCCGCGCTTGGCCGCCGCGATGACGATGCGCCCGTCGCCGGAGCCCAGGTCGATCAGGGTGTCCCCCTTGCCCACTTCGGCCATGCGCATCATGCGCTCGACGATCTCGGCGGGCGTGACCACGAAGGGCACGGTGCCGTCGTCCCAGGACCAGGGCTGCGCGGAGGCGGCGCTCGCCAGGCTCAACAACAGCGGGAGTAAGAGGAGTCTCATGCTAGTAAAATCGCACCGAGCACAAGACGCCCCGGTAGCTCAGTGGATAGAGCAGCCCCCTCCTAAGGGGCAGGTCGCACGTTCGATTCGTGTCTGGGGCGCCAAGTATAGCGTTCAGAAATCGGCTTCGGCTTGCGCGACCGCCGCCAGCCGCTTCTGCTGGCGCCGGTGCTGCCACAGCGCGAGCAGCACCGAGCCCACCGACAGCGCCAGCAGCGCCCCCGAGATCGGGCGCGTGACGAACTTCCAGGGGTCGGCGTCGGTCATGATGGCGCGGATCAGGTTGATCTCGATCTGGTCGCCGAGGATCACGCCGAGGATGAACGGCGCCAGCGGGAAACCGAACTTCACCATGCCGTAGCCGAGCACACCGAACGTCAGCAGCACGTACACGTTGGCCATGGTGTTGTTGAGCGCGTAGGCGCCGATCGCGCACAGCACCAGCACCACCGGGAACAGCACCGCCTTGGGCACCGTGGTGACGCGCAGCATCCAGCGCGAGCCCGCCCACATGATCGCCACCATGATCGGATGCGCGACCAGGTAGGCGGCGAATATGCCGTAGGCGAGCGTCGCGTTCTGCGAGATGAACAGCGGCCCGGACTGGATGCCGTGGATGGTGAGCGCGCCGAGCATCACCGCGGTCACCGCGTCGCCGGGAATGCCGAAGGCCATGATGGTGACGAGCGAGCCGCCGACGTTGGCGTTGTTGGACGCTTCCGAGGCGACGATGCCCTCCGGCGTACCGGTGCCGAAGCGCTCCGGGTGCCTGGAGAACTTCTTCGCCTGGTCGTAGGCCATCATGCTCGCCGCGCTGCCGCCGATCGCCGGCAGCACGCCGATCAGCACGCCGATGAACGAGCACCAGAGGAGTTGCACCGGCCGCGACAGCACTTCCCAGATCACCTTCGCGTGCCGCACGGCGAGGCTCGCGACACGGCCCACGGCCACGGCGGCGGGTGCGCCCGCGCCGCGCTCGAGCTCGGTCATGATCTGGGCGAAGGCGAACACGCCGATCAGCACCGGCAGGAAGTCGATGCCGCCGGCGAGGAAGGGGATGCCGAGCCCCAGCCGCTCCTGCCCCATCACCGGGTCGGTGCCGAGGATGGTGACGACGCAGCCCAGCGCGCCCGCGATCAGGCCTTTCACCAGCGAGGACTCCACCAGGCCGGCGACCATCGACAAGGCGAGGATGAAGAGCGAAAAGAATTCCCAGGGACCGAACTGCAGCGCGATGCGCGCCAGGGGATCCGTGGCGGCGATGAGGAACACGCCCCCCAGCAATCCGCCGAAGAACGAAGCCCAGACGCCGAGCCAGATCGCGCGCCCCGGCTCGCCCTTCTTCGCCATCGGATGGCCGTCGAAGGTGGTGGCGATGGCCGACGGCGTGCCGGGCAGGCCGAGCAGGACCGCGGTCACCAGCCCGCCGGCGGATCCGCCCACGTAGACGCCGGTCATGGCCGCCAGCCCCTGCAGGGGATCGAGCCCGAAGGTGAACGGCAGCACCACGATGATGGTCATGGTGATGGTGACGCCCGGCAGCGCGCCGCCGAGGACGCCCACCAGCGTGCCGAGGGCGAGCGGCACCAGGTACTTCACCTGCATGATGTTCGCCAGCCCCGCGCCGAGCAGGTCGAACATGGCCTAGAAGCCGGTCCAGCCGCCGCGCGGCAGCAGCACCAGGAGGTAGCGCTCGAAAACGACGTAAGTCGCCGCCGCCGTGAGCAGCGCGACCAGCGCGACGCGGGCCCAGCCGCGGGCGCCGCGCGGCGGATCCAGCAGCGCGTTGACTGCCGCGACGTACGCGAAGGTGGCGACGCGAAAACCGAGGAACGGCAAGGCGCCGGCATACAGGCCGAACAGGGCGAACATCGCCGCCACCAGGCCGTAGTTGGCCGGCTTGCGCGGCGCGGGCGCCTTCTTCGCCAGCCAGTCGGCGACCACCAGCCAGGCGGAGAGCGCCGCGGTGATGCCGAGCACGATGCGCGGGTAGAAGCCCGGCCCGATGGGCACCATCGGGCTGTCCTTCAGCCCGAGGGTGAGCCCGAAAAGAACGAGGCTCGCGATGAGGACCGCGAGCCCCGTCCAGCCGTCCCTGCCGAGTTTCAAAGGCCTAGCGCTTCAGCAACCCCAGATCCTTCGCCAGGTTCCGGTTCAGGTCGTCGTTCTGCTTGAGCCACGCGGCGTAGCCCTTGCGGTCGAGGAAGCGCACGTCGGTGGCCTGCTTCTTCATCGACTCGGCGAACGCGGGCTCCTTCGCGGTCGCGGCGCACGCGGCCTCCAGCCTCGCCAGCACGGCGTTGGGGGTGCCCTTGGGCGCCACGATGCCGCGGTTCACGTCGTACACCACGTTGACGCCGAGTTCCTTCAGCGTCGGCACGTTGGGCATCTCCGGATTGCGCTTTTCCGTCGCGATGCCGAAGAACTTCAACTGCCCGGCGTCCACCTTGCCCTTCTGCGTGAGGTTGGAGTCGGTGAGGTCGATGTGCCCGCCGAGGATCGCGTTCATGCGCGGCGCGAGACCCTCGTAGGACACGTACTTGAACTTGATGCCGGCGGCCTTCTCGATCAGCGCCGGGAAGAAGTGGCTGGTCGAGCCGAGCGTGGCGCCGACCGAGATCTGCCCCGGGCGCGCCTTGGCGTCGGCGAGCAGCGCCTTCCAGTCGCCCCAGGGCGTCTTCGGGCTGCCGGTGAGCACGGAGGGGGTGGAAGACACCAGGCATACGGTCTCGAAGTCCATGTAGTTCACGTCCGAGACGCCGGTGTAATAGGTGGAGTGGATATAGTCGTGCATGCCGTAGACGGTGTAGCCGTCCGGCGGCGAGTCCTTCGCCTCTTTCGCGCCCTTGGTGCCGGAGGCGCCGCCGACGTTGGCGATCACCATCGGCTGGCCGAGGTGCTTCTGCATCAGCGGCGCGAACGGGCGGAAGATGTTGTCGGTGTCCCCGCCCGCGGCCCAGGGCACGATCAGCTTGACCGGGCGGTCGGGATACTGGGCGAGCGCGGCGGCGGGCAGCAGCGCGAGAGCGATTGCAGCGGCGAGCTTGTTCATCGTGGTCACCTCCTCCAGGGAAAGGCGATAATAATTCATGTTCCAGGGAAAGTGGTACGACGATGTCGCGGTGGGCGAGCGCTTCGGCACCGGGCTCACCGTGACCGAGGCCCACCTGGTGCTCGGCTCGGGCCTCTTCGGCGACTTCAACCCCCTGCATGTAAACGAGGAATTCGCGAAGCGCTCGATGTTCGGCACGCGCATCCTGCACGGGCCCTTCACCAGCGCGCTGGTGGCCGCGCCGGTGGGCATGTATTTCTCCGGCACCGCCCTCGCCTACCTCGAGCACGCCTGCCGCTTCAAGTCGCCGGTGCGCCCGGGCGACACGCTCGACACGCAGTGGACGGTGACGGAGAAGATCGACAAGCCGAAGCACAAGGGCGGCATCGTGGTGATGCGCTGCGTGGCGAAGAAGCAGGACGGCGAGGTCGCCGTCGAGGCCGAGGGCAAGCTGCTGGTGGCAAGCCGGCCCGCCGGCTGAATCCCGCCTAGCGCGCGGCGTGGTTGCGGCCGACGAAGTCCCAGTGCACCAGCCGCCAGAACGCCTCGAGGTACTTCGCGCGCTCGTTGCGGTAGTCGATGTAGTAGGCATGCTCCCAGACGTCGCAGCACAATAGCGGCGCCTGGCCCCAGCGCAGCGGATTGTCCGCGTCGGCGCCGTTGCGGATGTCCAGGCTGCCGTCGGCGCGCCGGACCAGCCAGGTCCAGCCTGAGCCGAACTTGCCGGCCGCGACGCTCTTGAACTGGGCGGCGAAGCGCTCGAAGGAGCCGAACTGGCCGTCGAGGGCCCGCGCCAGTTCACCCGCGGGCTGGCCGCCGCCGGCCGGGCTCATGCAGTTCCAGTAGAACTCGTGGTTCCAGGCCTGCGCCGCGTTGTTGTACATCGGCCCCGTCGCCTTGCGCACCAGTTCCGGCAGCGTCCAGGACTCGAAATCCGATCCGGCGACCAGCTCGTTCAGCTTGTCCACGTAGGCGCGGTGGTGCTTGCCGTGGTGAAACTCCAGCGTTTCCCTGGAAATGTGCGGCGCCAGCGCATCCAGCGCGTAGGGCAGCGGGTTCAGTTCGTGAGTCATCGGGAGATCTCCGGGTGCTCCGTTTCTACCATTGAAAGCCGGCGATCCAGCGCCGGTCGATGCGGTCCTTCCAGCGCCAGGCCCAGGCGCCTTCCGCGCTCAGGCTGCCCCAGCTCGCGATGGCGTAGCGCGCACCGCAGGTGAGGAGTGCGAGTTGGCGCCGCTGCGGCGCGTACGCGCGCCGGCCGCCGGCGAGGTTTTCCGCCAGCACCGGGCCGTGCCGCACCGAATATACGCCCGACTTGGGGTGCGGCGCATCGCGCAGGGTCGCGCAATCGCCCGCGGCGAACACCTCGGGGTGCGACACGCTGCGCAGCGTCGCGTCCACCAGCACGAAGCCCGCGGCGTCGGTCGACAAGCCCGATTCCCTGAGCCACGGGTGGGCGCGCGCGCCGGAGGCCCACACCTGCACGCCCTCCCCCGGCGGCCCGATCCGGAACGCGACGCCCGTGCGCTCGAGCGCGGCGCGAATGCGCCCTGCGACCCGTCCCTCGAACGCAAACCGGTCGGTGCTCAGCGTCACCGCGGCGCCACGGTGGCGCAGCGCCATCGCGATCTCCACGCCCCCCGCGCCGGCGCCGATCACCGCGACGCGCGGCGCGTGGCGCACCGCGTCGAGGAACGCCGCGAACGGTTTCACCGCCAGCGCGCCGGCGGGCGCCGCGACCGCGGACCCGACGTTGAGCGAAAGCAGGTCGTAGGGAAGGTGCTTGCCGGAGGCAAGCCGAAGCGTCCGCGACGCGGCGTCCAGGCCGAGGACTGCGTCACCGATGAACTCGGCGCCCGCGGCGCGCGCGAGGCGCGCGAAGTCGAGCGAGCACTCGTCGGGCCGGTAGTGCCCGGCGGCGACGCCGGGGAGCATGCCGGAGTAGAGGACGGACGCCTCGGGCGCGATGACGGTGATGTCGAACCGCGGCCGGCGGGAAGCAAAGGCGCGCAGCGCGATGGCATGCGCGTGCCCGCCGCCGGCAAGGAGGAGGCGCATCAGCCGCGCGCTTCTTCGCGCTTGCGCAGCTCCTTCCTCTGCACCTTGCCGGTGGTGGTCATCGGCAGCGCGTCGATGAACTCGATCTCCTTCGGGTACTCGTAGGGCGCGAGCCGCCCGCGCACGTGCTGCCGGATGTCTTCCTCCAGCGCCTTGGAGGCCTGCTGTCCGGGCTGCAGCACGATGAAGGCCTTGACGATGGAGCCGCGCGTTGCGTCGGGCTTGCCGATCACCGCGGCGTTGGCCACCGCCGGGTGCTTGACCAGGCAGCTCTCGATTTCCGCCGGGCCGATGCGGTAGCCGGAACTCTTGATCACGTCGTCGGAGCGCCCCTGGTACCAGAGGTAGCCGTCCTCGTCCATCTTGCCCTGGTCGCCGGTGAGGCCCCAGTCGCCGATGAACTTGTCCTTCGTCGCCTGCGGGTTCTTCCAGTACTCGAGGAAGAACACCGGATCCGCTTCGCCGTTGCAGTTGCGATGGACGGCGATCTCGCCCAGCTCGCCGCGCGGCCGCTCGTTGCCCTGCTCGTCGATCACCGCCACGCGGTGCCCGGGATAGGGCCGGCCGATGGAGCCGGGCTTCACCGGCCACGCGGCCCGGCAGTTGCCCACCACGTAGTTGATCTCGGTCTGGCCGAACATCTCGTTGATGGTGACGCCGAGTTCTTCCTTCGCCCACTCGATCACCGTGACGCCCACCGACTCGCCCGCGCTCATGATCGAGCGCAGGTTCAAGTCGTATTTCCTGCGCGGCTCGGGCACCGCCTTCATCATCAGCTTGAGCGCGGTCGGGAACAGGAACGAATTGCGCACGCCGTACTTCTCGATCAGGTAATAGGCTTTTTCCGCGTCGAACTTGCCGCGGTAGCCGAGGATCGGGATGCCGAAGGCCCACGAGGGCAGCAGCGCGTCGAACAGGCCGCCCGCCCAGGCCCAGTCCGCCGGCGACCAGAACATGTCGCCGGGCTGCGGGAAGAAGTCGTGCGAGTGCACGAAGCCGCTCAAGTTGCCGATGAGCAGGCGATGCGCTTCGTAGGCACCCTTGGGCGCGCCGGTGGTGCCGCTGGTGTAGATCACCACTGCCGGATCATCGGCTGCGGTATCGACCTGAACGAAACGCGTACTCGCCTTCGCGAGCAGGTTCTCCCAGGCGTGCACGCCCGCCTCGCGCGCGCCGCCCACGCCGATGACGTGGCGCAGTTGCGAGAGCCTGCCGCGCGCCGCCCACAGGTTGGCGATGGTGGTCGGCTCGACGATCGCCACGCTCGCCCCCGCGTGTTCCATGCGGTACTCGAGCGCGTCGG
>Ga0307505_10002480_pt1 | contig 12741 bp, 10 predicted proteins | sample 23_S_MG_FD_202183 | JGI IMG/M metagenome (GOLD analysis project Ga0307505, IMG submission 202183) | Soil microbial communities from Populus trichocarpa stands in riparian zone in the Pacific Northwest, United States - 23_S | ecosystem: Environmental > Terrestrial > Soil > Riparian zone > Trees...
CGCAGCCGCCAGCGCCAGCAGCGCATCGGCGTACCACATCCACAGGTAGCTGCCCTGCTCCGTGACGGCGATACCACCCAGCCACGCGCCGAAGAAACCACCGATCTGGTGCGACAGCAGCGTCAGGCCGAACAGCGTCGCCAGGTAGCGAACGCCGAAGAGCTTCGCGACCACGCCGGCCGTAGGTGGCACCGTGGCCAGCCACGTGAAGCCCAGGCCCGCGGCGAACACGAAGAACGTGACCGCGGTCTTCGGCGCGAACAGGTACGCAACGATCAGCAGCGCGCGCGAGAAGTACATCCAGAACAGCACGTACTTGCTGCGGTAGCGATTCACACACCAGCCCGCCGCCAGGCTGCCGGCGATGTTCGCCAGCCCGATGATCGCCAGCGACCAGCTCGCCACCGACGGGGGCAGTCCGCATAGCGCCACCTCGCCGGGCAGGTGAGTGACCAGGAACGCAATGTGGAAACCGCAGGTGAAGAAACCCGCATGCAGCAGCCAATAGCTGCGGTCCCGCATCGCGGTACCCACTGCGTGGCGCAGCCCCTTGTCGCCCGCCGTCGCCGTCCCGTGCGCATCGCCCGGCCGGCCGCGCAGCGCGCGCGCCAGCGGCAGCGTCGCCAGCGTGATCACGGCCAGCGCCCACATCGCGCCCATCCAGCCCATCAGGCTGATCAGCTTCTGCAGCAGCGGCGCGAACACGAACTGCCCGAAGGAGCCGCCGGCGTTGATGACGCCCGACACCGTGCCGCGCGACTCCGCCGGCACGTGTTTGGACGCCGCACCGATCAGCACCGAAAAGCTGCCGGCGCCGGAACCCGCGGCAGCCAGCACGCCCAGCGTCAGCACCAGGCCGAAGCTGCTGGGCAGCAGCGGCGTCAGCGCCATGCCCACGGCCAGCACCACGAGGCCTACCGCGAGCACGCGCCCCGGTCCGTAGCGGTCCGCGAAGGCGCCGGCGATCGGCTGCACCGCGCCCCACACGAACTGGCCGATGCCCAACGCGAAGCTGATGGTGACGATGCCCAGGCCGGTCGTCGTGTTGATCGGCGACACGAACAAGCCCATCGACTGCCGCGAGCCCATCGTCACCATCAGCAGCGCAGCGGCGATCAGCGTGATGGACCACCAGCGGTGGCTGCTCTTCTCTGTCGTCATCGGATGACCTTGCGGGCGCGCGGCGAACGGGCGGCGCCGGGTTGAGCGTCGCGCGACCGGTCGGCGACCAGCGCGCGGGTGGCGGCGCGGGTCGCGCGCGCCAGGGATTTCACGAGCGTCGCGCCGAGCAGCGCATCGACGTGCTGCTGCGCCGCCGCCCACGCCGGCACGGCAGCCTGCAGCCGGCGCTCGCCGCGCGGCGTCAGCCGCAGCAGGCGGGCGCGGTGATCCGCCTGTGCGCCGCGCGGCGCATGCGCAGCTGCGGGCTGCGCGACCAGCCCTGCGCGCTCCAGCGGCGCCAGCAACCGCGTCGTCGTCGAGCGGTCCATCTGCAGCCGTTGCGCGAGTTCGCCGACGGCCAGCGGTTCCGTCGCACGTGCCAGCGTGATCAGCGCCGCGTACTGCGTGACCGTCAGCCCGTGCTGCGCAAGCGCTGCGTCGTAGACGCCGGTCAGGCGCCGCGCCAGGCCGCGCACCTGCGAGCAGGTGCACGATCCCCCCGCCGGCAGCTGCATGGCTTCGCGATGCCCGGTTGTGTGCATATGCACGTATTCTGCCGCGGCGCGGCCGTATTGGCCAGCGACGGGCACCACGCTTCTGCGGCAGCCGCAATCCTGTGACAATGGAGGCTGTCACGCACCGACGCCGCAAAGACCATGACCACCGTGCGCCCCTTCCATCTCGCCTTCCCCGTGACCTCGCTCGCCAACGCGCGCCGCTTCTACGGCGGGCTGCTGGGCTGTCCCGAAGGCCGGTCCAGCGACAGCTGGGTGGACTTCGACCTGTACGGCCACCAGATCGTCGCGCACCTGTCGCCCGAGGAAGCCGGCCACCGACGCACCAGCGCAGTGGACGGCGACGACGTGCCGGTGCGCCACTTCGGCGTCGTGCTGCCGATGAACGAGTGGCAGGCGCTGGCGGACCGCCTGCGCGGCGAAGGCATGAAGTTCGTGATCGAGCCGCACGTGCGCTTCAAGGGCGAGGTGGGCGAGCAGGCCACGATGTTCTTCCTGGACCCCTGCGGCAACGCACTGGAGTTCAAGGCCTTCGCCGACCCGTCGCGCCTGTTCGCGAAGTGATGGTCCGCGGCCAGCCGCGCGCAGCCGACGATGGACATCTTCATCTCCTACTCGTCGAAATATCGCGACCTCGTCGAAAGGCTGCGGCTCGCACTGGTGGCCGAAGGCCATGACGTGTTCGTCGACCGGGCCGAGCTGCAACCCGGCCAGCCCTTCGACGCCGAACTGCGCGAGGCCATCGCCGACTGCGACCTGTTCATCTACCTGATAAGCCCCGAGTCGGTCGCGGCCGGCAGCTACGCGCTGGCCGAGCTGGCGCTGGTGCAGCAGCGCTGGGCCCATCCGCGCGGCCGCGTGCTTCCGGTGAAGCTGGCGCCCACGCCGCTGACGAGCATCCCGCCGTACCTGAAAGCCGTGACGATGGTGGAGCCGCAGGGCGATCCGGTGCCCGGCATCGTCGCGGCGGTTGCGCAGCTTGCGCCGGCGCGCCGCCGCCTGAAGTGGGCGGCAGCCGGCGGTGTGTTGCTGATCGCTGCCGCGGCCGCCGGCTGGTGGTGGCACGGCGAGCAGCGTCGCGCCGTCGAGGCGCAGCAGGCGATCACGTCGGCCGCCGAAGTCTGTGCGAGCGGCGCCTACGCTGCCGGCTGGCAGCGCCTCGAGGAGCTGGCGGAAACCTATGCGCGCGTTCCGCAACTGATCACCGCCCGGGAGGACTGCGCGATGCTGTGGCTGCGCGAGGTACGCGTGCGCAGCGACAAGGACAGCTTCAGCGCCGTCGTCGAACGCGTGTCGCCGCTGCTGGTGGCCGGGCTGGCCTCCGTGCAGGGCAGCCGCGCGGCCGACCTGCGCGCGCACCTGGGCTGGGGCGACGCGCTGAAGGCACGCGAAGGCAGCGCCGACGCCAATCCGGATGCGCACTTCCAGTCTGCGCTGCGCGACGATCCCGGCAACGCGTATGCGAACGCGATGCGCGGGCACTGGCTGGCGCAGCGGCGGCGGGGCGACGAGGCGGAAACCCACTTCCGCGCGGCAGTGGTGGCCGACCGCGACCGGCCGTTCGTGCGGCGCATGCAGATCGGCGCGTGGCTGTGGAGCGCGGACTACGGCACGCGCGCGCTGGTCGTCGCCGACGACATGCGCACGCAGGGTGAGACGCCGCCGCCCGAGCTGCGCTACGCGCTGTGGAGCCCGATCTACTTTTCGCAGTTGTTCAACGTCGACGACCCGGCGCGATTCCTGGCTGCGCTGCCGCCGGCATCGCACCTGGCGACTTTCGACTGGCTGTATCCCCAGCCGCGCGACGACAACGAGCGCCGCATCTGGCGCTACTGCCGTGCGGTGCTGCGGGCCAATGCCGACCAGCGCGAAGACGCGATCATCGAACTCACCGCGCTGCGCGACGAGCTGCTGGCCGCTCGGTCCACCGGCCGCCTGCTCGACCAGACGCAGCGCGCGCTCGCGCGCCTTTCACCACCGGTGGTACCGCCGGCCGCGGCGCCGCCGAGGAAACGCTGAAGGGCGGCCGCGCCGTCGGTACGAACTCTCTGCAGCGCAGCTTGCTCGAGGCGGCGCCGCGCTGCGCTATCCGCGGCCGATATACGGCATGCGGGTCTCCAGCACCGTCATGAACAGCACGTTGGCATTCAGCGGCAGGCTGGCCATGTGCAGCACGGCATCGGCCACGACCTGCACCGGCATGCGGCGCTCCGGCGCCATCTGACCGTTCGCCTGCAGCGTGCCGTGCTCCATTCTCGCGGTCATGTCGGTGGCGGCGTTGCCGATGTCGATCTGGCCCACCGCGATGTCGAACGCACGGCCGTCCAGCGAGCCGGACTTGGTGAGGCCGGTGACCGCGTGCTTGGTGGCGGTGTAGGGAGCCGAGTGCGGCCGCGGCGCGTCGGCCGAGATCGAACCGTTGTTGATGATGCGTCCGCCCTGCGGCCGCTGCGCCTTCATCACGCGGAACGCCTGCTGCATGCACCAGAACATGCCGTTAAGGTTGACGTTGACGACATCCAGCCACTGCTGCGCCGTCAGCTCCTCCAGCGGAACCGGCGGCGCACCGGTGCCGGCGTTGTTGAACAGCACGTCGAGCCGGCCGCCCTGGTCCACCACGCGGTCGAACAGTGATCGCACAGCCGCCGGATCGGTGACGTCGGTGGGCAGCACCAGCGCGCTGGCCGCAGCGTCCGACAGATCGGCCGTTTCCTGCAGGGCGGCGCCACGCCGACCCGCCAGTGCCGTCAGGTAGCCGGCATTCAGGAACGCGATGGCCACGGCTCTTCCGATGCCGCTGCCTGCGCCGGTGATCAATGCCACTCGCTGCGTCATTGCCGTCTCCTCGTCTGCAGGCCGGAGCTTAATGCGGCGTTGCCGCCCCGCTCAGCCATGCCTCCGAACCATCGAGCAATGCCGCGGATGCGGGTCAACCCTTGGCGCCGGGTTCTGCGGCGGCTTGGCACAATGCCCGGCTTCCATACCATGGGTGCCGACCTGGTGCGTACCTTCATCGCGCTGCTGATCGCCGTGCCGGGGCTGCTGCTCGGCAGCCCGGCCTGGCCGGCGGACGATATAGCCGCGCTGCTCGACCGGGCACGCGAGCAGTACAGGGTCGATCCCGAAACCTCCCGCCGCCACGCCGAGGCGGCGCTGAAACGCCTGGAGTCAGCGCCGCAGGTCGATCTGCAGATCCGCGCGCACGTGCAGATGTGCGACTACTACGCGGAACGCGAGCGCGACACCGCGCTGGCGCACGTGAACAAGGCCCGCGCGCTGCTCGCGCAGTCGCAGCGCCCGGGCCTGCGCGCGCGGGTCGCGGGCTGCGAAGGCGAGGTGCACGAGTTCGGCAACGACACGCGCCGCGCGGCCGCGTTCTACCAGGAGGCGGTCACCGCCGCCGAGGAGCACGACGAGCGCGAGCTGCTGGCCGACGCACTGTTCCTGCGCGGCTACCTCAACGGCGTGCAGGGCGCATTCGCGGCGGGGCTGACCGATCTGCAGCGCGCGTATGCGCTGTACGAGGATCTGCGGCTGCCGCAGCAGCAGCGCAACACCATCAACGGCATCGCGGGTCTTTACAGCCGCGTCGGCGATTATCAGCAGGCGCGCAGCTACTTCGAAACCTCGCTGCAGATCCAGAACCAGGCCGGACTGACGCGCGATGAGGTGGTCACGCGCTACAACCTGGGCCGCGTGCTGGAGCGGCTGAAGGACTGGAGCGCTGCCGAGCGCTCGTACAACGAGGTGCTGCGGCTGAGCCGCCAGATCGGCTACACACGCGGCGAAGCGTATGCGCTGCGCGGCCTGGCGAAGGTGCAGAACGCGCTGGGCAACCACCTGGACGCATTGGCGCTGCTGGAACACGCCGCGCTGCGCCAGAGCAGCACCACCGATGAGATGCTGCTCGCGCAGATCCTGCTGCAGCGGGGCGCGGCGTTGCGCGGACTGCAGCGTCCCGCCGACAGCGTCGAGTCGCTGCGCAGCGCGCTGGAATTGTTCATGAAGGCCGAGTCGGCCGAGGAAGTGGCGGTCACGCGCGCGGAACTCGCACGTACGCTGGCGCAGATCGGCGACTGGAAGGGCGCCTACGAGCAGCACGTGCAATACCAGACGGCCAACACCACGCTGCTGCAGCGCCAGCTCGACCAGCGCTACTCCAGCCTGACGATGGCCAAGGACAAGGAGAACGCGCTGCTGCAGCAGCAGCAGGACGCCACGCAGCATGCGCTGAACCAGGAGCGCCGCGCCACGCGGCTGCAGGGCGTCGTCATCATGCTGATCGTCGTGCTGACGCTGGTGCTGGCGACGCTGGTGTGGCGCAGCCGGCGCACCAGCGAGGCCATGCACCGCCTGGCGATGACCGACGAGCTGACCGGCGTGCCGAACCGCCGGCAGGTGCTCGCGCAACTCGCCGCGCTGCTGGAAGCCGGGCACGGCTGCGCGGTGCTGATCGTCGACATCGACCACTTCAAGTCGATCAACGACGAGCACGGCCACCTGGTCGGCGACGACATCCTGCGCGCGGTGTCGACCGCACTGCGCGGCATCGCGCAGGAACCCGTGAAGCTCGGCCGTCTGGGCGGCGAGGAGTTCCTGATCGCCAGCCCGGAAGGCAACGAGATCGCCGCGCGCCGCCTCGCGGAGCGACTGCTGGCGCGCGTGCGCACGCTGGATCTCAGCCGCCACCTGCCGGGCCGCCGCGTGACCGTCAGCATCGGCCTGACGGTTTCCACACCCGGCGAGACCATCGCGGTCCTGCTGCGGCGGGCCGACGAGGCCCTGTACGCGGCCAAGGCGAACGGGCGTGACTGCGTGGTGGCGCGGATGCCGGGTTCGGGGCCGGCGCCGACGACGCGCGTGACGGCGGCATAGGCACTGCGCGGCCAGCGCAGGCCGGCCGCGCGGGCCTAGTCGGCCACGCCGGGCAGCACTTTCATGCGCCTGAGCACTGGCTGCCGCCACGCCAGTCCCGCGATCCCCAGCACGGTGGCGCCCGCGAACACCAGCGCCGCGCGCAGCCCGAAGTGTTCGCCCAGCCAGCCGCCGAGCAGCGCGCCGGGTCCGGCAGGCAGCAGGATCAGCCAGCGCATCGTGCTGGTCATGCGTCCGAGCATCGGCGCCGGCGTCACCGCCTGGCGCAGCGCCAGGAAGGTGATGAAGATCAGCACCGCGCCCACGCCGAACAGCATCAGCATCGTCGCGAACATCGCGATGCCCAGCGGCGACTCCGGCGCAACCGCGCCCAGCAGCCACGCCACGCCGCACATGACGAAGCCGAGGATCAGCGTAGGCCCCGGACCGAACCGCCGCGACACGCGGTTGCCGAACGCGCTGGTCAGGATCGTGCCCACGCCCAGCGCGACGTAGGACAGGCCGACGCCGCCTTCGGAAAGGCCCAGCGTGCGCGTCGCGAACAGGATCTGCACCACCAGCGCGGCCTGGTGACACATCTGCCAGCCGCCGACGAGCAGCGCCATCGTCACCAGCAGTCGGTGGTCGACGACGAAACGCAGTCCGGCGCGCAACGCCGGCCAGAACGCGGCGGCCGTGTGCAGCGGCCCCTCGGTCACGCGGATGCCGCGCAGGATCAGCGCCGACACCAGCAGCAGCACCGCATCGGCCACCAGCGCGAAGGGCGCGCCCACCAGCTTGATCAGCGCGCCGGCGGCGCCCGGACCGGCGACTTCGGCCGTGGAGCTGGCCAGCGCGTTCTTCGCGTGCGCCTCCACCAGCCGTTCGCGCGGGACGATCTGCGTCAGCACGATCTGCGCGGCGCCGCCCGCGATCGTGTAGACGGTACCCAGCGCAAAGCCGATCACGTACAGCCACGTCATCGTCAGCCAGCCGGCCCACCACGCCAGCGGCACGCTGGCGACGAACAGCGCCAGCAGCGTCTCGCCCCAGACGTACACGGGCAGTTTGCGCATGCGGTCCAGGTACACGCCCGCCGGCAGCGAGAACAGCACGAAGGGCACCACTTCCATCGCCGTCAGGATGCCCATCTGCGTCGGCGTGGCGTGCAGCAGCACCGCCGCGGTCAGTGGCAGCGCCAGCATGGTGACCTGCGCACCGAAGGAGCTGATGAGGATCGAGCTCCACAACCGGCGATAGGTGGCGTCGCGCAGCAGGTCGTCGGCCGCGAGCGCGAAACGCCGCCACCACGCCGGCGGCAGGAACAACGAGAGCGAAAGGGATTTCACGGATTGCACGGGGCGCCGGACTCAGGGCCGGCGGCGAGGCGCGGAGCGTACCGGAGGCGCAGCGCGCGTCTTGCCGACGCCCGGCGCAGCGGCCCGGCGGTCGCCGGCCGAGGGCGAACGGCAGCCCGCGTGTTGCGCGGTTGCCGCACCGCCGATGCGGCTCGCGCCGCTCGCTGGCGAAGCGCCGGGCCGTCCCAAGCAAGCTGCGCCGCAGGGCGCAGCCCGGAGGCTCTGGCCCAGCGCCGGGCCGTCCCAAGCAAGCTGCGCCGCAGGGCGCAGCCCGGAGGCTTCTAGGTCAGCAGCGTCAACACCAGCGGCGTCGTCACCGCCGCAAGGATCGTCGACAGCACCATGCTGGTGGCGACCGCGCCTTCCAGCGCGCGGAACTCGCGCGCCATCAGGTACACGTTGATGCCCACCGACATCGACGCCAGCAGCACGACCACCTGCGTCTCCAGCCTCGGCAGTTGCAGCAGCAGCGCCAGCGCCCAGACGACCAGCGGCTGCACCAGCAGCTTGATCACCATGATCGCCGCGCCTTCGCGCAGCCCCTGGCGCATGCCGTACTCCCTGAGTCCCATGCCCAGCACGATCAGCGCGAGCGGCGCGGCGGATTCGCCGACCAGCCGCAGCGGCTCGTCCAGCAGCAGCGGCAGCGGAACGTTCAGCAGCCCGATGGGCGCGCCCGCGAGGATGCCGACGATCAGCGGGTTGGTCAGCACGCTCTTCAGCGCCTGTCCGAAGCCGCGCACGGACAGCGCGCCGTTGCGTGCCCATTCCACGGACACCGTCGCCAGCGTCCACAGCAGCAGTGAATTGAAAACCAGCACCAGCGCCACCGCCGGTATCGCAGCCTCACCCAGCGCGACCTTGGCGATCGGCAGGCCCAGCAGCACGTTGTTCGCGAAGATGCCGCCCAGCGCGAACACCGACTGCTCAACGCCGTCCAGCCGGAACATGTAGCGCCCGACCAGCCGACCGATGACGAAGACCAGCAGGCAGCCGCCGAAGAACGCGATCAGCAGTCGCGTATCGACCGCCGGCGCCCGCCCCAGCCCCGCCATCAGCCGGAACAGCAGCGCCGGCAGCGCCACTGCAAACACGAACTTCGACAGCGCCGCGCTGAACGCCGCCGGCCACTTGCCCCAGCGCGACAGCAGATAGCCGGTCAGCACCAGCACGAAGAGCGGCGCCGAAAGCTCGAGCTGCGGTAGAAAGCTTGCCAGGATGTCGTGTGAAACGGTTGCTCAGCGCGATACGACGGCGACTTCGCTCTGCAGCATCGCGTCGAGCAGCACCTTCGCGGGCTGCGCGCCCGACACCGCGACGCGCTGGTTGAAGATGAAAAATGGCACGCCGCCCACGCCCATGTCGCGCAGCCGCTGATCGGCTGCCGCGACGGTCACACGGCCCTCGCCACCGCTGAGCATCGCGGACGCGCGATACGAGTCGAAGCCCGACTGCCCGGCCACGCGCGCGAGCTCCTCGATGTTGCCGATGTCCACGCCCTGCGTGAAGTAGGCCCGGAACAGGTCTTCGATGAGGCGCGACGTACGCACCGCATCGATGCGCTGGGCCCAGGCGATCAGCCGATGCGCATCCAGCGTGTTGGGCTGGCGCTGGATACGCGCGAACTCGAACCAGATGCCCACTTCCCGCCCGATGGTCTCGATGCGCTGCTGCACGTCGGCCACCGCCTGCGCGCCGCCGAACTTCTGCTCGAGATAGGTCCGGCGCTCCGCGCCGCCACGCGGCAGTTCCGCATTCAGCTGGAACGGATGCCAGCGCACGACCGCCGGCGCGTCCGCCGCACGGCAAGCCAGCGCCGCGTCCAGGCGGCGTTTGCCGATGTAGCACCACGGGCACACTACGTCGGAGATGACGTCGATGCGAAGGGGCTCGGTCAGGGTACTCACCTGGTTAGCATAGTCAGTTGGCCACGCGACTCCAACCGGCGGCGGCGCGGCGGTTGCACATCGGGACCACGCCTCCCGCAACGGCGCTATGCGACGAACCGGATGCTGCAGGGCGGCGTGCATGGCCACGGGTCGCCTCAGGCCCAGAAGATCAGGTACAGGCCCAGGCCGACCATCACCAGCCCGCTGATGGACTTCAGTACGCGGCCTTCCTTTTCCTGTAGCCGATGCCGGCTCAGCAGCACCACGCCGATGGTCAGGATGACGACGTCATCCAGCATGTAGGCAGCGATGTACAGCAGCAGGTAGCCGTAGTACTGCCACGTGGTCAGGTCGTTCAGCGTCAGGATGCGCGTGAACAGCGCCGGGAAGCCCGACGTGCACAGGAACTCGACGAACTGCACCAGCACCGCGAGAATCACGGCGCCGACGATGGCCGCCGTCAGGCTCTTCGCATGCAGGATCTCGCGCATGCGCTTGTAGATGCCCGGCTTGGCCCGCTCCGGAATCGACAGGCTGATGCCGCCCCACTTGAACGCGAAGAAGTCCTTCAGGTTGATGAGGCCCGCGACGATCGCGATAGCAGCGATGACGAGCTGCGAAATGCGCGACAGGCCGATGAACAGGAAAAGATTCAGCCAGGCCGCCATGAACAGAAAGTAGGCGATGCCCTGGATCAGCACGAAGGTGCCGGCGATCGCGATCATGCGCTTGCGGTCGTTCAGCGGCGCGAGCAGCGAGATCATCAGCAGCAGTACCCACATCGAGCAGGGGTTGAAACCGTCGAGCAGACCGATGGTCAGCGCGAAGGCCGGCAGGCCCACATCGGCCAGCGAAATCGTCCGGCCGAACATCGTCACCGAGAAGCCTGCCAGCTCCTGCTGCGCCGCCGATGCAGCGTCGGCCGCACCGCCTTCGCCTGCCGCCGGACCCTTGGGACACGCGAGACTCTCCTCGTCTTCCGCGTCGCACGTGGAGGCAGCGTGCGCGGCCGCCTTCTGCCCTGCCAGTGCGCCGCGGACCAGTTTGTCGGTGCTGGCCTCGGGCGAGTAGCCGATGATCAGCTGACCGCCGACGAGGATGGCCGGAACGCGTGCCCCCCCGGCGTTGTGCTGCTGGGCGAGTTCCTTGAGCCGCTCCATCGCGGCCGGCTCTTTCAGAACGTCGCGAATGACGATCTTCAGCGACGGTTGCTCGTTCTGCAGTTGCGCAAGGAATTCTTCGGCGGCCGCGCAGTGGGGGCAGCCTTCGCGCACGAACACTTCGATGAGCGTGCGCTGAGCCGTGGCCGCCAGCGCGGCCGCGGCGTCGGTACCCTGCGCGCCGCACGGCGCCGCGCAGGCCAGCGCCAGCAGCGCCGCCACCAGCCATTTCGTGAAACCAGTCATCGCGATTGCACCCGCCTCGATGGAGCCGTGGCGAGTCTATGGACGCGCCCTGCCAAAGCGCTGCTTTATCTCAGCGCCGCGTCCTGCCGCGTTTCACCGGGATCAAGGCCGCGCGAGATTCGTGCGGCCATCGGCAGCGGCGCCACAACAGATCTGCGCTTAGCATCCGCGTTTTCCCTAGCGGAGCGCCGATGAAGCACCTGATCGTATGCATCGCAGCCGTGCTGCTACTGCTGGCCGCGGCACCCGCACCAGCGCAGGCGCCCGCCGCCGCTCAGGCGCAGTTCGTCGTGCCCGACGCTACGCGGCCCGGCCCCGACTTTGACGTCGAGCGTGCGACACGCGCCTGGCTGGATACGCTGCCTGCCGATGCGCGGGCGAAGTCGGACGCGTACTTCGAGGGTGGCTACTGGCTGGAGCTATGGGGTTTCGTCTACACGCTGGCGGTCGCCGCCTTGCTGCTGTACGGCGGACTGTCGGCACGGCTGCGCGCCGCCGCCGAACGCTGCGTACGCGGCCGCTGGCTGCAGGCACTGCTGTACAGCGCCGGCCTCATCGTGCTGCTGACGCTGCTGACGCTGCCGCTGGCGCTCTACCAGGGCTGGTGGCGCGAGCACGCTTACGGGCTGTCCAACCTGTCGCTGGCCGGCTTCCTCGCGGAGCGCGCGAAGAGTCTCGCGCTGGCCGTCCTGCTGGGTGCGCCGCTGCTGGCGACGATCATTGCAGCGGCGCGGCGCAGCGCCGGCCGCTGGTGGCTGCCGGCCACCGCGATCAGCGTGATGTTCCTGCTGTTCGTGAGCTTCATCGCGCCGGTGTTCATCACGCCGGTGTTCAACCGGTTCCAGCCGCTGCCGGCAGGCCCGGTGCGCGACGCCGTGCTGTCGATGGCGCACGCCAACGGTGTACCCGCCGACGACGTGTACTGGTTCGACGCGTCGAAGCAGACGACACGCATCAGCGCCAACGTCAGTGGCCTCGCGCACACGACGCGCATCAGCCTGAACGACAACCTGCTGAACCGGACATCGCTGCCCGAGATCAAGGCGGTGATGGCGCACGAGATCGGCCACTACGTGCTGAACCACTCGCTGAAGCTGGTGCTGCAAATGGGGCTGGTGCTGGCCGCCGGATTCGGGTTCACGCAATGGGCGGCGTCGCGGCTGGTCGCGCGAAACGGTGCGCGCTGGAGCCTGCGCAGCCCGGACGACATGGCAGCGCTGCCGCTGATCATCGCGCTGCTGTCGACGTGGTTCTTCGTGATGACGCCAGTCACCAACTCCATCGTGCGCACCGCCGAGTTGGAGGCGGACCTGTACGGGCTGAACGCGGGCCGCGAACCGCACGGCTTCGCGGCCGTGGCGATGAGGCTGTCGACCTACCGCAAGCTGGAGCCGTCGCCCCTGGAGGAGATCCTGTTCTTCGACCACCCCAGCGGCCGCACACGCGTCAGGGCGGCGATGACGTGGTTCGCGGAGAACCCGACCGCCGGCGCCGCCGGCCAGGCGTCGCGCTGACCCGCCGGCGCGCGCTCAGCGCGGCACGCTGTAGTTGGCCGGGA
>Ga0307505_10002481_pt1 | contig 12739 bp, 11 predicted proteins | sample 23_S_MG_FD_202183 | JGI IMG/M metagenome (GOLD analysis project Ga0307505, IMG submission 202183) | Soil microbial communities from Populus trichocarpa stands in riparian zone in the Pacific Northwest, United States - 23_S | ecosystem: Environmental > Terrestrial > Soil > Riparian zone > Trees...
GTAGAAGCCAGAGCGTTACCGAAAGGATTTCAAGAAGATGCGGGCGCGTGTCGTCGTCACAGGGATGGGGATCGTCTCTCCGATCGGTATCGGAGTGAGTGCGTTCTGGAAAGCCGCCCTTGCCGGCCAATCCGGCGTCTCGGCAATTACGTCGTTCGATCCGTTTCCCATGGACGGCTATCGCTCTAAGGTCGCAGGCCAGGTGCGTGACTTCACGGTCGAACGGTTTATCGACTCGACCCATGGCGACCGCGTTGACCGTTATGCACAGTTTGCTCTCGTAGCAGCGAAGGAAGCGCTGGAGGACTCAGGCCTCCAGATGACGAAAGAGAATCCCCACCGCGTTGGAGTCATCGTCGGAGCCGGCATGGGCGGCATGGTGATGGGCGAGCGTGAAATCACGCAGCTCTATCAGCAGCAGAAACCCCATCGCGTCCATCCGAATTTTATCCCAGTCATCACCCTCAATTCGGCATCAGGTATTATCGCGATGGCCTACGGCGCCAAGGGCCCCAACTTGACCATCTCTACCGCCTGTTCCTCCAGCGCCCATGCACTCGGACAAGCGCTCCACTGTATCCGCGAGGGTCGTGCCGATGTCGTGATCGTCGTGGGAGCCGATGCTAGCATTACCCCGCTTGTCTTCGCCGGATTCTGTTCCCTGCGTGCCCTCTCGTCCAAATTCAACGATCATCCGGAGAAGGCTTCTCGGCCTTTCGATCGGTTACGAGACGGTTTTATCATGGGAGAAGGGGCTGGAACGCTTATCCTGGAATCGGCCGCTCATGCCAAGAAACGCAAGGCGAGAGTCTATGCAGAAATCGCCGGCTACGCCGCCACCAGCGAGGCATATCACATGGTCATCCCTCGTGAAGATGGCCTGGAAGTGGCCCACACGATGCGGTTGGCCCTTGCGGATGCCGGTGTGACTCCGGCCCAGGTGAATTACATCAATGCTCACGCCACGTCGACAACGATCGGCGATGCCGTGGAAGTGAAAGCGATTCGGCGACTCTTTCAGTCGCGCGCGGACAAGATCACCATTAGCGCCACCAAGTCGTTGATCGGCCACACGCTGGGCGCTGCCGGCGCCATAGGAGGCATCGCCTCGGTACTGGCGCTGCACACGGGTCAGATTCATCCGACGGCCAACTACGACGACCCCGACCCGGCTTGCGCGCTAGCAGGCCTCTCCCGCTCAGCGCAAGAGTGTCATGTGAAAGTCGCCTTGCTGAATGCGTTTGGATTTGGTAGCAACAACGCTGCTGTGGTATTCAAACAGGCGCCGAAATAGCAGGGTTCTGCGCAAGACAAACGCGCTTGAGTGCACTGGTACGCTTGTTCAGAACTCTCTTAGAATACGAGGGAAAACATTAACCGATGGCAACCGATCCCACCATAGCGCTGAAGATCCGCACCTCCTTGGGCGAGTACCTGAAACGCGATCCGACCATGATATTGGTTACACAACATCTGCGTGACGACTTAGGTCTCGACTCGATGGCGGTCATCGAATTGCTGTATCGCATCGAGGAAACCTTCGATCTCCAGATCCCCGACCAAGACCTCGCGGGAATGACGACAGTCGGGCATGTCGTGAATTATGTCGAGAAGCGGTTGGGAAAAACAGCCACCCACGCCCCGACCAAGAAACCGTCGAAGCCAAAGAACAAAAGGAAGTCCTAATCCATATGGCGATGCGAGCACGCATTCCTATCTCATTGGCACAGATCCACAAGGTAGTCGGCGGAGAACTTGTGGGGTCGCCACAAGCGACCGTCACAAAGCTAGCCGGTTTTGAAGAGGCAGGCCCAAATGATCTGACCTTCGTTACTGGGGATCGGATGCTGAAGACTGGCGGGCCCACCGTTGCCGGAGCGCTCCTCGCCCACCGGCGCCTTGCTGAGATGACTAATCCTCATATCATCGTCGCGAATCCCGCATTGGCCTTTGCGCAGGTCGCTCAAGTTTTCTTTTGCCCCATCTCCCCTCCCCGAGGAATTGACCCGACTGTTGTCCGTGGCGTTGACACGCAGGTCGGTTCCGATGTCTCGATCTGGCCTGGAGTCACACTGGGAGACCGGGTCACGATTGGCGCACGAGTGACACTCTATCCCGGCGTTTTTATCGGTGATGATTCGACGATCGGGGACGACACACTACTGTATCCGAATGTCGTCGTCAGGGAAGGCTGTACAATCGGCGCGCGGGTGATCATTCATAGCGGCACGGTGATCGGGAGTGATGGATTCGGTTATGTACAGGACCAGGGACGGCATTACAAGATTCCTCAGCTCGGCGGAGTCACGATTGAGGATGACGTCGAGATCGGGGCGAATGTCGCAGTCGACCGAGCCACACTCGGCCAAACCATCATCAAACAAGGCACCAAAATCGATAATCTCGTCCAGATTGCCCATAACGTAACGATCGGCGCCCATTCAATCCTGGTGGCGCAGGTTGGGATCGCCGGCAGTACTCACGTGGGACATCACGTCATGATCGGAGGACAGGCAGGGCTGGCTGACCACATTGTCATTGGAGATCAGGTAATGATCGCCGCTCGTGCAGGTGTCAACCGCAGCCTCGAACCCAATCAAATCGTTTCAGGCGCTCCTGTGATGCCGCATGAAGTCTGGGTAAAGGCCCAAGCGGTGATTCCACGCCTTCCTGAACTCCGACAGACAATCCGCACATTGGAAGAACGGATGAAGCAGCTTGAAGCATCGCACGGAGTACGGGGCAAGAAGAAGGGTAAAGGGGGTAAGGGGTGAGGGGTGAGGCGGTAGGAAGAATGTTGAATTTTGAATGATGAATGTTCAAAGGTAAATGGTCGGACGACAGATTCCTGAATCCCTTCAGCCTGTCGCGCTTTTCGCGCATCTCTCGCGCGTCACGCGGCACGGTCTTTCGTGCTAGTTCACAACTCCACGCCAGCTAAACAATTTGGCCCAGTAGAATCCCGCCCAGGGTACCAGCACAGCCGGGAAGGGGTCTAGTTCGCCGCGTATAATGGCCACAGCCGATGCGCCGAAGATTAGGACAGCTCCGGCAATGGAGATCGCTGTAACAAAACCACGCCCAGGGTGCTCGATCAACGGAGGCTCCGGTTCGGTCTTGGCCTTAGTCTTCCTGTTGCGTTGAGCGACAGCTGTCCGCAACCGTGCCGCATACACCTCGGGAAAGGTCGCAAAGAGGTAACGGTGATAACGTGCCTGTCCCCATCCACACAACGCACCGATTAAGATTAAGGCTGAGCTGGTAACAAACGTCAACCAGCTGTACGAATGATTCACCACCAATTGATAAGCAAGTGATCCGATACCCCCGACCAGGCAGATCAATCCGATAGTTCCGGCGGGGAGGAGGATGTGGGACCGGACATAGTAGCGCGCTTGCTCATCAATCTTCTCCGGTTTCAAAACCGTCACAAGTTTTGGCATCGATGCGTTCTCCTACGACATCCACTGCTTTGTTCGTCCTCGACAAGAAAAGGCGGTGGAAGGGCGGCATCATAGCATCCTTTCGTCGCTTGTTACACGAGCGGGGAAGGAAGAGTGGGCCTCTACGTCGAGGCTAATCAAACAGGCCTCTCAATCCCCTGATTAGATGAGAAATTGTGGATGACACATGCGCAACGATAGCCAACATGCCTGCTTTTCATAGCATAAGCACTTATCTGCGCACTCCATAGTACGAAGGTGGGCATTGGCGCTCAAACGCTGCTTCCAAACAGGAGATTCGCGTCCATCAACATGAAGTTCCGCAGCGGGAAAGGGGACAAGAGGGCACGACATCGGCCCTCTCATTCTCGGTGTCCCCAAAAGGTGTGCATGATTTGTGGATAATCATGTGGATGAGCGACCAATACCATGCCGTACCACAGCACCTCACACATTGCCCAATCGATAGGCAACACAATCTGTGCAATTTCACCAGGATGCAGATTTTTAGCGAGAAGTCGTATGGAAACCGAGCGTCGATTCCGCGCGATTCAGAAGATTCTCCAGAGTCGAGCGTACAGAAGTGTGCAGGCTGACAGGGTGAAGTTAAACCGGCAAGATATCACCGATGGCTGATCGTTCGACGCGTCCGAGATTGCCCCACTGCTCCGCCATCGGAATCAATGCATGAATTCTCGTTTCGACGGCTCCCAGCCTTTCTGCCAAGGTCGATGTTTTTCGGTAGGCCGCGACCATGAGAAAGGATCGCAGTCCCTGCAAAAACATCGTGATCATCGTCGCCTGCACTTGGCTAGCCAGATTATAGAGGGCTTCGACCTGTTCGAGAATCGGGTCGAGCTGGGACGCCGTGACAAAATCCGTCGCCCCTTGCGCTCGTATATTCGTAAGAATGGAACTGATGATCGGAACTCGCCGACGGACTTCTTGAAGGAACTCTTCGTCGAGTCTATCAAGTTCAGTTAAGATGCGCCCGATGCCAGCGACATCAAGTTGATCAGTTTCCCGCTCGGCTCGCAAGATCACCGCCTCCAGCACATCTCGGGTCGGCTGCATCGACCGGGCACGAGCTTGTTGCAGGTCCCGAAGGGCATGGATGAGCGGGACGCTGGAACTCACGGTGAGTGGAGCGTGCCGCTGGGGAACATCGGGTAATTCAGTCGCGGCGGCAGGGAGGGGCTGCTCAGACTTGCCTGCCGTTTCCCCATGAACGTCATCTTTTCCGGTACGGTCGTCTTCTTGGTCTCCTGCTAAGCGGCGTACAGCCAAACTGATCCGATCCAACCCCTCCTGAAGTGACTGGAGCCCTGCCGTCATCGTACCAGGCTCTTGTCGCCCCATATCGTGAAGAATCGGAAGCAGATTGGCAGCCATCTGCTCAATAGTCTGGAGCTGCACCGTCGACGCAGATCTGGAGAGATTCGTAATGCCGTGCAAGAGAATCCCATAGAGCTTTGGACGCACTGTTCCGTTAGTACCCTCAGCAAGCTGTTTCATTGCCATCTGAATCTGAGCCAGCCATTGATGAGCTTCGAGGGCGAATAACCCGATCACTTCTTTTTCAAAACTGGCATCCAGAAGATCTTGCGTAGGAGGGCGACCTATCCATTGATGCTCGCCAGACAGCGACGCAGTTCTGTCTTCTGGCACAGAAGTCCGTGACTCGACGGCGCCTTGAATCGCACTCGCGAGAGCATCCAAGCCTTCCAAGAGCGACGTAAATTGATCGGATGCCGAGGGAACCAACTCGGATGTCTTGACGCGCGTCGCATCCGCTGGAAACGATATGCGTGCGACGTCAGGAGGCTCCAGTGTTTCGATGATCGATACGAGCGGGGTGAGGCTCAGATCGAGTTGCATCCCCTCTTGGCCACGCGCCGCATCGCCCTCGATCCATACGATCGGGCGGAGCGGATAGCGCGTATTGACGCGCATGACAGACCCGACTTCTCCTGTGGTCAATCGTACTGAGGTACCCAGCGGATAGGCCGACAGCTGTTCGACTAACGCTTTGACGACTTCCCGAGGGAACGCCGCCCGTTCCGCGACTATCAATTCTCGCACCGCTTCATGCGGAAAGAATCGGCGACGATATCCACGCGGGCTTACGAGGGCATCGAAGACATCCACTACGCCGATGATTTGGGCAAACTCGCTGATCTGCCGCTCTTTCAACTTGTTCGGATATCCTTGCCCATTCCACCGCTCATGCGCTTGACGCACCACTTGTGCCAGCCAGTCGTATTTCGGACCCGCCTTTCGAATCGCTTGATAACCGAGCTCGGGATGCTGCTCAATCAGCGTACGTTCATCACGGGTCAACCGACCCGACTTCGTAATCAGCGACTGTGGCACGGCAAAAAGGCCGATGTCGTGCAGGAGCCCTGCGAAGGTAAGCCGTTCCAGCTCTTTCCCGTGATATCCTAGTCCCGCGCCTACTTTCGTTGCCAAAATTGCCACATTCACAAGATTTGTAATCAGTGGCGGGCCTGCAGGACCGCTCATAGCCTGAACGAGCAATTGATCACTTCTCTTGAGCGCCTCCGCAATGCCGGTCGCCAGGGTAGACAAAGCCTCTATATCGAGTTCGTCTTGCCGCTGCACGGCGAGCGCCACATCCGTCAATTGCTCCTGCGCAATGCGATACCAATCTGTCATGCTGGATTCGTTCATGGCCTGAGGCCATCCTTACGAAATATTTCGACCAGACATCATATGACTTGCCCGACCCTCTGAACAAGCCGATGATCGATCTGCGAGAGATGCTCGATCGCTCCGGCAAAGAGACACTGATCGCAGAGTGCATTGATGAGCCGTCCAATCCCCTGGCTCTGTTCGTAAATGGCTGTCACCGCTTCTTTCGTAAACACGTCTGTCCGATCCGTCGCAGCTCCCATGCGTGCCTCAATGTACGATGTCGTTTCCTCTGCCGTGAACGGGCCTAGATGGGCGCGAACCGCGATCCGCTGGTTCAACTGGGGAATTTCCGCAACACGATGACGTAGTTCAGGCTGGCCGATCAGTACAACGGTCAACAGAAATCGATCATTCAGTTGAAAGTTCGTCAGCAATCGGAGCTCCTCAAAACCTTTGACACTTTCAATGGCTTGCGCTTCATCAACGACCAGCACCGAGCTGATCCCTCGTTGCGCATTCAATTCCAGGCGCGTATTGAGTGTCTGCAATCGTGCGGCTTTTGAGTGCACGAGGTCGAGTCCGAACTGCGACAACACTTCATCCAGCAATTCGGATGGAGACAAGGCGGGATTGGCAACAAGCGCGACATCATACCGAGCAGGCGATAGCCCGACGATCAGACGACGACTCAGCAATGTTTTTCCGCACCCAATGTCACCCGTGAGCAGAAGGATGCCTTTACGGGTGTGAATCCCATAACTCAACCACCTGTGCGCGGCATCATGTTGAACGCACGGAACATAGAATCGCGGATCCGGCACATTGTCGAACGGAAAAACTCTGAGTCCCCAATACGTCGTATAGTCGATGGCCTCGTTCATCGCGCCGGCATCATCGCTCGAAAGGGACGATTTCATCACGCGCCTCGACGAACTTGTGAGCGGGGTTCCGCGCATTGACTACGAGTGGCCGGCAGGAAACAACTGATCGATCGCGGCACGTTGAGCTCGCCCGTGCTCCACCCACTGGCGAATGGCGCCGCCCATCACATGCAGCCGCGCCTTTACCGATTCCACCCGTGTGGCGGCCAGACGCACTCGCCGTTGCGCCACCATGGTCAGCAGACTGTGCAGACCTGTGAAAAACATCATGGCCGAGCTCGAGTTCACCTGCTGCGCTTCTGTTCGTAACTGTGCGACGTCTTGAAGAGAGGATTCGAGAGCCAGCATGCGTGAGGAGGCCTCTCCCCCGTCCATCTTGAGAGCGCTCATTTTCTTGAAAATCTCCGGCACACGCTCGTCAATCGTCTTGAGAAACGACTCTTCCGCTTCGGACACTCGGGCAAGATATTCGTGAATGACCCTGGCATCGATACGTTCGACACCGGCCTGAACTTGGCCTTCCATTTGCTCGATTAGGCTACGAATAAGGTTACGCCCTGACGCGGCACTGGATGACTGATTTTTTTGTAGTTCTTGAAGCGCTTGCAGAAACTCCCGGGGAGATAGACTCGCGTCAACCGAGACAGTCGCCGCACCGCTCCCATCCTCTTCAAAAGAGATCCCCGTTGCCTGGGTCAATGCGGTATGAATCAGTCCCAGCTGTTTACAAAGCGAGAGAAAATCCTGAACGGAGAACGCTTTCTGCGGGTCCCGAAGGGCTTCGACAAAGGGAATCGTCCCGAAGCTGGCATGCTCGACGTCTGAAAGATTGAGCATGGCGGCAGATCCACCGAGGTTGGTCACGCCGGACGAAATCGTTCCAATCAGCTTGGCATGCCGCTCCGGCGCCGGCCCCTGTTGCAGCTCATCTAAGGCAACGTGAATGTTTTGGAGCCATTCATGCGCTTCCTGAACAAAGAGATCGACCAGTTCTTTCTGAAAATCGTCGGGGGTGTCGGCAGCCATGACATCAGTCCTTCACGTCAGTGACGGTTCGAGAGAAACACTCGTACAGGTTAGGACCGTCGCTTCCCGTTCCCCAGTTGAGAGGCCAACCCCGCGATCTCGCCAAGCTTGATCGCCATCTCTTCAAACCGCTTCGTGGCTTGCTCGGCCGCTTGCTCAGCTTCAGATACGCGCTTTACTAGGAGGCCATTTCGTTCTCGTTCCGTCTGAAGCAGTGCGTCACTCTCTGATGTTGTCTTCGTTGCGCGCTCTGCTTCAGAAAGACGCATAGCGAGATCTTTACTGCGCTGTTGTTCACCTGCAAGCGATTGTTCTAACGTGCTCACTTGTTGCGTCAATATCTGAGACCGAGTCGCCGCCTGTTCCATTTCTGTCATTTGTTCAACCAGCTGTGCGGCAGCCTGGCGTTCTGCCTGGAGGGTCGCCTCCAGCTCTTGGGCACGACTTGCCTGCTTCTGCAGCTCGGCGAAACCCGTTGCCTGTTGCGCACGGTCATCCCGTTCTTTCTGAAGAGCCATCTCCAGTTCCCGCACACGCTCACCTAAGCTCTCCGCCAGCGAGGCTTGGTTCTTGGCCTCAGCTGTCCGGTCTCGTTCGGTCTTCAGTGCAGATTCAAGTTCCTGTACCTGCGCGACAATACGCTCGGTCTCTGCCAGTTGCATCTTCAGCTGGGTGATCTGCTCTCGTTCCTTTGCCAACATCAGCTCGAGTTCCTGGGCATGACCCAATTCCCCTTCGAGTTGTACCACTCGTTGAGCGCTACGTGTCGCTCGATCTCGTTCGACCAAGAGTTCTTCTTCGAGCGCCTTCAATCGCGCAGTTGCCCGTTGATAGGTTGCTAATTGTTCATCACTCACTCGCGCATTTTGGATCGGCTGATTGGACTCAGTCCCTTTCTCGGTACTCTTCGCAGCAGGCGCCGCAGCGCCTTGCCGCTTGGCCAACAGCTCGATCACACGATCCTTGAGCGATGTGCCCTGAAACGGCTTTTTCAACACACCGTCGGCGTGACAGGATTCAGCCTGCTTCGTCACCTCATCGTTCACGATGCCGGAGATCAAGAGCACCGGCGTATTCGCTAGCGCTTTCTGCCCGCGCACGAAGGCACACACCTCGTAACCGCTTTTATCCGGCATAATCACATCTGACACGACTAAGTCAGGCGTCTCTTTGGCCAAATAAGCCAATGCTTCTGCGCCGTTCGCAGCAAGAGTAACCCCAAATCCAGCCTCAGTCAGCAATCGTTCGGCAACTTTCCGAACCGCGATACTGTCGTCGGCAATCAACACTTTGGACATAATAGTTGCCTTCCTTGCAGAGCTCTTACCGTGTCACGATATTCTGTGTCGACCGGCCGAGTCGCTGCAAAGCCACGATCGCCACATCGTTCCCGGCAATCGTGACTGTGCCATGCGTCTCAATATCCTCACTGCCGTTTGATCGAATCGCCGTCGCGTCCACAGTTTCGAGAGACGGCATATCGGCATCGATGCAGATAGCCATCGGCCCGTCGAGATGACGCGCCACCAGGCACAGCAGCGGACTTCCAATCAGTGTGCGGCTCAGTCTGGCAGCCAAATCATAGACCGGCATCACATGGTTTTCCCGCTTTAGCATGGCCTGCACGAATGGCGTCCGACTCGGCACCGGAATGCTCTCAGTCCAGGGCGACACCCCTCCCACATCTTCGGTTCGCGCGGCGAGCTTTATTCCACCAATGGAAAATACCACCACATTCCACGACCGTTTCGTGACCTGAACCTGCTGCTTTCCACGTGCGCCCCTCAGCATGACTCACCGATCCTTGCTGGAGTTGCCGCAACCATCTCTCTCCCTTGCTCGAGCGGCGCAGGTACTACGTCAGCCGACTCTCCTAGCACCCACAACGGATTCAGAATCAACACCAACTGCTCCTGATACAGCATCATCCCCTGAAACCAGTTTCGTTCATCGCGTTGAAACTGTGGCGGTAATGGAAAGCAGTCCTTCCGTTCTACCTCCGTCAGGCCTATCACCTGTTCAGCCCCAATCGCACTATGGGAACGGCCTGTCGAGTACAACACCGTCCTGAACTCGAGACCGGACAAGTGCGCGACCAATGAAAGTCGTTGGGCAAGATCCACCGGTTGAAAGATGGTCCCTGCTGAAGTCACGGCCTGTTCATTTCCAGCCTCTTCTTGCGTGAGAACGCCACGAACCCCCTCTGCGGGAAGGGCCACATAGCTGTCCCCCAGACGGATGACCAAAAAACTGGCCGTTTCCACTGGCAGGTTTGTCGAATTGTGATGGCCGCGTAAACTCATAAAAATATCGCGTGTGCGTCTATCCGATACCGACGACCATACCAAGAATCGAACGATTGATTCCTAGTTACGCACGGCGGCTTGTTTACCGATCCAGCGTTCAATTTCCTGGATCAAGGCCCGCTCTTCTACCGGCTTGGCAATATAGGAACTCGCTCCAATATTGAGCGCCATTTGCCGGTGCTTGTCACCGGCCCGCGTCGTCATGACGATAATCGGTGTCTGCTGCGTTTGCGTGCGGCTGCGCAATCCCTGGATCACTTCAAATCCATTGAGCTTCGGCATCTCAAGATCGGTAATGATCAGCCGATAGTTTTGCGCAGACGCCTTACGGAGACCTTCTTCTCCGTCCACGGCCGTATCGACTTCATATCCGGCCGACTCCAACATCCGACCCACGAACTTCCTGATGCTCAAGGAGTCGTCGATCAGGAGCAGCAACTGCTCCGATGCCTTCGGCTCTGGGACCACGGCGTATGGAGCCAGCGAGTCCGTCGACACCGTCGCAGGCGACGACAACTCCGGTACCGAATCGGCTTGCGCCTCTCTCGCCAGCAATCGAGCCGGGTCCAACACAAGAACCACGCGCCCTTCAGGATCGATGGTCGCCCCGCCGAAGCTGGATCGATCCAACGACCTAAACGACCCCAACGGCTTAATGACGATTTCTTGACGACCGAGCAATTCGTCGACCAACAGGCCGATCATCCCGGCAGCCGTCCGCACGATCACAACCGGTTTTCCGATTTCCACCGGCACACTGCTTCGATTGAGGACCTGCTGGAGCGGCTGCACTTCGATCGCCTCATCTCCGATATGCAAGACTGATCGTTCGCCCATCCGTTGATGCACGCTTGGCGTCAGCATGGTCACTTCGCGCACCGCCGGAAGAGGAATCCCGTAACGCTCACTCCCTACTCGCACCATAAGCGCTGTTGCAATCAATAATGTGAGTGGGAGACTCAAGGTAAACTTCGTCCCCACCCCTCGAATGGATTCAACATCGATGTGCCCGTTCATGCTTTCAATGACACGTTTCACCACATCCATGCCGACTCCTCGCCCCGCTTGATCGCCGATCTGATCGGCCGTCGAGAATCCCGGTATGAAAATAAACTTGATGACTTCTGATTCGGGCATCGAACGGGCCACTTCCGGACGGAGTAGTCCTCGCTCAACCGCTTTGGCCCGGATCTTTTCGATGTCGAGCCCTGCCCCGTCATCTTCAACTTCAATCAACACCGCATTCCCGCGATGAGCCGCATGGAGATAAATCGTGCCGGCCGCCGGCTTCCCCTTCGACACGCGATCAGCCGCAAGCTCGATCCCGTGATAGACTGCGTTGCGTACGAGGTGAACCAAGGGATCGACCAGCCGTTCGACGACCCCTGTATCGACTTCCGTATGTTCACCGGACGTGACCAACGTGACTTCTTTGCCTGTCGCACGCGCCATCTCACGCGTGGCCCGGCGGAATCGGGTGAACGGCGTACCCACCGGCACCATCCGGGCCCGAGCGATTTCATCCCGCATACCAAGGGTCAGCTGTGCCAATTGACTCATGTCTTCATGGGAACGCCGAATCGACCCGCTCAATTGCGTCATCGATTCTGAAATATCCGCCGTCACCTCGCCGATACGGCGAGCCAAAATATTGAAGTCATCGTACTTATCGAACTCAAGACTCCCGAAGTCACTCACGCCGGTAAATCCCTGGGCTGGGCCGGTCGCTGGACCGGAGGTCGCGGTCGGAAGTGTAAAGGTATGTTTTTCTTCGAATGAATGGACTGACTCAACCAGACGGCCCTTGCACGCCAATACCTGTTGTGAGAGTTGTTCCAACATATGCAAGCGTTGCTCGAGTCGCCCTCGGCCGATAACGAGCTCACCGACAAGATTCAACAACCGCTCCAAGCGATCGCGGCTGACGCGGATGACTTCACGATCTTCTGCGGCTTTACCATCCGCCGTTTTACCTTTCGCCACAGAGGCCGGCTCGGCGTCTTCTTGATCGTGTAGTTCTTGCTCCTCAGGTGTTTCGACAAGATGGGCGGCTGAATCCGATTTCACCACCAAAGTCGCCACCGGCTGATCCAGCTGTTTGAGTCGTTGCATCGCAACGGCAAATCGCTGGCGTAACATGTCGAGGGACGTGGGGTCCCGCCGCATCAGCAGGCGCACAACATCGACCGATCGCAACAGCACGTCTGTATGACCAGGGAGAATTTTGACGCGGCCCTCGCGCACGGCTCCCATAAAATCTTCAACATAGTGAGTCAGATCGCCGATCGACTGAAATCCGACCGTATAGGCGGACCCCTTGAGCGTATGCGCTGTGCGGAAGAGTTGATTGATCAGTTCCGAATTGTGCTGCTCCTTATCGAGGCGAAGCAGCTGGGCTTCGAGAGACTCTAGGTATTCCTGTGCTTCT
>Ga0307505_10002482_pt1 | contig 12731 bp, 17 predicted proteins | sample 23_S_MG_FD_202183 | JGI IMG/M metagenome (GOLD analysis project Ga0307505, IMG submission 202183) | Soil microbial communities from Populus trichocarpa stands in riparian zone in the Pacific Northwest, United States - 23_S | ecosystem: Environmental > Terrestrial > Soil > Riparian zone > Trees...
CATCCGAAGCGTCCGCTGCGTAACCCAGTGCTCCTGATCAAGGGAAGGGCCGGTCTCATCTAGAACGAGTCCGCAGACACAACAGATGTGGAGCATCGTCGTCTTAGTCCTCGAAGCCGACAGCGCCTCATACGCTAACTGAGTGAATACGGTTTCAGCAGCCATTCTCAACCTCCTTCTGTGATTCTTCACTAAGTGCGGTCAGGACAAGGCAAGATGTGAATCCTCTACCCAACATACTTCCGCCAAGTTGCTTCCAGCACTAGGAATCCCCCCAGCTTCACTTGAATGGCAACTAGCATGACCTACATCGTAAGGGGAAATGGATGTCGTGAAAAAGCGAGTGTACTGCCCGCTTAATTATCATGGACAGGTCGTGTCGTGTTTTGAATAACCACGCCGGCAGACGAAGCAAACGTCGAAGTCTGTTCCCTTTTACCTTGGAAGTTTTCCTTTCCTTAAAACTATGGGCCCTCTAAGGAGTGCGTTCTCAGACATTATTTACCAGCACGCACGCCTAACGGCCCTCTCTGGCAGCTTGTCGCCCCAACTGTACCGTCTGTCGATACATCTCCGGTAACTCCTCCACAACAATTGTGGTATACGGCTCGCTTCTTCCCATTCTCACAAGACACTTTTCTCCAACCCTAGGGGATATCCTAGGTTCACGGAAACGCAATCTCAATATAAGATTCGTGCACAGATAAGATTCGTGTACAGGAGATGCCTGCCATGAGGGATGTACTTTGGCTATTTGATGCAATTCTATACGTAGTGGGTGGAGTCGTAACGATCAGCATCTTGGTTACGACGTTGCTCTCATAGTCACGATCTGCACTGCCCCGCTTAAATTGTGGACAGGGAGAGGAGTCACACTTTCGTGTGGTCCAAACCAACGATGATCGCACTACACAAAACAAAGGCTCGGTTCCTTTCGGAGCCGAGCCAACTTCAGATTCCACCAAGGTCTGACTGCATGACAACCTGGGAGGATCGCGCGCTAGTCATTCCCGTGTGGTTTCTGATGTAGTCTTAGGCTACTCGTTACCTGGAATCGTGCATACTAGGAGAAACCCTAGCTCACACCACGGTCGCGGATGCCATAGGAGAAACCGTACTACTGGTGTCAGGATTAAGTGAATGAATTGTGGTCTTGAATTCAATGCTCCAGAGGAGGTGGTTATGACAACACTAGTGAGACCGGGCGTGCCAGTCGGTGGGTTTAAGACTGTCGGACAGATTCATGCGACAAATAGTCTGGTATTTCGCCTGGACCAGAATGCAATGGAAGTGGCCGTCGAATTACTGTCTACGCACACGCCGGGAGCGCCGGTGGTGGATGATCAGGGCGAATTCATTGGGTTCGTCAGTGAGGTTGATATTCTTTGCATACTTGAAGCGAAAAAGGACTTAAATCAGTTGACGGCAGGGGACGTCATGGCCAAGGAGCGTATCTCGGTTACGAATGACACTACTATCGATGAGGCCGTGAAGATCATGGGAGCAAAACGACTCCTGAGCCTGCCGGTCAAAGTGAATGGAAAGGTGGCCTATTCGATCACACGACACGATCTGTTGCGGGCCTGGATCGGCCTTGGAGTGGATATCGAAACCAATATGTCCAGTTAGGGTGTCTCGGTTCGAAAAGGACTAGGGGCTGAAGATGTCCGATGAAGCCGCCAAACAGCAAGCGAAGCCGAATACCAAGAGGTAGGGACCTTTGGCCACAGGTTCCCCGCAGAGAATGCAAACATGGTTGCCTGTCGAATGGCCGCAATCGTTCTACTCCAACTCCAGTTCAGATGCGCACTGGTGAGCGGTCTGCTCGCTGTGTCCATCTGATTCGTAACACCACCACCTGAATCATCGTGATGGGTTGACCATCCGTGGGTGGCTCGTTCCGCTCAAAACACGAGATTCTCAATCACAGCCAAGCTGCCCATCGCCAGGGTAGAAGGCTTGAGCAAGCACTTGAGTGTGTCCACCAGGAATTTCATCGAGGAACCTTTTATGATGAACTCGCTCACCCCAAGCGCACGAACCTGTCGCTCCACCTCAGGAGTAGTGTCCCCCGTCAAAACGATCACCGGCTGTTTAAGATCAACACGACGTATCTCTTTCAAAACCGCAACCCCGTCGAGCTCCGGCATTCTCAGATCCAGCACTATGACATCAGGGTGTTCTTGGCGATAGAGCTCTAGGCCCTTCCGACCGTTGTCAGCGAAGAACACATCATATCCCTCGTGACGGAGTCTCATGTCGAGAAGAGCCCGCACGTTCGGTTCATCATCAATTATCAGAATCTTCGCCATGGTACCCCACTCTGGCTAAATCGCCGTTCACGAAATTGTGCGCGAAATGCATCGGATCGGACCGCGGGACTCCCCTAGCAATTGCAAACTTTAACGGTCAATCAGGAGGAACTCGCAGGTTGACTCAGTTTGTCAGACCGGCGTATTCGTGAATTGACCAAGATGGGCATCCTCCACAAGCGCGATACGTACGACCTGCGCTAAACCGTCGCGGCCTATTTCAAATTCCCGCGCACCAAACCCGGCAAGCCTTGGAGGAACTGCGCCATGACAACGATGCCCCTGCCCGCACTCGCTGACGCGAGTCTTGTCTGGGGCGCCTGGGGTGCGGATTGAAATGCGATGCTCCTGTCTCCTCGTGCTGGATCGTTACCAGGGAAGCACCATCAGCACGATACTTAGCGAGACGATTCCCCAGATGAAGACCAGCGCGGCAGCCACTCGTGCGCTTAGATTTTCCATGGTATTCGACCTCTTGCATAGAGCCTGGCATCGGGAATGCGGGCTGTGAACTGGGTCATTCCCTAGATGTGAGTGGGGGGAGAGGCTTTATCTGAACGAGGAGCAGCCTCCTCGGTTAGATGAAAAATCACGACGAGGGATAGATGGGCTTCCGCGTTCCCGTCATGGTCGAAGATGATTACTCATGGATTTTCGACCTTGAGAATCTTCAATTTCACGACGAGCGGTTTCCCTGCGAGTGGATGGTTGTAATCCAACACCGCCAATGTATCTGCTACCTCTGCGACCGTGGCGAGTTCGCCCGCATCATTCCGCAAGACATCTCCTGCTTTCGTTCCAAGCGGCAACAGTTGTTTGGGGATCTTCAGTGTTTTCCTATCATCGTGAGGACCAAAGGCTTCCTCGGGACTCAGTGTAACTTTCTTTTCCTCTCCAGGTTTCATTCCAACCACTTCTCGCTCCAACGCCGGGAAAATCTCATGCCGACCTTGAACAAACTCGCTGACATTGCCGTAGTCGATCGCGATCGAGCCTGGAGTGGTTGCGACATATTGGAGGGTCACTTTCGAGCCTTCCATAATCTGATCTGATCCAGCATCAATCTTGTTTGTAGCCGGCTCCGTATATGGATCTCGATTAGGCTGGGACTGTAATCCATATGTGGCTGGAATCATGCCGAGGCTAAGAACTACTGCCGCAACAAGAAAAAGTCTGTGTGACATGAGGAATCTCCATTTTTGGCCGCTCGCTACAACAATTGCTCCCTCTCGTTTGAAATGAGCTACACCCTCTCCAGTAGGCAATGGGAATGCCAACTGTCCCACCTGGCACTTGAAGCCTGTGTTTCAATCAGATATGAACGACGCATATAGATGGAGTGGTGGCGTCACCCGCGCACAGCTTGTCCCAGGATTCAAGAGAACAACGCTAAGGTCCTGTATGTATAGAAGCTTTTACCAGCGACAGATAATCTGTCACTGGACAGATTATGCGCCCGCGGCAAAGCTCCCTTTCCTTGGTAAGATGCGAGCCTCGTGCTAGCATTTCTCTCCTATGGCTCTGTCAACCAGCGTGCACGATCTTCGCACCCTCATTCGCTCCTGCCACCCGCTGATCGCCATCGAGACGGTAGAAGAGGCACGGGTACTGGCATTACTGCAATCAGTTGCCGCCCAGGAACGCATGCCGCTGTTCGAGTGGTCCGTCACCAGAGGACTCACTCGGCACGACGATGGACCGACACTCAGTAAAATGACCGCCACGCCTCTGGCGGTCCTTCAACATCTACAGGGTCTGACCGTGGAGGCGATCTTCTGGCTCAAGGACCTCACACCGCATCTACAAGATCCCGCGGTCGCCCGCCAACTCCGAGAAGTTGCGGCAACCTACGATCGCTCGCGTTCCACCTGTGTGATCACCGGCCAACCCATTACCCTCCCGCCCGATATTGAAAAAATCGTCGTGCGGCTCGATCTGCAACTGCCGGATCGAGACGAACTCCAATCCATGCTCCAGAGCGTCCTGCAGTCGCTCAGTCCCAGAACCTCGTCTCTTCGCCCACGGTCAACCACGGTCGTGCAAAGTATCCTCAACTCCATCAATAGCTCCAAACCGTCAGACCGGGGTCCTTTGGTCAACGAGCGTGACGCCATTCTCCGCGCCTTACAGGGATTGACCCTCCATCAGGCCCGGCAAGTCATCACGCAATGCGTCGTCGAAGACGGCACACTCTCTGCCGATGACGTGCAGATGATTCTGAAGCGTAAGGTCCAGGCGATCAAAGACGGCGGTCTGCTCGAGTACTACCCGCTCGAAGACAACCGGTTCGAGTTGGGAGGATTCGGCAATCTGAAATCCTGGCTGGAACGCGCAAAGGTCGGTTTTACCGCAGAAGCCAAGGCGCTCAATCTCACGTCTCCCAGAGGAATCATGCTCGTGGGCGTGCCGGGCTGCGGTAAATCGCTGGCCGCGAAGGCCATCGCTCGGGAATGGCAACTCCCACTCTTAAAACTCGACGCAGGCCGGTTGTTCGATAAATTCGTCGGTGAGTCGGAGAAGAACTTCCGCAAGGCGATCGAGATGGCTGAATCACTTTCGCCCATCGTCCTCTGGATCGATGAAATCGAGAAGGCGATGGCTGCGGGGGGTGGAAGCGGCGAGGCCGACGCGGGCTTGAGCCGCCGGCTGTTCGGCGCGTTTCTCACGTGGCTTCAGGAAAAGAAACAAGAAGTCTTTGTCGTGGCCACCGCCAACAATTTGTCGTTGCTCCCCCCTGAACTCCTGCGCAAAGGCCGATTCGATGAAATATTTTTCGTAGACCTACCGGATGACGGCGAACGAGAATCCATCTGGACAATCCACCTAGGTCTTCGGAAGCAGGACGTGAAACAGTTCGATCTGCTCAAGATCGTCAGCGCCAGCGACGGCTTCAGCGGTTCGGAAATCGAACAGGCTGTGGTCGCAGGTCTCTATCGCGCGCTCCATCAAAAAACACCGCTGACGACCGATATGTTGATTGAGGAATTGACCAATACTGTGCCGCTCTCCGTCACCCGGCGTGAAGACATCGATCAGCTCCGGGAGACGGCGCAAGGCCGGTTTGTCAACGTACGGTGAGACCGATGCGACTCTTTTTCATCATGACCACGATAGCAATCGCGACGCTCGTGGGCTGTGCCACGCAACCTGCCGAACGGCCTCGCGCATCCCTCCCGACAGAGCGTTTCTGTTGTCAATCCGGCGAGCGCATGCCGAGCCGAAGCGCGATCGTACGGACAGCGGCCAAACTCGTGGGCGCCAAAACGATTAAGAGCAATGGCCGTCACATCGCGTACGACTGCGCCGGTGTCACCCGAGCTATCTTCCTCAAACACGGCATCGATCTGTACGACGGTGACGCGAGCGATCCCGATGCGAATGGTGTCCGGATCATCCATTCGCACATAGAAGAACAAGGCACATTCCACCAGGGACCAGCCGCGCATCCCGGCGACCTCGTCTTCTTCAACAACACATGGGACTACAACGGAGACGGCAAGGTCAACGACCCGCTGACGCACGTTGGGATAGTCGAGCGGCAGGAATCGAATGGCACCGTGATCTTCATCAGTCGCGTGGCCGGCGCCATCGAACGCTATCGCATGAATCTCGGCCTTCCCCACGTCCACAAAACCGTCGATGGCCGAATACTCAACGATTATCTTCGCCGCAAGGATGTCAGCGACCCGGCCAATACTGGCTATCTGACGGGGGAACTCTTTGCGCAGTTCGCCACTCGGGTAGGGCGCTAGCCCTAGCGCGTGAATGCGAGACGTGCGAGAAAAGCGTGACTGGCCAGATCAGATTTCTGCTTGTCTCGCTCGTCCCGCCAGTCTCGCGTGTCTCGCTCCGTTATTGGGCTAGCCAAATCATCAATTTGCGCTATATTTCACTTTATTGTCTGGTTCGTCGCGCTGAGTCGCTCTGAATACAGCGTGATTCAACGCGCGCAATACATCGTGCGAGAGAGTCCGAGGAGGGACGATGGGACAGACGGCAACCTATTGCAGCGACTGTTATAACAAAGTGGGGCGGGCTCAGGATGCGCAGATCAAAGCGGCGGAAAGCGACGGCAAGATCCCGATGACAAAAGAAGGGACCTGTTGTTCGTGTAGCAAGTCCACAGTCGTCGTCTATTTCGAGGGCTAGCTCAGCCCTCTCACAGCGGCGTGGCGACTCCTATTGTGCAAGGCCCTGCTACACTTGCCCTACGGCGACATCGTCGCCCGCCACTCTGACTACCCACACCGATCCTCTACACCGCACCATGCTGGAGATACACTAGAGACTGATGTCTCTCTGATAGCGCGTAAGCGCCGGCCTCTTTGCTTGCGGTATCTAGTCCTTTTTTCATCGAGTCGGGCTTCTTCAATAAAACAACGAGACAAACCAAATCACGGTCTTCTTACGCTGGCAGACTTTTCCTACAGCCTGCTCAAGCACAAGGCCGAATATTCCGATATTCACATAGTGCGGGATATCGATCACATGAACGAATACTATGGGCCACTATTTTTAAAATAACCTGCTACAGTAATTCTATGGCGCCTGTATCACACAAGGCCTCTACCAAGAAATCCTGCCCTCTCCGCAAGAGGATCCTCGACATGCGGGGCAGCCTCTTGAGTCTCCACAAAGCCCTCATCCTAGCGGAACAAGTGACCTATGAGCGTATCAATGGCCGGGTCGAATCGACCGGTCAATTGCTGCAATTGGTCTTGAACGACCCTTGGTTTACCTGGCTTCACCCCGTCTCTCAGCTGGTGGTGAGAATCGACGACCTTTTGGAAGAGGGGTCAGAACTATCCCCGGTTGAAGTGGAGCACTTTCTGATCGAAGCGCGATCCCTTATCCGTCCTTCGGAGGAAGGAGACGGTTTCGAACGAAGTTACTACGAAGCCCTTCAGCGAGACCCCGACGTGATCTTCGCCCACGTCGAAGTGAAGAAACTCTTGTCCAAGATCGCCGCGTAAAATTACGTCTCATCTGCTCCACGTCTCCAGCAGAGAATACACCTCCGGATTACCCAAGTCTGCGGCCTTACTCAGCCGCACAGACTTGCAGGATGCTCAAAAAGGCTGTCCAGCAAGGCCGCAGCGAGTGAAGGCCCGAGTCGTACCCTTGCGGTACGTTGAGGGTCTGAACGATGCGAGAACGAAGCTGGCGGACTTTTTCAGCATCCTGCTAACAAAAAATCAAGTTTTCCTTGCACGTACCGCTACGTACAAGTAGGCTCATCTACGGATATTATGATGATGCAACCACGTTGTCGCATGCGAGTCCCAGTCGTCTACCCTGCGAGTATCCAAAGCGATACCGGGGCCGGAGAGGGAGTCTTGCTCGACCTCTCGCCTGCCGGCTGCAGGATGCGCAGCAACATCGCGCTGAATGCAGGAACTTATCTCGCGCTGCGGATTGCTGTTGCGCAGGAACCAACCCCCGTGGCCGTAGAAGTCTCGGTGGTTCGCTGGTGTAAGGACGGGAACTTTGGTGTGGAGTTTCTTCGATACAGCCAGGGAGACCGCGAACGAGTTACAGATCTTGTCCTGGCTCTACCACCAACCGAGACACCTGCCTCTCCTGCTCACGCGGCGTCGACACTAAGCGTCGTCGCTTCATAATCATTTCGAAAATTTCATCTTCACAAGTCGCGCCTGTCGCGCACGTCCTGCTTGTCTCGCTCACATCCCCACAAACACAAAGGCGGTCGACCCATATGGATCAACCGCCTCGTTTCAAGCGCATGGTGTCCGAGTGATGCTATTGATTAGTTCTTTTCCTGCTTGTCGCCATCTTCGTGTTTGTCCTTGTCGCTATGCTTCTCACGAGCATTATCACGGCCATGTTTCCCATGTTCGCCAGCCGCTTCGTCGGCACGATCCAGTCCATGCTTCTTACCGTGGCCGTGGCCCTTGCCCTGACCTTTCCCTTTGCCCTTGCTTTTGTCTTTACCTTTACCCTTGCCTTTTCCCTTTCCCTCGGAGTCTTCCTTCATCTCATGCGTCTCAGCTTTCTTCTCTCCCTCCACTGCCGGAGCTGGAGCAGGGATCGGTGTCGTTGTCTCGGGAGCTGAGGTTGGAGCGGACGGAGGTGCCGCAGGAGCCGATTCTTGGGCAGGCGCTTGGGCCAGCACACTCGTAAAGGCACACAGCACGGCGGCAGCCGTCAAAGAAGCCACTATTCTGGTCATCCTATTCCTCCATGGGTTAAGTTCGAACGATGGGGTGGCAACCACCCCGGACCTCACATTCGCAAGGCTGATGCCATCGCGAACAGAGAAACCTGCCTAGTTGTTCAATAAACGGAGGGTCATGTCTCGCGTGTTGATTGATTCTGTACAAAGGCTGAGGCGGGATGGAGGACAAACCAGCCAGACTGCCTCACTGACCAACTATAACCGACCTTCATCGATCTCGATCACATCGGCCCAGGTGGAGATAGGAGGGAGAGAGGAAACCTCTACACCTCGCTTCGAGGCAATGTCTTGCAGTCGCCCCTGAAACCGCTGCCGCGCCGCATCATCTTTTGGGCCGGATGACAGGAGCCCCTGACTCCATTGCGCGATCTCTTGGTCAGACGGTTTTCGACTGTTGGTCCTCACCCACCCAAGCAATTCCTCATCCGTCCCACCGGCCAACACCAACTGCTCGAAAGCCTTCGGATCGATCTGCAGAAAATCGACCAGGTACTTATCGAACCCCATCGTGATGTAGTTGTAGTCCTGAATCTTGCCTTCATGTCGCAAACGAATCTTGTCAATCAACCGCCCCAAATGGGCAATGCCACCAAGCAGAGTTTTGGGACTGCGAGGATAAGTTTGTTGCGTCAATGTCGTCTTTCGCAATATTGTGATCGCTCACGGGGAAAATGGCCAGCAACTCCGACAGCGGATTCTACGCGGAGAACGTCTCGAACGGAGACTACCGGCTAAGCCGCCGTTCGTTTACGACGTGCGGAGCCTTTGCGGGCCCGTCGCGATTGTCTCGCTGTCGCACCAGCGGCATCGCGCAGAACACGCAGTGCGCGGTTCACGGAAGCTGTGTCCGGAAATACCTTTGCCAACTCCGGATCAACCAGCACAAGATTTGTTCCAGCCATTGCCCGCTGGTAATACTTGCCGCGAACGCCCCTCTTAAGCTTTGACAAGTCGTACTCGGGCCGAAGTTCGCCTTTCATCGCCTTAGGTGAGACCTTCCGCATATTGCTTCCTTTCTTTCGGTGTCGACAGCCTGGCGCTTATGATCCGAATCCGGTCATCGCGATCGCAATGCGAGAGAAACAGCACACGGCTCCTTGTCGACACGCCGATCGTAATTTCACGCGGCTCCTCCTCTGAATGGTCTGGGTCGTCGAAAGTGATCGCCCTTGCATCCTGAAATACTGAGGCCGCTTCCTCAAATGAAATACCGTGCTTCCTTCGGTTCGTTTGAGCTTTTCTCGGATCCCATTCATACGTCACGCCGATACGATAGCATGTCTCACATCTTTAGGCTAATAGGCAATAGCCATCGGCAAAGCTCTCGCCAACTCCTGAGCAATCAATGTTTCCTGAAACCTTTTTCAGCCTCTCAGGCAAGCAGGTCCTCATCCGTTCCGCCAGCCAACACCCGCTGTTCAAACGCCTTCGGATCGATCTGTAGAAAATCAACCAGGTACTTATCGAACCCCACCGTGATGTAGTTGTAGTCCTGAATCTTGCCCTCATTCCGCAGACGAATCTTATCGATAAACCGCCCCAAGTGGGCAATGCCACCGAGGAGGGCCTTGGGACTGCGGGGATATTTCGCCATTTTAGGTTACTCCTGGGTTGCAGCGAACATTCAGAATCTGAGCAGAGGCAGGCTCACTCCCCCGCTTTATTCGTTCCTCTTATAGTGGCACTTCGTGCATTCATGAGTGGCATTCTCAAGGCGCACAAACTCGGCTGGGATAGGACTCATGTAAAACGGTTTTCCTGGAACAGAGCAATTCGGGCAGCTCAAACCAGAATTGGCTTCTCTGACATTTATTTCCTGCAACCATAAACAGATCTTGCCCGCGTGAGGCTCAGGAACATATTGTCGAATAATTTTTACAGCTTCGTTCAAATTCATAAGATCGTCAAAACACAGATCGCGTCAGGCAAAATGCTTTCGCATGAAAAGATTCACCCCTTCTAGCATTAGTGCCACTCGGTTCCTATCACTCACTTCATCCCACTCTCCATGTGCAGCATAATTTCTAAGACCGCCCCATGATGTGATGTCTTTATAGTCTTGTTTTGTAATGAGGTCACTTTCCCTCAGAACTGTGGCATAGGCGTCTAGGCCGGGTTTTCGTCCTCCTAGCCCTAGAGCCTCTTTCTCTGCCCAAGTTCTCAAATACTCCTCTAGCGCAGCACCTATGATTACGGCTGGGGCTGCAGGGTGAATGCCCTTAGCCTCCAGCAATTGCTGAGCTTGCTGCATGAAATCTGATACCACATCTATCTGTGCACGGCGTTCGGGCGACACTTCAGCGTGTAACCCTGCTTGAACATACTCCTTGAATGATTGGAGAACGGACTTCAGATTCTTAGCTACATAATCCTCAGCAAAGCTTCTCGGATTAAAACTGTTAATGGTCGTATAAAATGCGCTTTTCGGCCCTGAATAGACACGAAGGAATTCACACACCTCTGCGTGCAGACCCACAACAGAATCGTGTGGCCCAGCCTTTCCTATCAAACGATCTACGTGCTCAATTAGCTTAATGGCATCCATCTATTCATTCACTACACTGCGCAGAATACAGCCAGATGCGGAAAGCGCCAGATTAGAGGGCAGGCTACTTTTCAGACGTGAGATTGTCAACATAAATACCTAGCTTTAGGGGCACGGGAATGGGGACATTCTGAATTGTTGCGGGCAGACGCTTGAATCCCGCGTCAAGAAAATCAGAATGTCCCTATTTCTTCGCCCCTGGGTTGATTCTTCGCGAGTAAAACATTGCCAATTCCGTCTCCAGAGAATACGGCTAGTCGCCTAACGCCGCCGCTCAGATGCGATGTGCCGCAGGCGTAGCGTCACCTGCAACGACCTGGCTAGGTGGATGTGCGTCAAGAAGCTGAACCACTCTCTGCTTCATACAAAAGCCCGCGAGCCGTCCTAATTCGACAAATGTGATCCATCTTCTTCCATAGATTGGTACGCAACTTATCTTCCTCCGGGTCAACAAGCTGTTGGAAATAGTCCTCTAGTGTTTCGTGCACCGCACTATGAAAACGCTTCACATCAATTATGTAACCTTGACCATCTCCAGCTTTTTGCAGCATGGTGCTGCTACCTCGGCACACCAGCCACATTTCCTTTGCTTCCGCTTGGTGGAGTAAACCGCATCGAATATCTTCGTAGAAATGCTTGCTAGCTTCCTTGTCGAAGTACGGCTGAAATCGAGGGCTGGACAAGAAATTCGTAATGTACTTTTCAGACTTACCTTTTCCGGTTGTCGCGCCGGCCCTGAACTGCTCGATCGTTTCTGCTAGCAAACAATCTAAGGCAAGGACCACGAATCCCGAGTACGGGTCCTTGAGGTTTTCGTCTGCGAATCGCAAGTAGCGACCTATAAGGCGATCTCGAACTATCTCGACCGCCTTGTCCCAGTCTCCTGATTCAGCGGAGGATAATTTCAGCCAATCTGTCGACGCGTACTTGGGAGAAATCCGCAGCGCGCCACTGGACAGTTGGCCCATCGATCCACCCAACTATTAAGTAAGCAGCGGCAGGGACATGGCTACAGGCAGCCTATCCCTGACCGTACCAGAACTCTGGTGATTGAAAAGCTGAGAGATCATCGGCACTTCGAGAATCTGTGTCAATAACCGCCACAAGAATACACTGCCATTCGCGCGACCTATCTCCTATTGGCCCGCAGCCAATTTCTGCCGGGCAGGGGCAAATCAATGGTTCCTGGAACCGTTTTCCGCTTCACTTCGCAATTTGACAGCGATGCGTGGCGGCGCTTCTGCCATGAGCATCATCTTGAGCCCAGTATGAGCCGGCGTGGAAACTGCTGGGATAACACTGTGGCCGAATCGTTTTTTAGCAGCTTGAAGAAGGAGCGGATCAAGAAGCAAATCTACACGACTCGTGATATTGCCAATACCGAGATCTACGATTACATCGAGATGTTCTCCAATCGCACCCGTCGACACAGCCATCTCAGCGGTGTAAGTCCGGAGGCGTTTGATGCCGTGTCGAAACGGGCGTAAAGGTGTACGTTAAAGCATGGGAAGTCCACATGCCTACAAATTCACCTTGTAACTCGTACTCCGGCCGCCGCCGGAAGGGACAAACAGGCCCTTGTCTGCGAAATCCTGCAAATCCCGCGTCGCCGTGGCTTTCGACGCCCCGGTCATCGACATGTATTTCTTCGCACTCATCCCGCCCTTAAACCCTTCCG
>Ga0307505_10002483_pt1 | contig 12729 bp, 2 predicted proteins | sample 23_S_MG_FD_202183 | JGI IMG/M metagenome (GOLD analysis project Ga0307505, IMG submission 202183) | Soil microbial communities from Populus trichocarpa stands in riparian zone in the Pacific Northwest, United States - 23_S | ecosystem: Environmental > Terrestrial > Soil > Riparian zone > Trees...
CGAACCGCTATCAAAGATGGCTACGTCTGTTTTCCCGTCGTAGTCGTAATCAGCGGGTGCGGGTTTTGCTGAGGAACTTACCTCCGGGCTTAACGAGTTGAACGTTACTGTCCAAACCGCTCCGCCGGTTGAATTCTTTACCTTGAACTCTTTCGTGGTCGGATGCCACCGACCGACATCGCTCTTACCGTCGCCATCAAAATCAAAATCAACCGTCCCTGCCGGTTGTGTGAACATGGTCGCGGGTGCTGTTTCTTCAGTCTTATCCTCGGTATCGGAGTTCGTCGATTCGCCAGCAACCTTTTCCGTCGGCTCGTTCAGAGGCGATCTTTCTTCGTCAACGGTCGCTTCTACTTCATCCGTCTTCCGAGATTGATCAAGCTGAACCTCTTGCGACTGTCCATCCGGAGTTTGACCGTTACTCGCTGACTGAGAAGTTCTCGTCGCAAACAATCTCGCCACCTCTGAGCCCAGTCCTGAAAGCCGGTCGCCCAGACTTTCCCAGCCCCGCTTCTCGCCTGGCATCACAAAAGGCTCGGGCGGCGCATTTTGGGGCCGTGTCTCGATAGGCCTGGTATTCTTCGCCCTTGTCGGCTCAGAGGCCCCGACCAGGAACATCGGGATCACCATCGATGTAATGACGGTTACGGTGAGAACGCACGAACGGAATTTGCTCGAAGAAATACGGGTAGAGTGGGCAAGCAACATGGTGCAAGGGCTCCTATATGGTTGCGGAAGACGGATGCCTTTTGGGGAGACATGTCGTTCCGGGAGAAAAACAACTACGTGAACTAAAAGCGTACAGTTAAAACGCGAACACAATACACGGAAGGCGGTTAGGCTGTCAAGACGTCAATATCTTCGTTGGCAGATGATATGTCCGGCCTGTACGACCTCGAGACCTTCCGTATCAATAGAAATTTTTGGGAAGGTGCAGGGGCGACTGTGCTAAAGTTTCTGTCAAATATCCGACCTGTTGTGATTACCGTTTCCAAATAATATGACTCTCAAGCTTGGTGCAATTCTGTCCATTCTCTTGTCGGTCGCTATTTCTGCTTCGCTAATGATTTCCGCCTCTGCTGAATCTGATCTACCCATATCTAACGTGTGGAGCGGAAAGAGCCATGTCGATCTTAGAAGGCTTGGCCTAAGTTTCGTTCCTAATAGGGGACAGTTTCCCGAACAAGTGAAGTTTGCTGCTCAGGCCGCTGAGTACGATATGTTCTTCCTTGAGGATCGGATCGTATTCAATGTCGTTTCTCGCGAACCGGATAAGAATGCCACCGAGCAGGACGAGTTTTCCGTTCGAAAGCCTCGGATGCGGTCGGGAAAGGTCGAGAGCGAGGCTGTCGAGCTGTCGCTGGATGGAGTTCGCAAAGAAATAAAGATCTCGGGCGAAGGTTTGAAGAAAGGTAAGGTCAATTACCTTAAAGGCGATGACCCCGGCCAGTGGACTTCGGACGTTGAGACGTTCGACCGTATTCGATACTCAGATGTCTTCGAAGGGATCGATCTGGTGTTCTACGGAACACGCGGCCGGGTGCAATACGATTTCGTAGTAAGGCCAGGAGCTGATCCTTCGAAGATCCGATTGGCGATTTCCAAGAACGGGAAAGGAAAGATCCAAACCAACGGCGATCTTACTATCGAAACGTCGATCGGAAAAATAGCTCTCAGCCGTCCGATCTCCTATCAGGTCGACGCCTCCGGTAATCGTCAACCTGTTGATTCTTTGTTCAAGTTGGCTGGAAAGCGCGACATCACATTTCGACTCGGAGCATATGACAAAACACGCGAGCTGATCATCGATCCAGTCTTGAGCTACTCGACGCTTCTCGGCGGGGAACATCAGGACATCGGGTACGGTATCAAGATCGACGCCCAAGGCAATGCATACATTATCGGCTCAACACGCTCAGTCAATTTTCCGACAACCACTGGCAGAAAGGTTCTGACGGACACAGAGGATGTGTTCGTGACAAAACTCAGTCCGGATGGCTCCGAGGTTATTTTTTCAACGATCACCGGAGGCAGCAGTTCGGACGCTGGCTACGACATAGATGTGGATGCGAATGGGAACATCTACGGCGTTGGAGTCGGAACCGGATTTACGTCGATGAACCCCTTGAAATACTACTCCGGACTAAGGAAGGCCGCGACGGGTGTTAATGATTGGCAAGGTGTCTACGGGATGAGCAACGCAGGACAGTCCCTTTCGGTCTCTGGACAAAACCCCGATCTTCTATACGCCGGTACCGGATCGAATGTCTATAAATCGACGGATGCCGGAGCGAGCTGGGCCCTTTTCAACAACGGCTTACCGCGCGGGACCTCCTCGGCATCTACCGTTGCGGTCAGTCCTTTAAATTCGAATCTGCTCTTCGCGGGTGGCTCGATCAGGATGTTCCGCTCGACAAACGGCGGTGAGAGCTGGAGCCCCATAAATTTCTTTTTCGGCACAGACCCGTTCCGAAGCATAGTCTGCGATCGATTCGATCCGATGAAGGTGTATGCGACAAAGGGGAATTTCTTCTTCCGTAGTGTCGATGGCGGGCTGACATGGGAACAGAGCACAAACGGGTTGCCCGCAAATCATGTCGTATACACGGTGATCAATCACCCGACAATACCCGGGTATTTGTTGGCGGCGACCGGACAGGGTGTATCCAGGAGCCTTGACTCGGGCGCGACCTGGGGGACTAACCTATTCGGTACGAGGACGTTTCGAATTCTTTTTGACAGCCGCGATCAGTCGGTCGTATGGCTCGCAACGTTGGGCGGCATATTTCGGGGACCTCTCGGAGGACCCAGTTGGACGCGAATGGACCAGTCGGGGTTCCCTGCGTTGACCACGAGCGGCTTTTTGCAAGATCCGAATAATCCAACACACTTTTATGCAAGCGGTAACTATTCGATCGTTCGAAGTGTCGACAACGGGGTCAACTGGACCCCATTCACTACCGGCATCCCGCTTACGGCAGGATCCCCCAGTTTCCCGGCGGAAGTGAACGCGATGGTGTTCGCGGGAAGCGGCTCGTCTGCTCTTGTATCTGCCCCGAGCACTCCGGGAGCGCCTGGAGGCTCCTCATTTGTGTTCAAGCTGCTCGCAAACGGGAACGGATTCGTCTATGCATCGCCATTTCCCGGTGAGCTTAACGCGGTCGCCGCCGATCCGAGCGGCAGGGCCCATGTAGCCGGTTTCCATAATTTTCCATCGCTTCCGCTGGTGAACCCCATACGACAATATTCCGGAGAGGCCAGTATCGCTGGTGGCCCAGACGACGGCACATTCGCAATAATTCGCGCCGATGGGCGTGAGTTCGAGTTCTCTACGTACTACGGCGGAACGAACGATGATCGGATCTACGATGTTGCCCTTGACCCGGCCGGGAATATCTACCTTGGAGGCGGGACGACATCATCCGGATTTCCGCTTGTTGCCCCTTACCGGTCTACCTTCGTGTATCAAGAGGAGAGTTTCATCACAAAGCTGGCTCCGAACGGGAGCAGCGTGGTCTATTCGACATTCTTTGGAGGTGACAGGAACGAGGGTATTAACGGCATTGCGGCTGACGATTCTGGAAATGCGTATTTCGCGGGATGGACCACTTCGTCGGACCTGCCGCAAGGAACGACGCCCGGAGTTCAGCCTGCACAGGACGGCGGTGCGATCGATGCCTTTGCCGCAAAGCTAAACTCAACCGGTTCGACCCTGCTTTATTCAACCTACATCGGCGGTTCCATCGCGGAAACGGCATACGACATCGCGCTTGGACCGGACAACGAGATGATCGTTGTCGGGGATTCGACTTCGGTCGATTTTCCTACCGTCCGAGCGTTGAAGAGCAAATCACCTTTTCTTAAGAGCAGTGATCTGGGGCATACGTGGCGAAACGACAGCGACGGAATGGTTGCAGGAACCGTTTATTCCATTGCCACTCATCCGTCAATCCCCGGACTTGTTCTCGCCGGAACCGACCATGGAGTCTTTCGAAGTACAGACGGCGGCGAGATATGGACGAAGAGTTCCGGAATTAATACTCAGACCATCCTAGAGGTCGTCTTCGATCCGACAAATCCATCGATCGCGTATCTTGGATCACTGCCGACGACTCCCGGCCAATCGATCGGCGGAGTCTATAAATCCACTGATGGCGGAATATCATGGACGGCGACCAATTCCGGTATCGGCAACCAGCAGAACATCTACGCGATCGCCGTTGATCACAGCAATCCCAATATTGTTTACGCGGGATCGAACGGATTTAACTTCGGCTATCCGCTCTACAAGAGCGTCAACGGTGGCCAGACATGGAACATAGTCGGCAACGTCGTGAACATCAACGACGTTACTCTCGATCCGACCAATCCCTCCATCGTATATGTGGCAAGTTCCCAACTGGAGCCTTTCGTCTTTCGTTCGACAAACGGCGGGACCAGTTGGTCCGCGGTCGGTAGCCCAACATTTCGAGGTGGTTCGGTACAGGTTGACCCCGAAAATAGTTCGCGCCTTTACGTCGGCTCAGGCAGCGGGGTATTTATCACCTCGAATCTTGGAGCGAATTGGACCGAGGTTCTGGATATCGATACAGATGAGGTAACGGTCGACCTTTTCGATCCTCGCAGGCTTTTTGCCGCGACCGGTGATGGAGTTTACACGAGTACCGATCGCGGACAAACGTGGTCGCGTAGTTTCAGCGGATCTGACCACAGACACATTCGGTATATCACCCCGGATCGTGCGGTGCCCGGCGTTGTCCATGCGGGATCGATCCCCTACGAAGATCGCGACGCCTTCATCGTAAAGCTCTCACCTTCCGGCGATACGGTCCGCTTTTCGACATTGTTCGGTTCGTCGGGCGATCCGAATGTCGGCGGTGCCCTTCCGATGCCGCTTGATTACGCCTACGGCGTCGACGTCTCGCAAGAGGGTTCGGTCTTTGTCACCGGCTATACGCGATTCGACAACTTCCAGACCACTCCGGGTGCCGCGAGCAACACGTACAGCGGGATGTTCGACGCGTATGTGATCAAACTGGATGAATCGCGACGGATTTCAGGCAAAGTCTCGGCTTCGGATGGAAGTCCGATCAGCGGAGTCGACCTGGAGCTTAGTGGCTCCACTATCGATTCTGCCGGCACGCTCCTGGACGGGAGGTACAAGTTCAATCATGCTCTTGTTGGCGGAAGCTTTACGATCACGCCTCGGAAACTCGGGTTCACTTTTCAGCCATCCAGCTCAAGCGTTTCTAACATTCAGGCCGATCAGACTCTCAACTTTGTCGCGATCGGCACAAACGTCCGCATCTCCGGAACGGTCACGCAGGCAGGTCTGCCCGTGCCGGGAGTGAATATTTCTGTGACCGGTGATCTGACCGCCCAGCAACCTACCGCGGCCGACGGATCGTATTCGATCGACGTTCCCGCAAACGGAAATTATTCGATCTCAGCGTCAAAGCTCGGGCTCGTGTTTGACCCTATCCATCAGATCCAGAATGTCGTTCAAGACACTCAATTGCACTTCACAGCGCGTCCCGGCTTCATAATAAGCGGCCAGGTGATCTCAAACGGCGTTGGGATGGGTGGCGTTCCAGTTCAGCTGTCCGGGCACGAATCCGAAGTTTCCGTCACTGACTCAAACGGAAACTTCTCGTTCGCAGCGGCTCCTGGTGGGCCATATTCCGTCGCCCCGATCTCCTCTGGTGTCTCGTTTGATCCGCCGATCGTGAACATCGAAGCTCTCAACTCTCCTCGGGATCTGCTATTTCAAGCCGTACATCCGACATTCGCTTCCGGCGGAACGGTTCTATACGTGGGCCGAACCGATATCGGATCCAACGCAAATTACGATGTCTATTCCTTGACTGGCGGCGTATCCACAAATCTCACGATCCACGAAGGGAACGATCGCAGCCCTGTGTACTCGCCTAACGGCCAGAAGATCGCCTTCGCATCGGACCGCGATGGGAATTGGGAGATCTACGTGATGAACGCCGACGGCTCTAATCAGACCCGCATCACGCACGATCTTGCGGTGGACGACGAGCCGACCTGGAGCCCGGATTCGAGCACGATAGCGTACGTGAAGATGACGGGGGCGACCAATTCGGCTGAGGTATACACGATCCGCGTGGATGGCGAGAACGAAACGCGCCTCACTAAGAATAACATCTATGAATATTCGCCAGCATGGTCGCCGGATGGCGCCGAGATCGCATTCGTGACCGAGCAGGAGGGAAATGTCGATATCTATGCGATGGATGCAAACGGAGGTATCCGGCGGCGAGTAACAACTAGTCCTGAGCCGGATCAAAACCCCGCGTGGTCGCCCGACGCATCCTGGATCGTTTTCGACTCCGGAGCCTCGACCGATCGTGAGATCTGGAAGATCCGTCGAAGCGGCGGCGCTCCCATACAGCTTACAAACAACTCACAGGAAAGCCGCTCGCCGGTATTCTCGTCGGATGGCCAGCAGGTTGTCTTTGTTAGCCTGTGTCTTACGCCGCAGTTAAAGATAGTTCCGGCGGCAGGTGGTTCTCACTCTGACCTGATGTCCTGCGGACAGTACGGCGACACTCCACATTGGCTGTCCGTTCGGCAGTTTGCTCCGTTTGCAACCATTCGAGGGCGACTGATTCGACCGAATGGCACCGGATTGTTTCATGGATACATGACCCTTACGTATGCCGACGGAACCAAGAGGGTAAATTCTATAAATCCTTTCGGATTCTATCGCTTTAGCGGTGTACGAACGGGAGAGGTCTTTACGATCACACCAAATGCAAAGAATCGTCGGTTTGCTCCGGCATCTCATCAGATGGTTGTAACGGGAGACGTGTCCGAACTAGATTTTATGGTCCAAGAATGATTTCGTATGAATCTAGTAGCGTCAGATAGAATGGGCCTAGTTTTCGGTTCAACTCTGGCGAATCCGTATTTGCACTTATTACCCGGACACTATACAAACGTCTTTCAGGGGTTTGCCACCCCAAAACCAAGCCATCATGTTTACACCTCAAGCAGGCGGAACACTACGACGTACCGCGGTCGCCCATCGGAGTCTGACCGACGACCGTTCGATTACGAATCAAAACAATAGAAGGATCTTCACCTGTCTGGTGATGTCGTAAATTGCCATGCACTCGACAAGCGCTAAGTGTTCGCCGTGGGAGGTGATTTCTTGAGTTCTCAGCAAGACGCTCGAAACTCCAACTTTAGGTGTGAGTCAAAATGTGAGTCAGCATTAGAAGCTTAAGAGGCATTTCCAAGTCGACCACAAGCATCCAGACTCTTGCTGGTTCATCGAAGAGTCTAGCTACCCCCAATAACCGTTCGCTTGGTGCCCTTTGATATTATAACCTTTGGTCATTCTAATTTGTCCTGCAAGCCTGAAGATAATCCATTGCAGTTTTCCCGTCTGCATTTCTCAAATCTTGCGCTGCCCTTGCTTCAAATAGGATGCTGAAGATCTCCCGATCACATGAAATTGCAGCAACCATCAAAGGGGTAGCCTCGAGTCGGTCCTTCTGATTAACGTCAACGCCAGAGTTCAATAGTAGCTTAATTGCTGAGACATTCCTCGCACTTACAGCAGTAGCTAGCGGAGCTGAACTGGCGGATGCGGCATTAGGGTTGGCGCCCCTCTCCAATAGCTGCTTCACAGTTTTATCGTCATGAAGCCAAACAGCCCAAATTAAAGGCGAGTGACCAGCTGTGTCAAAATAGTCGAAACTCCCTTTAGGCATCGCCTTAATTATCCGACTCGTAACTATACTGTTTCCATCCTTTATTGATTCGATCAATCCTCCCGCATCATCACTGTAAACCTTGGTGTTGTTTCTTCGAGTAACCAAAACCCTACGAGGTCTGTTTTTGAGTGGAGTGTACTCGAAGTACTCGTGGCTGGCGTTCTTGCTGAAAAAGGCACTAAAAGAATCTTTTGCAATAAGATCGCTAGTATCTGACCCACGGTTAGCCGTAGAACACCCACCCGATTTTCGACCAAGTTCTAGTTGGCGTCGAAGCGAGTTTTCGTCAGTGTCAATCACGGCACACATAGACTTTGAACTTCCTGTCTCTGATAGATGGTCGAAAAGTTTCTCAAGATTTTCGCGACTAAAATCCTCTGGTTTAATCAAGATGTAAACTTTTCGATCATCGATCGGCCCAATTCTGAAGGTTTCGTCAGATACCAACCTATAGGTAAGGTGAGGGATCGGCCTAACGGCGACTTTCTGAGCACTTGCGTTAACCAGCAGGGCGATGCTGGCGATACATATTGACACAACTCGAAGAATAAGGTGCAACTTCACTATCTTAGTCCTCCGTCCGATCGCTTGTCGCACTAGGCGAACCACAATTGCTATCTATCCACTTCTGCAATGCCGCTGAGGCATTACGTTCGGCGATTCCTCTTCTCAGGTCACGATCCTTTGCTTCCCAAGCACGTTCCCGAAACTGAGAGAACGGCATAAAGTCAGTGGGAATGGGAGGGATTTGTGGGATGTCGTATGACAATTGGAACTGACGTGCCAAATCTTGATGACCTCCGCCAAGGATTAAGTGAAGAATTTCGTGGAATACAACTGCACCCCTCTGCGCAGAAGTTTGCCGATCGGCATCCCCAAAGTACTGATCGTAGATTAGTATGTTGTTTCCAATCACTTCGGCATTTGTGTCAAGTTGACGAAAGTCAATCAATCTACCAGGGTGGCCAGAAAGTTCTCCAGGGTTGAGTTCGCCCAGGGTCATGTCTAAGACGTCAGGATTAAACATCGTCGCATCAACGATTGGAAGGGCGGCAAGGTCGGGTGATCGACCAGTAGCCTTAAGGAGTGCTCCAAGCAGTCCTGCACAATTTCCATTTTTCTCGAGAAAAGAGGCCAGGTCATCCCTTACACTATCGCCGAAGTCATCTGACCTTTCTATCTCATCCCAGAATACCTCCCACTCGACACCGAGCCGTAGTCGTGTTCCAGGAGGACCTCCGAGCTGTTCGTTTGGCACGTAATGGCCCGTCAGCCCACCATTATGCATTGCCTCCGCCCACAGTTCTAAACCGAGCGCGCTAAAGCTTCCCCAGTTGGTGCCAAACCCGGGCAGGTCGGCGGTGCGGCTGCCGAAATTAGAGTATATGTTGCTGAAGTCCATCATGCCCGGGCCCTGTTCGCCGCCGACGATGAACGGCAGAAGTTCTGGATACTCAGGCTCGGGAACATATGGGATCGGGTCTTCGATGTACGGCGTCGAAGTACCGACACTACCGCCGAGCGGGTCGGTCTCGATAGGTGACCCTTCACCGCCGTCACCGACCGCTACCGCAGCCGCGTCTTTGTCGGTCGTTCGGTAGCTCATTCCAAGCGCATCGGAGTATTCGAAAAGCACCGATTCGTTTAGAGACGCGCTCCCGGTAGCGTACGCCGTCTGAACAGCCGTTTGGTTGCCCAATCCCTCCACATAGGTACGATACTTCTTCCCGTTCGGCCAGACGTCCGAGATGACCCGCCCTTTGAGACGTGATGATCTGATCTGATAGGTCTGCGACTCGCCGGTCGATGTGCTGGTTATCTTTTTTCCGTTGCCGTCATAGTAATTTCGAATGAGCGATCCGGTCGAAGAAGATCGTTGACTGACCCTGCCCGCCGCATCGAACGCCGTATAGGTTGTCACGGAAGAATCAGAAATCGCTTTCGTGTTTCTTCCATCGTCATCAAATTCCCATCCGGCTGTCTGTACGCGGTTGTTCGCGTAATCGGTTTCCTGATCGAACGGGATACTGTTCCACTCCGTTTCGCCCCAATGCATGTTCGTGCTCGCCGTCATTTGTCCAAACGCGTTAAACTCAAAGGTTTGCTGGTACGGGAGATCCGTGCTTCTGTTTTCGGGGGCTACAGTTTCCCCGCGAGCCTCTCCGCCAGAAAGAGCCTCGACAATAAGTCCGCGATGATCATAGGTGTTTTTTCGATCGAATCTTACGTCTACCGCATCGTCAAGGAACTTGATCTTACCGTCTTTGTAATATTCGTAGTTCTTGTTCATCAGGTACGATGTATCGGTCTTTTGCAGGGCCATGCTTGCGACCTTCAAACGGTTATTATAGGTCAACGTGAGGTCAGTGCCGCCGGTGTATGTTGCGGCCTTCAAGCCGCCCCATGCTCGGCGCTCTGCATCCTGAGCGTATGTCGTTACGCCTCCAAAGCTGCTCCCCGTGATCGCGGTAGCTCGTCCCATGTCATCGCGGCCATAATTGATCTGCTGGCCGAACGGATCGGTATAGGATTTTAATGTGCCGAGCGAGTACTCGTACTGAAGCTTGAACTTGTTCCCCGACAATGGAGCACTCGGCATCGAGAAATTGAACTCGCGGGTTTCGGCTGTTAGCTGAGACAGCGAGTTGTACTCATACTCGACCCCGCCCCATTCGTCCGTCATGCTGGTCCGATTGCCAATATTGTCGTAAGTATAATTTGTCTCGGTGTCTATTGGCGGTGCCGACTCGTCCGATCCCCACGCTTCAAGCTCGACTATTCGGCTTAGCGAATACCGAGCATCATTTACGAGTACGCGGACTTTTGAAGTTGTGATGGGGGAAAACGTAAACTTCCTCATTACTTTGTTGTTATCAGCTACGCTCCCCCCTGAAACCGTTTCCCAACTGTCACCGTCCCAATATTGAACGTCGAAATCGAGGATTCCGTAGAGGGTAGTGGTCGTTTCTTCGGTTGGCTCCACTGGTGAAGTGTCGCTATCCTGCATCGTAACAACAACAATCTCGTCAATCGTCTTTTCCTCGTCAAACTCCACCGCAAGCCAGTCCGGGAAGGGATTTGGATGTACCCCAGGATAGGTAGCATCTATCCATCCCGAATTCAATCCTATCCGGTCACCATTGAACGCCCCCGCAATCGACCATGGGGAACTATTAACCGAGGATGCGGAACCAGTCGATCCGTTCGCCGTCAGAGCGAAATTCTTCTTAAAGGGATAAGGCGTGTTGGGTAGCTGGTTCTCAACCTTTGTAACGAGTCCACGATTGTCGTAGGTCATCGTGCTTGTGGCACCGCGGGCGTCGGTCTTTACATGCAGGCTGTCGTCGGGGTTGTAGGCGTACGTCGTGAATGCCGGATCGTCGTTAGAGTCACGCTGTTCGGGTCGATGCGAGGTTGCAAGCCGCCCGTGCCCGTCGAAGGTGGCGAGGGATTCCTGCACTTTGTCGGGATCTTCCGAATGATCCGTCTGAATTACCTTGACCCCCTGATCGCGGCCGTTGAAGAGCTGCTCGGTCGTCGAATAAACCGTAGTGCCGTTCCATTCGTAGGTCTCGGTCTTGAAGGTTCTGCCAAGGATATCGGCGTAACTCTTTGTCTTTCTTCTCGCGTCCCCGGAGGTGTCGGTTCTTGGCACCAATTCGCCCAGGACCGTTGTCACCAACCCCCCCGCACAGCCGCAGCCCTCGTAGGTGATGAAGATGTCGGAATCATTGGGACTCGGATCGTCAACGCCGTCCGTGTTGATCTTGCGGACGACGCGGCCCATCCAGTCGTATTTCAGGTATGTCCAAAGAGCGCCACCAGAGTCGTCACCATCGGGGGTATAGCTCGAATCCGTCTCAGTTGGGACCGACTGCCGTTTCACACGACCTAAGATGTCATACTCAACGAAACTGGATGCCCAGCCGCCATAACTCCCCGGATGTTTGGTGCGGCCCATTCGCACTCGCCCTGCCCCATCGTACAAGCTTTCTGAGTAGACCTCATCTTCGGCAAGGTTTCCGTCATTGTCCTGATCGACTACCGGAGCGTATGTCTTTGACTGGATGCCATTGGTTGGATATTCGTAGCGGACGTAGGAGTGTTCCTCCCATCCGTCGTCTTCCGGATCCATCCAAACCGCGTTCTTCTGAAGCCGGCCGATCGAATCGAAGATCCGCCTGGTCTGTTTGCCGTTCGGACTACCCGCTGGAGCCGGACTCTCAGCCTCAACATTGGCTCCAATGTCATAGCGGTATTTGACTGTAGATGAATTATTCGCTGGATCAGTGATGATCGTCGGATAAGCGAATGTGTTTCGATTAGGCTCGGGCTCATCGTTCCAGACATCGGCATATCCGATTTTTATCGTACGGGTATTGGTGCCGTCCCAAGGGGAGGTGCGGGATACGACAGATCCTGCGGTGTTGTATTTGACAGCCGATGTGACGGCGACAGAAGCATTGTTTGAGTCGGTAACGTCCCAGCGGGTAGTGCTTGTGATATTGCCTCGACCCGAGATAAACTCCTCGGCGTAGTTCTCCGAGTCGTGCTGAACCGGCTCAATCTCTTGCTGTAATCCCTCGTCTGAAAAATCACCACCATCGTAAGCGTAGGTGACCCTGGACACTAGTTCGAGCGAACTGGTCAGCTGATTTCGGCCCTGTATCTCGACATTGCTGGGTAGGCCAATAATGCGACGCGAAGTCAGATCTTCATCCCAATCGTACGTTATCGTCGCAACTCTAAGCGGCGTCGACTGGTCCGTATCATACTCGACAACCTGATAGGGCAGTCCGAAGTATGCGATCGTTGTCTCCGGCTCGTAGCTATAAAGAATGGTTTTGAGTTTCGTATTGACACCATCCCCAACTTTCGTCTCGATCACCCGCGGATTCGAAACAATAGTCCAAGAGTTGTCATCTTGCTCCCAGGTGTTCAGTGTCCAGCGTTTTCGTTCTGATCCGCTCGTGCCGTCTGC
>Ga0307505_10002484_pt1 | contig 12726 bp, 16 predicted proteins | sample 23_S_MG_FD_202183 | JGI IMG/M metagenome (GOLD analysis project Ga0307505, IMG submission 202183) | Soil microbial communities from Populus trichocarpa stands in riparian zone in the Pacific Northwest, United States - 23_S | ecosystem: Environmental > Terrestrial > Soil > Riparian zone > Trees...
CTCGCGCCAGACGCGCAGCGGGTCGAAGTAGCGCTCGATGACGCCCCGTTTCCCCCACAGGATGAGCAGCGGCATGCGCAACTTTTTCTTCAGGTCCTTCCTGTCGTGCTCGAGGTCGATGCCGGCCGACGCGCGGTAGTCCTCGCAGGTGGCATGGATGCATCTCGGATCGCGGAACGCGCGGTCGTACGCCTTGCGCGCGGCGGGAGCGAAGTGCTTGAGGCCGCCCTTGCCGCGGCCGAGACGGCCGAGGCGGCCGAGGATGTAGCCGGGCACCTGCCCGGCGAGCAGCTGCTCCGGGATCGGCGGCCTCTGGATGAGGAAGAACCAATGGTAGTACGCCGTGGCGAAGGCCTTGCTCACGCTGTCGTACATCTTCAGCGTCGGTACGATGTCGAGCACGGTCAGCGACTTCACCCGGGACCCATGATCGCGGGCCAGTCGATGCGCGACGCGCGCGCCGCGGTCGTGGCCGACGAGGTGGAATTGCCGGTGGCCCAGGGCGCTCATGACTTCCGCCATGTCCTTCGCCATCGCGCGCTTGGAATAGTTCGAGTGGTCGGGGAGACCCTTCGGCTTGGAAGAGTCGCCGTAACCCCTCAGGTCGGCGCACACCACGCTGCAGTCGCGCGCGAGATCGGGAGCAATCTTGTGCCACATGGCGTGCGTCTCCGGATAACCGTGCAAGAGCAGCACGGGCGGGCCGTCGCCCTTGGTCACCAGGTTGATGGTGGCGCCGGAAGTCCTGACGCGCCTCCTTTTGAATCCGGGGAACAGGGCCATCTAGGAGCGCGCCACCAGCCACACCCCGAGCATGATCACCGCGATGCCGGCGATGCGCTGCGCGTTGAGCGCCTCGCCGAGCAGCCACCAGGCGAGCAGGGCGTTCAGCGCGAAGCCGAGCGACACCATGGGGTAGGCGATGCTGACCGGCGTCTTCGAAAGCGCCAGCACCCACGCCACCAGGCTCACCGCGTAGCAGGCGATGCCGCCGAGGATGCGCGGATCGAGCGCCAGGGCGAACCCGACCGGCGTGGCGTTGGTGCCGGCCTTCAGCAGCAGTTGCGCGCCGGTGCCGAGCACGACGGCGAGCGCGACGTATCCGAAGCTGACGAGGTTCATGCGAACAGCAGCGCCGCGAGCACGTTGCGCTCCTCGGCCATCAGGATGTTGTAGGTGCGGCAGGCGGCCTGCAGGTCCATCGCCTCGAAGCCGATGCGCGCGCGGGCGAGCGGCGCGGTGAGGCGCGGATCGGGGAAGCGCAGCCGCCCGCCGGTGCCGAGCAGCACCACCTCGGGCTTGAGCTCGGCGATGCGCGCGAAGTGCTCCTCGGCCAGGGTTTCGAAGCCGGCCACCGGCCAGGGCTCGAGGCGCTCGGGCAGCACCAGCAGGCTTGCCTCGTGGCGCGTCCCGTTCACCATCACATAGCCCGCGCCGTAGCCGGTGAAGGTGTGCAGGTGACCGAGGGCGGAAGCGTGGAGTTTCACTGCTAGAATTCTACAATGCGTGAGTTTTCAAGGATCAAGCGCCTTCCGCCCTACGTCTTCAACATCACCAACGAGTTGAAGATGGCGGCGCGCCGCCGCGGCGAGGACATCGTCGACCTGTCGATGGGCAACCCCGACGGGCCGACCCCCAGGCACATCGTCGACAAGCTGGTCGAGGCCTCGCAGCGCCCCGATACCCACGGCTACTCGGTCTCCAGGGGCATCCCGCGCCTGCGCCGCGCCATCTGCGACTGGTACCAGCGCCGCTACGGCGTCGAGCTGGACATGGACAAGGAAGCCATCGTCACCATCGGCTCGAAGGAGGGCCTCGCCCACCTGATGCTGGCGACGCTGGAGCGCGGCGACACGGTGCTGGTGCCCAACCCCTCCTACCCGATCCACATCTACGGCGCGATCATCGCCGGCGCCGACATCCGCTCGGTGCGCATGACGCCGGGGGTGGATTTCTTCGCCGAGCTGGAGCGCGCCATCGGCGAGCTGATCCCGAAGCCGAAGATGCTGATCATCGGCTTTCCGTCCAACCCGACGGCGATGTGCGTGGAGCTGGATTTCTTCGAGCGCGTGGTCGCGCTCGCCAAGCAGCACGACATCCTCGTCGTGCATGACCTCGCCTACGCCGACATCACCTTCGACGGGTGGAAGGCGCCCTCGATCATGCAGGTCCCCGGCGCGCGCGACGTGGCGGTGGAGTTCTTCACCATGTCCAAGAGCTACAACATGGCCGGCTGGCGCATCGGTTTCATGGTGGGCAACGCGGAGCTGGTGCACGCCCTGGCGCGCATCAAGAGCTACCACGACTACGGCAGCTTCACCCCGGTGCAGGTGGCCGCGATCGTCGCGCTCGACGGGCCGCAGGCGTGCGTGGAGGAGATCCGGCAGACCTACCAGAAGCGCCGCGACGTCATGGTCCGCGGCCTGCACGACATCGGCTGGATGGTCGACAACCCGAAGGCCTCGATGTACCTCTGGGCGAAGATTCCCGCCACCTACGCGAAGATGGGCTCCATCGAGTTCACCAAGCGCCTGATGCAGGAGGCGAAGATCGCGGTCTCGCCTGGCATCGGCTTCGGCGAGTACGGCGACGGCCACGTGCGCATCGCGCTGATCGAGAACGAGCACCGCCTGCGCCAGGCGCTGCGCGGCATCCGCGAGATGTTCAAGAAGGACGGCCTGCTGCGCGGCGCGGCATGAAACCCATACAAGTCGGGCTTCTGGGCATCGGCACGGTCGGCGGCGGCACCTGGGACGTGCTCAGCCGCAACGCCGGCGAGATCCGCCGCCGCGCCGGGAGGGCGATCCGCATCGCGCGCGTCGCCGACAAGGATGTGAAGAAGGCGAAACGGCTGGTCGCCGGCAAGGCGCAGGTCCACGCCAATGCCTATGAGGTCGTCCGCTCGCCCGACATCGAGATCGTCGTCGAGTTGATCGGCGGCACCGGCATCGCCAAGGCCCTGGTGCTGGAGGCGATCGCCAACGGCAAGCACGTCGTCACCGCCAACAAGGCGCTGCTCGCCAAGCACGGCAACCGGATCTTCGCCGCCGCGCAGAAAAAGGGCGTGATGGTGGCCTTCGAGGCGTCCGTCGGCGGCGGCATCCCGATCATCAAGGCGCTGCGCGAGGGCCTCGCGGCCAACCGCATCGAGTGGATCGCCGGCATCATCAACGGCACCTCGAACTTCATCCTCTCGGAGATGCGCGACAAGGGCAGCGCCTTCGCCACCGTGCTGGCCGAGGCGCAGGCCAAGGGCTATGCCGAAGCCGACCCGAGCTTCGACATCGAGGGCGTCGATGCCGCGCACAAGCTCACCATCCTGTCGGCGCTCGCCTTCGGCATCCCGATGCAGTTTTCCAAGGTCTACACCGAGGGCATCTCGAAGCTCACGCAAGCCGACATCGGCTACGCCGAGGAGCTCGGCTACCGCATCAAGCTGCTCGGCATCACGCGCCGCGCGAAGCAGGGCATCGAGTTGCGCGTGCACCCGACGCTGGTGCCGGCGCGGCGCCTGATCGCCAACGTCGAGGGCGTGATGAACGCCATCCTGGTGAAGGGCGACGCGGTGGGCGCGACCCTGTACTACGGCGCGGGGGCCGGCAGCCAGCCCACCGCGAGCGCGGTGGTGGCCGACCTGGTGGACGTGACGCGCCTGATCACCGCCGACCCGGAGCATCGCGTGCCGCACCTCGCGTTCCAGCCCGACCAGCTCTCCGCCGCGCCGATCCTGCCGATCGGCGCGGTGGAAACCTCGTACTACCTGCGCATGCGCGTGCTCGACCGGCCCGGGGTGCTGGCGCGCATCGCGCGCCTCCTCGCCGACTCGCGCATCTCGATCGACGCCATGGTGCAAAAGGAGCCCGGCGAGGGCGAGCAGCGCGTGGACATCGTCATGCTCACGCACCGCGCGATCGAGAAGAACGTGGACGCGGCGCTCTCGCGCATCGAGCGCCTGCCGACGGTGCTCGGCAAGGTGACGCGCATCCGGCTCGAAGAACTGTTGTAGTGCGCTACGTCAGCACCCGCGGCGGTGCGCAGCCGCAGCGCTTCTCCGACATCCTGCTCGAGGGCCTGGCGCCCGACGGCGGGCTCTACGTGCCCGAGTCCTACCCCAGGGCGGATCTCGCCGCCTGGCGTGGCCTCGGCTATCCCGATCTCGCGGCCGCGATCCTGAAGCTGTTCATGGACGACGTGCCGGGTCTCGACGCGCTGGTGAAGAAGACCTACACCCGCGAGGTTTTCGGCAGCGACGAGATCGTCCCGGTGAGAGCGCTGGAACCCGGCCTGCACCTGCTGGGCCTCTCGAACGGCCCGACGCTTGCCTTCAAGGACATGGCGCTGCAGCTGCTCGGCAACCTCTTCGAGCAGGTGCTCGGCGCGCGCCAGGCGCGGCTCAACATCCTCGGCGCCACCTCCGGCGACACCGGGTCCGCCGCCGAGCACGCGATGCGCGGCAAAGAGGGCATCCACGTGTTCATGCTCTCGCCGCTCGGGCGCATGAGCGCGTTCCAGGCGGCGCAGATGTACGCGCTGCAGGACGCCAACATCCACAACCTGGCGGTGCGCGGCGTCTTCGACCAGTGCCAGGACCTGGTGAAGCAGGTGAACGCCGACGCCGCCTTCAAGGCGCGCTGGCGCATCGGCGCGGTCAACTCGATCAACTGGGCGCGCGTCGCGGCGCAGGTGGTGTACTACTTCTGGGGCTACTTCCGCGTGACGCGCAGCGACGGCGAGCCGGTGGATTTCGCCGTGCCTTCGGGAAATTTCGGCAACATCCACGCCGGCTACGTGGCGCGCGCGATGGGCCTGCCGGTCGGCCGCCTGGTGCTCGCCACCAACGAGAACGACGTGCTGGACGAATACTTCCGCAGCGGCCGCTACCGCGCGCGCCGCGCGGCGCAGGCCACCTCCAGCCCCTCGATGGACATCTCCAGGGCCTCCAATTTCGAGCGCTACGCGTTCGACCTCGTGGGGCGCGACGGCGCGCGCGTGCGCGCGCTGTGGGCGGCGCTGGACGAGTCCGGCGAGTTCCGCCTGCCGCCCGGGCCGGGGTTCGCCTCGGGCCTGTCCACGCATGCCGATCGCGTCGCGACCATCCGCTCGGTGCACGCGAAGTACGGCGTCACCATCGACCCGCATACCGCCGACGGCGTGAAAGTCGGCCTGGCGCAGCGCCGCGCGGGCGTGCCGCTCGTCTGCCTGGAAACGGCGCTGCCGGTGAAGTTCGCCGCGACCATCCGCGAGGCGCTGGGGCGCGAGCCCGAGCGGCCGCGCGGCTTCGAGGGCCTGGAGGAGCGGCCGCAGCGCGTCGCGGTGATCGAGCCCGACGCGGGCGCGCTCAAGCGCCACATCGAGGCGCGCGCGGCATGAGCGCGGAGAAGAACGTCCTCGGCGGCGAGCTGATGGCCTGCGGTTTTTCGCCGCTCACCGGGTACTACCGCGACGGCAGCTGCGCCACGCACGGCGCCGACGGCGTGGCGCACCTGGTGTGCGTGAAGGTGACGCAGGCGTTCCTCGATTTCAGCGTCGCCAGGGGCAACGACCTGGTGACCCCGCGCCCGGAGATGCGCTTCCGCGGCCTCGCGGCGGGCGACCGCTGGTGCCTCCACGTTTTGAGATGGGTGGAGGCCTGGCGCGCGGGCGCCGCGCCGCAGGTGGTGCTGGAGGCGACCCACGAGAGCGTCCTGGAGTACGTGCCGCTCTCGGCGCTCAAGCAGCGCGCCCTCGACCTCAATTAGTTCCGCCCCCGGGAGATTGGGAGTACAGTGGCCTCGACCGTGCTTGACGCGTGGGGGGCCATGGCGAGAATCGCGGAGGAGCGTCTGGAAGCCGTACGGAAATACCTGCACCAGGTATTCCCGGACTGGGCGCTTGCCGAGCGCTGGGACAGCGACCACGAGGCCCATTCCTTCCTGCTGAAGAAGGCGCGCGAGCCGGTGCACCTGCTCAAGGTCAGCCGGGCCGTGCTCGACGACTGCGGCCCGCGCAAGCTCGCCGGCCTGCTGGAGGCCAAGCAGGTGGCGAGCGCGCTGCGCAAGGCGCAGACGCACCGCCTGCTGCTCACCGAGCGGGGGCTCGACCCGATCTAGGCGAAAATAGCGGGTGCTCGAAGCAGCCGGCCTGCAAAGCGCCCGCCAGGGGCGCCAGCTTTTCAAGGACTTGGGCTTCGCCCTGCGGGGCGGCGAGTTGCTGCGCGTCGCCGGCGAGAACGGCAGCGGCAAGACCACCCTCCTGAAGATCCTCTGCGGCCTGCTCGCGCCAGATGCGGGCGAGGTGCGCTGGCAGGGCACGCCGATCCGCGAGCTGCGCGAGGACTATTCGCGCAATCTCGTCTATCTCGGCCACGCGCCGGCGGTGAAAGGCGACCTCACGGCCGCCGAGAATCTCGGCGTCGCCTGCACGATGGCGGGGCTGCAGGCCTCGCCGCCGGCGATAGAGGAGGCGCTGGCGCGCTACGGCCTGCCGCCCGGCGTGCCGCTGCGCAAGCTCTCGCAGGGCCAGCGCCGGCGCGCGGCGCTGGCGCGCCTGCCGCTGTCCGCCGCCGTGCCGCTGTGGCTGCTCGACGAGCCCTTCGCCGCGCTCGACGCGGCGGCGGCGCGGCTCACCGAGGCGCTGATCGCCGAGCACGTCGCGCGCGGCAACGCCGTCGTCTACACCACGCACCAGGAAGCGGCCATCGGCGCCGCGGTGCAGCGCGTGGTGGCGCTCGGATGATCGCCGCGGCCCGCTGCATCCTGCGGCGCGACCTGCTGCTCGCGCTGCGCCGCCGCGGCGACGTCGCCACGGCGCTGCTGTTCTTCGTCATCGTGGCGAGCCTCTTTCCGCTGGGCGTCGGCGCGGAGCCCGAGCAGCTGCGCGCCATCGCCCCGGGCGTGATCTGGGTGGCGGCGCTGCTCTCGTCGCTGCTCTCGCTCGCGCGCCTGTTCGCCGACGATCACGCCGACGGCACGCTCGAGCAGATGCTGCTCGGCGCGGCGCCGCTCGGGGTGATCGTCGCCGCCAAGCTGCTCGCGCACTGGCTGGTGGCGGGGCTGCCGCTGGTGGCGATCGCGCCGCTCCTCGCGCTGCAGTACGGCCTGCCGGCGCCGCTCTACGGCACGCTTGCCTTATCATTGCTGCTGGGCACGCCGGTGCTGAGCCTCATCGGCGCCATCGGCGCGGCGCTCACGCTGGGGCTGCGCGGCGGCGGCGTGCTGCTCGCGCTGCTGGTGCTGCCGCTGTATGTGCCGGTGCTGGTGTTCGGCGCGGGCAGCCTCGACATGGCGGCGGCGGGCCTGGCGCCGCAGGGGCAACTGCAGCTCCTCGCGGCGCTGCTGGTGGTGTCGGCGGCGTTCGCGCCCTGGGCGATCGCCGCGGCTTTGCGGATCTCTACGGAATGAGTGCAGCCATCAACTGGTTCTGGTTCGCGTCGCCGCAGACCTTCTTCCCGCTCGCCGGGCGGATCGCGCGCGCCTGCTGGGTGCTCGCCGCGCTGCTCGCGCTGGCGGGACTGTACGTGGGCTTCTTCGTCGCGCCGACCGACGCGCAGCAGGGCGAGGCCTACCGCATCATCTTCATCCACGTGCCGGCGGCGTGGATGTCCATGTTCCTCTACGTCGTGATGGCGCTCTGGGCGGCGCTCGGCCTGGCCTTCAACACGCGCCTCTCTTCGATGATGGCGAGCGCGATCGCACCCACCGGCGCGCTGTTCACCTTCCTCGCGCTGTGGACCGGCGCCCTGTGGGGGCGGCCCACCTGGGGCGCCTACTGGGTGTGGGACGCGCGCCTGACCTCGGAACTGATCCTGCTGTTCCTCTACCTGGGGTTCATGGCGCTGCAGGCGGCGATCGACGATCCGCGCCGCGCCGATCGCGCCGGCGCGCTGCTCGCGATCGTCGGCGTGGTCAACGTGCCGATCATCTACTACTCGGTGGTGTGGTGGAACACCCTGCACCAGGGCGCCTCGGTGAGCCTGACCCGGGCCCCCAGCATGGCGGCGACCATGCTCGCCGGGATGCTGCTGATGGTGCTCGCCTTCTGGCTCTACAGCATCGCCGCGTCGCTCACGCGCCTGCGCTGCATCATCCGGGAGCGGGAATGAGCGAGTTCCTGGCGATGGGCGGGTACGGCTGGTACGTCTGGGGCTCCTACGGCGTGACCGTTGCGGCCCTCGCGCTGGAGATCCTCTTCCTGTGGAGGCGATCGCGTGAAGCCAAGGCATAAGCGCCTCGCGGCGATCGGCGTCGGCCTCGCCGCGCTCGGCATCGCGGCGGCGCTGGTGCTCTCCGCCTTCGAGCAGAACCTCGTGTTCTTCTTCACGCCCTCGCAGGTCGCCGCGAAGGAGGCGCCGCAGGGGCGCACCTTCCGCATCGGCGGCATGGTGGAGAAGGGCAGCGTGCAGCGCTCCGGCGTCGAGGTGCGCTTCCTCGTCACCGACACCGCCAAGACCATCCCCGTGGTCTACAGCGGCGCGCTGCCCGACCTCTTTCGCGAGGGCAAGGGCGTGGTGGCGCAGGGGCAGCTCGGCCCCGACGGCGTGTTCCGCGCGCGCGAGGTGCTCGCCAAGCACGACGAGAACTACATGCCGCCGGAAGCCGCCCAGGCGCTCGAGAAGGCGCAGAAGACCCTGCAGAAGCCATGATCCCCGAACTCGGACAGCTGGCGCTCTCGCTCGCGCTCGTCGTCGCCCTGGTGCAGGGCATCCTGCCGCTGGCCGGCGCCGCGCGCGGCGACGCCGTGTGGATGGGCGTGGCGCGGCCGGCCGCGCATGCGCAGGCGCTGCTCGTCGCCTTCGCCTTCGGCTGCCTGGTGCAGTCCTTCGTCGCCAACGACTTCACGGTGCAGAACGTGGCGATGAACTCCAACAGCGCGCTGCCGCTGCACTACCGCGTCGCCGCCGCCTGGGGCAGCCACGAGGGCTCGCTCCTGCTGTGGTGCCTGATGCTCGGCGTGTGGATGTCGGCGGTGGGCCTGTTCAGCCGGCACCTGCCCGAGGAGATGGCGGCGCGCGTGCTGGGGGTGCTCGGCCTCGCGAGCGCGGGCTTCCTAGCCTTCCTGCTGTTCACCTCCAACCCCTTCGAGCGCCTGTTTCCGGCGCCCGCGGACGGGCGCGACCTGAATCCGCTGCTGCAGGACCCCGGCATGGTGATCCACCCGCCGATGCTCTACATGGGCTACGTCGGCTTCTCGGTGGCCTACGCCTTCGCGGTGGCGGCGCTGCTCTCGGGCCGGCTGGACGCGGCCTGGGCGCGCTGGTCGCGGCCCTGGACCACCGTGGCCTGGTGCTTCCTCACCCTGGGCATCGCGCTCGGCAGCGCCTGGGCCTACTACGAGCTCGGCTGGGGCGGCTGGTGGTTCTGGGACCCGGTGGAGAACGCTTCCTTCATGCCCTGGCTGGTCGGCACGGCGCTGATCCACTCGCTCGCCGTCACCGAGAAGCGCGGCGCCTTCCGCAGCTGGACCGTGCTGCTCGCCATCGTCGCCTTCGGCCTGTCGCTGCTCGGCACCTTCCTCGTGCGCTCGGGCGTGCTCACCTCGGTGCACGCCTTCGCGGTGGACCCCAAGCGCGGCGTGTTCATCCTGGCCCTGTTCGCCGTCACCATCGGCGGCGCGCTCGCGCTCTACGCCTGGCGCACTTCGCGCATCGGCCTGGGCGGGTCCTTCGAGCCGGTGGCGCGCGAATCCTTCCTCCTCGCCAACAACGTGCTGCTCGGCGCGGCGGCGGGCTCGGTGATGCTCGGCACTCTCTATCCCCTGCTGCTGGATGCTTTCGGCGGCGGCAAGATCTCGGTCGGGCCGCAGTATTTCGAGGCCGTGTTCGCGCCGCTCATGGCGCCGGCGCTGTTCCTGATGGGCGTGGGGCCGCTGGCGCGCTGGAAGCGCGCGAGCCTGCCCGAGCTCGCGGTGCTGCTGCGCTGGGCGCTGGCGGCGAGCCTGGCGGTGGGGCTGCTGCTGCCCTTCGCCTTCGGCCAGTGGAAGGCGCTGGTGGGATTCAGCCTCGCGCTCGCGCTGTGGATCGCCGCCACGGGGCTCATCACCCTGCGCAAGGGCCTGCGCCAGACGCGCGCGCACTACGGCATGGTGCTCGCGCACCTGGGCGTGGCGGTGTTCGTCGTGGGCGTGGCGCTGGTCAAGGGCTACGAGAGCGAGCAGGACGCCAATCTCAAGCCCGGCGACAGCGTGGCGCTCGGCGGCTATGCGTTCCGGCTGGAATCGGTGCGGCCGGTGAAAGGCCCGAACTACACGGCGGCGCGGGCGAAGTTCAGCGTCACGCGCGAGGGCGCGCCGGTGGCGGTGCTCTATCCGGAGCGGCGCACCTACCCGGTGCAGGACCAGACCATGACCGAGGCGGCGATCGACACGGGCGTCACACGCGACCTCTACGTGTCGCTCGGCGATCCGCTCGAGGGCGGCGCCTGGCTGGTGAAGGTGCAGGTGAAGCCCTTCATCGACTGGATCTGGGGCGGGTGCCTGTTGATGGCGCTCGGCGGATTGCTGGCCGCTTTCGACCGCCGCTACCGCGTGCCGGTGGCCGCCGCGCGGCGCCAGACCGTGGAGGCCGCGGCGTGAGGATGGCGTGGGTGGTGGCGGCCTTCGCCGCCCTGGTGGGCCTGCTCGCCGCGGGCCTGACGCGCGATCCGCGCGAAGTGCCCTCGCCCCTCATCGGCAAGCCGGCGCCGGCGTTCGAACTGCCGCTGCTGCACGCGCCGGACAAGTCGTTCTCGCAGAAGGACATGCTCGGCAAGGTATGGGTGATGAACGTGTGGGCCTCGTGGTGCCCGCCGTGCCTGGTGGAGCATCCGGTGGTCACCGCGCTGGCGAAATCGGGACTGGCGCCGGTGGTGGGACTGAACTACAAGGACCGGCGCGAGGATGCGCTGCCCTGGCTGCAGAGGAACGGCGACCCGTTCCAGCTCTCCGTGGCCGACGCCGACGGGCGCATCGCGATGGACTACGGCGTGTACGGCGTGCCGGAAACCTACGTCATCGACCGGGGCGGCCTGATCCGCTACAAGCACATCGGGCCGCTCACGCCCGAGGCGGTGCGCGACAAGGTGGCGCCGCTGATCAAGGAACTCGCGCGTGCGGGCTAGTCTTCTCGTGCTGGCGCTCGCCGCCGGAGCCGTGCTGGCGCAGGACCCGGCGCTGGACAAGCGCGTCACGGGCCTCGCGCACGAGCTGCGCTGCCTCGTCTGCCAGAACCAGACCATCGCCGACTCCAACGCGCCGCTGGCGGTGGACCTGCGAAACCAGATCCGCGAGCAGCTGGCCCGGGGCGCGAGCGAGCGCGAGGTGATCGACTTCATGGTGGCGCGCTACGGCGACTTCGTGCTCTACAAGCCGCCGTTCAAGGCGACGACCCTGGCGCTGTGGCTCGGCCCCTTCGCGCTGCTCGCCGCGGGCGCGCTGCTGCTGTGGCGGCGCCTCGCGCGGCGGCGCGCGCCGGCGCCGCAGCTCACCGAGGCCGAGCGCGCGCGCGCGGCGAAGCTCCTCGAATGATCCTGTTCTGGGGGCTGGGCGCCGCGCTCGCCGCGGCCGTGCTGTTCCTGCTGCTGCGCCCGCTGCTCGCGCGCGGCGGCCCGGATCCGGTATCGCGGCGCGACGCCAACCTCGCGCTGTACCGCGACCAGGGGAAGGAGCTCGAGGCCGACCTCGCGTCGGGCAAGCTGGCGCAGGCGGACTACGAGCGCTCGCGCGCGGAGCTGGAGGTGCGCGTGCTGGAGGACGTGGAGGAGAGGCCGCAGGCGTCGCCGGTGCGGCGCGGCGGGCGCCGCGCGGCGCTGGTGATCGGCGTTGCGTCGCCCGTTCTCGCGCTGGCGATCTACTTCGCCGTCGGCAGCCCGGGCGCGATCGATCCGCGCGGCGACCCCGCCGCCGTCACCAATGCGCAGATCGAGGCGATGGTGGCGCGCCTGGCGGCGAAGATGCGCGAGAACCCCGAGGACGCCGACGGCTGGAAGATGCTCGGGCGCTCCTACATGGTGCTGGAGCGCTACGGCGAGGCGGTGGACGCTTATGCCAAGGCGGCGATGCGCGCGCCGCGCGACGCGCAGCTGCTGGCCGATTTCGCCGAGGCGCTCGGCATGGCGAGCGGCCAGAGCCTGCGCGGCGAGCCCGAGAAGCTGCTGCTGCGGGCGCTGGAGATCGACCCGAAGAACCTGAAGGCGCTGGCGCTCGCCGGCACCGTGGCGTTCGATCGCGGCGACTTCAAGGCGGCGGCCGGCCGCTGGGAGCGCATGCTGCCGCTGGTGCCGCCGGATTCCGGGGACGCGCGCGTGATCCGCGAAAACGTCGAGGAGGCGCGCAAGCGCGCCGCGGCGCCCGCGCATTCAGGTATTCGTGGCACCGTGCGGCTCTCCCCGAAGCTGAAGGACAAGATCGCACCCGGAGACACCGTGTTCGTCTACGCGCGCGCCGCGGAAGGCCCGGCGATGCCGCTCGCCGTATTGCGCCGGTCCGCGCGCGACCTGCCGTTCGACTATGCGCTCGACGATTCGATGGCGATGGCGCCCGGCATGGCGCTGTCCGCGCATCCGCGCGTGGTGATCACCGCGCGCGTGTCGCGTTCCGGTGCCGCCAAGCCCCAACCCGGCGACCTGCAAGGGGCGAGCAAGCCGGTGGCGAACGACGCGCAGGGCGTCGTCGTGGTGATCGACGCCATCGTCCCCTAGGCGGGCTTCACCAGCCGGCCTCTACGCGCAGTTCGCCGCCGGAAACGCTGGCGCGCAGCCAGGACACGAAGGGCGA
>Ga0307505_10002485_pt1 | contig 12723 bp, 18 predicted proteins | sample 23_S_MG_FD_202183 | JGI IMG/M metagenome (GOLD analysis project Ga0307505, IMG submission 202183) | Soil microbial communities from Populus trichocarpa stands in riparian zone in the Pacific Northwest, United States - 23_S | ecosystem: Environmental > Terrestrial > Soil > Riparian zone > Trees...
CAGTGACGGGTTGTAATCCTGAGCCCACCGAAGCGGGGGAAGATTCAGATCGATCGCGCGGAATATTTCGTCATAGAATCCGTGCTGGCCGACGAGAAATTCGTGGATCTTCGCAAGGAACAATCCGCTCTCGGCACCCTGGATCACGCGGTGATCGTAAGTGCTCGTCAGCGTCATGATCTTGCTGATGCCGATCTGCGAAAGTGCCGCCGGCGTCATCGCCTGATACTCTGCCGGATACTCGATCGCACCCGTTGCGATGATCGCGCTCTGTCCGGCCATCAGGCGCGGATTCGACGAGACCGTTCCGATAGTGCCTGGGTTTGTAAGCGAGATCGTCGTGCCTTGAAAATCGGCGATCTCAAGCTTGCCGTCGCGGGCCTTCTTGACCGTCTCGTTGTAGGCCGCGAAAAACTCAGCGAAGTTCATCTTCTCGCCGCCCTTGATGTTCGGCACGAGCAAGTTTCGCGAGCCATCTTTCTTCTCAATGTCGATCGCGATTCCGAGATTGATCCCTTCGTGCTCGAGCCGCGACGGCTTGCCGTCTACCACGCCGTAGCCGTTGTTCATCGCGGGATACGCCTTCGCCGCCTGGACTATCGCCCACGCAATGATGTGCGTGAACGAAGCCTTTCCGCGCCCTTGCGGCGTCAAATATTCGTTGATGATCCGGCGATTTTCCTCCAGCACCTTCACCGGCATCGTACGCACGCTCGTCGCCGTCGGGACCGTCAGGCTCTGCTCCATGTTCTCGACGATCTTCTTAGACGCGCCGATCAGGGGTTTTGCTTCGGTGTCTGCAGGGATCGGCGTGTCGGTTTTTTTGACGGGCTCAGCGACCTCAGCTGCGGACGAGGGCGTCCGCGTTCCGGGCACACTCGCCACCGCTTGTGTTTCTGCCTGTTGCGGCACCGGCTGCGCTCCGTTTCCTCCGCTGAGGAGGCCCGAAAAGAACTCCTGCCACGAATCGTCAACCGACTTCGGATCAGCCTGATAACGTACGAGCAGCCCCTCGACATAGCTCGCATTAGCGCCGAAATTGTCTGAAATATACGCCGAAATGTTCGTAGATTGTTCGCTCACGGTGATAAAGACCTCGTTAACTGTCGTAAGGGTGCAATCCCCTATTTTACAGTATGCAAGGCCAAAAGATAAGCAGGCTTCAGCCTACTTTCCGCGAACCGGATTGGGGATCGTGAAGCTGATATCGATGGGAACCACGCGTTTGTGATAGAAACCGTAGCGGCGAAACTTGCCAAACACAAACACGCGGCCGGTAACCTTCCAGTCGGCTCGTGATTCCGTCATTTCCTGCCACGCGGCCTTGACCATCCCTGAGGCGGGAAGGAAGATCCGCACCGGGTCCGGCGGTTTGACCAACTGCCCTTTTCGGAACTCGAATTTGTGCGAATATTCCTCGGGCTCGACCTTGATGCCGTTCACCCGAACATCGTGGAACGTAACGAACTCAACCTTTCCGCTCTGACTGTTCGCGGTCAACTCGACCGGCAGCTCGAACGTCACGCCGTTCAGCGAAACATCCACCACCTCCGGATCACCGACCTTGACCGCCGCATCGGTGTCCCCGGTTTGTGTATTGACCGAGATGTTATCGCGGTGGACCTTGTATCCGCGGATCTTGTCTGGAAGGTTCTGAGAAAAGGTCGAAGACGAGAGGAGAAACAGAAGGAGAATGCTATACAGTCGTCCTCCCTCTGCTGGTTCGTTCCTCTTCCTATTGTTCTGTGGTTTAAGAGTTCTTAACCACCCAACAAAAGAAACAGGAATGAAAAAAGGGAATGATCTCACAAGCCTTAAGTTCTAGGAGGCGGTCGATTTCCCGTCAGCCTTGGCCTCATCCTTGCCGGTTTTTTCAAGGTCCAGCTTGATCGCGTCCAATATCCCGTTGATAAATTGGGTCGCTTCAAATGTGCTAAACCTACGGGCGATCTCCAGCGCTTCGTTGATAATTACTGTTCGGGGAGTGTCTTCGTAAAGAAATTCGTAGACGGCGAGACGGAGGATATTGCGGTCGACTATCGCCATTCGCTCTATCCGCCAATGTTCGGCACGCGAGCGGATGCGGTCGTCGACGGCAGCTAAATTTTTCAGTGCACCGACAACAAGGTTGTTGGCAAAATCGCGCGTTTTTTGGTCGAAGGTCTGGTCGCCGAGTTCGATCCAATAGTCGCCGGTCAGCACTCCAGGTTCGTTCCGATCGACATCGGCGGCGAACATCATCTGCAGTGCGCTTTCGCGCGCTTTCCGGCGTGTGCCGGATGCCTTTTCTTCCTTTTCAAACGACATGCGGAAACGCTTTGCCCTTACCTTTCTTTTCGGCCTCCGACATCTCTCGATAGAGATTCGCGACCTCGATCGCAGCCATCGCGGCTTCGTAACCTTTGTTGCCTGCTTTTAAGCCCGACCGGTTGATCGCCTGCTCAACGGTATCGGTCGTCACGACGCCGAACATCACCGGAACACCCGTTTCGAGCGACACCTTCGAGACGCCCTTGGCAGCTTCGCCCGCGACATAATCGAAATGCGGCGTCTCACCGCGGATCACGACGCCGATGGCGATCACCGCGTCGAACTTGCCCGACTCGGCTGTCTTCTGAGCGGCAAGCGGAAGCTCGAACGCGCCGGGCACCATGAAAACTTCCACGTCGCCCTCGGCCGCACCTGCGGATGAAAGAGCATCCACCGCGCCGTCAACTAACTTTGATGTTAAAAAATCGTTCCAGCGGCTTGCGACGATAGCGAATCTGAATCCTTCCGCATTCGTCCTGCCGCGATGAATAACTGGCTGCAAATCGATCACCTCAGCCCTTTCAGGGCAAACTAGAGTATATGTTTCGGCGAAACGAAATTACAAGCAATGGTTGTTGACAAGAGTCTTCGGACGGGAAAAATGCTGTCGGGAATTATGAAGAAGGTTGGTGGAGACGAGGGGGATCGAACCCCTGACCTCATGAATGCCATTCATGCGCTCTCCCAGCTGAGCTACGTCCCCAATTTGGTTTGCCCGGGTAATGCACCAAGGCGAATAAAGACTCTAACGAAACAGGCCCGAAACGTCAAGATTCACGACGCTGGGTTACTTACCCTTAAAGATCGGCTTTCGTTTTTCCAGAAATGCCGCGACGCCTTCGGCCTTGTCTTCGGTCGAGAAGCAAAGGGCAAAGAGATCCACCTCGCGGCGAAGGCCTTCGTCGAGATTCGACTTCGACGCGAACTTCACGGCCTCTTTCGTTAGCTGGAGAGCGATCGGCGCTTTCTCGGCGATCTTTGCTGCGATCCGGAGGGTTTCCGCTTCCAAATGTTCCGCCGGGAAAACGTGATTGAGCAGGCCGAACTTGTGAGCCGTTGCCGCGTCGATCATATCTCCGCTCAGGCACATTTCCATCGCACGCCCTTCGCCGATCAGCCTTGCGAGGCGCTGGGTTCCGCCGCCGCCGCACATAATGCCGAGGTTTATCTCAGGCTGCGAGAAACGCGAATTCTCGCTCGCGATCCGTAAGTCGCACGCCAACGCGAGTTCGTTTCCGCCGCCGAGACAAAATCCGTTGATCATCGCGATCACCGGCTTCGGAAAGGAATCGATAGTGTTGAAAAGCGTTCGCTCGTTAAATTGATTCCTCTGCGTGACCGGCGTGTGATCGGCGAACTCGCTGATGTCCGCACCGGCGACGAACGCCTTCTCACCTGAACCCGTCAGGATCACGACCCTTACTGAACTGTCCGACTTCAACTCGTCGAGCGCCGCAACCCCGTCGATGTGAACTTGCTGGTTAAGGGCGTTCAGTTTGTCCGGCCGGTTGATGGTCATGACCGCGACACTGCCGCGTTTTTCGATCGTTATCGTTTCAAATTCCGCCATAAAAATTTACGACAGGCAGTTAGCCTGTCGAAGTTTCGATCGTTTCTTTTAGTTCAACTACTCGTCGTGTCCTTCATCGACATTATCGTCGGCGATCCACGCGACAAACAGCCTTAGCCAACTGTCCTTCGGCTCCTGGATCGCAACCCCGACGCGAGTGGTTCCGTAATTCCCTGCAGACATTCTCACGACCTTTGCTCGAACCTCGACAGGCACGCCGTCCGGTCGGTGCGATCTTATATAGAGGCTGTCACCCTGTTCGATCTTTTGATTGAGCTGGAACAACGCTCCGAGCGTCGAGATATCGTCCGTCTCGGTCGGTTCGCTCCAGGCGGATCCGTCCTCGGTTCTGCCCGACACCACTATCGGCAGGCGCAAGGCCATCCTTAGAGCGAAGCGTTTCTCCTCAAACTGAGGCTTCATACTTGTCAGCATTATTGCTACTTTCGAGAAAAGGTGAAACCGAGCACCTAAATACTAGCACGCACCCCAAAGAAAATTCCACCTTTATCAACAGGGAATAGAAAGACCAAGCCTCCTCATATTCGGTTGTAGCAAAAGAGGTTCGACTAGGTGAGCACGCGAAAGTTATACTATATCCATACGGTGAATTCAATCGAATTGTTAGTCATTGTTAAACGTACTGTCTATGTCGAACGAAGAAATTCATAAGAAGGTCGTCATCCTCGGATCGGGTCCGGCCGGCCTGACTGCAGCGATCTATGCATCGCGGGCGCAGCTCGATCCGCTGGTCATTGACGGGCCCCAGCCCGGCGGCCAATTGACGATCACAACAGATGTCGAGAACTATCCCGGCTTCAAAGACGGGATCATGGGCCCCGCGTTGATGGACGAATTTCGTCAGCAAGCCGTTCGATTTGGGACCGAGATCATCAACACGTGGATCGATCGGGTCGATCTCAGCCAGCGGCCATTCACGCTCTACGGCAAGGAAGCCGCGGATTCGGCGGAGGTCACGACCGTGATCAAAGCGGACACGCTGATCATCTCTACAGGTGCCTCGGCCAAATGGCTCGGCATACCCGGTGAGGAGCCGGTACCTGAGGGACTCGGCGGCAACGGCGTATCAGCCTGTGCGACATGCGACGGCTTCTTCTTTCGCGGCAAGCCGATCGTAGTCGTAGGCGGCGGCGATACGGCTATGGAAGAAGCCCTGTTTCTGACCAAGTTCGCGTCGAATGTGACCGTTATCCACCGTCGAGACGATTTCCGCGCATCGAAGATCATGGCAGACCGCGTAAAGAGCCACGAGAAGATCGACATTCTCTGGAACACCGAAGTAACGGCGATACACGGCACAAAGGAAACCGGCGTCGAGCGCATCTCGATCCTAAACAACGTATCGAACGAAGCTTCGGATTTCGATACCCTGGGCGTGTTTGTCGCGATCGGCCACAAGCCGAATACCGATCTTTTCAAAGGTGTTCTCGATATGGACGACGTCGGCTATTTGATCACCGAAGGAAAGTCGATGAAGACGAACGTCCCGGGCGTGTTCGCTTGCGGCGACGCTCAGGATTCTTATTATCGACAAGCAGTGACCGCAGCCGGAACAGGGTGCATGGCGGCGATCGACGCGGAGCGATTCCTGGCTGAGCATCAAAGCGAAGTCGAAGTCTCCACCGCCATGAACTGGTAGGGGTCAAAAGTCCTGTTCGAAATACTTGGTCGTTTGTTATGCCAATTTACGAGTACAGATGCAAGAAGTGCGGTTCTCAATTCGAGAAGCGGCAATCTGTTTCTGAAGAACCGTTGAAAGTTTGCGAGCATTGCGAGGGCGAGCTTGAGAAGCAGTGGTCGCTCTCCGGTTTCTCATTTAAGGGCGAGGGTTGGTACGTGACCGATTACGCGAAGAAGAACGGAGCGAAGAAGGAAAGTGAAAAATCCTCATCCTCCGAATCAACCTCAACGCCGGAACCTGCATCAAAGCCGAAAAGTGAAAGCTCTACAAAATCTGAGTAAGTGCATCTTTGCAGCAGGAATGATCGTCGCGGCGGTGTCCGGGTCGATCGCCCAGTCGCGCCATAGTGCCCGCGGAACCGAGCTTGAAGGAACGGTCCTGGCCGTCACGGCTTGGCGGACGGACGAAAAGAAGGACCCGATCAAGGTCGAGAATCTCTTTCTGTACGAGAACGGCATTGAGCAAAAGATCCGCAATTTCAGCTACGACCCGTCTCCGGCTCGCATCGTGATCCTCGTTGATAACTCGCAAACGCTCCCGACCGACGTCGAGAAGATGAAGGCGGCAACCATGGAGTTCGCCTACGAGATCTTCGAGGGCGACCAGCTTTTCGTGCTTGCGTATGACGAAAAGGCCGAGATCATCCAGGAATGGACGGATGATGCCAAGAAGCTCGAAACTTCGATCGCCACGTTCCGGAAAAAGGGGAATCCGTACCTATTCGACGCCCTCAACTCCACCGCTAACGAGGTCCTTTTGCCGCTGATGCCCGGAACGCGGAAGACCGCTATCGTTGTGATCGGTGACGGCCTCGACCGCGGGAGTACGAAGAAATTCGACACGATCATCGGCGACCTTCAGAACAACAACATCACGGTCTATTTTCTTCAGATCCCGGACCGCTCAGGCGGAGCCTATCGACGCGATCAGCCGAAGGCGAACGCGGTCGTGACACAGTTGACCGAAGGCACTGGCGGTAAAGTCTTTGCGCTCGATGAAGCCCAAACGGCGGCAAAATTCATCTGCGACGAGCTTCGCCGCAACCGGTACCTGCTTTCCTATCAGCCGCTGAACACCTCGGCATTTGACCAGAAAAGGGTTTTCCTTGCCGCCGACAAGGGAATTGAGATCCGCACCAAGTCGGCCCAGCCGCCGAACATCAAATCGAACTAAACCCAAGTATTCTGCTTGACCTGTGATAGACTTACGAGAATATTCTTCGGACGGATAGAACTGTCCCTACCTCGAGACTCGTGAGCGATTACAAAGACAAACCGCCGCCACCGCCGGACGATTGGACCAAGACCACGCCGAACATCAATCTGCCCGGAAATCCCGCGAGCAGCAGTGGAAGCGGGTATGGCGGAGGCGAACCTGATTGGGCAAAAACCAATTACCGGATCGACGTCCCGCAAGCGGCTCCGCCGCCGGCCAGGCCTCCGGACGATTTCGGAAAGACCGCCATCAACATTAAGCCGATCGACGTTAACCGTCAGGACTTTGGCAAGACGATGTATCCCGGCGGCGGGCATTCGTCAGCTCCCGCAGATTGGGGTGCTACGCAGGCGAACGTGAACATTCCGTCAGGCGACCCCAGTGCGTCATCGGGCTCAGACTGGGGCTCGTCAGGCCCGGCCATGACCACGCCGTATTTCCAACTGCCTGAATCAGAACGGGCAAAGTATCAGCTTCCGCCAACGGCGACCGAACAGGCGGCCCAGCAGGAAGAAGATAAGAAAGCAAAGGGCGGTATACCCGGTTGGGTATGGGTCGTCGCCGGGCTGATGACGATGTTCTTCTTCGCCGTCGTCGTCCTCGGTGTTGTGTATTTCTTTATCCTTCGTGATTCCAGTTTTGAGGTAACGGTAAAGGGAGCGCCGCCCGGAAGCGACATCAAGATCGATGAAAAGCGCATCTCCGTGTCCGACGAGAACGGCGATTCGCGGATCGTCAATCTGGCTCCTGGTAAGAAGAACATCATCATCGAGCATCCGAGCTATACCTGCGATCCGATCTCGGTCGAAGGCGGCCGGGGCGATAAACCGCCGCCGGTGATCGCCCGATGTAAAGCTTCTCAATCTGTTCAGCCGCCGGGCGATTGCACCAATTTTGAGCCAGGCGAGGACGACCGCGCCGAGATCTGTTACAACGCCGCGCTCAACGCCCTGCCCGAGCCGTACTCGGCCGAACAACTGGTGGCGGCATTGAGCATATTGATCATTAACTTCGAACCGTCGAAGTTCGACGTCCCGACAAGACGCTTTGCAGCCCTGCAGAAAGCGGCTACGTACATCAAGAAGTTGCCCGCCGACGTGGTCATTGAGATCGGTGGCCACACGGATAGCGACGGAAACGCGTCGGGGAACCAGCGGCTTTCCGAGAACCGAGCGAATGCCGTAAAAGACTTCCTTGTAAAGAATGGCGTGAATACCAGCATTCTTCAAACTCGCGGCTACGGCGCTGACAGGCCGAAGAAGGACAACAGCACGGAAGCCGGGAAGTATATGAACCGCCGGATCCAGTACTCGGTCGTGGCTAAGCCGAAGTAGAGAAGTTTACAGCGCGAAAAAACACAGGCCTCGCGCCGGTGCTTTTATTTGGAGATAGAGTGTTAGCAACTAGGCCGACAAAGCAGATTTTAGTCGTTTCAAGAACTTCTTGTCCTTCAGCATATCCTCCTTGATGTCGACATTCAGATCACGCTCGACAACAGATCGAAGGGCCTCGTTGATCAGGGTTTGATAACCAATACCCTCTCGCGCACTCCGTTCCTTAAAACTGCGAATAATATCTGAATCGAAATAGATCGTTACGCGGCTCTTCTTCTCAGCCAGGGCCTTTGCGATACGTAACTTGTGCTGAGACAACTCTTCTCCTTCCAACCGCCGAAAACGCTTATTGAACGCGGCTTCGTTCTTAAAAACTTCGTCGTAGTTATCATGGTCGATCTCTTTGTTTTTCATACAGCCTTGTCATCCATTTCTCTGCCCGGCGAGCCGTGATCAAACGTATCTGCTGATCGCGAAACGTATAGACCACACCCAGAATCCCATATTCGGATGATCTTGCGATTGCCAGCCACCTTTCTTCTGCATCCGAATGTGCAAGATCTCTCTCGATAATAGCGAATGGATCTTGAAACACATCGGCGATCCGGGCAAAGTCGACGCCGTGATCCCTGATCACCTGCTTCCGCTTCTTCTCGTCCCAAGTAACCATACGTAATATACATATATTCTATATGTATGTAAAAGGTTAAACCGCAACCGGTGCGGCGATCTTTCCGTACGACCGGTAGTTCTCCAATTTCAAATTCTCAAATTTGAAATTCAGCAGACCGTCCAACCCCTTGAGGCCTTCAGCGTTCTCCAGTTGCAGTTTCGGAAGTTTGAGCGGTTCTCGCGAAAGAAGCTCATTCACCTGATCGAGGTGATTTGAATAGATGTGCAGGTCGCCGAAGGTATGAATGAACTCGCCGACCTCGAGCCCGCAGACGTGGGCGACAAGATGCGTGAGCAGCGCATAGCTCGATATATTGAACGGAACGCCGAGAAAGGCATCGGCCGAGCGTTGATACAGTTGGCAATGCAGAATCTTGCCGCCATCGATCTTGAACTGAAACAGAGTGTGGCAGGGCGGTAGGGCGACATCGTCGCACGTCTCGGGATTCCATCCGGTCACGATAAGCCGGCGTGAATTTGGGTTAGTCTCGATCTCATTTATCAATCTTCCGATCTGATCGACGCCGTTCGTCCTGGGATAGTCGCCGCCGAACGACCGCCACAAATACCCGTAAACCGGCCCGAGATCACCTTCACCTCTACCGAATTTTGCCGTCTGTTCCGCCGTCGCCCATTCCTGCCAAATATCGACTCCGCGAGCCCGCAGATCGGCCTCATCCGTCGATCCGCTAAGGAACCAGAAAAGCTCTTCCGCAACCCACCGAAACGGCACACGCTTCGTAGTGACGATCGGGAAACCTTCACGCAGATCGAAACGCCTTTGATACCCGAAAGCCGAGATCGTCCCGACACCGGTCCGGTCTTCATGCTTGGTTCCGTTGTCGAGAATATGCCTAAGAATATCGTGATACTGGCGCATTGAGGTAAATTGTAAATGGTTGATCGTGAATTGTTAATCGATGACTGGAAACTCGGAACTCAAACCTCGAAACTGTAGTTAAAACACCAGTTGCGAGTTGTCAGTTTCGAGTTTCCAGTTCAGTAAACAACCATTTACAATTAACGGTTGCCTATTATGACGCGGAAATTTGAGGTCAGTTTTAACAGCCCGCAGTGCGGTTGGATGTCGATCGGGTTTGAGGACGGCGTGAACGAGTTTCACACGACGACGGCCCACGCTCCCCATCAGACTGCTCTGCCTGATCTGATGCGGATCCTGACCGAGCTTGCCGACCCGTCGACACGCTGGGACGAATATACGCTGCTTTGGAACCGCGATCCGGAGGAGTTCGATTTTCGGTTCGTCCGAAACGGCGAAGACCTGACCATCGAGATCTACCAGTACCCGACCGACGATCGCGATCTGAAGGAACGAGAGTTGGTTTATTCACACACCGGCACGATCGCCGAGACGCTCGCCGCCTTCGCCGTTACGTTCGACCAGCTCTACGAAGACCGCGACACGGACGAATTCGAATTCAACTGGCGCCAGCCGTTTCCGTATAAAGAGTTTGAGGAGTTCAAATCAGCTGCAAGTCAGTTAAACTAGGCTAATGATTACTTCTGTCATTTCTGATATCGAAGAGAGCATCTTCGCTTTGCCCGAAAACGAGCAGTTGCGCCTGATTGCCCGTGTGGCCGAAACGCTGCGTCGCCGACAGGAGTCCGAGGACGAAGCCGAACTGCTGGAAATGGCCAATGATCCTGAGATTCAACGTGAGCTTCGCGAGATCGAAAGGGACTTTGCTCATGCTGAGTTTGACGGACTTGCCGAATGATTCAACGCGGCGAAATCTACTTTGTCGATCTGGATCCGACTAGAGGGCGTGAGCAATCGGGTCGGAGACCGGTTTTGGTTTTGTCATCAGACAAGATAAATAAACTCCCTCTTGTCGTAACGGTTATTGTAGGTACAAAGGGAGACAATGTGAGTCGCGATTTTCAAGACTAATGTCCGCGTAGCAGCTTCCGAAAGTGGCCTTCCGATTGAGGGGTGTTTCTCGGCTTCCAGGTTCGCTCTATTGATCAGAAGCGGTTTCCCTCAGTTCCAGCCGGAAAGGTATCAGACCAGATCATGCGAAGGATCGAAGCCTCGATCCGCTACTGTTTAGAATTGTGAAAGAAAAGTTATTAGACCTGCTCGCCTGTCCGACGTGCGGCGGCGACATTTTGCTGGCGTACGCAAGTAAGTACGACGACAAAGAGATCATCGAAGGCGTGCTGACGTGCAAGAAGTGCTCGCGCGAGTACAAGGTCGTGCGCGGAGTGCCGCGGTTTGCTGATCTGGGTAAGATCGAGGCGGACAAGGCTGAGACCGCTGAGAACTTCGGCTGGCAGTGGACTCATTTTACGCAGGAAGACCCGAAGTATCTCGACCAGTTTCTCGGCTGGCTGCAGCCGGTGAAGCCGGAGTTTTTTGAAGATAAGGCCGTGCTCGAAGGCGGCTGCGGCAAAGGCCGGCATACGAAGCTCGCGGCGGAATGGGGAGCGAAGGAAGTCGTCGGGATAGATCTCGGCGACGGCGTCGAATCGGCGTTCGCGTTAACCCGCCATTTGCCGAACGCTCATATCGTTCAGTGCGACATCTTCAAGCTGCCGCTCAAACGTGCTTTTGATTACGCCTTCAGCGTCGGCGTCCTGCATCACACACCCGATCCGAAGAAAGCATTCCTATCACTCGCGTCAAAGGTGCAAAAAGGCGGCAACATTTCCGCGTGGGTTTACGGTGCCGAAAACAATGAGTGGATCACGAAATACGTTAACCCGATCCGCGAAGGATTTACGTCGAAGATCAGCCAGCCGATGCTCTATCAGCTATCGAAATTGCCGACGCTGTCGCTGTTCCTGACGACGAAACTCGTCTATCGTCCAGCCAACATCGCCGCTAAACCGGTCGCGAAGAAGCTGTTTTACAACGACTATCTCAACCACCTCGGCACCTTCGGCTGGCGCGAACAGCACAACATCGTCTTCGACCACCTCGTCGCCCCGACCGCGTTTTATATCGCCAAGGAAGAGTTTGAACATTGGTGGGACGACGCAAAAGCGCAAGACGTCGAGATCGTATGGCACAACAGCAATAGCTGGTGTGGATTCGGAAAGCTCTGAGTTTGCCCGCTAAATACGCGAAACATCGCGAAAGGAGGTCTTTCAGTATTTGGCGAGTTTTCGCGTATTTCGCGTGAAACTTCTTATGAAATTTGACGCAGGAATAGACCAGAAGTACCGCACGTCCGTCGAGGACGCGTTCGACGCGATCATCGAGCATGGCAACGACCTGCACAAACATATCGCGAAGCATATTCTCGCGTCCGACATGCTCGTCCGCGTACAGCCGGTGAGTGAGATAAACGCTTCCGGTATCACCGGCCTGATCGATCCTTCCGCGACCAACGACAAGATCGCCGATGAACGGCTCGGCCTGCTCGAAGCGTTTGGCGAGGTATACATCGCCATTGCCGAAGAGACGATCGACACCGGCGGGCAGCAGGGCTGCGAGGGCACGTTCGTCCACGAAGGCCGCCACGCATACGATTTTGCGCAGACGATAGCCAGCTTTTCAGATGCCGCTGTTAATCCGTTGAGCTTATTTGATCCGACGCTTTATGAACTTGAATACGAAGCTCACCGCACATCCGGTGAATATTTATTGAAAATAGATCAACCGAGCTATCAGGACGAAGGCATCGGCCTTATGATCCTCGGCCGAAAGGCGGACGGCCCGTGTTTTATCGATAACGACGGCATCTGCAAACGGCTATCCGAAAGCTACGGCCTTGCAGCCGACGGCAACCAAGGCCCGCGAGCAAGCGAATTGCTCGGGCTTCGTCAGAAATAGAAGGCGGAAACACGACCGGTAGGGAGTGTGCCTGATCGCGATAGAGAACACCCTCGCTACTGCTCGGGTTTCTGCCAGATATGGCATACTTCTTATTATGAGCACGGCGCTACCACAGGAA
>Ga0307505_10002486_pt1 | contig 12722 bp, 12 predicted proteins | sample 23_S_MG_FD_202183 | JGI IMG/M metagenome (GOLD analysis project Ga0307505, IMG submission 202183) | Soil microbial communities from Populus trichocarpa stands in riparian zone in the Pacific Northwest, United States - 23_S | ecosystem: Environmental > Terrestrial > Soil > Riparian zone > Trees...
CCGGCGGAGAACGCGGCGATGGCCAACAAGGTGCCGCCGGCGAAGTGGACGCGCGACAACATCGCCTACATGAAGAAGCAGCTGCAGGGCCTGGGCTTCGCGCTTGACTGGGAGCGCGAACTCGCCACCTGCGACGCGAGCTACTACCGGTGGAACCAGTGGCTGTTCACGCGGCTGTTCCGGAAGGGCCTCGCCTACAGGAAGACCGGCGTGGTGAACTGGGACCCGGTGGACCAGACGGTGCTCGCCAACGAGCAGGTGATCGACGGGCGCGGCTGGCGCACCAATGCGCCGGTGGAAAAGCGCGAGATCCCGATGTACTTCTTCCGCATCACCGCCTACGCCGACGACCTGCTCGGCGCGCTGGAAAAGATGGACGGCTGGCCCGAGCAGGTCAAGCTGATGCAGAAGAACTGGCTCGGGCGCTCGGAAGGCGTGCGCGTCGGCTTTCCCTACCAGCTCTCGGGCGAGAAGAAGGTCCTGTGGGTGTTCACCACGCGCGCCGACACCCTGCTGGGGACCACGTTCTGCGCGGTGGCCGCCGAGCATCCGATCGCCGCCTTCGCGGCGAAAAAGGACGCGAAGCTCGCCGCCTTCGTCGAGGAATGCAAGCGCGGCGCGGTGATGGAGGCCGACCTCGCGCAGCTGGAAAAGAAAGGCATGCCCACGGGCCTGTACTGCACGCACCCGCTCACCGGCGAGCAGCTGCCGGTGTGGGTCGGCAACTACGTGCTGATGGGCTACGGCGAGGGCGCGGTGATGGGCGTGCCGGCGCACGACGAGCGCGACTACGCTTTCGCGCTGAAGTACGCGCTGCCGATCAAGTGCGTGATCCGCCACCCGGCGGGCGACGCGGTGCCCGAGCCCTGGCAGAGCGCCTACGCCGACTACGGCCGCTGCATGAACTCGGGCAAGTACGACGGCCTGGACTACCCGGCTGCCATCGACGCGATCGCCGCCGACCTGAAGGCGAAGGGGCTGGGCGAGAAGCAGGTGCAGTGGCGCCTGCGCGACTGGGGCATCTCGCGCCAGCGCTACTGGGGCTGCCCGATCCCGATCGTGCACTGCGCCGCCTGCGGCGACGTGCCGGTGCCGGACGAAGAGCTCCCCGTCAAGCTCCCCGAGCACCTGGTACCCGACGGCACCGGCAACCCGCTGGCGAAGATGCCGGCGTTCTACGAAACGAAGTGCCCGTCCTGCGGCAAGCCGGCGAAGCGCGAGACCGACACCATGGACACCTTCGTCGATTCGTCCTGGTACTTCGCGCGCTTCGCCTGCCCGGACAACCACCAGGCGATGCTGGATGCGCGCGCCAGGTACTGGATGCCGGTGGACCAGTACATCGGCGGCATCGAGCACGCCATCCTGCACCTGCTGTATTCGCGCTTCTTCACCCGCGCCATGAAGGGCGAGGGCCTGCTCGAGGTGGACGAGCCCTTCACCAATCTCCTCACGCAGGGCATGGTGCTCGCCGAGTCCTTCTACAGCGACGCCGGCGGGCGTCGCGAATGGATCAATCCCGCCGACGTGGAAGTGACGCGCGACGCGAAGGGCAAGATCGTCGGCGGTCGCACGCGCGATGGCCGCGAGGCGGTGTACGACGGCGTCGGCACCATGTCCAAGTCGAAGAACAACGGCGTCGACCCGCAGGCGCTGATCGACAAGTACGGCGCCGACACCGCGCGCTTCTACATCATCTTCGCCTCGCCGCCGACCAACACGCTGGAGTGGTCGGATGAGAGCGTCGAGGGCTCGTTCAGGTTCCTGAAGCGCCTGTGGGCCTACGCGGCGAAGTTCCAGGGCAGCGCCGCACCGGCGGCGGACGCCAGGGCGCTGCGCCACGAGGTCCACGCGGTGTTGAAGCAGGCCAACTACGACCTCGGCAAGCACCAGTTCAACACCGTGGCCTCGGCGGGCATGAAGATCCTCAACGCGCTGGAGAAGGCTCCGGCCCGCTCGCCGGAGACCGAGGAGGGCCTGTCGATCCTGCTGCGGCTGCTGGCGCCGATCACGCCGCACCTCGCGCATCACCTGTGGCGCGAGCTCGGCTTCGGCGAGGACGTGATGCGCGCGCCCTGGCCGGAGCCCGACGCCGGCGCGCTGCAGCAGGACCAGATCGAGTACGTGGTGCAGGTGAACGGCAAGACGCGCGGCACGGTGACCGTGGCGCGCACCGCCGACCGCGGCGCCATCGAGGGCAGCGCCACCGCGCAGATGGGCAAGTACCTCGCCGGGCAGACGGTGAAGAAGGTGATCATCGTCCCCAACCGCCTGATCAACATCGTGGTGTGATGCGCACCCCGCTCGCGCTGCTCGCCTGCCTTGCCCTCGCCGCCTGCGGCTTCCAGCTGCGCGGCACCGCCAGCCTGCCGTTCGAGACCCTGTACGTGCCCGGCGCCGCCGGCGGCATCGCCCTCGACCTGAAGCGCAGCATCCAGTCGGGCACCGGCACGCGCGTGGTGGACGACGCGGCGGGCGCGCAGGCGCAGCTGCAGTTCACCGAGGAGACGCGCACCAAGGAAATCCTCTCGCTCAGCTCCGCCGGGCGCGTGCGCGAATTCCGCCTGATCTACCGCGTGGGCTTTCGCGTCACCGACGCCAAGGGCAGCGACTTCCTCCCCTCGAGCACGGTGGCGCTGACCCGCGACGTCACCTACGACGATACCGTGGTGCTGGCCAAGGAAACCGAAGAGCAGCTGCTGTTCCGCGAGATGCAGGCCGACATGGTGCAGCAGATCCTGCGGCGCATCGCCGCCGCGCAGAAGCCCGCCGCCGATGCTCCTGCGCGCTGAGCAGCTCGACGCGCACCTGGCGAAGTCTTTCGCGCCGCTGTACGTGATCCACGGCGACGAGCCGCTCCTCGCGCTGGAGGCGGCCGACGCGGTGCGCGCCGCGGCGCGCAAGCGCGGCTATGCCGAGCGCGAGGTGTACACCGCCGAGCGCGGCTTCGACTGGAGCGAGTTCGCGCACGCCGGCGCCAGCCGGTCGCTGTTCGGCGGCGACAAGATCGTCGAGCTGCGCCTGCCCGGCGGCAAACCCGGCACCGAGGGCGCGGCCGCCCTCGTTGCCTACTGCGCCCGCCTCGACCCGCAGATGCTGACCCTGGTCAGCCTGCCGCGGCTGGACCGTGCCGGGCAGTCCTCGCCTTGGTTCACTGCCCTTTCCGCCGCCGGCGTGGTGGTGGAAGTGTGGCCGGTGGAGCGCGCGCGGCTGCCGGAATGGATCGGTGCGCGCCTCGCGCGCCAGGGCCAGAGGGGCTCGCGCGAAGTGCTCGCCTTCCTCGCCGAGCGCGTGGAAGGGAACCTGCTTGCCGCGCACCAGGAAGTGCAGAAGCTCGCCCTCCTCGCGCCGCCGGGCGAGCTTGCGCTCGAGACGGTGGAGGATGCCGTCGCCGCGGTAGCGCGCTACGACCCTTACGCGGCGGCCGAAGCGCTGGTCGCCGGCGACCTCGGGCGCTACGTGCGCATCCTGCAGGGCCTGCGCGGCGAGGGCGAGGCGCCGACCTTCGTGCTGTTCGCGCTCGCGAGCGCGCTGTTCGTGCTGCGCGGCGCCGCCGAGGGCAAGCCCGTGGAGCGCCTGTTCGGCGAGCACCGCCTGTTCAACAAGCCGCTGCAGCGCGCGGTGCAGGCGGCGGCGCGGCGCCACGCGCGCGCCGCGCTCGAGGCGGCGCTCGCGCAGGCGGCCCTCATCGACCGCGTCATCAAGGGCGTGGCGCGCGGCGACCCCTGGGATCAGTTCACCGCCCTCGGGGTAAGATTGGCGCTTGGACCAAAAGCTTGACCTGAAGTCCTACGTGCGCGGCCTCGGCCAGGCGGCGCGCGCCGCCGCGCGCGAGCTGGCGCGCGCCGACACCGCGGCCAAGAACCGCGCGCTGGCCGGGATGGCCGCGGGTATCCGCGCCGAGCGCGAGCGCCTGCTGGAGGCCAACCGCGGCGACGTGGCGCAGGCGCAGAAGGACGGCCGCGACGCCGCGTTCGTCGACCGCCTCACCCTGACCCCGCAACTCGTCGAGCAGATGGCCGCGGGCCTGGAGCAGGTGGCGCTGCTGCCCGACCCGGTCGGGCAGGTCTCCGAGCGCGTGCGGCGCCCCAGCGGCATCGAGGTGGCGCGCATGCGCGTGCCGCTCGGCGTCATCGGCATCATCTACGAGTCGCGCCCCAACGTCACCGCGGACGCCGCCGGCCTGTGCGTGAAGGCCGGCAACGCCTGCATCCTGCGCGGCGGCTCCGAAGCGCTGCACTCCAACCAGGCGATCGCCGCCTGCGTGCGCGCGGGACTCAAGGCGGCCGGGCTGCCGGAGGCGGCGGTGCAGATGGTGGAAGTCGCCGACCGCGCCGCGGTGGGCGAGCTGATCACGCTGCACGAGTACGTCGACATCATCGTGCCGCGCGGCGGCAAGGAACTGATCGGCCGCCTGATGCGCGAGTCGCGCATCCCGATGTTGAAGCACCTGGACGGCGTGTGCCACGTGTACGTGGACGATGCCGCCGACCCGGCGATGGCGGTGAGGATCGCCGACAACGCCAAGACCCAGCGCTACGGCACTTGCAACACCATGGAGACGCTGCTGGTGGCCGAAGGCATCGCGCCGCGCGTGCTGCCCGAGATCGGCCGCATCTTCAGCGACAAGGGCGTGGAGATGCGCGGCGACGAGGCAACGCGCAAGCTCATCCCGCAGGCGAAGCCCGCCAGCGAGCAGGACTACGCCACCGAATGGCTGGCGCCGGTGGTGTCGGTGCGCGTGGTGCCGGGGCTCGACGAGGCCATCGCGCACATCGCGAAGTACGGCTCCCGGCACACCGACGCCATCGTCACCGGGGACCAAGCGCGCGCGCAGCGCTTCCTGCGCGAAGTCGACTCCAGCTCGGTGCTGGTGAATGCCTCGACGCGCTTCGCCGACGGCTACGAGTTCGGCCTCGGGGCCGAGATCGGCATCTCCACCGACAAGCTGCACGCGCGCGGCCCGGTCGGGCTGGAAGGCCTGACCACGCAGAAGTTCGTGGTGCTGGGCCACGGAGAGATCCGGCAGTAGTGTCCGCGACCGGGATCCTCGGCGGCACCTTCGACCCGGTTCACAACGCGCACCTCGCGATGGCGCGCGCCGCGCTCGAGCAGCTCCCGCTCGCGCGCATCCTGTGGATGCCGACCGGCGCGCCGAAGTATCGCAAGCCGGCGCGCGCGAGCGCGGCGCACCGCCTTGCCATGCTGAAGCTCGCCATCGCGGGCGAGCCGCGCTACGCCCTCGACGAGCGCGAGCTCGCCCCCGGGCATTCCGGCTACACGGTGGACAGCCTGCAGGGCTTCGGCGGGAAGCCGGTGCTGCTGCTGGGCGCCGACCAGTACGCCGAGTTCGAGCACTGGCACCGCTGGCAGGAGGTGCTCGAGCGCGCCAGCCTCGCGGTGTTCGCGCGGCCCGGCAGCCCGGCCCCCGATGGCCGCGCGCGCGGCGTGGCCTTCGAGCCCATGGATATCTCCGCGAGCGACATCCGCGCGCGCGCCGCCCGGGGCGAGAGCCTCGCCGCCCTGGTGCCGCCCGCCATCGCCGGGTACATCGCCCGCCACCGCCTCTACCAATGATGGACATCCGCAAGAAGCAGCGCGCGGTAGTGGAAGCCCTGGAGGACGTGAAGGGCCACGACATCGTGGTGTTCAACGTCGGGCGGCTTTCGCCATTCTTCGAGCGCGTGGTGATCGCCAGCGGCGATTCCACCCGGCAGGTGAAGGCGCTCGCCGACAGCGTGCGGGACAAGCTGGGCGCGCTGGGCGCGCGCGTCTACGGCATCGAAGGCCAGGCGACGGGCGACTGGGTGCTGGTGGACCTGGGCGACATCGTGGTGCACGCGATGCACCCGGCGGTGCGCAGCCACTACAACCTGGAGGAGATCTGGGGCGGCAAGGCGGTGAAGCTCGCCGGATCGGCGAAGGTGGCGCGTGGCAAAGCTGCTGCTCGTCGCGCACGGCGCTAAGCTGCGCGGCTGGGCGCGCGAGGCGCGCGACCAGTACCTCGAGCGCATGCCGCGCGGCTACGCGGTGGAGTGCGTGGCACGCGTGCCCAGGGGCGCGCGCATCGTGGCGCTGGACGAGCGCGGGCGCGAGCTTTCCACCGCGCAGCTCGCCGCGCAGATCGGCCAGTGGATCGGCGCGGCCGCGCCGACGGCGTTCGTCATCGGCGGGCCCGACGGGCTGGACGCGGAGACAAGGAAGAACGCCGCACTGCTGCTGCGCCTCTCGTCGCTCACGCTGCCGCACGCTCTAGCGCAGGTGGTGCTCACCGAGCAGCTGTACCGCGCGGCGACGCTGCTCACCGGGCACCCGTACCACCGGCCATAGAGAACAGGGGGCTGCGCCCCCCGTTACCCCCGCTGTCGCTTTGCTACACTCGGCCGCTCGGCGCAGCCATGGCACAACCCCTCGATCGCAGCATCTACCTCGCCTCGCGCAGCCCGCGCCGCCGGGAACTGCTCGGCCACATCGGCGTCAAGTTCCATTTGCTGCTGTTCCGCAACCGCGCCGGCGCCGTGCCGGACATCGACGAGGAGCCGCTGCCGGAGGAGCCGCCGCGCGAGTACGTGATGCGCGTCGCGCGCGCCAAGGCCGAAGTCGGCTGGAAGCGCATGCTGGAGCGCAACCTGCCGCGCCACCCGGTGCTCGCCGCCGACACCACCGTCGCGCTCGAAGGGCGCATCTACGGCAAGCCGGCCGGCCGCGCCGAGGCCGCCGCCATGCTCGCCGCGCTCTCGGGCAAGCGCCACGAGGTGCTCACCGCGGTGGTGGTGCAGTACGACGACGAGGTGGAGACCGCCCTGTCGGTGTCGGAAGTGCAGTTCCGCGAGCTGACCGCCCAGGAGATCCAGGACTACGTCGCCACCGGCGAGCCCGACGACAAGGCCGGCGCCTACGCCATCCAGGGACGCGCGGCCCTGTTCGTCGCCGAGATCCGCGGCAGCCAGTCCGGCATCGTCGGCCTGCCGCTGTACGAGACCGCCCAGCTGCTGCAGCGCATGGGGGCGCGGCGTGAGCGAAGAAATACTCGTTAACATCACCCCGCAGGAAACGCGCGTCGCGGTGGTGCGCGCCGGCGCGGCGCAGGAACTGCTGGTGGAGCGCTCGGCCAGCCGCGGCCTGGTCGGCAACCTCTACATGGGGCGCGTGGCGCGCGTGCTGCCGGGCATGCAGTCGGCGTTCGTCGAGGTGGGCCTGGAGCGCGCCGCGTTCCTGCACGTCGCCGACATCTGGGAACTGCGCAAGAACAACGGCGAGCCGCCGCGGCCGATCGAGAAGGTGCTCGCCGAGGGCCAGCCGGTGCTGGTGCAGGTGGTGAAGGACCCGATCGGCACCAAGGGCGCGCGCCTCACCACCCAGGTGTCGATCGCCGGCCGCATGCTGGTGTACCTGCCGCACGACCCGCACATCGGCATCTCGCAGCGGATCGAGGACGAAGGCGGCCGCCAGGCGCTGCGCGAGCGCCTGAAGGCCCTGCTGCCCGCCGACGAGAAGGGCGGCTTCATCGTGCGCACGCTCGCCGAGGGCGCCGACGAGGCGGAACTGCGCTCCGACGTCGAGTACCTGCGCCACCTGTGGCGCGACATCCGCGAGCGCTCGCTCGGCGTCGAGCCGCCGCGGCTGCTGTACCAGGACCTGTCGCTGGCGCAGCGCGTATTGCGCGACATGGTGACCGGCGACACCGCCGCGGTGAAGGTCGATTCGCGCGAGAACTACCAGCTGCTCGCCGCCTTCGCCGGCACCTACATGCCGGAGGTGCGCGAGCGCCTGCAGCACTACACCGGCGAGCGGCCCCTCTTCGACCTGTACAACGTCGAGGCCGAGATCGAGAAGGCGCTGTCGCGGCGCGTGGACCTGAAGTCCGGCGGCACGCTCGTCATCGACCAGACCGAGGCGATGACCACCATCGATGTCAACACCGGGGGCTTCGTCGGCCAGCGCAACTTCGACGACACCATCTTCAAGACCAACCTGGAGGCGGCGCAGGCCATCGCGCGCCAGCTGCGCCTCAGGAACCTCGGCGGCATCGTGATCGTCGACTTCATCGACATGCAGTCGGAGGAGCACCGCGCCGCGGTGCTGGAGGAGTTGAGGAAGGCGCTCGCGCGCGACCGCACGCGCATGACGGTGAACGGCTTCACCCAGCTCGGGCTGGTGGAAATGACCCGCAAGCGCACGCGCGAATCGCTCGCCCACGTGCTGTGCGAGCCCTGCCCCACCTGCGCCGGCCGCGGCGAGGTGAAGACCGCGCGCACCGTGTGCTACGAGATCCTGCGCGAGATCCTGCGCGAGGCGCGCGCCTTCGGCGCGCGCGAGTTCCGCGTGCTCGGCGCGCAGGCCGTGGTCGACCTGCTGCAGGAGGAGGAGTCGGGCTCGGTGGCCCTGCTCTCGGGCTTCATCGGCAAGCCGATCTCGCTGCAGGTGGAGCCCGGCTACACGCAGGAGCAGTACGACATCGTGCTGATGTAGCGGCGCTACTCCACGCGCGCGCCCAGGCTGCGCACCAGTTGCTCGAGCCGCGGCCCTTCCTCGGCAAGTTCCGCGGCGAACGCCTCCGGCGAGGCCGACGGCGTGGCGTCCATGCCCTGCGAGGCGATCTTGGCGCGCACTTCCGGCCTGGCGAGCGCGGCGGACGCCGCCTGGTGCAGGCGCCGCACCGCGGTCGCGGGCGTGCCCGCCGGCGCGAACACCCCGAACCAGAACGTGGATTCGAACGCCGGCAGCCCCGCCGCTTCCGAACCCGGGATGCCGGGAATCGCCGGCGAGCCCTTGCGCATCGCCACCACCAGCGGCTTCAAGCGCCCGGCCTTGATGAATCCCATCACGGCGGGCGAGGTGGCGAACAGCACCTGGGTGTCGCCGGCGAGGATCGACTGCGTCGCCGGGCCGCCGCCCTTGTACTGGATGAGGGTGAACTTGACGCCGGCGGCGGCTTCGAACGCGGCGAGCGCCAGGTGCGGCGCCGAGCCGTGGCCGCCGGAGGCGGCGTTGTACTTGCCCGGGTTCGCCTTGGCGAGCGCGATCAGCTCGCCGAGCGACTGCGCCGGCACCGAGTCATGCGCCACCAGCACCGTGGTGCCGGTCGCGACGCGCGACACCGGGACGAAGGCCCGCTCCGCGTCGTAGGAGAGCTGGCCCTTGAACAGCGAGCGCACGATCGCCTGGTGCCAGTTGAGCAGCAGCGTCTGGCCGTCCGGAGCGGCCTTGGCCACCGCATCCGAGGCGATGGCGGTGCCGGCGCCGGGCTTGTTCTCGACCACCACCGCCACGCCCAGTTCGCGCGCCAGGTCCTCGGCGAGCACGCGCGCGGTGAAGTCGGCCGAGCCGCCCGGCGGGTAGCCGATGAGCAGGCGCACCGGCCCGTTCGGATAAACCTGGGCGCCGGCGAGCGAGGACGCGGCGAGCGCCGCGCACAGCAGAACGAGCCTTGCGATCATGTTGCCTCCCCTGGTCATTGCCACAGCCTCTTCGAGGCGATGGCCGCGCCCTCGGCGAGGGCGCGCAGCTTCTTGTAGGCGATGGCCCCGTCCACCTTGGCGTAGCCCGCGAAGGTGCCGAAGCCGCAGTCGGTGCCGGCGAGCACGCGCTCGCGCCCGACGATACCCGCGTAGCGCTCGATCCGCTGCGCCACCAGCTCCGGGTGCTCGACGAAGTTCGAGCAGGAATCGAGCACGCCCGGGATCAGCAGCCGGTCCTCGGGCAGGCGCGCGTCGCGCCACGCCGTCCATTCGTGCTCGTGGCGCGGGTTGGCGCCCTCGAAGGAGATGGCGCGCGCGCGGATGCCGAGCACGATCGGCAGGATGCGCCCGAGCGCGATGTCGTGATCGTGCGGCCCCTCGTAGTTGCCCCAGCACAGGTGGATGCGCACCTGGTCCTGCGGCACGCGCGCGAGGGCGTGGTTCAGCGCCTCTGCGTGCAGCGCGGCGCGCGCGAGGAATTCCACCTCGCTCAGTTCCTGGTACGCGGTGTGGCGCCCCATCGCCAGGTCCGGGCAGTCCACCTGCAGCACGAAGCCCGCGGCGACGATCGCCTCGTATTCGATGCGCAGCGCCTCGGCCAGCGCCTCGACGTAGGCCGCGTGGCTCGGGTAGTAGGCGTTCGGCATGAACACCGCCACCACGCCCGGCGAGGCGGCGTTGAGGAAGCCTTCGCCCACCTGCGCCGCGTCCAGCGCGGCGCGAAAATTCGACAGATCCTGCTCCAGCAGGCTGCGGTCGCGCAGCACCACCGGCGCCACGCATTGCATGCGCTTCTCATGCCGCGGGCCGAGGAAGGCCTTCATGCGCTCACGGAATTCCGGGTGCTCGCGCAGGTCGAGGTGCGTGCGCGGCACGTACTCGCCGCCGAAGCCGGCGTAGCGGTCCTTGATGTAGGTGGAGTAGCTGATCTTGCTGGTCTCGCCGTCGCTCACCACGTCGATGCCGAGGGCGGCCTGGCGGCGCACCACTTCGGCGACGCCTTCGCGCATGGCGCGCTCGAAGGGCTCGCCGGCGCCCTCGCCGCGCTCCTTGCGCAGCAGCTGCTCGACCACGGCCGGCGGGCGCGGCAGGCTGCCGACGTGGGTGACGAGGATGCGCTCGCGGCTGTGTTTCATTCAACCCTCGCCGCGCTCCTTCCGGTAGCGCGCGAGGTTCCCGGCGTCCGGCGGATAGAGCCCCGGCAGGGCCGCGCCGGCCTTCACCTGCGCCGCGATCCAGGCTTCCAGGCGCTCCTGTTCGGGCGCCTCGGCGAGCACCGCGTCGAGCATGGCGCGCGGAACCAGCACCGCGCCGTCGTCGTCGGCGACGACGATGTCCCCCGGGAACACCGCCACGCCGCCGCAACCGATCGCCTCCTGCCAGCCCGCGAAGCTGAGGCTCGCGAGCGCGGGCGGCGACGCCGTCCCCTGTGCCCAGACCGGCAGGCCGGCGGCGAGCACGCCGGCAACGTCGCGCACCACGCCGTCGGTCACCAGCGCCCGGACGCCGCGCCGCGCCATGCGCTCGCAGATGATGTCGCCGAAGATGCCGGCATCGGCAACGCCCCGCGCGTCCGCCACCGCGATGCAGCCTTGCGGCATCTCCTCGACCGCGACGCGCGAGGAGCGCGGCGAGGACCAGGCGGCCGGCGTCGCCAGATCCTCGCGCGAGGGCACGAAGCGCAGCGTGAACGCGGGGCCGGCGACGCGCGGCAGGCCGCTGCGCAACGGCCGCGGGCCGCGCATCCAGGCGGTGCGCACGCCGTGCTTGAAGAGGACCGTGCTGAGGGTCGCGGTGGAGGCTTCGCAGAGGACGCGCAAGGCATCGGGCGCGATCGGTGTCATGGCCCTCCCCTACTGCTGGATCTTCACTTTCAGCGCCTTGATGAGGCGCGCCCAGGTCTCGTTTTCGCTCGCGATGCGCGCCGCCAGCTCGGCCGGCGTCTCCGGCGTCAGCACCGTGCCCGGGGTCGACTCGACGCGCTGCTTCACGTCCGGCGCGTTGAGCGCCGCGATGACCTCCTTCGAGAGCCGCTCGCGGATCGCCGCCGGCACGCCGGCCGGCGCGAAGAATCCGGTCCAGCCGTTCGGCATCACGTAGCCGGGAACCGTCTCGCGCGCGAGCGGGATTTCCGGCATCGCCGCCACCTTGCGCGCGCCCACCAGGGCGATCGCCTTCACCGTGCCGGCGCGCAGCTGCGCGTAGGCGATGGGCAGGTTGAGGACCATCACGTCGACCTGGCCCGCCACCACGTCCGTGAGCCCGGGGGGCTCGCCCTTGTAGGGCACGATCAGCAGGTTGGCGCCGGTCATGTCCTTCAGGGTTTCGCCCGCGACCTGCGCGGTCGCGGTGCCGCTCGCGTAGCTCACGCCGCCCGGCTTCTGCCTGGCGAATTCGATCAGGCCGCGCAGGTCGTTCGCCGGCAGCGCGCGGTGCGCGACCAGCACCGCCGGCACCTCGGCGGCGAGCGCGAGCGGCGCGAGGTCGGCGGGGTCGTAGGACAGTTGCGCCGTCAGCAGCTTGTTGAGAGAAATGATGCCGTTGCTCGCCATCATGAAGAGATAGCCGTCGGGCTTGGCGCGCGTGACGTAGGCGGCGCCGACGCCGCCGTTGGCGCCCGGGCGGTTCTCGACGATCACGCTCTGCCCGAGGGACTTCGACATGCGCTCGGCGACCACGCGGCCGATGATGTCCGAGATGGAGCCCGGCGGGAACGGCACCACCATGGTCACGGGGCGCGACGGATAGCTCTCGGCCTGCGCGAACGCGGCGCCGGGGAACAGCAGGAGCAGCGGCAGTAGAAGCTTCAGCATTGGTTTCTCCCTGTTGAAATCAGAGCACGCCCGGGTAGTTGCCGCCGTCGAGCAGGAGGTTCTGCCCGGTGACGTAGCCCGCATGCGCGCTGCACAGCCAGGCGCAGGCGGCGCCGAACTCCTCGATGCTGCCCAGGCGCGCCGCCGGCACTTCGGCGATGCGCTCGGCATCCACCTGCGCGAGCGGCTTGCCCATCGACTGCGCCAGCGCGGCATTGCGCTTGCGATAGGTCTCGGTGTCGAACAGCCCGGGGAGCAGGTTGTTGATGGTGACGTTGGCGTGCGCGATCTGCCGGGAAACGCCGGCGACGACGCCGGTCAGCCCCGCGCGCGCGCCGTTGGACAGCGGCAGGTGCGGCACCGGCGCCTTCACCGAGCGCGAGGTGATGTTGACGATGCGCCCGAACCTGCGCGCCATCATGCCGTCCACCGTCGCCTTGATCAGCTC
>Ga0307505_10002487_pt1 | contig 12722 bp, 10 predicted proteins | sample 23_S_MG_FD_202183 | JGI IMG/M metagenome (GOLD analysis project Ga0307505, IMG submission 202183) | Soil microbial communities from Populus trichocarpa stands in riparian zone in the Pacific Northwest, United States - 23_S | ecosystem: Environmental > Terrestrial > Soil > Riparian zone > Trees...
CCGGACGGTGACGGCCGCACCGGGGGACCAGCCGCTGTCCAGCAGCGACTTGGCCAGGGCGCCGGAGCTTCCGAACGCCGCGGCGGAGACCAGGGCGATCCAGAGCCCGCTCGCCAGGGGCGAGCTGGTGGGGTTGTTCTCGATGGTCCGCTGTGCGGTCATGACACCTCCTCCGGTGTGGGGACGTCGGTGCCGGACGGCGCTGTCCTCGGACGTCTGTAAGGGGTAAACTGCAGGAACGGTCATGACGATACGCCTCAACCCTGTCAGGAGTCAACGTGGTTTTTGCCCATGACACCGAGGTCGCGCTGGCGTCGACTGCCGCGCTGGTCAACACCCTCGGCGTCGGCAACGACGCCGGCGACACCCTGCTGTCCCTGGAGGAGCTCGACGCCTTCGTGGAGCACTGGGAGTACACCGGCAGCCGCAGCCACGACCAGGCCGAGCTGGACGCCGTCCGCGACCTGCGGCACGAGCTGCGCCGGCTGTGGGTCTCCGGCGACATCGACATTCTCGTCGCGGGCGTCAACGCGCTGCTGGCGCAGGCCGGGGCGCTGCCGCAGCTGGTCCGGCACGACCACTGGGACTGGCACCTGCACGCCACCACCCCCGACCAGCCGCTGGCCACCCGGATGGCGGTGGAGTCCGCGATGGCGCTGGTGGACGTCGTGCGCGGCGACGAGCTCAGCCGGCTGCGGGTCTGCGAGGCCGACGACTGCCAGGACCTGCACGTCGACCTGTCCCGGAACCGGTCGCGGCGGTACTGCGAGTCCGGGTGCGGGAACCGGGCGAACGTGGCGGCCTACCGGGCGCGGAAGGCTGCCGAGGCGGGCTGAGCGGGGGAGGGCGGTTCCGCGGAACCGCCCTGGTCGTTCCGCGTCTCCGCCAGCACGGCGGCCAGCGGCGCCGGGATCTGCTCAGGCGCCAGCGCGGCGGCCAGCAGCCGCGCGCAGCGCGCCTTGCGCCCGGCGCCTGCTCCGAAGAACCGCCGCAGCACCGCCTCGCGGGTCCAGCCGCGCTGCGCCGGCATCGCGGCCAGGCGCTGCAGCGACCGCAGGTCGCCAGCCTTCTCGATGACGGCTGGGGCGGCGTCGGCACCGAGGGCGCGGATCAGCTCGTCCTCCAGGTCGGCCGAGCAGCCGTGGAAGCCGATGGCGGCCAACCCGCCGGCGCCATCGGGGACCCGCACGCCGGCGGCCAGCAGGCCGTTGCGGCATTTCGCCTCGTCCGCGGCGTCGTACAGACCGGCGAGGTGCAGCCCTTGACCCTGTGGGCCGTAGCGCTGGGCGAAGGTGCGGGTGTTGGTGATGCCGCCCATTGCGACCACCTCGATGCCCTCGGCGGCGAGGTCGCGGCCGCTGGCTTCGGCCACTGCGAGGACGGCCTGGCGGTCGCTCTCACCCTCGACCAGCACCACGGCCCGAATGCTTGGCACCGGACCATTAGGACGGCCGACGCCTGCCGGGTCAATGGAATTCGACGGTGCACCGGCGCGCCGGACTCCTGACTGCGAGCTTCAGCAGGACACCTCGAGCACCAGGTACGTGCCGTTGACGGAGAACCACACCGACGGCGAGTAGTCCTCCCGCTCCGGCCACGGCCCTTCGGAGGGATGATCGACGGTCTCGACCCGGCACCGGTTGTCCGCCCACCAGGAGGGCCGTGTCGGGCACCCAGGACAGGTCGTCGCCCCACCAGATCAGCACCTCGGTGCCGGCGGAGATCAGCCGCTGAACCTCGCGGTAGCCAGGCCGCCCGGCCCGTAGCTGCATGACCCCACCGTGCGGGTCCCGCAGCTCGCGATCCTCGAGGTGCCACATGGGCCGAAGTGTGACGGCCCACGGGAGTCACCGGAATCCGATTCCTGCGGACGTGGCCTTCCGGGAGGACGCCGACCCGAGCCCGGCCTAGCCTCCACGGCATGCCCGAGGACGCGGCGGTGCCCGAGCGGTTCCGCACCCTGATCGCCGACGCCGTGCTGCTGATCCGGGACCGGAGCCCGGAGGCGCTCGCCGGCGACGACCGGATCGACTTCGTCGGCGATGACCCGCTGCGCTGGCTGCGCGAGGACGGCGCGCAGCTGGTGCCGCTGCCTGCAGCGGCGTGGAGCCACGCCACCGCCGGGGAAGTCGACGGCCAGCCGGGCTCGTGGTGGGTGGTGGTCGACCTCTGGGACGCCGGCGGCCGAGCCGACCACAGCCTGGAGGGCACCGTTCACGAGGGTCCCGACGGGCTGCGCCTCACGGTCGAGAACCTGCACGTCCTGTAGCCGCCTGGACGTCACCACTTTCGCAGGGCGCGGGTTAGCGTCGGGACGACGATCGCCGCGGCGATCAGGTGCAGCCCGATCAGCGTGGCCTTGGCAGCGGCGTCCGCGTCGGTGAGCAGCGGCGGTACGAGCGAGACCGCGGTCAACGACACCGCCGTCCACAGGAACCGCCGCGCCGGATGGGCGCTGAACCGCAGCAGCACGACCGCGATCACGACGCCGACCAGGGAGAAGACGCCGGTCACCGTGGTGAACCCGCCCAGCGGGATCGTCTCGCCGGCAGCGACGGTGAAGTCCACGCCTGCGGCCTGGGCGAGCGCCGCGGCCACGGTGGTGGCCACCATCGCCGCGAGGGTGGCGAGGACGCCGGTGCCGACGAGACGGAGATAGCGCCGGCCGGTGCGGCCGGAGGTCGCGCGGGCGTCGACGGCGGAGTACTGGGTGGAGGTCATCGCGTGGCCTCCTCGGCGCCGTCCGCCGGCAGGCTCGCCGGCAGCCCGAGCCGTGGGAACTGGTCGGCGTGGAAGGTGACGATCTCGGCGATCGCGCCATCGGTGACGCGCAGGACGTCGAGCGTCAGCGGCCGGTACGCCTCGCCCGGCTCGCTCCGGTGGTAGAAGGCGACCGCCGGCTGCCGGTTCACCGCGGTCGGGACGGCGCGCAGCCCGGTCATCTCGGCGAAGCCCTCCTGGACCCAGTGGCTCACCACGGCGTCGCGGCCGACGTACAGGCCGGGGGTCGGCGGCATCGAGCAGCGGACGTCGTCCCGCAGCATCGCGGCCAGGGCGTCGACGTCGGTGGCGACGCTGGCGTCGGTGTAGCGGCGCACCAGCTCGCGGGTGCCGGCGTCCTCCTCGCCACCGGTCCAGTCCTGCCGCTCGGCGGGCAGGTGCTCGCGCATCCCGGCACGGGCCCGCTGCAGCGCGCTGTTGACGGAGTGGACGGAGTCCCCGAGCAGCTCGGCGACGTCCTTGGCCGGCCAGCCGAGCACGTCCCGGAGGATCAGGACGGCGCGCTGGCGTGGCGCGAGGTGCTGGACGGCGACCAGGTAGGCCAGCTCGATCGTCTCCCGCGCGACGGCGACGACCTCGGGCTCGTCCGCCTCGCCGGCGGGGATCTCGTCGAGCAGCTCGTCCGGGTAGGGCTGCAGCCAGAGCACCTCGCCGCCGGTGGCGGCCTTGGGACGACGCTTGTCCAGTAGGTCCAGGCAGGCGTTAGTGGCGATCCGGTAGAGCCAGGCCCGGAACGTGGAGCGCCCCTCGTAGGTCTCCCGCCGGCGCCAGGCGCGCAGGAACGTCTCCTGCACCGTGTCCTCAGCGTCCTCGAAGGAGCCCAGCATCCGGTAGCAGTGCACGTGCAGCTCCCGCCGGTGCCGCTCCGTCAGCCGCGTGTATGCCGGCTCGTCGATGTCGCCCAGACCGTTGCCACCCAGACCCGTCACGCCTTGATCCTCCAGCCGCGTGTCCACAGTCATCGCGGGATCCTTCCGTCTCGTCGAGTCGTGTCGCTTGTGAGACGGGTTGAGTCGCGGCGACTCATCACTTGGTTCGGCGGAGCCGAGCATCGTGCTCAGCGAGGCGGCGGCTCCTGCCGCCCTAACGGATCCTCACGTGATGGGTAGGTGGCGCACCGCCGCGTGCTGGCTGGTCAAGATCGCGGGGGTGGACCTCGTTGATCGTCCCGATGGCTCGGTGTCTGGGTGTCTGGCCGCCTTGAGCGATGTCCTGGTGCCTGGGACCACCTGGCCCCACCGCCCTGCATGTACGCATAATCCTCCTCGCACGGCGCGGCACCGGCCGCCCAGCAGCTCGCGCACCGCACTCGCCGAGCCCCTGACAACCATGAATCTCTCGACTTGCGGCCGTGGGCGTTGCGCTGCCCGGCGTGCCGCCTTCGGTGCGCCTCCGGGCAACCAGCCGTCGTGAGAGTCGATCAGGCACGGTGACTGACCGGCAGATGCCGTCACCACCGGGCGGAAACGCCACTGTCGCGCCTCGCATGTCACGAGGGCCAGTGCCGATCGGACCAGCCTTCCGTTGGCCGTTGGCCGTTGGCCGTTGGCCGTTGGCCGTTGGCCGTTGGCCGTTGGCCACAGCGCCCGCCCGCACGCCTTCGCCGCCCGTCGGTCCACCCGGTCTTGAGCGTGAATGGTCGAAGATCCCCGAGAAGTGAGACAGGCGTCGCCCGCCATGGCTACTGTCGGCCCGGAAGCCGACCATCCCGGGGGAAACATGAGCTCTAACGACGTCATCCTGCTCGAAGACATGGTCGAACGGTCCAGGATCGAAACGGCTGGGTTGACGGCGTCGGAGCAAGAGGCGTACTTCGTCGCGAAGCATTATCTACGACACTATCGGCCGAGCCACGATGACTTGCTTGCCGGGATCGTTGACGGGGCGCACGATGGAGGCCTGGATGCAATCTACATCTTCGTAAATGGTTACTGCCTCAGGGACGATACCGATTTGACTGCCCTGGGGCGAAACGTCCAGTTGGATTTCGTGCTGATTCAGATCAAGAACACGCGAGGCTTTTCAGAATCAGCCATCGATAAGTTGATCGTTCATCTGCCGGAGCTTCTCGATTTTACCCGGAACGAGACGCTGCTCGCGAAGCGGTTCAATGGCAGAGTCATAGAGATCACGCGAAGATTCCTCACGGCATACCGCGCACTTGACATGCCAACCCTGAGCATTTACGCCGCCTTCGCTTCGCTCAAAGCGGTCGAGGTGCACGAGAATACGCGGGCGAAGGGTGAACTTCTCTGCGCCGCGCTGAAGAGTGCGTTTGGATCCTGCGAGTCAGAAGCGCATTTCTTGGACGCCGCTTCCGTCGCAGATATGGCAAGGGATCGGCCGCCGACCACGCGTGAGCTGGCCCTGGCGGAGAACCCCATTTCCACAGACACGGCGGGCGGGTACATCGGTGTAGTCAAGTTGGACGAGTACCAGAGATTCATCACAGACGGTTCCGGCAAGCTGGATGCGTCGCTCTTCGAGGCGAACGTGCGTGACTACGAGGGGGAAACTGGAGTCAACCGAAGCATCCAGGCTACGTTGGAGCACGAGGACCGGGAAGTTGATTTCTGGTGGCTCAATAACGGGGTGACCATTGTCGCTGACAAGGTGCAGCCGGCTAGTAAACTCCTGAAATTAGAGTCTCCGCAGGTTGTGAATGGACTTCAGACGTCGCATGAGATTTTCAAGCGGGGTCGCGCCGCGGGTTTCACTGAGCAGCGCAGTGTTCTCGTCAAGGTGATCCAGGCCGCGCAGGATACTGTAAAAGACAGAATCATTCAGGCGACGAATAGTCAGACCGCTCTGGGGACAAGTGCGCTTAGAGCGACCGACAAGGTCCAGCGCCAGATCGAGGAGCACCTGAAGGTCCAGGGCCTTTACTACGAGCGGCGAAAGAACTACTACCATAACCAGAGTATTCCGCTGCCGAAGCTTGTCTCAATCGACCAGATGGGCCAAGCGGTCATGTCCTGCCTCGTGCAAGTGCCTCATGTTGCACGGGGGGAGGTCTCTAGAATCTTTGAAGACGATGTCTATCACCTTGTGTTCAATGAAGATCATCCGATTCAAATGTACTCAGGCGTAATAACGCTTGTTCGGCGAGTGGAGACGTTCCTGCGAGGGCAGGCGGGAACCCGCGGTCAGACAGAAGACCTCGTCTTCCATCTGGCGATGTTCGCTGCTGCCGCGCTGACACGAAAGATGCAGCCGAAAGCCCAGGACCTGGCGGATTTCCTCGAACCGCCATCCGACAGCTTGCTGCGGAGGCTCCTGCCGATCGTGCGTGAGGAGTTCGGGTATGTCGCGGACCGGCGGGGTGAGGTCTTGTTCGAGAAGGTGGCTAAGGATCCGCTCACGAGCAAGCGACTCCAGGAGCGGGCGCAGCGCTATCTCCTAAGCAGCACGCGGGATTGAGCCGAGGGGCGCGGGACGAGGCGCATCATCCGATGCCAGCATCCTCGGTGCCCAAAGGGAGAAAATGCGTCCCCGCATGCCGTTGAACCCCGCAGAGCACGGACACCAGACAACCGAGACACCGCGCTGGGTGTACTCGGCCGTCAGGTTGGTGACGTGGTGCGGCTGATCGGTGGGTGTCCGCCGAGGGCGTGGTGAGGGCGATGGGTGTTGTAGTGCTGAAGCCAGGGTGCCAGGGCGGCGGTGCGTTCGTCGTTGCCGGTGAACGGTCGCCGGTAGGCCCATTCGATGGCCAGAGTGCGGTTGAAGCGCTCGACCTTGCCGTTCTGCCACGGGCAGTGCGGACGGATCAGTAGGTGCTGGCTGCCGGTGGCCTGCAGGGCGGCGGCGAAGTCGCGGGAGAGCACGTAGTTCTTGGCGTTGTCGGTGAGCACCTGCCGGACGTTGATCCCGTGGCCGGCGAACCAGGCCGCGGCGCGGGACCAGAAGCCGGCGCAGGTAGCGCCGCGCTGGTCGGGCAGGATCTCGGCGTAGGCCAGCCGGGTGTGGTCATCGACGGCGGCGTGGACGAAGTCGTAACCCAGGCCGCGTTTGCGCGCGGGTCGTTCGGCGCGGCCGTGGACCCGCCAGCCGCCGTCGGTCGGGATCCGGCCGAGCTTCTTGACGTCGATGTGGACCGGGTCCCCGGGTCGGTCGCGTTCGTAGCGCAGCGCGGTGGAGCGCGGCGCGGATCACCATCCCGGTCATCGGGTCCAGTGCCGCCAGCACCGGTCGGGCGTGACGGGTCAGGATCCTCGACACGGTTCGCGGCGCCACCCCGGTCATCGCCGCGACCTGGTCGCGCCCGACCCGTTAGGTGTCTCGGCAGGCCAGGACCGCAGCCTCCACCGCGGCCGGGGTGCGCCGGGGGCAGGTCCGCGGCCGTGAGGACCGGTCGTGCAGCCCGGCCCAGCCCTCGGCGTCGTATCGGCGCACCCACCGCCAGGCGCACTGGCGAGATGCCCATCTCGGCCGCGACATGGGCGACCGGGCGCCCCGCCTGCCGGATCCGGCGCACCAGCTCGCACCGGGCGTGAAAGGTCAGGCGAGCGTTAGCGTGAGACACAGGGAGACCTCCGGATGTGGTGACTGACGTCGCAATCACCACCGCACTCGGAGGTCTCCCGTTCGTCCAGCCGATCCGCCGGTCACCAATGTCCTGGCCGAGTACACCTAGATGGGCGGAAACATCCGGCCGACTGGACGGGCGGTTTTGCGGCACCCAGCGCACGCGCTCGGTCACAGCCTATCGTTTGGCGATGGCATCCCAGTCAGCAGTTTTCAGCCATTCGGTGATGGCATAGCCGGTCAACGCGCCGCTAGCGGTCAGCGAGGACCAAAGTGGGGACTGATCGCGGGTGCGAGGCGCACCGGCTAGCGTCGGAACGTTTCGAGCGTAGGTGACAAAAGCGCCATGTCTTGCGCGAGAAAGCATCACTGACAGGATGCGCGTTTCTTCTAGTTTCTCCGAGTCGGATTCGGCACGGAAAAATGGGATGTTTCCGTCCTCCGCGCCAATCACGACGACCCAGTCGAACTGCTGCCCCTTGCCCACGTGCCCGCTGAGGAGATGGACGCCCGGCGCGTTCAAGAGGGTGGTCTCATCCCCTACGCGGATGCGGTCCGCGATCTGCTTGTTCGTGAAACCATCATTGAACCGATCCAGGACCCATCCAAGCGCATCAGTCAATGCCCGCCGAGTGTCAGGTTCCTCGATGCGGTCGAAGGCAGCCAGACCCCGTAAGTAGCTGAGTTTGTCGGAAGCCGCGGAGAGTTCGGAGGTCTCCACTCGCCGCAGAAGGGCCCGGACCAGCTTGGCAGTGTCGGTGTCCAGGATCCCGTCCTCCCACCGATGCAAGGGCAGGCCTGTGGCCTCGAGGACTGAATCAAGAATTCGGAGGCGGCTCTTAACGCGAGAGATCAGGCCCACCCGCTGGTGCGGCACGTGGCCGAGGATGAGCCGAACGAGCCGTGTCACGGACGCAGCTTCCGCGTCAGCGTCCGTATAGCTGACGAGCGCGGATATGCCTCCATTAGGCCAAGAAGCTGGGTCAGCGCACTGGAGGTCCTGTCCGCCGGTGATCGGGTTAAGGCAGTTCACCAGTGAGAGCACAGCTGGTGACGAACGGTGCGACTCGTTGAACTCGATAACCTCGACGACAGCAGATCGGGCAAGGGCGTCAATCTGCGCAGGACTAGCGCCGGCGAAACCGTAGATTCCTTGGGCAAGATCACCCGCGAAGGTGGTGCGGCCCTCGCCGATGCGGATGAGGAGGCGAAACTGCTGAGGCGTCAGGTCCTGGTACTCGTCGACAACGACGCAGCCAAAGTGGTTTCTGTACAGACTCGCGACCGTGTCGTTCGCTAGGATGAGCTCGGCGTACCGGAGCAGATCGTCGTACGTCGCACGATTCTCCGCCACCCGCTTCTTCTCAAGCGCAATGGCAATCCGATTGCCGACGCCACCAAGGGCATCGGCAACTTGATCATCGGTAAGCGCCTGCTGCTTGATGGTACGCAGAATCTTAACGATGACGTCCTGCGCGTCGTGATTTACCCCGAGTGCGCGAAGTTGTTGGCCGACCCAGTCGTTCTCGGGCAGTGCCATGCGTGGATCGATGCCGGCGACGTTGCCGTGGGCACGCACGATGCGAGCGGCAAGGCCGTGGAAGTTGCTGACGGTGATGGAGTCGCGTATCCGGCCGGTGGATACGTGGTCCATCAGGCGGCTCTTGAGGTTGTCCTTTGCTCGATTGGTGAACGTCGTCGCCAGAATCCGTCGCGGTGGCTCCACATGTCCGCGGCCGATGAGTCCCGCGATGCGCATCGCTAGGGTCTCGGTCTTGCCGCAGCCTGCGGGTGCGACGAGGAGAAGGGCGAGCGAGTCGTGATCGCGAACGCGAAGCTGCGTCCCGCTGGGTGTGATCACGAAGTTTCGATCTTGTCGAGAACTGCGCAGACACTACTGATTTTTTCGGCAGTATTTTGGTCGAGGGCCCGCTCGATTGCCATGGCTGCGTGAACCTTGTTCTTTAGGCAGAAGCCGCGAACGTCATCGAACGTGAGGGTTCCACTTGGGCCAGTTGCCCGCCAGCTCTTGAGTTGATGGTTGGTGAACAGGCCGGATTCCTTCAGCACATCCCAAGTGGCTTCGTGGCCAATAGCGGCGATGTACTCACCCTCGAGGTCGGGCTGGGAAACAAAGACGCCGTGATCTTCGACATCAGCAGCGTTGACGTTAAGAACACGGGCGGTATCGTCTCGCGCGTCCTCGTCAATGAGAATTGACAGCGGGATCCTGAATCCAGACGGGCCAAATAGTTTGATGATGGCCGGCATGTTGCCCGAGCCGCGCGTCTCGACCATGGAAATGCCCATGCGGTCGAGGTTGCGTTTGGTCAGTTCGGCAATGCGTTCGATTATGATTCGGTCCGAGATGCCCTCGGCGCCGATAACGCCAGTGGCAGTCAACGGTTCCAGCTTGTCCCGTACCCACCAGTGCACCACTAGTTTCTCGTCGTCAGACAGGAATCCGGCCTTTGGTTGAACTACGATCCCGCCAGGTCGAACTGAGAGGATGCTTTCGGCAGGGAATGCGCTCACGATGTCGGGCGAGTGCGTGGCGAGAAACTTCTGGTTCTTTCCGTCTCGCAGCAACCGGGCAAGGCTGCGCTGACTCGTCGGATGGAGGTGGATCTCGGGCTCGTCAACCGCAACCATATTCGCTGTGGTGCTGACGAGGTCATGAAGCGCCATCGCGTACAGAGCGCGGAGGCCGTCAGACTGCTCAGTGAGGTCCTTCACATCCCCGTTGCGTTCCAAGCGAAGACGGACACCTGAGAGGACATCGCTGTCTGCGATCGCATCTGTCTCGAATCTCAGTTCGTCCTTGCCCACTTCGACAGGTAGTGCTTTGGAGAGCTGCGTGGACAGGGTGTCGCGGATTTCGTCGAGCACCGTAGAGTTGTCTACCGCGCCTTGGATCTGCGCGATGAGGGTCTCGAACTGAGCCTTCTCAGTGCCGAGGTCGACCCGCTGAAGGATATCCTGGACGGCGCTACGCCGGTCTTCGCGCAATTCGCGACTAGTGGCGGTCGCGCTAAGGAGAGTCCATCCCAATTGCTCGATCTGCCGACGCGAGAGCTGACGTTGAGTTCCGCTGCTCGGTGCGGTGCGGGTGACTGCGATGGTGCCGTCTGAGTCCTCGATGGTGGCTTCGATGCTGATGGTAAGGGTGAGGGCGTCGGTGGCTGGATCAACAGTCGACTCGTCGGGAAAAACCGCCTGGTCGTCTGCGTCGAGGTCAGTGATCGTCGCCTCGATGATGAGCGGTTGCGTATGGTCCCGAAAGTCCCTCAGGCCGATGCGGTTGTAGAGCTGGGCGGTACTTGCGCCGAGCAGCAAGTCTAGGCACCGAAGCAGGCTAGATTTTCCGACGTCGTTCGGGCCGACGAGTATGAGATGCCCTCGGACCTCGACGTCAGTGTCAGCAAGGCGGCTGTGATTCATGACGACCGCTCGGGTCAGGTGCATTTGCACGGTCCTAGGACTAGAGTTCAGGGTCGACTAGTCAATGTAGCGATGCCTTGTCGGTTCCTGGGCAAAACACGCTGGCTCATCCCTGATGCCCGTAGCTGGAGACCTGGTCATGACGACGTCTGAGCGTCGACTCGCTTGTCCAACCAGAGCCGGCACCCGTAGGGCTGCGGTGAACGCGCCCACTCGGCAGTCACGCGTTTCAGCAGGCAGGTCAAGGCTTGGCGGTAGCCGCCAATTCATGGCACGGCTGAGGCGCGAGAGATGTGTGTTTGTGGTTAACGTGCGGCGCATGAGATCGCCTCACTCGAGACCGGCTGCTTTCACTGGACGCCTCGACCCTCATGGCTGGACACTGGGCCGGGCAACACCTTGCGGGGCTGAGGCGTCCTGCCCGCCCCTCCCGGCCAACGCGCGGCGAAGGCCTGCGTCCCGTAACCCGTCGGACGGCCAGGTATGGGTGGCGCCTCACGTCGCCGCCTTCAAGTCTCGACCAACCGCGCGCCCGCGTCCATGCCGCCGGGTTCAGTCCGCGGTCGCCGACCCCACCGGCTCATCCCGCCAGGTCGCCCACAGCGCCGCGTACGACCCACCAGCAGCCACCAGCTCCTCATGGGGCCCGATCTCGCTGATCCGGCCGTCCTCGACGACGGCGACCCGGTCGGCGTCGTGCGCGGTGTGCAGCCGGTGCGCGATCGCGACCACGGTCCGGCCGGCGAGCACCGCCGACAGGGACCGCTCCAGGTGCCGGGCGGCGCGCGGGTCGATCAGCGAGGTCGCCTCGTCCAGCACCAGCGTGTGCGGGTCGGCCAGCACAAGGCGGGCCAGCGCCAGCTGCTGGGCCTGCGACGGCGTCAGCGGCTGACCGCCGGAGCCGACCTCGGTGTGCAGACCCTGCGGCAGCGCCTCGGCCCACTCCCGGGCGTCCACCGCCGCCAGGGACTCCAGCAGCCGGGCGTCGTCCGCGGCCGGGTCCGCCAGCCGCAGGTTGTCGGCCAGCGTCCCGACGAACACGTGGTGCTCCTGGGTCACCAGCGCCACCTCGCGGTGCAGCCGGGCCAGCGGCAGGTCCACCACCGGCACCCCGCCGACGCTGATGGTGCCCGCGGTCGGCGGGTGGATCCCGGCCAGCAGCCGGCCCAGCGTCGACTTGCCGGCACCGGACGGACCGACCACTGCCAGCCGCTCCCCGCGGCGCAGGTGCAGGTCCACCCCGTGCAGCACGTCGTGGCCCTCGCGGTAGGCGTACCGCACCTTCTCCGCGCGCAGGTCCTGCCCGTCCGGCTGCTCGCCGGAGGCCGTCCGGTCCGCCGGCACCTCGGCGATCCCGATCATCCGGGCCAGCGACGCGGCGCCGACCTGCAGCTCGTCCAGCCACTCGACCAGCTCGGACATCGGGTCCACCAGCCGCACCGCGAACAGCGCCACCGTGGTCACCTGCCCGACCGTGGCGCCGCCGGACATCACCAGCAGCCCGCCGCCGAGCACCGCCGCGACCGTGGGCAGCAGGTAGCCGGTCTCGATCAGCGGGTACCAGCGGGTCCGCAGCGCCAGGGTGTACCGCTCGGCCGCCCAGCAGGACCGGACCGCCTCGTCCACCCGGGCGCGGCGCACCGCGCCGAGGCCGAGCGCGTCGATGGTGCGGGCGCCGTCCACCGTCTCGGTGACCGCGCCGTTCATCCGGGCGTACATCGCCCGCTCCCGCAGGTAGCCGCGCGGCGCCCGCCGCAGGTACCAGCGGGTGGAGAACACCAGCAGCGGGACGCCGGCCAGCAGCGCCAGCGCCGCCCAGCCGCCGATCAGCGCCGCCGCCACCGCGGTCAGCGCCACCGTGGTCGCCGCCACCAGGATCCGCGGCACCGCGAACCGCACCGTCCACGACAGCGACTCGACGTCGTTCGTCGTCCGGGACACCAGGTCGCCGGTGCCGGCCCGCTCCACCGTGG